>SPJK01020666.1_pt1 | contig 14763 bp, 17 predicted proteins | sample 3741771 | NCBI WGS metagenome assembly SPJK01 (sample SAMN10925997, study PRJNA522277) | cold seep metagenome | isolation source: Elba SIP-enriched marine methane seep metagenome, extraction at timepoint T2 | place: Italy: coast of Elba, Mediterranean Sea | reverse complement strand
GTGTTTGCTGCTGTTGGCGGTTATTCCGCGGGGGCATGGCTTATGGATCCGGGACGGTGGGAACCGCCGCTGAAGGCAGGTAGAAGCCTTCGCCGTAGATCCAGTGGACGAACTTCTGGATCTCCGAGTCGCTGGGGATGGAGAACGCCCAGGTCGCCTCGAATTCCGTAGTAATCGGCGTCGAGCCCGGCTGGCAATTGGGCCACACACCGTTGACTCTGCTGAGAGGTTTCATCTCGGCAGCGTCGAGCCGGAGGGTGCCCGCCGCGAGGCTAATCGTTTCGATCTGGAACTTGAGGTTGTCCCCCAGAGCGAAGTTGTTCGGCCAATTGTCGACCCCAAGAGTCACACCCACGAACTCGAAGCTCGTCCCAATCGTGGCGACACTCTTCGTGATCACGGTGTCCCCGACAGTGATCCTCAACGTCCCGGTCGCGCTCCCGTCATTCTTGGCCCAGACCCCGTAGTCATATGGCGTGGTCCGCTGCAACGGCCGAAGGAGCTGCGAGATGGAAATATCCCCGCCCGGACCCGCAGTCCCGTCAAGCTCGACGCACTGCTGCGCCGGGTTGTTCAGCGGATCAATGTTGAAGTTCTGGCGCTCGCGCGTCGAGGCCCTGTGCCCGTCGTCAACGATGGCAATCTTCGCCGTCGAGGCACCATCATCGTCCACCCAGGCCCCGAGGTTCGAGAGCGTGCCAATCGCGGCCGTCGCCCCATTAAACTCGAAGCTGGAATCTCGGAGAAGATTAGTGTCACGGTTGACGAGGGTGATCCTCCGCCGAGTCCCGTCGCCGCCTTCCTCAGGGTCCGGCGCGTCCGAGAGGTGTTCCAGGGAGAAGAGGTCAATCCGTGGAGGCTGGTAGAACTCCAGGGTCTCTTGACCGACCTGAGTCTCAGGCTGAGCCGACGTGGCTTCAATGCGAATGGTCGTCGGCCAGATCGACTCAACGTTCTCCCCGTTCTCGTCAACCGAGAGGATGCGGAAGGTAGGGTTGCCAGTGCCTCCGCCCGAGGTTTGAGTGATTGCGCCAATCGTGATGGCCCGCTCCTGGACCGTCTTCGAGTTGTCGAGCCAGTAGTCCGTGAGGTCCTCCCAGCCCGTCTCGGGAGACGTCGCATCGCTACCCGCTCGCAGGAGATACGCTAGGAGGACCGCATCAAAGGCCGGCTTGATCAAAGATGGGATGCTCGCGCCGAGCCCCCGCCGGAAGCCGATCCCGCCCGCACGGATGCCCTCACTCCCCGGATAGGTGATGTTTCCCAAGAGGTCAGAGACGTTCTGCCACGCGGAGTCCGCACCACTAGCGTTCTGGTCGTAGAGGTCCTGGCCCAGGCGAGTCACGCGGGTGAGAGCATCGTCGATATCAGCGTCGAGCGGGATAAACGTCACGGCTTACTCCATGGCCTCATTCATCGCGGCCAGCTTCTCCGCCACACGGGTCTTAGAGGCTGCCACGGCCTCTTCAGGCGACACGGGACGCATCTGAGGGGGTTGGGCCTGCGGGGCTTTCAAAGACGCATGGAGAGTGCTAAGCTGCGCCTCCAGGACGTTCTGTTCGGACTTGAGCAGATCAAGCTGCTGTCGGATCTCAGCGAGCCGGCCGACGACGAAGCTCGCCATCCCCACCAGCTGTTGAGTGGTCATATTCTCATTCATTGGTTAGCTCTCCCACGCGGTAATCTCTAGGGCGATGTTCTGGACGTAGCGTTCATAAGGCTCTGCGGGCCCGCCGGCCACCACGTCGATTGACGTCTTCTCGAAACATTGGACAGCGTCCACGATGCAGCTCGTCAGGCCAGCGATTCTCGACTCGTTGTTGTCGTAGGTCTCGACGATCGTCCGGGCTGCAGCCTCGATCTTATCCTCGAACCGACGGCTTTTGTCCACGACGGAATCTGGGGTCGCGAGGTAGAGCTGAATGTTGATCGCCGACGTAATGAGCCGCCCGACCTGATCCGAGTCCTTCTTCCGGCCTCCCCAGGTCAAGAGGATCTCCGTAGGCGACCGTCGCCATCGGGTCTTCTCATCGAAGTAGATGTCGTTCGCCTTGACGTTGAAGCTAGTCCCGAGGAGCGTGAAGAGGTCCCCAGGCAGGCCTGCGAGTATGTCTGTCCGAAGAGTCATACATCACCTACAGCCCGAAGATTCGGTTGCGGCGACCGAGGAGGTTGTTCGGGAGGTAGCGCCGGAAGTTCGCTCGATCCGCGTCTGGCCTCACAATTCTCCCCTGCTCCGAGGCCTGGGAGGGGGTGAGCTTGTTGTTCCCGCTGTTCGTGCTGCCTGGAGCCGACGTGAATATGTCCCGGATAGCGAGGCACTTCCCGATGAACCGGGTCATAGCTCTCTCAGCCTCGTCGACACGATTAACCTTGTAGGACATCAGGTAGGCGACCGTTCCGAGGGTCACCGCGCCGACGTGACTCGGGTCGTCGAGCTTCGGGTCAAAACCGGACCTCACGGCAAACTCCGCCCGAGCGTCACAGATACACGCCTCCAGGCGGTCATCATCCACGGGGGGCGTCGGGCTCTGAGTCGCCGAGTCCGAGTTGGTCAGGGCGATCAGAGTCTCATCATCCACACGGGCCTTGACAGCCAGGAGCCAGCTAGCGGGAGTAGCAGCCATCGTCCCTCCTAGCTTCGGGCGGCCTTCATCGCTTCCTTGAGTTCGGCTCTCTTGACCGCAATAGCTTGGCGCCGAGTGAAGTTCCCAAGGGTGAACATGCGGAGGGCCGAGTCGTAATCAATCACCGCTTGGCAGTCCTCTTCACCCAGAGAGTTGAGAGGCTTCCTGTCTTGGTAGATCCTGCCGTGGCGAGAGAGGGACATAGCATAGCACTCGGGGCCCAGGACCGGAGGCTGAGGCTTGTTGGCACGGAACTCCCGGAACTCCTCCATCAGAGTCTCGATCTCCGCTTCGATCTCGCCGACGCTCTTAGGCACCTAAGCCTCCTAGTTGTTGTTGGCGACCACGGCAGAACCACCGGAGTTGTCAGTAACCGTGGCATGGTTGTTGGTCACAATAGCCGTCGAGTTCAAGTCTACCGTGATCGTCCCTCCACCCGTCGCGCCGACCGTGCAGCCGATGACCTTGGCGCGGGCCCCCGCAAGGAGACACGAGAAGTCGTTCGTGATCCGACAGCCTATCAGAGTTACATCCGGGCCGTCAATTTCCGGGAAGATTTCAACGATATCCGAGTCACTGACCACACAGCGATCGTTCCAACCGGAGATATGCTGGAGGTAGGACTGAGTAACTTTACAGTCGGCTCCTATAGACAACGTAGCCCCGGCCGTCGCGTCCGAGAAATCCAGCCTCCGGGCAGTGGTGTCTGCATTCATAAGGATCCCGCCGAGACCCGTGAAGTAAAAACCATCCACGTCGCCGCCGAAGTTGAAATTCTTCGCGGCCACAGAGTCGATGGAACACTGCATGACCTTCGAGGACCGGAGAGCCACGATTGACGTAGATGTGCTCCAAGTCCCACCAAACTCAACGCGATCGAAGCGGTGTCTCCGGAGGTTCGGGTCAACCGTCCCGCCGTCGTTGAAGACATGCCCGCAGCCGGTCCCTCCGCCTTGGATGATGCAGTCAACCACGTTCCAGCGATGGAAGTCCGTAGTGACTGTCATGAAGAAGTCAGCGAGGTTCGGACATTGAATTTCAATCCGCTCGAAGTTCAAGAGGGACTCAATACTCGTGAATCGGCGAGTCGCGTTCGTGGTGTTCACATCGAGGAGGAGGTCAGAGAGGTCAACCTGCCAACCCGAAGCGGAGATGAATAAATTCCCACTTGTTCCGGAATAAGTGATCTCAGAGCGGCCGGAGCCAGCCCCAGCAGAGGCACTAGTGTAACCCTGCCCTCGGACAACCAGACGGGACTCACCACTCCCATCGAACTGCTCATCCGCGAGGTCCCAGACAACCGCGTCACCCAAGTCGACAACCACCGGAGTGTCGTCCGGGAAGGTGATAGTCGTGGATTCCGTGACGGACGCCGTTACTCGGATATCCGTTTCGCCGGCATTGATTGCGGCCTCGACGGTCGTGTAGTCCGCGCCAGTAGGGGCCACAGTAGCGAAGCCTCTGGCCGCGGGGCCCACCGTTCCGTCGAGTGTCGAGGGAAGGTTGCCGACCCCAAGGGAAGTGGTCCGGTTGTCCGTGAGCGTCGTCCCCGTGAAGTCACAAGCGTAGAGCTTGCCAGTTCCGTTGAGTGTGACGGTCGCAGAAGAAGGAGCTGTGAACCCATAGAAGCTATACGTCCCCGAAGCCGAGAACGCAGAAAACGCGCCCGCCGTGCATTGGCTATACTGACCCGTGCCGAGAATCGTCCAGTTGATGGCGTGGACGTTAGAGAAATAGACGTTCGGAGAGCCAGTGAGCGTCACACTCAACAACGCGAGGTTGTCATCTCCTCGGGCATTGACGATGTTGAGCAGCCCGTCGGTTTCGATCCGCACCTGCTGCTGGGTGTCTTGAATATTCGAGACGTTGCCCTCAAGCTTCAGGTTCATGCCCGTAGTGCTAGTGGAGCGAAGCTTATTACAGTTGAAGGATCTGCCAGTGACAAAGGCCCGGAGGCTAGTGGTTGTTGAGAAGGAACCCGAAAGTTCGGCGTCGTCCATGTCCATGGCAAAACCGTCGGGGTTCGTCAGGAAATTGAAGCAGCTCGTCCCTCCACCGTCGAAGCGGGTTCTACCAGTGAAGCTCCAGTGACCGTTCAACTGGTTAAGGAGGATTGTGTTCTGGTTGGGGAGGAGCCACGTCGTGTCCTGAAACGTAATGCGCGCGCCCGCGGCTCGGCGGACAATCCTGTTGAGGATTGAGGTATACCCCGTCCGGGCATCGACAGTCAAGTTGCGAAGGGTGAGGTCCGAGGTCTTGAGGCTGTTGTTACCGAAGACGTCGGCGTTCCCAGCAGTGGTTCTGGAGAGCTGAAGAGTGGCATTCGGCCCTAGTCCCTCGACCTCGATGTCTGCGTCAAACGCGCCTTGAAGGATCAAGTTGTCATCAAGATCCCAAGTCACTCCAGGATCGAGGTCAATCGTGATCGGATCATTGTCGAGGATGTTGACGGCGCCAACCTCAGTGACGTCCGCAGAGAGCCGGATTCTGTGGTGCCCGAGCGCGAGAGCCGCGTCGACCGTAGCAGGAGAAACCCCGTCCACGATGACGTCGTAGCTGCCACTCCCACCTCCGCCGCCTCCAGGAAGGTTGCCCACCTGAACGCGCTTCTTGTTGTTGGAGTCCGCTGAGTCCTCGATGATCACGAGGTCCGCATTGACAGGAGAGACCTTCTCCGTAATCGCCGCGATCTCCCCAGCCACGTTGTCATGGATTGCGTCCGCGTCGGCACCCCCGATAGGAGTCCCGCTAGAGTCAATCAGACCAAACTTGAAGAGGGTCTTACGGATGAGACCCGCAATTCTTCCGAGAGCCATTATCTCGTGAACCCGTCGTCAAGAGCCAAGAAGAGATCGATCTCTGTGGAGGTAGTGATCGAAGCCACGAACACCCGAGCCGCGTAGGCAGCAACCGGGAGTTCAACGCTCGCCGCCGCCAAGAAGCGGGAGTTCGTCGTGGACTCATCGTCCTCAGTGAGTGTGCCCGTTCGAGCCGTAGCGTCGAGGGTCGTGGGGTCGGTGACGGCGATCAGGTTGTCTTCTTTGTTGTAGAGCGCCAGGACAACATCCACGCTGCCCGCGCCCGCGTCATGGCCCGCCATCGCATAGAGAGCCCCAGCACCCAAACACTTGACTCTCGGAGTAGCTTTGAAGCCGGCCGCCGTCAGGTCGGGAGTGCCCGTGTCATCGGTCGTCACAGTCCGTAGAGCCGCTGTCGCGAAGTGCGTGCCTTCCAGCGCTCGGATCGAATTAGCCATGACGTGCTCCTAGTAAAAGAGCCGCGGAGTCCCCGCGGCCCTAAGGTTCTCCGCGACTAGTCTCTTCGCCGCTCCTTAGCGAACCTTGACGTAGCCGACGTTGATGTGCCCTTCCAGGCTACCCCCGCCGATGGTGTAGGTGACCTTGAGGTCCTCACCTTCCGCGGCCTGGAGGATCAGGAGGTCCTTCGGGAGCTGCTTGATCTCCTCGGCGTTCGCAACCGAGATGTCCCCGGAGATGTCGTCCGGAGTGTCACCGCTCTTGAACTGCACGGAGTTCGCCCCGGTGCTCTTGATCGTGTAGCCCAAGACAGCCGCCCGGAAGCCCGCTCGACCCGCGAGGATCGTAGGCGTGGCAGTACCACTCGCGCTGACGACCACCGGATCGTTGTCGAACTGCGCCTGGAGGATTTCACTCAGGGTCGCTTCTGCGATAGCCATTACTCACTCCTCTCAAGAGCCGCGTTTTGCGTGCGCAGCTGCTCGATCTCGTTCCGAAGCTTCTCGTTCTCGTCCGCCCAGCTCGCCCGTTCCGCTTGGAAGGCGTCGTAGCTCGTCAGGGCCTGTTTGTCCTTCTTCTGGAGGATCACGAAGCGGGACAGCGGAAACCACTCCTTGATCCGATCACCAGTCACCGGATCCCGGAGACGCTGGTTTCGCTTGATGTTCCTCAGCGCGCGAGCCTTCTTGACCGGGCTCTCTTTGGAGCGGAGGTCGACCTTTTTGATGACCTTCGCCGCGTAGGTCCGACCTTGACGGTCCTGGCGCATCGCACATTGGACCCAGACTTCTTCGGACCGGGCCTTGAGAGCCGCAGCGAGGCGGGGCGGAAGAGACACAACACGTCCGGGCTCGAAGCTCCAGGCACGAAGATCGCGGTCGTAATGACCCCGCTTCCGCTCGAACGACACGCCCAAGAACGAGCAGTTGTCGATCGGGGAATCCTTGCGCATCCCGAGGTGGAAGCTCATCTCCTCGTCGTCCGCCAGCTCTTCGCGCAGAGCCTTCGCCGACTTGGTGAGGAGAGTCTCAATCTCGGGAGTGATCTCAAGAGGATCAATCTCCGGGTTGGCGTCCTCGATGGGGGCGTTCAGAGGCTCGAAGTCCTCCTTCACGCTCCCGTCATGTTCCAGCTTGACAGCCGGGTCTTTCTTCTTCCGTCCCACGCACGTTCTCCTTAGTTGTCGATCTTCAGAGTCGCGAGCGGCATGGAGACCCCATAACCCTTGCGCATCCGGAAGACCAGCTGTCGACAGTCGTTGTTGCGGCAGTAGTCCGAGTTGTCCTCGGTGACCAGGATCTGCTCGACGCCGCCCAAGTCGTTGCGCTCCAACGCGAAGATCGGCTTCTCCGGGTAGTCCGCGAGGTGCATATACCAGTCGGAGCCGCTCAGACGCGGGGTCGGCCAGAGGACCGTGTTCGCGAACGAGGACGACATGATGTTCTCGACGCCCGCCTCACCCTGACGAATGATCTTCGCCTGGAAGGCCTCGAAGAAGCGCTCCCGGTGCTCGTGCGGGAAGATGATGAGCTTCTTGCCCTCGACCGCAGCGTCCGGGTGGTAGAGGTCACCGTGCGTGTCGGTCAAGTCCCCGAGGCGCTCCATACCCTCGAAGAAATCGGCTTTGATCTGCGCGACCGTGGAGACGCCACTGCCCGCAACGATGTTCCCGGCCGCCCCGAAGAGAGCCCGCGAGGAGCTGAAGAGGCTGAGGCCATCCGCCCCAGTCGGGAGGCTAGCGAGCCGGTCCGGGTCAGTCCCACCCGTGAGGATCTGGAACGCGATCTCAATGTCGACCAGCGAGGCCTTGTTCGCAATCGCCCGGATCTGCTGCCGGAGACGACCACCCGTGAGTTCATCCTCCTCGTCGATCCTGCGCCACTGGATGCCGGATTGCCACTTGAGGATCGGCACATTCCAGTTGACGTCGGACAAGGTCCCGAGAACTCGGGGCTCGCCCTCATCCCAGCGCGTGAACGGCGGCGGGTCGGTCAGGAAGTAGAAGGTCTCGTCGCGCGCCCGGTTCTTGCTCGGGATGAAGTCCATGAGCATCTTCAGCCGTTCACGATCCGGGTCCTTGTTGATCCGATTCGTGAAGATGTTGGCGAAGCTGTTCATGAGACCCTTAATCCGGGTGCTCGGAACGCTCACATTCACAGCCATGTCCTACTCCTCTGTAGAGTGTGTTCCAGTCGGTCCTTAGCCGATTCGCCGCCAGCCCGCGACAACCGCAGCCAGGAGGGTGACGGCCTCACCGTCCGCCAGGGTCACGGTTTGAGCGTTCCCCGCTTCGTCCGTGTAATCAACGTCGTGCGTCCCCGAGCCGGCGCTCCGCAGGACCGTGAGTTCCAAGCCGATCTGAGCCGCGGTCGGGACAACCAACGTCATCTGGGCACTCGCGGCGCCAGTGAGGATCGCGACCTCTTTCTGGCGGGTTGGGAGCGTGATAGCACCGTCAGCCGTGTAGGTCGTCGCCGGGCCCGGGAGCGTGCGGCCTTGGAGGGCATCGCCACGGGGGAGGAAGATGATGTCCCACTCCGTGCTCGTCGACCCACCAGTCTGCTCGTGGAGGACCGCCACCGCGCCTTGACCCGCAGTCGTCGGGGGAGTAACCGTGAGGTCATCCAGCGGGTCCGCGCCAGTCCCGTCGGAAAAGACGAGATCCGTGGGGCTGGACGACGCCGAACCAGTGACGTTGGCCCGCTTCATCTGCAAGCCCTGGACGTCGACCATGACAAACTCATCCGTGGCATCCTGGAGGGTGAAGACATCACCGTTGAAGAAGCCTAGGAAGACTTGGTTGGCGTCCGACGGATCGAAGGGCTCGACCTGACCTTTACTGGCACCCGCGAGGTGATAGCCGGCCATCTCGCCGACCGTGATGCCACTCGACGTGCCCGTCACGACCGGGAAGCGGTTCTCCTTCGGGCGCTCCGAGGAGCGGTTGACGTTTCTGACTTCATTGACAGTCATCGATTACTCCTTGCGAAGAGCGGCCTGGGCCCGGTTCACTTCCGATTGGATGAACGAGCCGCGAGGGTTGTCCTCAGTGAAGCTGCGCGACTTGGCCGCCTCAGCGTCGTATTCCTCAGCCGCCTTGAACGCGACCATACGAAGGTCCGGGGCCATAGCCGAGAAGGCCTTCAGGTCCTCGTCACCATCCATCGTCGACATCGAAGCGCTGACGTTCCGACTCGGGTCACTCACGTTCGCGGGCAAACCACCCGGAGGCGCGACCGGAGCCGTGAGCAAGGCCGGCTTGATGTGCGTGCGGAAGGACTCCAGGCCGAACTTGGCAACCTGCTCCCGGACGGTGCTCTCGGAGAAGACGCGGTTCTCCTTAGTGAGTTCCGAGAAGAGACCCGTGATCTGGGCCTCAGCCTCGGCGGCCTTCGCCTCTTCGTCCTTCTGGGCGAGAGCGGCGTCCTTCTGGGCCTGAGTCTCCGTCGCCTTCGCGAGCCGAGACTCCAGGTCAGCGACCTTAGCCTCGAACAACTCGAACTTGACGCGCATCAACTCTTGATCCGGAGTCTCGGCCGGCGTCGGCTCGGGAGTGTCCGCGGGCGTCGGCTCGGGGGTATCCTCAAGCTGCATGCGGGCAGCCGGGGGACCACCAGCCGGAGGGCCGCCGTTTCCGCCCATCGGGGCCGGCGCGCCACCGCCACCCATCGCACCCGCTTGCATCGCCTGCTGTAGGATCTGCATGGCCTGTTGGATCGCGGCCACCATCGGGTTACCACCCATTCCGTTCATAGGCATAGCATTCATCTCCGCGAAGTGGATCACTTGTCCTTGGGTCTCATCTGCGCCCAGGACGCTGAACATGGCGACTTCCGGCTCTGAGCCTTGCGCCAACGTGTGAAAAGGTGCCGTGCGTCCCAAAAGAGCGAGCCCGTCAATCTTTCCTCGGATGGAGGGGTAGATCGCTTCAATAGACCTCCCCGGCAACCGATGCTTGGTGATCTTATCCAACGACTCCTTAGGAACGTCCACGATGTCCGCGATAATCCCTGGGAGCCTCTTGCCGTGAGCACGCACGGAGGCCCGTCTCATGCGGGCTAGACGGCCATCAGTCTCTTCATCATTCCGCTTGAAGGAAAATGGCTTGGTCTCGCCGAGGTCGTTGTGTTTGACGAAAGCGGGAGGGAGGTAATCGTGCTCTTCTTCCTTGTTCGCAATGGAGACAGCCCGATCCATCCACGACTCATCGTAGTTGAATTTCCCGCGCTTACATTTCGCGAAGATGGCAACGTTGTGAACCGTGAAGTTGCCGTCTTCCTGCTGTGTCCAGCGATACGCCATGCTCTCTCCCTCAGAGCCGGCATACTAGCAATGAAGGGTCTCAACCTGTCGCACGGGGGACGAAAAAAGAGTAGACGCCCGTAGGATAAGCGCCTGCGAGCGGAGGTTCCACAATGGCAGAACGCAATCCCGTCGATGCGCTAGAGTTCGTGGGGGCAAACCCCGAAGCGCTGACGATTGACCCACACAATACCTTCTATGCGGGCCTTCTCCGCCGGCATCTCCAGTTGGGCAACAACGTTGTCTTCGACCCGGATTTCGTGCTGGAAGCCGACCCGGATGCCTACCAGAAGATCGTCGCTGAACTCACTATCGCGGCGAAGCTCCGGAAGAGGGCTGAGAGGGTGGGCTCTGCGTCCTGGAGGATCCACACAGAGGACCAGGAGAAGCTCGGGCTGTGTGAACTGCTGACCGACATCTTCAAGAGAATCTACCGCTTTAGAGTCGCCCTCAAGAGCCTGATATTCAACTCCAACCTGAAGGGCTTCTCGACCCTCCGGATCTTCGGCGAGTTTGAAAACACAATGCTCCGCGGTGACTTCGGGGCTCGGCGATGGTGGCTGCCGACCAATCTAGTCGATGTGGCGAAGGAACGCTGGCGGATCAACCGCGAGCAGGACATTAATGTGGAGCAGGGTTTCCCGAGATATTTCTGGGCCGTGCAAGACATCCTCACCTACGATTGGTATCGGCTCGACGCTCCGGGCTCGATCCCTGGCCTCCGGAGGCTCGACTACGTCTGGGCCAAGGCTAGCGAGGACGAGACGGACCTAGGCTATGCTCACGGCTTAGGGCGGGGCCTCTTCCACAAGTGGTTCATGCTCACCCACAATTGGATCTACGCGATGGATGGTGCGGAGAGCTGGAGCAAGGGCAAGGTCGTAATCTCTCACCCCAACTCGCTCGGCGGCGCGACAATCCCTGGCGACTCAGACCTTCGGGCCCAGCGACAAGCCCAGGAACTTCGGGATGAAGTTGCCCGAGCCGCGGCTGAACAGCTCTCAAGACACGTCCTCGTCCTCGACTCTGGGCAGGAGTTCCAAGTGTTCGCACGGCCTGAGAGCGGGCACGAGAGCGTCAAGTGGCTGATTGAGAAGATCGACAAGGAACTCGATGAGTATATCCTCGGGGTCCGCGCCGGGGAGAACCGGAAGTGGGACGTCGACCCAGAGATCATCAACGCCGACAAGAACACCCTCGAAGATGCCATCAACGACGATCTCATGCGAGCGGTCGTCCTCTTCAACGCCGACAACTTCAGGGCTCTCGGCTGGGAGCCACAGGAGGTCCTTGAGTGCAAGTGGGTGATGCAACGCGACAACTTCTACGATCCGGAGCAGCTGGGCAAGAACATCCAGATCGCCTTGGCTGCTGGCGTGCCGGTGCATCGCAACGATATTTATCAGGGACTTGGCCTGACCCCCGTGAACCCGGAATCCGAGGACGCCGTCTGGGCACCCCAGCCTGGGCAACCTGTCAGCGGCGTGAACCTGAGGGCACCCGGAGAGGGCGTAGAGGACCGCTCAGTCGACGAGAATGGCTCGCCGGTCCCGAACCCCGGTTCCGGCGCCCCGTCGCCTGGAGGCCCGTTCTCCCCGAGTATCGGCGGAGATATTCAGGTCACACTGTAGATCAGGTAGAGCTGAGTCCAGACACCGACGGCGAGGGTGACGAAGAGGACCATTAGCGTCAGCCTGAACTCCAGCAGGATGTCATTATATTCTTCGTCCATAACAACTTCAGTTTACAAAACGGGGCTTAGAGGCGCAAGTTTGTGAACTAGAGTTGAATCGGGCGTCACTTTCGATTGAATCGTGAGCCTCGGTTCGGGCGCGGTGAGTGGTCTCTCGGCTTCCCGGAGTCCCAACGGCCATAAGCGCCCTTCGGGTCATACTTTTGGTGATTCGAGGGTTGGTCGGCTGAGGCCCACTGACCGGCTGGTAGACCTTGATCCCTGGCGAGGGCGAGGGTCAAAGCGTCGTTGTGGTCAGGCGAGTAGTTGAGACGAGGCTTGAACTTCCTGTCCTTGGACTCAATCCAGAGCTTCCCTGAGTCGTTGAAGCCATACCTCAGCTCGCAGGATTCCATAATGAACGGCTGAACGAATCGCGGCGGGAGCGAGATCATCTGCTCCTCGAAGAGCCGGCGCATCGCCCAGTGCAGCTCGGCTCGGCGGTTGAGGAATTGGAGGTGTTCGTCCTTGCCGAAGAGATACTCCCAGTCCCCGACCGGAGGCTGCCCGCAATAGACCGGGTGAGCGGGGACTCTCGCGACATCGAAGGCGCGCTTCACAGCCCCACCCACGCCGCCGATCCCATCAAAGTTGATATGCCTCAGCGGAACGTTGTATCTCGCGGCGATCTTAAGGGTGCGATTAACCGTCTTCTCCGGGGCGAGCCGACGCCACTCCTCCATGCAGACCATGCGGCCATTCTTGAGGACCACCACCACCGTCTTGTCAGACCCGAAAGCCGCTGGGTCCAAGCCGAGGTAAGTCCCAGGGAGAAGCTGAGCGTGCGGCGGGAGGTTCACACAATTCATCAACCATTTCTCGGGGATAACGGTGTCCTCTCCCTCCTCAGGGAATACTCCGTCGATCCGAGTATCCCAATAGAGCGTTCCTGGACCGCGGAGAGGGTCTTGGCGGATCTCCTCGATCGACTCGTAAGACAACGCGCCCGGGACAATTTGCCGCTTCGAGACGTAGTTGGGGTGCTCCAAGCACGAGATCCTAATCCGGCTCCACTTGGGGTCCTTGAAGCGTTGTCTGAAGGGCCCGTTAGCGTAGAGGGGGTTGCCGATAGCGAGCTGCTTAGCGCCAGAGGACGTCATCATCGAAGAGAAGGCGTCCCACGTCACAGTGTCTTGGATGCCCTGCGCTTCGTCGAGCACGATGAGGATATGGTCGCGGTGGTGGCCTTGCACAGAGTCGGGCTTGTCGGGGGAGAAACCAAAGGCCCAGTTATCTCCGATTCTACCTTCTGGGTGTTTCGGCTTGAAGGTAATACCGAGAGGATACTTGCTCCGCTTCGAGAGCTTGCGGATCTCCTCCCAGAGGACCCCCTTGACTTGAGCCCAACCGTTCGCCGTCGTGAGAACCACCGCGTCAGGGAAGCACGAGAGGAACCAGAGGCAGATACACGCCGTAATGAAGGTCTTCCCGACGTTGTGGCCACTCTGCACGCAGGTATACTTGTGATCCCGCACGGAGTACATGATCTCGGCCTGTCGAGACCAGGGGCTCACCCCTAGGACCTCTTTGACCCACCAGACGGGGTCCTTCTGGGCCGCAAGCATCAAGCTGTCTAGTTGGCTCTTACCCATCACTCAAAAAGGCTCGGACCTTCATCCTCTCCGTCTGCGAAGTCAGTAAATTCGGGGATATCCGGGTCCAAGAACTCCCCGCGGCGGTCCATGACGTGCAGATAGGCGAAGGTCTGGCTCTCCGGGCGGAAGGCATAGATCCGCGAGACGACCTCCCAATGGCCTGGAAGCTGCTGAACCTCGACCGCAGTGAAGGCCGCAGCCGTGTTGATACCCTTCGTCAAGGCCGCACCATTGCTCTCAGAGCCGTCCGTCGGCAGCCTACCGAAGACCGCGAGCCGCTGAGGCCGACCCTCCTCGTCCGGGTAGAACTCGACCATCTTGTCGATATACGGGATGTCATCGATCTCACCGTTCTTGATCATCCGAGTGAGGATCGGGTGGCCTGAACCCTCCTCTTCGTCCTCGTCTTCGTCCTCGTCTTCGTCCTCGTCTTCCTCAAGGTCCAACTCGACCTCAAGCTCAGGTTCGTCGGGCGCCGGCTCGAAGATACCCAGCTCGATACCGAAGGACAACAGGGGGCTACTCATCCCGAATTTCAACTTCACTTGGCACCGTATCCTTGTTGAGACCTAGTTTCGAGCGTCGATCGAACTCCATCAACATTGTCGCCCAGGTCGGGTTCTCTCGCGTGTCAGCAACGTCCTTTTCAGCCACTTCTCGGTCGTTTTTGAGCCAAACTATCAGCTGACGCTCCAACCGGACGAGTTTGTCAAGGCCGTGGACATCGACTATACCCTCGCGACCCCGCTCTTCGACTACGCGGATCTGCTCTCGGACGTTCCTCAGGCGCTCCGCGAGGGGTCCATTTCCAGCCGTCTTGACAGATTTCGCGGGCGGGGAGACCGATTTCACGGCTTCTCGGACGTTTGCGGGGCTCTGCGGGTTCTCTTTGAAACGCCTCAGGACCTTATAAACCGCGTCATAGTGGCCTTCAAGCTCCGGAAAAGCGCTCATTACCTCCTTCGGGCGAGGGAATCGGCCGTTCTGCCGCGCGAATTCAGCGATAAAGGGCTTCGAGAGACGTGAAATCCAGTTATTTCGGCCTTTAGGCACGACAATCACCTCCGATCGGCCCAAATTCTAAGATTCGTCGCTGGAAACCCGTCTCCTGGACACGTTTTTTTGATGGTTCGAGCCTGCAGATAAGGGGGCCCCGCTCCCGTAGGGAGTGGGGGCGGGGTATGCAGGGTATGCAGGGTTTGCAGGGTTTGCAGGGTTTGCAGGGTTTGCAGGGTTTGCAGGGTTTGCAG
>SPJK01045473.1_pt1 | contig 14764 bp, 11 predicted proteins | sample 3741771 | NCBI WGS metagenome assembly SPJK01 (sample SAMN10925997, study PRJNA522277) | cold seep metagenome | isolation source: Elba SIP-enriched marine methane seep metagenome, extraction at timepoint T2 | place: Italy: coast of Elba, Mediterranean Sea | reverse complement strand
GAATGCTTCCAACATATTCTGCGCGCTATCAATAATCACCGCCCATCCACAGCCTTAAGCAACCAATCTTTTTCCGTTAAGGGATCCGTAGACTCAATTTTTAGGCGGAGGCCTGCTTTTTCTTGCGGGTCATAAGGGTTCATCTTGTACAGTTGCTCGGTCAGGGAAAAGATATTGAGGTAGATGCGCTCGTGGTAGCCTAGGTTTTTGCGGCGCCTCAGAAAAGCCCGCGTATTTTTGATATGTGCGCCGAGTAGTTCGAAGTCACCGTTTTCGTAGTAGATCTTTAGCTGCAGCGTTTTGGCGGTCATCTGGTGGATGAAATCACGATCATCTGCTTGGTGTAGCAGCCGTAGCGCCGAACGGTAGTCGCCTTCTATATAAGCGATTCGAGCAGTATTTAGCGCGATAATTGCTTCGCGCCGCCGGGGCTCCAATTGATTGCGGTACTCCTGTAAAAATGCTTTTACCCAATCCAACTCCTTCAGGCGTAGCGCGATACCAATGATGTTGTTGACGGTAAAGGGGCGCAGCCAGCCATCATCTAGCAATAGGTTGTTCTCTAAGCCCTTTCGGTACAATTCGAGCGCTTCGGCCAGGTAGGCCTTGCCTTCCTGATTGATGCGACGAATGCAGAAGTTGATGCCCATCAATAGCAGGTCGCGAGCCTCCTTTTGTGGGAAGTGCTCAAAATGCTGAAAAAAGACGCGGTTAAATTCTTGAAAGGCGTCATCTGAATCGGGTGCCACATAAGCATGGTAGCCATGATAATAGACGGAGATGGCCGGAATATCACGATAGGGAGCTTCGCTCGCCAAAGCCAATATTTCGGGCAGCATGGCTTGATGATAATTGGCCTTGTATACTTGCTGGTGGGCAACGGCATAACAAGCTTGGCGGAGCTTCATGCTAATGAAGGCAATCTGTAGGGCATCTTCCTGCTCTTGCAAATTAAATAGCCGGCCTCGGCTGCCGGCAACCGCTGATTCAAACTCATAGGCTGCTCGCTCCAGTTGGAAGGTTGTCCAGTAATGTTCTGGATGCCGTAGTGACCCACGCAGGTGTCGTTTCCGTTGGTGACTCAACTGCCGGATGAAGTGTTTCTCCAGGCCGAGGTCAAGGTAGGCTGAAAGTAAATGTGGCGATTGCTTGTGCTCTTCCTTTTTCCAGTAGCGCCATTCCAGCCAATCTTCCAGAACCTTGAGTAAATAGGAACTTAGTAGTCGGAGTTGTTGGTCATCATACGATTGCTCGGGATAGAGTTTGCGAAATACGGTTTCTCGTGTTGGTTCTAGCCGCAGCTCATGGCAATATTCATCGAGCAGAGAGAATAGCATCCGGAGATCGGTTCGTTGATTGTGTACCGGAGAAGATAGCCATTGATGAGCCTCCTTTCGCTCACTTGGAGCAAGGCAGGCGATTAATTGATAAACAAATGTATTAATCAAAATAATATATATTCTACAAATAAAATTACTGAATGCTAATTTAATTATTGAATAATAGATTATGGGAAAATAATTATTCTATAAGTTCGATAATTTTGGTTTGTGATCCTGCGAACTTGCCGACATATTTGTAGAAGTCAAACAGGTCACGTTGAATGACGACAAATTACAGTCCACTTAACCCGTTAAAACTTCACCCCATGAATTGGCAAAAATTACTCCTGCTCTCTTGCTGTTTGGTGCTATTCGGCGCATTAGCTGCGCAGCCCTTGGTCATCGATTTAGGGCCCGATGTGAGTATTTGTGAGGGAGAATCCTTTACCCTTCAATCTACAGTAAGTGGCGGTGATGGGAACTATACCTATGAATGGTCACCTAGCGCAGGGCTGAGTTGCGCTGATTGCCCCAATCCTACGTTTGCTGGTATTGGAGGGACATATCAATTGACAGTAGAAGATGGTGCCGGGGAAATGGAAACCGCTAGTATTGTTATCACAAGTATTCCGATACCGGTTATCGTAGCACAAGCCACCACGGTAACCTGTGCCGGAAGTAGCGACGGAGTTATTTCTGTGAATGTTTCTGGCGGATCATTTCCAGTGGCATACGTATGGAGTAACGGCTCGACCGCGCCCACCATTCAAGGACTTGTTTCGGGAACATATTGTGTAACGGTAGTCAATGATGAGGGCTGCGAGGCTAGTGATTGTTTTATTATTGACGAACCAAGCCCGATGAATTTGGATATACAAGGCCCAACTACCATCGACTGCCCCAATGAGGATGTTACCTACACGGCGATGATTAGTGGTGGTACGGCGCCCTTTACGTTTACCTGGCAAATCGATGGGGCCGTGGTAGCCACTACGCAAGACTTGCAGGTAATTGGTCAAGACCTGAACAATATCTTCATCGATGTAACAGTCACCGATGCTAATGGATGTACATTGCAAGCGGGTTTCACTCCTGAAATATCGCTAACCGCGGCAGCGGCAGATGGCGAACTAGTCTTCATTGACTGTATATCTGAGACGGCTACCTTAGACGCCTCACCGTCCAGCGAAGGGCCGAATATTAGTTATGAGTGGTCGGGCCCGGATAATTTTAGCAGCGACCAGGCTATAGTAGAAGTCAACCAAACGGGCAACTATACGCTTCGCGTAACGAATACTGCTTTTTCGGATTGTTTTGTTGAAACAACGGTTGAAGTAGCAGATTACAATGATATTCTCGGTATTGAATTAGATCCAGTACTGACGGCCTGTAATACGTATGAGTTATCCTATGTCTCTCCGATCAATATCCCTACCCTACAACAGATTTGGACCTTTCCGGATGGCTCGACCCAAATGGGAACAACGATTACGGCCACAGAAACAGGCTTGTACTTACTAACATTGGACCTGGGTACGGGCAACTGTGCTTTTACTGAATCGGTATTCATCGATGCGCAAGCAAGTGCTTGTGCAACCATAAACGGGCACATTCGCTGGGATCAGGATGAATTCTGTCTAATCGACCCAAATGACCCTCCTCTGGGTGGTTGGCTGGTCACGGCATCAGGAGCTGGAGGTAGTTTTAGCACAATTACCGATGATAATGGCTTCTATGAATTCTACGTCCCGGTGGGAGAGTATACCGTAGTTCCTTTCCCTCCCAGCCAGGCTTGGGAAGGTTGCTGGGATGTGGGCAACGTTAATGCCTTGGTGGAAGGTGGTGTGGCAACTTTCGATTTTATTTACACCCAACTAGTTAGTTGTCCGGAGTTGGCTGTTAGTTTGAGCACACCCTTGCTTCGTCGTTGTTTCAACAGTTGGTACTATGTATCGATTTGCAATATTGGTACAGAGACGGCTTTTGCCCCAGAAGCTACCTTGGTACTTGACGATTTCCTATCCTTTGTAGCGTCAGAAGAACCCGGAGCCGTGGTAGATGGCCAGATGATCAATTGGACTTTAGGGGCACTAGAGCCTGGTGATTGTCACGAGTTTTGGGTACGTGTATTAGTGAGCTGTGATGCTGATCTTGGTCAAGTTCATTGCTCAGAATTGTTTGTGACACCAGATGTGTTGTGTGTTTCGACTAACCCAGATTGGTCTGGCGCCAACCTGGAAGTAACAGGCGAGTGCGACGGCAACATGGTGAACTTCCGTGTTAGAAATACCGGTGAAGGAGACCTGGCTGATCCTGTTCAATACATTATCATCGAAGACGGAGTCGTATTAATGGATGAGCCTGGCTTGCTCGACATGTTATCCGTAGATAATGAAGAGGTTTATCCTGTCGATGCCAATGGCTCTACCTATACCTTTGAGATCGCACAGGCTCCAGATCATCCATACACCACTTCCGTTAGTATTTCAGTGGAAGGATGTGGTACCAATGAACAAGGTGGCTTTAGCACAGGCTTTGTAACCCAATTTGCTCAACAGACAGCGGCACCGACCTCTGCTATTTCTTGCCTGGAAAATGTTGGTTCTTACGACCCTAATGATAAAGGAGCCTTGCCTGTTGGTTATGGCGACCAACACTATATCGTACCGGAAACCGAAATCAATTATCGGATTCGTTTTCAAAACACAGGCACCGATACGGCCTTCACGGTGGTCATCCGCGACACATTAGCCGACGAATTGGATTTGACCAGTTTCCGCCCGGGGACAGCCAGCCATGATTATGAATTGGACATAGCAGGCGAGCGCACTTTGATCTTCACTTTCAATAATATTCTGCTGCCGGATAGTACAACCAACTTGGAAGCATCGCAAGGGTTTGTTGATTTTAAGATTAGCCCCGACCTAAGTACGCCACTAGAAACAGTGATTGAAAACGAAGCCGCGATCTATTTCGATTTCAATGACCCGATAGTGACCAATACGGTCTTCCATACGCTAGGCCGCGACTTCTTGGAGGTAGTAGAATGGATTGATCTGAGTGATGCTATTGTGGGGGTAACCGCCTTCCCAAATCCCGCATACGAACGACTTCAAATAAACATTGAAGGGGAGCTGACAGGGAACAAACATTTACTGCTCGTTGATGCTGCCGGACGTACAGTTTTAGAACATATCTTTGAAGGAAATACTACTAAAATCAATTTGGAGGCGGTGCCGACTGGGTGGTATTCGATGCAATTGCTTGACGGCACCGGCACCATTATTGGAACAGGAAAACTGGTGAAACAATGAAGCAGGTAGTAGCGGTGATGATTGTTTTTTGTTCGTTTTGGTCTTTATCGGCACAACTGCCAAGTTCCGTATCGGGCATTGGTGGAGTGTGGGTATATGAATATTCGGTAGGTGGCTTTGCCGGTGGCTACGACACACTCTTTAATTACCGGGCATTGGAGTTTACAAGTGATGGGGTCCAGGTAGAAACAGATTCGGTATTGTTCCGACTATACGACGGAGCGGGCTTGATTGATACGGCTTATGTTCGCTTTTCGATTGGAAGTACCATTAAAGGCATCGACCGCTATTTTGTTGAATACGATGTGTTATTTGGAGGGAACCCCTCCGGCTCCTACGCGCTCTCTGCTGAAGGTGGACAGCTGGTGTTATACGATAATTGCTTTGATTGTTTCCACCATTATTTTTTTCCGGGCTCCATCGTCGCGGACGATGAAGTTTTACAGGAAGATGATCAACTATTAGTTTACCCTAATCCGGCGGAAACGGTGGTGCAAATCAGGCTGCCGAATAATAGCCTAGCAGAGATGCATTTGGTGCTGTATGACGGTGTTGGCAAGGAAGTATTACGTCGTATATCTAGTGATGCGTTCCCTGAACTTGACGTAGAAGGCTTGGTCAGCGGGGTATACTATTTGCGAGTACTGAGGCCTGACGGGAGCACCTTAGGCAGCACTAAGTTGCTAATTCGGTAAAATCACCGTTGGACTGTTGGTCTAATTTGACTTCTTAGTACCCCATTTTCTTCGCCCGATCTAAATCGCGCTTGAGATCCTTTTGCTTGATAGATTCGCGCTTGTCATAGGTTTTCTTACCCTGGGCGAGCGCGATCTCTACTTTAGCAAAGCCTCGTTCCGTAATGTATACTCGGTACGGAACGATGGTGTAGCCTTTTTCCCGTACTCTGCGGTCCAGCTTTTTAAGTTCTTGTCGACGCAACAATAGCTTTCTTTGTCGACGAGTTTCATGATTAAATTGATTCCCGAAATCATACTCAGCAATGAACAGGCTATTGATAAATAGCTCGCCGTCTTTAATGACACAATAGGCGTCCCGTAGATTTACATTCCCTTTTCGGATCGACTTAATCTCTGTTCCCATCAATACAATGCCTGCCTCGTAGACGTCGAGAAAATGGTACTCATGTTTGGCTTTACGGTTGATAATTTCAACCGGTGTCTTCTTCGGGTTGGCCATATTTGCTGTTTATTCTAGCCCGATTGGTGATGTGGGCTCCACTCCAACGCTTTATCGCTATGGTTTGTTCCTAGTTGTTGCTACTCTTTCGGGGCACGATCTGTAGACCACCTGATGAACGCAAAGCAGCACCTCTTCCTTTGACCTCTTCCAGTAGGAAGTCGGTCATCCTGGTGTACAGGTGTAGCCGAGTCGGTTTTCCAAGAATACTGTGATTCTTATTCGGATAAAAGTAAGTGTCAAATTGCTTGTTAGCTTCGATCAAGGCATTAGCCATCTCTACGCTATGCTGGAAGTGCACGTTATCGTCTGACATGCCGTGAATTAGCAGATATGGGTCTTCGAGGTGTTCGGCAAAGTACACTGGTGAATTATCGCGATAACCGGTTCCGTTTTCCGCCACGGTACGCATGTAACGTTCTGTATATACAGAGTCATACCATTTCCAGTTGGTTACAGGAGCAACGGCAATGGCTGCCTTGAAAACATCACTCGCTTTCAGAATGCAAAGGCTCGACATATAACCACCATAGCTCCACCCAAAAATGCCAATTCGGTTAGCGTCGATGTAGCTTTGACTACCTAAGTAGCGGGCGGCTTCGATTTGGTCTTCGGTTTCGTAATGACCCAATTGCAAGTAGGTCATTTTTTGGAAGGCTTCCCCTCGCGCGCCGGTGCCACGGTTGTCGACGCAAGCTACAATAATGCCTTTTTGAGCTAGGTGTTGGAACCACCAGTAGCGGTCACCGATCCACTGATTCCTTACTTTTTGGCTGCCGGGCCCTCCATACACATACATCATTACAGGATAAGCCACATTCGGGTTAAAGTTGCGTGGCTTGATCATGTAACCATCTAACTGTACATCATCTTCAGTGGTGAATTCGAAGAACTCTACTGTTGCAGTGCCGTAGGTTTGCTGTTTGGCCTGGATAGTAGTGTTATCTTCAATCAAACGCAACCGCATGCCTTCTCGATCAACCACCGTGTATGAAGCAGGGCTATTGATAGCTGAGTGTGTAAGTAAAAAATAATCGAAGGTGGAGCTGAATTTGGCTTCGTTGTTCCCGGATGCGCCAGCAAGAATGCGGGCTTTACCATCCTCGCCAATGCGTTTACCAAAAACTTGCCGCTGTAAAGGATCGGGGCGGGCAGCTTGGTAGTAGATCATCCCATTCGCTTCATCGAGGCCGTAAAAGTCGGTTACTTCCCATTCTCCTGCGGTAATTTGCTCCACGAGCTCGCCTTCCATGTCGTAGAGATAGACGTGGTTCCATCCGTCCAGTTCGCTGGTCCAAACAAACTGATCACTTTCTTGCAGGAAATGCAGGTTGTCGTGAATGTCGATATAATATTCACTCGATTCTTGTAATAAGGTGCGACTTTCTCTATCGGCGTTCACCAAGCGTAGCTCCAGCTGATTCTGATGGCGATTAAGGTAAAAGACGCATAATTCACCGGGCTCGTTACTCCATTTGATGCGAGGGAAATATTCCCATTCCTCATCGGTCTGTGCAACCTGCGTCGTTTCTTCGCTCTCCAAGTCATAGATATGGATAGTGATATCGCTATTTGTCTCACCTACTTTTGGATACTTGAAGGTTACATATTCCGGATAAAGTTCATCATTGTGGTTCATTATGGTGAACTCGCGCACCGCGGATTCATCAACGCGATAGAATGCAATTTGGCTGCCATCCGGTGACCAGGAAAACCCCTTGTCTACTTTGAATTCCTCTTCGTAAACCCAATCAGTCGCACCATTGATTATACTATTGAATTGACCATCAGTAGTGATCCGGCGAACCCTGGTCGTTGTCAGGTCGTGATAAAATAGGTTGTTATCATAAACAAAGGCAACCATAGTGCCCTGCGGGTTGAAAGTAGCCAGCCGATGCTTCCCCCCTTCGAAAACCACTCTTAGATCATTCGATTCGAGGTCGTATATATAGAAAAAGGCTTTAGTCGATCGACGGTAAATTTTGGTTGTCGCTGTGCGAAGGATCAACTTGTCTTCGCCAGCGCTAAATTCGTACGCATCGATTTCACCCGGCAAATCAAGGGAAGCTCCATCGACCAGAGTAGCCACCAACTCGCCAGACACAAAATCATACATATTGATTTTGTTGTCTTCTAGTCGGGTATAGTGCCGACCATCCTTCATGAAGTTGAATACATCAACGCTGTTTGCTTTGAATGTATCGTTCAACCAGACGTCTTCCAAAGTGATGGGCTGGACGTTTTGACACCAGCTAATTAATGGAAATACAAGACCTAAAAGGAGGGGAAATAATTGCTTCTTCATAACAAAAGGGATTCAATTGAGCAGAACCAAAGGGATAAAGTAGCGCAAAGATAAAGCTCTTAACTCTCTCTAACCCAACATTCATAGGGAGAAAGGGACAACGAATTGCTGCTGTTGCCTATTGGCAGGAAACAAGTAGTCGTGTTTTCACTGTAATTAACGGCTATGTATAGTTCTTGTTTATCAAAGGTCCAACGCCAGGCTAATACACTCGGATGGATATGACCACCTTCACTTTGGGCAGCGAGTAGTTGCCAATTGCCCGAGCGAAGGATGGGCTGCTGAAGTAACTGGAGAAGGTATTCGTAGAAAGCGGTAGTTTCATTAGATGTTGTGGCGAAGCCCGGGAGTTGCTTCAGGCTTGACTGGGGTGGTTTGTGAGGTTCATCTTGCTGCGTTTCGACGGGCTCTCGGCCCAGTTGGACTGGGAGCCTGACTTGCCGGCCTTCCCATTGACCCTGGTGAAAAAAGCGTAGCCCAGGCAGTGTATAGGTGATCATCGCCGCGGCCTTTGCTTTGGTAATATTCAGCTGCGCTAATACCCGATCCTCATCATGGTTTTCCAGGAAACGGACCAGCTTATTTTGAAAAGAAAGATCAGCGTGGAGGTGATCACGAATACTGCCCGCAGATTCGTGTATCACCCGATCGCGCAGACGTTTGTCATAGGCGTAGTCAAAGCCTTGTTGCTGCAACTCCCACTCCATATCCCAATACACTTCTGCGATGAATAAGAAGTCAGGATATTGTTTGTGGATCGCTCCTATAGTTGGCCGCCAAAAATCTTGTAGTAATTCTCCTTTTTCACCTAGCGCATAACCCCAGGTACGTCGAAACACCTCCGGCCTCGGGAGCATGGCCATATCACAGCGAACGCCGTCGCATAGGTCAGCAAGTTGCAGTAATTGTTCTTGCATAAAGAACCGGGCACTAGGGTGCGCATAGTTCACCTGAATGGTGTCTTGCCAGGCGGGGAAATGAGGGTCTTTGCCATGAGCAAAATAACGCCCTGGCAAATGACCAGGAGAATAAAATGTGTGTAAATCATGCTGCGCAAAACCAGGATCTACTTCCAGGAACACTTCTGGATATTGCGTCAACCAGGTTGTTTCGGCGAAGAAATGATTGGGTACAAAATCGAGGATCAATTTGATTCCAAGCGCATTCAGGTGTTCTTTCAGTGTACGCAAGTCTTCTGGCGTCCCAAGATCCTGATGAAGTACATAACGGTCGACCGCATAAGGTGAACCAATGACATCGACAGCTTGCCAATCGGGGAGAGCTTCAGTATAGGCAGCTTGTAGTTCGGGAACCATTGCATATGCTTGCGCATTTGCACCGGTTTGCCAAACGCCCATTAGCCAGACATAGTCGATACCTGTTTCGGCCAATCCTTGCCAATAAGAAGAAGGGATGTCAAGAAGGCGGATGTTGTCGCCAAAACGATGGCGAAATACACGAATATTGATCTGATATAGAGAGGGATACACTTTTTGCTGTAAGATACAAGGGATTTATTCAGTAGATAGTTGGCCGGACGGCTGCTCAGCTTTCTGTAAACAGTAGAACAGGTCTTTAGTCGCTGAAGGTTGGGGGTGCCTATAGCTCAGAATATGGCCATATGAGCCTCATGTGACTAAACTTTTGGTCAAACTGGTAGTAGCGTCTATTTTTGTAACTCAATATCAAGAACAACACCATGAAGTTTATTGACTTTTCTGAAGGGCAGGTAGCGTATCAGGTTGAGGGCCGAGGCGAAGTAATCGTATTGGTCCATGGATTTGGAGAAGACCAGCGGGTATGGAATGAATTTAAACTTGACCTGCTGGAAGAGCGGTATCGTGTTGTTAGTATTGACTTACCGGGCTTCGGCCAATCGACGCCGCTTGCTGATCCTTCAGTAGAAGGCTATGCCGGAGCTGTTGCTGCTGTTACGCAGCAATTAAAGTTGGACCAGTTTATCTTGGTTGGCCATTCGATGGGCGGTTATACCGCCTTGGCTTTTGCGGAGCAATACCCTGATGCACTGGCAGGTCTTGCGCTATTTCATTCACATCCCTATGCCGATAGCGAGGAGAAAAAAGAGGCGAGGTATAAGCAGGTTGATTTCATAAAGCGACAGGGGCACCACATGTACATTAAGCAATTAGTTCCTAAGCTGTTTGCAAAGCGCTTTGCCAAGAGTCATCCGTTTGACGTGGATAAATTAATCCATTGGGCGGTTCGATTCCCGGTAGAAGGAATTATCGGCGGCTTAATTGCGATGGCCGAGCGGCCCGACCGCTCGCAGGTCTTGGAGAAGATCAATTGCCCAGTTTTGTTCATAGTGGGCGAAGAAGATGGAGCAATACCCGCTGAGTATAGTGAAAAGCAATTGGTTTTACCTGCGGTATCGAGCATACATATCCTCCCCAAAATTGGCCATATGGGGATGATTGAATCGATGCGTGCTACGCAACTCATGGTACGTCAATTTGCAGAATTCTGCTACGCTTATTCGATGCCAGTATGACCTCAGTAGCGGCCCTCCTACTGGTAATTATCGTTGCTATCCTACCGGTAGCTGGCTTGGCTTATCTGATCTATCGGGCTGATCGTTATGACCCCGAAGGGCGGATACCGGTTAGTTGGAGCCTGTTCCTTGGAGCACTTTTATTTCTGCCGGCGCTATTAAGTCAACGGTTTTTGTTGGAGATCACCGGTGATGCGGCAGGCCTGGTTAGTACGGCTTTGGTTGCGTTCATCGTGTCAGCAGGGATTGAAGAGTCACTCAAAACAATTGGTGTTTGGGTATACCCATATCAAAGGAGCTTTTTTAATGAACCGATGGATGGTATAGTTTATGCCGGAATGATCGGTATGGGCTTTGCTTTAGCCGAGAACCTCTATCAGGTGATAACAGGAGCTTGGCGCGTTTTGCCGTTTCGGGCATTGACTACTGTGCCGGCTCATGCCATTATCAGTGTGATACTTGGTTACTTTATTGGCCGTGCTCGTTTTAGCGAAGGTCAGTCGCGATCTTGGTGGCTCCGTGGATGGTTGGCAGCGGTACTCTTACACGGTCTGTACAATTTCATCTTGCTGCAAAAGGCCTATGATTGGCTGCTTTTACTCACCCCGATTTTGTTGGGCCTGGGCGCACTATTGGCCTACGATCTCATCCGCCGGCACCAGGAAGGTTCCCCTTTTCGAACCGAATAAGGCTTAATGTAAACCAAGGCTGGTAAGCCGTATTGATTTATTATCTTTGGCTGTGCCGATAATGAAACAATGACGGATCTATCTGACATGTCAAGGCGGTTTTCACGAATCGAACAACTGGAGCGCGAGTTGAACTTGCGTCAGCTGCAGGTGAATCGGCTATTGATGCTCACCCAAGCCATCAATAACAATGTCTCTGCAGACGACTTGTATTCGATGTATCACTCCTTCCTGTCGTGGGAGCTAGGCGTGAAGAAAATGGCCTTATTTGTACGAGGAACAGAGGAAGATCCTTGGTCCTGCGCAGCTCATATTGGAGTAGATGAGCAGCAATTGACTTACGATATTTCGGAAGAATTAGCCAGTTTCACAGAGTTGGTGAATCTCGATGCCGTTGACCACCCCTTCCTGTCTACCTTCGATTTAGTGATCCCTGTTTTGCATAAATCAACAGCGATTGCCTATGTCTTCATTGGTGGCTTTGAGGAAGATGAGGATATGTACGAAAAGGTGCAATTCATTACAACGATCACCAATATTGTAGCGGTTGCTATTGAGAATAAGCGGCTCTTCAAACGCCAGCTCGAACAGGAACGGCTACGTCGTGAGATGGAGCTGGCTGGTGAGATGCAGCGGATGTTGATCCCTTCTCAGCTTCCATTTAAGGACTGCTACGAAATGGCTAGTGTCTACAAGCCACATTTGGTGGTAGGGGGTGATTATTTCGACTACCTCGAATTTGATGATGGTAAACTAGCGTTTTGTATTGGCGATATTTCCGGTAAAGGAGTAGCAGCAGCCTTGCTGATGGCCAACTTTCAAGCCAACTTTAATACACTCATCAATAAACGCACGCCACTCAAAGAGTTCATCATTGACCTCAACCTCTCCGTTAACCTAATTACAGGAGGAGAGCGTTTCATCACCTTCTTTGTTGCTGAATTTGATCGTTTTACCAATGTACTTCGCTATATCAATGCAGGGCATAATCCGCCAGTATTGGCGAGCGAAAACCATGTAGAGTTGCTCAAAGAAGGGTGTACCATTCTTGGTTCTTTCACGGAGTTGCCAGAAATCGGCGTTGGAGAATATCAAGTAACGGAGCCATCTTTACTCCTTACTTATACCGATGGGTTGATCGATATTCAAAATGCTGAAGGGGCCTACTTTGATGATGAGTTGGTAAAAGACTTTGTGCAAAAACACCACAATCTCTCGGCAGCTGAATTTAACCACGCCTTACAAGAAGAGCTTAATGCATTTAAAGGTGATGGCCAGTATCCGGATGATTTCACTGTGCTGACTACAAAGTTCTTCCCTACCGTGACTCCTTGTCTTGATTAGTACTTAATTCAGTTAGTAGTTAGTAGTTAGCAGTTGGTGATCAACTGCACGATCCGCTATGCAGGGTATTCCACTGAATTGCGAGGCGTTTCCCATAGGCGAACATGAAGATCATACCGGTCATCCAGGCGCGCCTTGATCTTTTGCCAGATTACGTAGCAAATGTGTTCGGCAGTAGGATTGAGGTGGCGAAATTCTTCCGTATCGAGGTTTAGGTTCTTGTGATCGAATCGCAGTTCGACTTCTTCGTAGATAATGTCTTTTAGTAGCTTAAGGTCGATGAGGTAGCCAGTTTCAGGATCCACCTCCCCCACTACTTTTACTTCTAATTCATAGTTATGCCCGTGGTAGTTGGGGTTGTTGCAAAGGCCAAACACCTCTTGGTTCTTTTCCTCCGACCAATTCGGGTTGTGTAGCCGGTGGGCTGCATTGAAATGTGCTTTACGAATGGCGGCGATCCGCATGGTATAAGGTTGGTTAATGGAAAAATTGGCGGCTCTGGCAATCTAACAAACTTAAGAGGGCATAGTTTCAAGATCGTATTTTGTTATTGAGATAGGAAACCCTACTTTTACGAGACCAAGTGGTATTCACTTAAATAAATAATCTGTGAGTTCCATCCATCCGTTTTCGGTACAAGGAATTTCAGGTGATACGATACATCTTGCCAGTTTTTCAGGTAAGAAGATACTGATTGTAAATGTAGCCTCGGAATGTGGCTTCACCCCTCAGTATCAGCAGTTACAGGAGCTTTATAAAGAATTCCACCATAAACTCGAAATCATTGGTTTTCCATGCAATGATTTCGGTGGTCAGGAGCCTGGTGCAGAAGCCGAGATCCAGACCTTTTGTGAACGACGCTATGGCGTAACCTTCCCCTTGACGGAAAAGGTACGCATCAAAGGCACAGACCCACATCCAATTTACCACTGGCTCGGCCGAAAAGCAGAGAATGGAGTGTTGGATGATGAAGTAAAGTGGAATTTTCACAAATACCTGCTCGATGAAGAAGGCCGCCTTTTAGCAGCATTTCCTTCGAGTGTCAGCCCCTTCGACGATCGTATCCTCGATCAAATTAGTTGATCTATTCCTTTTGGCGGAACGCACAGTCAGCACATAGAACTATGCGCTTCAGTGAGGTTTTAGGACACCTGCCGGCCCAGCAGCTTTTCCGGCAAATGGTGCAGAGCGATCGCCTGCCCCATGCCCTGCTGCTATTGGCACCTCCGGGTAGCGGCGCGGTGACCCTGGCCTGGGCACTGGCGCAGTATCTATTGTGCGAACAGGCTTCCGAAACCGACGCTTGCGGCAGCTGTGCTCACTGCCATAAGGCCGGAAAGCTTATCCACCCAGATTTACATTTCTCCTTCCCTACCGTTGGCAGTAAAGTGATTAGCGATAGCCTGTTGCCGCAATGGCGGGAGGCCTTGTTTCAGCAACCTTTTATGGAAATCAACGATTGGCTGCAACATATAGGAGCAGAGAACAAGCAGGGAAATATTAATAAAGAGGAATGTGTCAATATTGTGCGCAAATTGTCATTGAAGAGCTTTGAAAGCCCGCGCAAAATATTGGTTATGTGGCTGCCGGAATACTTAGGCAATGAAGGCAATCGTTTGTTAAAACTAATCGAGGAGCCACCAGATAATACCACCTTTATTTTGGTGGCGGAAAATCAAGAACTGATTCTCAATACCATTTTGTCGCGCTGTCAGTTGGTGAAGACCGGCCCGCTATCGGATGAAGAAATAACGAGCGGCCTGATGGAACTGAAAGCGATGGACCAAGAGGCCGCCCAAGCGATTGCTCATCTTTCCGCAGGTAACTTTAATGATGCCCTGCATTTATCAGAACGAGCAGAGAATGATCAATCGATGCGGTTCTTGGACTGGATGCGGGCGTGTTTTAAAGGACAACCCGTAGAAATGGTTGATTGGGTGGATGGTTTTGCTGGTATCGGGCGAGAAAATCAAAAACATTTTTTACGCTATGCCTTGCACTTTTGGCGTGAATTCCTGGTGTTGAAAACCATGGGCGAAGAAAACGTTCGCCTGCGAGAGCGGGAAAAGAAAACCGCCGTG
>SPJK01081471.1_pt1 | contig 14766 bp, 12 predicted proteins | sample 3741771 | NCBI WGS metagenome assembly SPJK01 (sample SAMN10925997, study PRJNA522277) | cold seep metagenome | isolation source: Elba SIP-enriched marine methane seep metagenome, extraction at timepoint T2 | place: Italy: coast of Elba, Mediterranean Sea | reverse complement strand
GGCGCAGTGGTGTTATTTCAGGATGTCAGCACGCTTAAACAGGCAGAAGCCGATATCCGTTTGTTGCAACGTCATAATGAACTGGTGCTGGCCGCTGCGGGTGAAGGTATCTGCGGATTTGACTGTGACGGCAATGTCACCTTCATTAACCCGACGGCGGCGCACATGCTGACCTGGGACAACCCGAACGTTGACGGTTTGACCATCCATCACATCTTCGGACGGGATCTACCCGATTCCACTGAATACTGCCCGGTACACAACATTGTCAGCGGCAAAAAACGTTTTGCTGACAGTGACCGGTATTTCTGGCGGCTGGATGGCAGTCGCTTTCCTGTGGACTTTGTCAGTACGCCCATCCTGGAAAATGACATTCTGCAAGGGGTGGTGCTGGTTTTTCGTGACATTACTGAACGCAAACAGGCAGAACAACGTTTGCAAAATGCGCTGAATGAAATCAAGCAACTTAAAAACCGGCTGCAGGATGAGAACATTTACCTGCAGGAAGAAATCAACCTAAATCATCAGTTTTCCGATATTCTCGGCCAAAGCCCTTCTCTGAAAGCGGCATTGCGACAAGTGGAACAGGTTGCCCCGGCAGAGACCACGGTGTTGATTCTTGGCGAAACCGGCACAGGCAAAGAATTGTTTGCACGGGCGCTACATAATCTTAGTCCACGTAAAGACCGCCCACTGGTTAAGGTAAACTGCGCCGCCTTGCCTTCTAACTTGATAGAAAGTGAATTGTTCGGGCATGAAAAGGGCAGCTTTACCGGCGCGACCTCACGCCGCAGTGGCCGCTTTGAACTGGCTGATCAAGGCACGATTTTTCTCGATGAAATCGGCGAACTGCCGCTGGAGCTGCAAGCCAAGCTATTGCGCGCCTTGCAGGAAGGCGAAATCGAACGCCTGGACGATTCAAAAACCCGCAAAATCAATGTGCGCGTGATTGCCGCCACCCACCGCGATCTGCAAGAAATGGTCAGGGAAGGGGCGTTTCGCGAAGACCTGTATTACCGGCTCAGCGTCTTTCCACTCAGCCTGCCGCCACTGCGTGAACGTCAGCACGATATTTCCTTGCTGGCGCAGGCCTTTATTAATAAGTATGCGCAAAAAACCGGCAAAAGTATCACCCATATTCCGCAAGATGTGATGCAAAACTTGCAGGCTTACCATTGGCCGGGCAATGTGCGTGAAATGGAAAATATTATTGAACGTGCGGTGATTTTGTCTAATGATAATGCTCTGCACATACCGCCTCTGCATAATCCAGCGCCAAGCCTGACGACAACCCAGCAAGACAGCGAGCTCTTGCCATTAGCCGCCATGGAAAAGCAACATATCACCCGTGTGCTAAAACATACCGGCTGGCGTATTTCCGGCGAAGAGGGCGCGGCGACCCTGTTGGAAATGCATCCGAATACCCTGCGTTCCCGCATGAGCAAGCTGGGCATACGACGCGCGAATCATGCCGTGTAACGTGAATGTCCCTCATGGTCTTGCCGTTTGTAGAAACTCCCAAAATCTGATAAATTCACGAAATATCGTACTCACTCAATAAGCGCCACACCTTTCCTCTTCCTCTTAAAAGACTCACAACTTATTGAAATTAAACACGAAACTATACTTTTTTATAACCTGGCACGACTCCTGCCATAGTATTCTCGTAACACTTGCTTAACACATACTTTTTCACAGGAGTTCACCATGAAAACAATTACGATGGTAACCAGCCCGCAATGTCATTACTGTCATTCGGCAAAAGACTTACTGAAACAACATGACATCGAGTATGACGAAGTCGATTTATTACGCGACGGTCGTGAAGCGCAGGAATTGATGTTGAAAAGCGGCCAAAGAACGGTACCGCAAGTTTTTATCAACGAGAAACCGATCGGCGGCTTTACCGAGCTGGCTGAATTGCTGAATAACCATGAATTTGATGTCAGCCAATTACAAATCGCTGTTCACTAAAACAACACGCATACCTGAATCCGCGACTTCACTGCGGATTCAGGTCATATTTTACAAGGAGAACAACATGTCTAATTTAAAACTGTATCGTCACCCGTTATCCGGTAACGCGCATCGGGTGGAATTGTTTCTGTCCATTCTTGGCCTGCATGCCGAAAAAATTGATGTGGATTTAATGAAGGGTGAACAAAAGCAACCCGAATTTATCCGCAAAAACATTTTCGGTCAGGTGCCTGTGCTGGAGGATGGAGACATCACTATCGCAGATTCCAACGCCATTCTGGTATATCTGGCCAGCCAGTATGATGTTGAACATCTCTGGCTACCGATTGAACCGGCCAAGGCCGCCGAAGTCCAACGATTTCTGGCGGTGGCCGCCGGGCCATTGGCCAGCGGGCCGGCCTCTGCGCGACTGATTAATTTGTTTAATGCCAAGTTGGATAAAATCCAGGTGGTAGAAAAATCACATCAGTTATTAAGCACCCTGGATCGTCATCTGATCGGGCGTGAATGGCTGACCGATGCGCGACCTACCATTGCTGATCTGGCCAATTACAGTTACATCGCCCATGCGCCGGAAGGGGATGTTTCACTACAGAACTATCCAAACGTGCGCGCCTGGTTATTGTTAGTGGAAAGTCTGCCGGGCTTCGTGCCGATGCAATGTTCAAGAGTCGGGCTTGCCGCGTAATGCCACTGTCAAGCGTATGAACTTAACATCCAAGAGGTTTTAACCATGATTAAACCACTCGCTATTGACCATATCGTGCTGCGTACCGATCAATACCAGGCGCTGATTGATTTTTACTGCACTGTACTTGGCTGTACGCTGGAACGTAGCAGTGACGCAATGGGCTTGACCCAACTGCGTGCAGGGACGGCATTAATCGATATTGTGGATGTTAATGGCAAACTGGGGCAAACGGGCGGCGCGGCACCGACTGAGAGCGGCAATAATGTCGACCACTTTTGTTTACGCATCGCCGCCTTTGATGAAGCTGAGTTGAAAGCTTTTTTGCAACTGCACCAGGTGGATTGCGGAGACTTTACCGAACGCTATGGCGCCCAGGGAAACGGGCATTCGATTTATATTAAGGATATTGCTGGCAATCAGGTAGAGCTTCGTGCTGAAAAGTAACCTCACCCCCCCTTATTCCTGCCTGTTCCCCCATCATATTAGTCAGGCAGGAATTTTTTTTACGAGGTCAACATGAATACGATCACCCCAAGCAAAACAGCATCACCCTTTCATGCGGGTGAACACCATTTACAACGTCAATTGGGCGTGCGCGAAAGCATGGAACAATTCGGCAGCAAAGTCATTCGTGATTATTTACCCGAACAGCATCAGGATTTTTATCATCATCTGCCGTATGTCATTATTGGCCATGCCGACAGCCAGGGGTGGCCCTGGGCTTCTGTGTTATGTGGAGAGCCTGGTTTCCTTCATTCACCTGATCCTGATCATCTGAACATCCACGCAACCCCTGTCGCCGGTGACCCGTTACAACACATCTTGCAGCCCGGTGCTCATATTGGATTGCTTGGTATCGACCTGCGCACTCGTCGTCGAAACCGGCTGGCCGCGCATATCACCGAATCCCGGAAAGGCACGGTTCAACTGCGTGTAGATCAGAGTTTTGGAAATTGCCCGCAATATATCCAGGCTCGAACCTTGTCTACCTCGGCGCCCCATCACTCTAGCCCCGAAACACAACTGATTCATCAGTTTGATCAACACACCCGGACGTTCATCGAACAAAGCGATACATTCTTCGTGGCCAGTTATGTCCCCGCCCAGGAAGGGGACGCCAGTCGCGGTGCCGATGTATCACATCGTGGCGGACAACCGGGATTTATCCGCGTAGATAACACGCGCAAACTGACCATTCCGGATTATCCCGGCAACCATCATTTCAATACCCTGGGTAATTTTATTGAAAACCCCAAAGCAGGTTTATTGTTCATCGATTTTGAACGTGGCCATGTGCTGATGCTGACCGGTCGTGTAGCCATTCTGGAAGAGGTAGATCACCCCTATTACAAAGGGGCCGAACGCTTCTGGACATTCACGCTTGAACACGGTCGCTGGATAAAAAACGCATTGCCGCTGCGCTGGCATTTTGATGAATACTCACCCAACAGTCTGCTCGCTGGCAACTGGGCTCACGCTGCCGCTGCACAAAAAGCAGACACGTTGCGCGATCAATGGCTGGATTATCAGGTTGTACGCATACAGCAGGAAAGCCTGCAGGTGAAATCATTTTACCTGCAGCCACCTGCCGATATCAGCCCCGACGTTAAACCCGGCCAGTTTTTAACCGTGAAAGCCACCATTGACGGTAAAGAACACAGTCGCACCTATACCGTATCCAGTGCGCCCGCTGACACGTTGCTGCGCATCAGCGTTAAACATGAACAGGGATCAGCAACCATTCCACCTGGTGTGTTTTCAAGTTACCTGCATCAGTCTGTGGCGACGGGTTCAACCTTGCAGGTCAAAATGCCACGCGGCGAGTTTGTGTTAACAGAAGAGCTGCAAAAACCGGTTCTGCTATTGTCCGCCGGGATTGGCATCACGCCTATGCTGGCCATGGCACGGCATATATTTCAGGAAGGCTTGCGTACCCGCACGGTGCGTCCGGTACTGTTTATTCACAGTGCCCGCAGTGCAGGGGAGAGAGCGTTTTACGACGACATCATGAAACTGGCTGACCATCACCCTGCCTTCAAAACGGTATGGGCGCTCAGCCAACCGGAACATTATTTAGTTCTGGGCAGGGAATACGATGTGCAAGGAAGAATCAATAAAGCCTTGTTGCAAAACCATCTGCCTACCACCGAACTGGACGTGTTTCTATGTGGCCCTGGCGGATTTATGCAAGCGCAATATGATGCACTGAGAGCATTAGGGGTGGCTGACAGTGATATTTACGCCGAATCCTTCGGTCCTTCCTCCCTGCAACGAGAGCAAACCGAAGACCCCGAGATCGCAAACAACACGGCCAGGCGTGCTGTTGTGACATTCCATCCTGATGATGTTGAATTGCAATGGAGCACTGAAGATGGCAGTCTCCTGGAACTTGCTGAAGCGCATGGACTGCATCCTCCCTTTGGCTGTCGCCAGGGGCAATGCGGAGAATGCAAAGCCCGGCTGCTACAAGGTAAAATTAATTATCGAACCCCGGTTAACGCAACGCTGGTAGATCAGGAAGAAGTGTTATTGTGCTGTGCGGTTCCGGCAGACGACCCTGCTTCCGATACAGCCAGAGTGGCGGTTAAAGTATCTGAACATTGATCAGAGGTTCCTTAACTCACGCAAACAATGAGCGTAGTAATTTATCCTAACAACAATTTTCCCTTCTCAAGAAGGTCGTTGTATGGGTGTATAAAAATGAATTGTTTAACGGATGATCAGGTCGTGCAGAGGATACTGGGGACATTATACATAGAACGACGATCAGGTATGCGTTGCCTCCTGTCGATCATCGCAGAAGTCATAGGAAAAACCGAGTAACTTAATGTGAAATAGTTCATAGTGATTCCAAACTCTTATTGATAGTTTGATAATAAATGCTGTCTAGGAGGCTGTCGGGTTATGGGGTTCGTCGCGAGGCGAAGGGGCATCGCGCGGATTTTTTTGATCTTTTGAGGCGCATAGTGGCGCTACGCAACGAAGAAGACCGGAAAAATCAGCCGATGCCCCATCGCCGCAGTAGACTCATCCATAATCCGACAGTCTCCTAGGAGATTAGCGCCATAATACTAACAATATCAACAACTGGAGGGTGCCATGTTAGCTACCGTTTCAGCAAGCGCGTTGAATGTACGCGCTATCCCATCCATTGTTTCCCATGTCATGGGCGTGCTACCCGAAGGAACCACCGTAAAAATCGTGGGCTCCAATGATGATTGGTATGAAATTCCCTATCAGAATTCTACAGGGTTCATCTCCAGGCATTATGTTACCCAACAGAATAATTCGCGGTTCAGTACCGGGATTACCCTACCGACATTATTAAACGTACGTGCTCAACCGGCATTGTCTGCAGACCTTTTAGCTACATTAAGCGAAGGCACCCGGGTCAATATACTTGCTCATCTGGACCAATGTCTGGAAATTGAATTCAATAATGATGTGGCCTATGTCGCCGCTGATTATGTTGAGGTGTTTCCCGCCAGTCAACGTGCTCAGGTTGAAATCACCGTCGAAACGCTCAATGTGCGCAGCGGCCCGTCCACAGGCGCATCCATCCTGGGCCATTTCAGCCGAGGCATCGTTCTGCAAATCATCCAAAGCTATGGTAACTGGCTGGCATTTGTTTTCAATGGCAACACGGCCTATGTGCATAAAAAATTCACGCGACCGGTAGCTGAAGACGAAGCATTACCGCTGATGGCAGATGTGCTGGAAGAAACTGCACCGGAGATGCCGGTTTCACAATCCGATGCCGTAGCGACAGAATCGAATTTCCCGCTTATCCGTCAGCTACCGGTGATTGGCTCCCCTCAACAGCAAAAAGTGGCACGTACATGGAACAGGTTCGGCGCGTTATTGCAGCAGTTAAGTCAACGTATGGGGATTGATGTTGCCTGTGCTGTTGCTGTGCTGTGCGTTGAAAGCTCTGGCAAAGGCTTTGAAGAGAACAATCAGGGGCGCATGATTATTCGATTTGAAAACCATATCTTCAGAAAATATTGGGGGCGACAATTTCCGCAACAATTCAGCACCCATTTCCAATACCAATCCGGGCAAGCCTGGAAAGGCCATCGCTGGCGATCTACCGACATTGATCCCTGGCAGTCATTTCATGGCAATCAGGTTAAGGAATGGCAGGTATATGATTTTGCCCGCAGTCTAGATGCCGATGCCGCCATGTATTCGATCAGCATGGGATTGCCCCAGATTATGGGGTTTAACTATCAGCGCATTGGTTATCCGTCTGTCGGCAATATGTTTGTGGCTTTTTCCAATGATATTGCCGCACAGATCAACGGGCTGTTTGATTTCTTTGATGATCGCATGATTCGCAATCTGCAATCGCTGGATTTTGTAAGTTTTGCCGGTGCCTACAATGGATCGGGGCAAAAAGAAAAATACGGCAAATGGATTGATGATCATTACCGGGCATTTAAAGCCCTGCAGCATAATTTGAGTTAATAAACCCGAGGGGAAAACCACATGAGCGTACTTGCTTTTATCAGTAGTATTTTTGAACCCGCCGTAAAACTGGTCGATGAACTGCATACCAGCGATGAAGAAAAACTGATTATGCAACGCGAAATCAAACGCGTGGAAAACGAGTTGCTGGCCAAAGTTATTGATTACGAGACAAAATTGCTGGAAAGTAAAACCCAGATTATTACTGCGGAAGCCACCGGGCAATCGTGGATACAGCGCAACTGGCGACCGATTACCATGTTGACGTTTTTGGTGCTGGTGGTGTGTGACAGTTTCGGTTTGCTGGCGTCGCCACTGGCAGACGAGGCCTGGACCTTACTGCAGATTGGGTTAGGGGGTTATGTCGCTGGGCGTTCTGCAGAAAAAATCACCAAGCAATATATGAATGCAAGATCACCCGGCACACGTCATGACTCTATCGCCAAGGGTTAGTCAGTTGTCGCTAACGCTGATAGCTGAAGGGTACGTTTGTAGGTTTCCTGAATCACCCAGGCATCGTAACTGGCACGGTGCCTGACGAGATCCATTTCCTTTTGCAGCTGATTCCTGGTTTCGTGCCAGATAGCCATTTGCGCTTCATTCAGAATGTATTCCAGTGGAGTGATGTTAAACTGCATGTCCATTTTGGCAGCAAAAAACAGTTTTTTCAGCCAGGGGCTGTCTACCACCCAGCCATCAGAATATAAGGTTAGACCCGCCAGTGCCTGGTTTAAGCGCTCCGCGACATCTTCAACCGGGTGACCTGAACGTTGCAACACATCACGACTGATGCCATGCACTTTCTCAGCCTTTTCATCCCAGTAAGTCCAGTCATCGTTGGGCGTAATCAGCATGCTGTAACGGCAATCCGTGCCTAAGGCATAACCAACTTCAATCGGAAAACTATGTGCGCCAAAACCAGATGCTTCAAGGTCAATAATAAAAGGGTGGGCAGGTGTAGCCATTAAGGACAATCCTCTGTGTTATTTTCAATAATCAAGCTTTAAAGTGCTTGAAAAACTAGCCTTTCCCGGTGAATTCATCTTAATTAAAGATAACCATATTTTTTATTATTGGCAGCATTTGTAAAAATGCAATGCACAGAAATTATAGTTTAAAATATTGAAAACAGGCATCAGTAATTTAACTGATCTATAACAACCAGACACACCGAGGTATTTCATGATCTACAGTAACCCCAATTCAGAGGACAGCAAAGTTCAGTTCAAACCCCAATACGAGAACTACATTGGCGGCAACTGGGTTGCGCCGGTTAAAGTCCACTATTTTGACAATACCAGCCCGGTGAATGGGCAGGTGTTTTGCAAAATTCCCCGCTCAACTACTGAAGATATTGAACTGGCACTGGATGCTGCCCACGCTGTTCGTGAAAGCTGGGGCAGCACCTCCGTCGCCGAGCGCTCCAATCTGTTGCTGAAAATTGCCGATCGCATTGAAGCCAATATTGAAATGCTGGCCATTGCCGAAACCTGGGATAACGGCAAGGCCGTGCGTGAAACACTGGCAGCCGATGTACCCTTGTGTGTCGATCATTTCCGTTACTTTGCCGGTTGCATTCGTGCGCAGGAAGGCACGCTCAGTGATATTGACACCAACACCGTGGCGTATCATTTTCATGAACCTTTAGGTGTAGTTGGCCAGATCATTCCGTGGAACTTTCCGCTGCTGATGGCCTGCTGGAAACTGGCACCGGCCCTGGCAGCCGGAAACTGCGTAGTGATGAAGCCGGCCGAACAAACTCCGGCATCCATCCTGCTGTTGATGGACGTCATCGGTGACCTGCTTCCGGCTGGTGTGCTAAATATCGTCAATGGCTTTGGTGCAGAAGCAGGGCAGGCATTGGCAACCAGCAAACGCATCGCCAAAATTGCCTTCACCGGCTCTACACCTGTCGGCTCACATATTCTGAAATGCGCGGCAGACAATATCATCCCGTCTACGGTCGAGCTGGGCGGTAAATCGCCAAATGTTTATTTTGAAGATGTGCTGCAACAGGAAGATGATTTTGTCAGCAAATGCATTGAAGGCTCGGTTCTGGCATTTTTTAATCAAGGTGAAGTATGTACCTGTCCCTCACGTCTGTTGGTGCAGGAAAGCATTTACGATGAATTTATCAGCAAGATGATTGAGCGCGTCAAACAAATCAAACGCGGCAACCCTCTAGATACTGAAACCATGGTCGGTGCACAGGCTTCGCAGGAGCAATTCGACAAAATTCTAAGCTATGTCGAAATCGGTAAAAAAGAAGGTGCGGAAGTGCTGACCGGCGGTAGCGTGGAAAACATCGGTGCCGATTTTGGTGAAGGTTATTACATTCAGCCTACCGTATTGAAAGGCAGCAATAACATGCGTGTTTTTCAGGAAGAGATCTTTGGCCCTGTAATTTCTGTCACCACATTCAAGGATGAAGCCGAAGCCCTTGCCATAGCCAATGATACCGAATTTGGTCTGGGTGCAGGCGTGTGGACGCGCGACATTAACCGGGCGCAACGTATGGGCCGCGGCATTCAGGCGGGTAGAGTATGGATCAACTGCTACCACCACTATCCGGCACACGCGGCATTCGGCGGGTATAAAAAATCCGGTATCGGCCGCGAGACCCACAAGATGATGCTGGATCATTACCAACAGACCAAAAACATGCTGGTCAGTTATGATATTAATCCATTAGGCTTCTTTTAATTCGTAGTGATCAGCAAACAGATCTCCTTCTGCTTGCGCGAGAGAAGGATAGCTGATCGCAACCAGGAAAGGGTTTTTAAGGTCGTAAGACGGCTAGGAGGCTGTCGGGTTATGGGGTTCGTAGCGAGGTGAGTGGGACATTGAGCGGTTTTTTTTGATCTTTTGAGGCGCATAGTGGCGCTACGTAACGCAAAAGAACGGAAAATCCGCTCGATGTCCCATCGCCGCAGTAGAATCATCCATAATCCGACAGTCTCCTAGGAGGCTGTCGGTCTCACCACAAACAAGCGACAAGCACACCACCACATTATTAAGACGATGCGCTGCGTCTGTTGATGTCCTGTTGTTCCGTCATAATGCCGAATGACCGTTAAACAAACGGTACAACGCGGAAATGTCTTCGTCACCAAACCCCTGTTCCATCAAGGTTTCATATTGCGTTAAGGTCTTTGCGGTTAACTCACAATTGACCTGGCTTTGCTCTGCCATGTCCTGGCAGATTTTCAAATCCTTATGATGCAGTGCCAATTTAAAACCCGGCTGAAAAATAGTCTTGGTCATGGTCCGGCCGCGATGTTGCAAAAACCAGTTACCCGCCGCACCACCTGAGATAACCTCGACGACCTGATCCATATCCAGCCCTTGCTTTTGTCCGAAAGCCAGCGCCTCACATACAGCCTGATTGATACCTGCCGCCATGATCTGATTGACCGCCTTGGTGGCTTGTCCGCTACCGCAAGCACCCATGTGAACAATGCGTGCCGTCATGCTTTCCAGTACCGGCCTTGCCTTATCCAGCACCTCGGCCTGGCCACCCAGCATCATGGCCAGCGTGCCATTTTTTGCCCCCTCTACACCCCCTGAAACCGGCGCGTCCAGAAAACTTATCTGGCGTTCTGCCAAAATAGCTTCTGCCTGTCTTGCCGTGGCCATGCTTACGGTCGACATGTCTACCACAATACCGCCTGGTTTAAGTGTCGTCGCTACCGCATTTACCATGGCCAGCACATCGTCATCGGCAGACACACACATTAAAATCACCTCGGTATGTGCCGCCAGTTGCTGTGGAGAGTCAAATGCCCATACGCCTAATTCAGATGACAAGGCTGTCGCTTTTTCCGTCGTACGATTATAAACGGCCGATAAAAAACCGGCTTTGGCTACATTTTTGGCCATGCCGATGCCCATCGCGCCAAGACCAATAAATCCTGTTTGCATGTAAATACCTGTAAAAGAAATTAAGCGGAATTTCAAATCAGTGGTTTACTATAACCCTTTTTCATTTAGGGGAAAAACATGCTATCCACATTTCGTTCAGCTGTTCTGGCTGTACTGGTCAGTTTCTTCATCCCTGTCGTCGGACAGGCTGGAATCCATTCTGAAACCATCGACTATGAAATTGACGGGCAGGTCTACCAGGGTTATTTAAGTTATGACGATAGCATGAGCGGCAAACGCCCCGGTGTCCTTGTCGTGCACGAGTGGTGGGGACATAACGCCTACGCACGCAAACGCGCTGAGATGCTGGCCAGCCTGGGCTATACCGCCTTTGCGCTGGATATGTACGGCAAAGGCAAGGTCACCGAACACCCGGATCAGGCCAAACAGTTTATGCAGGCGGCGCTGGCCGATATGTCAGCCGCGGAAAACCGCTTTAAAAACGCCCTGGATATCCTGCGTAATCACCCTACGGTCAATCCTGCCAACGTTGCGGGCATCGGCTATTGTTTTGGCGGTGGCACCGTTTTACACATGGCCCGTGCTGGTTTCGATTTAGCGGGTGTGGTCAGTTTTCACGGCTCACTAGCGACAGACACCCCGGCGCAACCAGGAAAAGTCAAAGCAAAAATTATGGTATTTAATGGCGCTGCCGACCCATTCGTTCCCGCCGAAGCTGTCAACACCTTCAAACAGGAAATGGAGAACGCCAACGCTGATTATGCATTCATCGATTACCCCGGCGTCATGCACAGCTTCACCAGTAAAGACGCAGACAAACTGGGTAAATTGCATAATTTACCTCTGCTTTATGATGCACATGCAGATAAAGATTCCTGGCAGAAGATGCAGGTGTTTTTTAATTCGATTTTTGACTAGTTGGGGTGTTTATTGTCGGGTTACGACGGCGTCTAACCCGACCTGCGAAACGGCCTTACCACCCATCTTAGGCGGGTTAAACGCAGTCGTCATCCGACACATTCCACTCAGCCTCTATTTCTCCAAATAAGTATACGCTTTCAATCCCGCCTGTAATTCCTGTAAATATTGCGTTTGCAGTCCCTCTGGCAATTCGGCCTGTTGCAGTTTGCTTTGATAGGTGGCCATCAAGCATTGCGGGTCGATATGTACATAATCCAGCAGGTCACTGACGTGTTCGCCTTCCAGAAAGCTGTTAATCTGATAACTGTCCCCATTCACTTCAACATTGAAGGAATGGGTGTCACCGAACAGGTTGTGCATATCGCCCAAAATTTCCTGATACGCACCCAGCATAAAAAAGCCGAGGATGTATTCTTCAGCGTTTTTAATCTCATGCACAGGCAGGGTATTTTCAATATTCTGGCGGTCAACATAGTGGTCGATACGCCCGTCGGAATCGCAAGTTAAATCCTGTATTACGCCGCGCCGTGTGGGTTGCTCGTCAAGACGATGTATCGGCATGATCGGAAACACCTGCGCTATACCCCAGATATCCGGCATCGACTGAAACAACGAAAAGTTACAGAAAAGTTTATCGGCCAGTTTTTCATCCAGCTCTGCAGCGATTTCGCGCTGGTTATGGTTGGAAACGTCCAGTTGCTGGCGAATGGCGTGGCAGGCCTGCACGTAGTCGCGCTCGATCCGCGCCAGTTGCTGCAGCGATAAATCACCTTGTACAAACATCGCTCGTGCTTCGTCAATACTGTATTGCGTATTGTGCCAACTTTCCACAAGGTGTTTGCCTGGTTCGGGCGGGTGGGTTATTGCCTCCGGCACGATGCTTTCCACCTCGGTCACCTGCGTCAACAATAGCGCATGATGCGCGGTGATCGCACGACCGGATTCGGTGAAGATATCAGGGTGTGGTAAATGATGGGCGTGGCACAGTTCAGCAAAACTGGCCACGATATTTTCGGCATATTCCGTCATCGTATAGTTAACTGAACATTCCCGACGCGACCCGCTACCATCATAATCGACACCCAAACCGCCCCCTGCATCGACCACCTTGATCTTCGCGCCCAATTGATCCAATTGCAGATAAAACTGGCCGGCTTCTTTTAACGCACGTTTGATGTCGTGGATATTGGCCACCTGCGAGCCCATGTGAAAATGCAACAATTGCAGGCAGTCCAGCAACCCTGCCTGCTCCAGTTCAGCCAACAGTTTTAGCAGTTCATTGGCATGCAAGCCAAACTTGGACTTGTCACCTCCGCTGTTTTGCCATTTTCCGCTACTAATGGACGACAACCGCACACGCACGCCCAGCAAGGGGCGGACGTTCAACCTGGCCGCTTCTTCCTTGATCAAACGTAATTCGGAAGGTTTTTCGATCACAATGTACACGCGCTGACGCATCACACTGCCGATCAACGCCATGCGAATATAGGCGCTGTCCTTATAACCATTGCAGACGATCACGCCGTTGTTGGCATACCCCAGAATGGCCAGCAGCTCCGGCTTGCTGCCGGCTTCCAGCCCGACACCCTGTTCTGCCACAATCGTCTCAACCACACTACCTTGCTGATTGACCTTGATGGGATACACCGGCGTGTAGCGACCTTGATAAACATGTTGCTGACAGCTGTTTGCAAAGGCCTGCTGTAGCTGCTGAACACGATCACGCAATATATCCGGAAATCGTAACAACACCGGAAATGAAACTTGCGTAGCGAGTGTTTGCGCCACGTCGTGCACATCAATCGAGCACTCGCCATCGCGTTGCGGCCTGACGCATACATGCCCTTGTGGGTTGATGGCAAAATAACCTTCGCTCCAATGGGGCACGGCATATAATTCGCTGGAGAGGTCAACTGACCAGGGTTTTGAAATCAATGGCATCTTTGTAACAACTATTTAGCGGGGCATCATTTTACAATAAAAATACATCGTTCCGGGCCCGCCGGATTGCAATGCGTTGTGGTATTCGCGGGTGAGTTGAAGCGGGTCTCTTTCACACTACTTTAACAGTGCGACTTTACACTGTCCTTTTTCCCATACTCACCATCATGTTATCTCCTGACGCATTATTTCGTCTGACCTTGGTATTTATGTGCTTATTCTCCCTATCAGCCAGGGCAGTGTGTAGCAAACCCGTGTTGCCTGCTTTTGATGAAAAGCAATATTATGCAAGCATTGCCAATCAACATGGAGACGCTTTAAAAGCGGCATTGAACCATCTTATCAAAGGCCATGTGCGTTACGACTATACCCCTTGTGTGTGGGATATCCTGCAGGAAACCGATGTCGATCCGGACACCCCGGATAATGTCATTGCCTTTTACACACGGCGTTCCATTCCCATCAGTCAACGTGATTTTGGCGGCAACACGCCCGATGCATGGAACCGCGAACATATCTGGGCCAAATCACATGGCTTTCCAAGTAAATTGCAGCATGGCTATACCGATGTGCATCATTTACGCCCTACCGACAAATCGGTCAATGCCGACCGGGGTAATTTTGATTTTGCCGAGGGCGGCTCGCCTCACACTGAATGCACGGATTGCTATATTAACCCTGGTGCAGGCACCTGGGAATCGCCTGATGAGGTCAAGGGCGATACCGCCCGTATGATGTTTTATATGGCGGTGCGTTATGAAGGCGGGGATAACAGTGAAACGCCTGATCTGGAGCTGGTCGATTCCACAACTTCTATCAACACCCCTCAATTCGGAAAGCTATGCGATTTAATGCGCTGGCATATTGACGACCCGGTCTCCGCTGCT
>SPJK01011119.1_pt1 | contig 14768 bp, 7 predicted proteins | sample 3741771 | NCBI WGS metagenome assembly SPJK01 (sample SAMN10925997, study PRJNA522277) | cold seep metagenome | isolation source: Elba SIP-enriched marine methane seep metagenome, extraction at timepoint T2 | place: Italy: coast of Elba, Mediterranean Sea | reverse complement strand
CTAGAGCACCAATGTGGTGTGGTAACGTATCTGAGAAATATTTAATCATAACAGAGCCTTTTACCTTCGTAGTCTAAGTGCTTGCACTTAGACTAGAAAAAATCCGCGCAGATCCGTCTGATCCGCGTCATCCGCGTTCTATTCAACTAATCCCGCCCGCCGTGCCGATTGCTCGCGATCTTCTTTTTGATCTCCCCTTTTAAGCGATCAATCACCGATTGCTTGTCGGTGTTTTCTAAGATCTTGGTCACCGTCTGTTTCGGGCCGAGGTCGCCCCAACTGCCGCCCTGTTCGAAATAGTATCGCGCTGCTTGGCCAACAAGGTAGCTTCCGTAACCGGCGGCGGCACCTTGTGGCAACGCGGTGAAGAGGGTGCTGCTGCCGAGCGACAACGCTTTGGCGAGCGACGAGCCAACGTGGACCATCGCTTCGCCGACGATCATCCAGCCTGCCGCCTTGAAGATCGAGATGACAAGTTCCTTCGCGTTGGCCGAGGTGATAGGAATGCCGTAGACTTGGCCAAGCGTGACAACCATCGCCACGTCAATCGCCATGCCGCTTCCAACGTCTGCAACGGGCCAAGGCATTAACGAAACGCCGATCGCTTTGGTGACGGCGTAGCCCCATATGACGCGGTCGGCGCTGTTCGAACGCATTTGGACCCGAAGGGCAGAGACGCGGTCAGTTCGGTCGGCGGCATACATGGCGGCACTCAAAGCGACGAGTGCCTTCCCTTCCATTGCCAAAAGTTCAAGCACTCGGGCGCGAACTTCTTCGACCTGCGGCGAAGGCTTACGCCATTCACTCTTGGTACCACCGCGGGGCTTTTCGATAAAGTATTCCTTCTCACGCGGGTCGGCTGCCGCTTGGACAATGTTCTTCACGCCGCCAACCAGATCAGCAATGCGCGGCTTGTGAAGCGACTCTACGAGATCCTTCAAATCGTCGGGACGATAAAGATCGACCTTGTTAAGTACCAAGACAATAGGCTTATGCAGGCTAGCAATCTGCGCTAACGCGTTGTGTTCGGTTTCGTTGAGGTCGGAGTCGGTGACGAAGATCACCACGTCCGAACGTTCGGCCGCATCGCGAGCCATGTCGGCGCGGGCTTCGCCTTCCACTTCATTCAGGCCGGGCGTATCAACCAAAACGAGTTGCGAGTTTTCCATGCCTGGTAAGATGGTGCCGGTTGCTTCGCCGTGACCCCCCTCCCATTCGAGCCGCCAGACTTCTTTGGTCCAACCGCCACGCACGCTCACGTTGTCGTCGGCATCTTCTCGACCGGCAAGTGCGTTAATCAAGGCGCTCTTGCCTGTGCTGATTTCGCCGAAGACAGCAATCTCGACCCGTTGATTGCGAAGCTTGTCGGCCAAGTCGCGGAGCTCTTTCAGTTCAGCACGCAGAGCGTTGCGTTCTTCGGAGTTACCACTTTCGACTTGCTCGATAGCTAGTTCAACCGCCGCTAAGGCAGCTTGCAACTCCGATTGCTGAGTCGCGGGCTGTTCAGGTTGATCAGTGGATTCGGTCATCGATGCTTACAAAAAGTTAGGACTCGATCTTCTTGCGACCGATGCGTACCAGTTTACGCAATTCTTCCGGCTTCGTAACGGCAGCCCATTCGTTTCGAGCCAGTTCAGCGAGTCCACCAGCAGGTGGTTGCATTTCGTTGCGGTAGTAACTCTTGAAGATTCGCCCTATCCATCGGGTTAGCAATGCTTGAACCACACCCTGCATCAAGCCGCCCGCGATGGTCCCAATGCCGGGGACCGTTTTAAGCACACTCGCCAAAGCGGTTCCGAGTGCCGGCGTAACGGCCGAGTCACCGAGCATGCCGATAAGGTTTTTTCCTAACTGGGCAAGCATCTCAACGATGGTGTCGGTATCAATCTGTTGTTTGTAGACGGCAGCCAGATCGAGGACCATCTTCACCATAACCGCGCTACCGCCTGCCAGGTCGAGCAATGGAATTGGATTCGCCGCCGCAATGCCACCAGCTGCCCACATGTAACGGTCGATAAGTCGGTCCGCTTCTTCATCGAGGGCGTTCAACACACGATCTTTGGCTTCGTCAACCAAACCACGCGATTGCATCAGCAAATTGGCAAGCAACAGGTCAGCGCCATCCTTTCGTATGATTTTCATCATCCGATTTGCCAGCGGCGAAATGTCCGGCAGCACATCGACTTCTCGTTCTTCTTCGGTTCCGTCAGCTGCGACGTGAACGACCGGCCGTTTTGTTGGTCGTGATCGGACCGAAACAACGTCGTCCTTGCCCACCGCAATGGCAGCTTGCTCGCGCAGCTGATCAAGCAATTCACCCAGCTCACGCTCGCCATACCAATCTTCTTTGTTCAAGCAGAGAATGATTCGCTTCTCCATCGTCGCCAAGCGACTGAGCAGATCATGTTCGTAAGCTTTGATCGGTCCATCGACAACAAACAGGACAAGATCGGCGTCTTGCGCAGCCTCGGCAGCTTCGGCAGCGCGGCCTTCTCCTTGAACTTCGGCTAGGCCGGGCGTATCGACAAGAGAAACGCTGTCCGAATCAGGCCACGGCACCGACTGTTCATTCTTAGTCGTTCCGCCGATGACGTTCGACTGAAAGACTTCGCGTCCCGCCAGGGCATTAAGAAGTGAAGACTTACCACTGGATATCGTACCAAAGGCAACGACTTCCAAGTGCTGTGCTTCGCGCTTCGCTTCTAGTTCAGTAATGGCACGTTCGATCTCTTCGCGCAGCTGCGGACGAATATCAACGCCTTCGGCATACTCTCGTCCTGAGGCAAGATTGTCCCCAAGCTCAGCCGACTTGTCTGATCGGGACATGTCGCTGGGGTTCATTGCACGACGCCGAGCGCGGCGATTCTTCAGGAGGGTATTCCCCCAAGTGTGCCAAGCACCGTAGATGCAAAGACCAAGCAGCAGCAACCCACCGGCGGAGACCATCGCTAAATAGAGCCAACCAACAACGGGGCTCCACTCCATAGCAGCGTTGTACTGAGCAACCACACGCGGCGGAATCGTGATGAGCCCGTAGCCAATGGCGACGAGCACAATAATCAACAGAAGCCCACGGCTCGGTTTGCGAGGAATGAATGGCATAGGTGAGCGTTCAGCCTTTAGCGATCAGCATTCTGCATGATTCTATGATATTGATACAATCTGTTATTCGCTCAGTAAGGTTGGTTCTTGGATTGAGCATGAAAAATATAGCATAAGTAGGCTGACTGCTGATTACTGAAAGCTGAATGCTTCTATTCACGGCAAACCCCAACGCCTACGTAGACCCCATTCTAAACTGAGAATCCCGGCAAAGAGCAGCAGGAATGGCCACTGGTCCCATGGGGTGTAGCGTGAGGTGATTTGTTGTTTCTCTTTCGCTTCAACCTCGGAAAGCTCTTCGAGCAAGGTTGGCAATTCCTCGGGTGCTAGGGAACGTCCGCCCGCTTCGCTTGTCATCTCAGCAAGTCGTGTTAGCAGACTGGGATCGGCAGCGGGTCGATCGAGTTCGAGATCTTGGCGTGGCACGGTAAACCGAGCTGATGCTTTGCCGAGTTCTTTTTCGCCGAGTTTTGCGGTGACTTCGACCGTGTAATCCCCCGGCTCGCGGGTCTCGTCATAGTTAGTAACCGCGTCGGTCATTAAGCTGGGTAGTGACAAGATTTCCTTTGATCCGTCTGGCGTTTTTACAATCGCATTGTATTGCAAGCTGTTAGCATCGCCTTCTTCTAAGCGAACGGAAGCGGCAATTTCTAAACTTGCTCCTGGCGTGATACGACGCGAAGCGAGTTCGAGGCGGACGGGGCTTCCTGAGGAGTCTTCTTGTTTCGCGAGCCACAGGATCACTTGCCGCCAAAAGCGACGATGCGATTCTCCTTTGCCCGAAAGAACCCACTGCCAAGTTGAATCACCTGCAAACGCAAGCACACGGCCAAGTCCTGCTTGGCCAGTTACCAAGAGCGGATCGTTCGCGTCACTGACCGCCAACACGCGGGCGTTTGGTTTCAATCGACTACGATCAAATCGGTTGGCACCTTCAAGCGACGGCAACTCAAACCAAGCTGACTTGCCTGTCTCGTCAAGTTGCATCACTGGATGAGCAAGCCCGAACGGTTCGCTGGGCATCATCTTAACTTGTCCTGTTAGATGAAGCTCTTTGCGAAGTGGCTGCTGAAACGCCTGGCGTTCAGCTCGGCCCATTTGAATTGGCAATATCTCCGCCATGCGCGTCGAACGATGTCCGCCCGGTCCAAAACTATGGCGACCACCAACCATGACGAGGCCTGTTCCCTGCTCGACCATCTCGGCGAGCTTGTTCCAGGTTTGCAAGTTAAACGCGTCGGCATCGACATCGTCGAGCACGATGGCATCGTATTCCGGTTCAGTAATCTCTTTACGAAGATCACGTCTTGGGCGGAGATAATCGATTGGTTGCTCGGGTCGAGTGACAACGATGTCGGGCGAGGTGGCAAGCGAAGCCCGAACGAAACGTTGTTCGATACTTGGCGCACCGCCGACACGTGATGCGGCTGCAAGGTAAAGGACCCGGATGCCTCCCTCGCGAACTTTGACAAACGTGCTGATTCGATTGTTGTCGGTGAGGGTTTCCCCCTCCATCGGGACCGCTTCGACCGTTACTTTCCACTCGCCCGCTGTTTCGGGAGTATGAATGAGTTCGATCGGATAGGCGTCGATGCCCGGCTGAAGCGTGATCGGTTTCGCGTCCGTGACAGCCATCTCCCCTTCGGGTGTTTCCCAAAGGAGACGAACCTTGGCAGTTCGATTCGCAAAGCCAGTCGAGCGCAACAAAGTACGGATCTTAAGCGGTGCACCGACATAGGCGCGATCGCTGGCGGTGAGGTCTTCGACCATCAAGTCGGCTCGATTTCGGCTCGCCCGATCACCAATCGCAAAGGTGTAAAGCGGCACCTGCTCGCCTGCCAATCGACGGACAGCCATCAAAGGCGAAACATCAGCGGGTGGCAAAGCACGCTGGGCACCATCACTTAGCAAAATGACTCCCATTAATTCCGACCGAGATTCACGTTCCATCAGCTCGACAAGCGAGGCTCCAATGGCAGATTCATCACCACCGGGAACTTGTGGTAATGATACCTGGCCTTCACTGATTGCGACTGACTTGAGCGAGCTATCGAATTGATAGATACGCAGGTCGTTCTTCTTTTGGATGTCGGCCATTGCCGATTCGGCGCCTTCTACTTGGCTGGTCGCAGTCTCCCAACGAGACGTTCCGTTGAGCCCATCTCGAACGGTCATGCTTCGCGATGAATCGATCAGCATCAGCAGTGTCGAGCGGATTTCTTCCGTGCTTATCGTAACCAAAGTTGGCCGATACCAGGCAAACAGTAATAGAAGCGAAGCGAAGATTCGCAAACCGGTCAGCGTTGATCGCTGTGCGGAGGATTGCCCCGACCGACGTTGTCTGCCAACGAGCCACGGAGTTGCCAACAGCAGTAGCACCAACGTGAGCGCTACCCAGTGACCGCCGACGGGATCAAACTTCCACTGCATCGGCCTCGCCATCGAAAGGATTGTTGTAAAAACGACTGGCGACAAATTGCTCAATGATGAACAACAATGCGACGAAGCCAATCACCCAGGCGTATAACTCGCGGCCAACACGCACCTGCTGAATACTTCCTTCAAGACTCTTGCGATCATTGACGAGTTTAATGCGATCTTCGGCCCCGAGCTCTGAAACGAGCTGATCAAAATCAACTCTTGCTGACCCATTTTCATTTTCAGGTAGATTAATTGCTGCGGTGTGTTCCCAACCGCCCGACTCAACCTGATAGATACCAATCTGATCCGTCGAACCAAGAGCGACCGAAGATTGGTTGCTCAGCCGAGTCTGCCTGATCGCATCGCCGGATGGCATTCGAAGGACATAGCCTTCCGTTTCGAGATCCTTCGGAAAAGGTACGTTTACCAAATCTCCCGCAGAATAATTTAGCCGCGTCTCTTGCAACCCACAGGCATACTCAGCAATGCCGTTGGCGAGCAAAACAAAGGGCCAAGGGTCCTCGCCCGTCGGCAGAAGATTCCAAGGAGCACCGCTTCCGCTACGATCCGAGAACGGCGTGGTTATCATAACAACACGACCTTGGCCGATCATTTGATCAATGATTGCTGGTTGCAAGTCTGCATACAGGGATAATGCTACAGCCCCCTGGTCAATCGTGTCAGTCTCCCAGTATTGGTAAACCGGGAAGAGTGACCAGGGAATCGATTCCGCATAATCAGACATCAACGCCAACACCGGGTGCGAAAAATCTGTTGGCCGCAAATAGGTCGCATTTCGCGAACGCCATTTCAAACTAGCTGGCAAAAGACGTTGGGCAGAGGGGCTGTTAAATTCTTCCAAAGAAGCATTTCGGCCAAGTGCTACAACAACCGAACCACCATTGCTTGCATACTGTACAAGCCGACTCCAAACTTCGTTACTTAATGGCGGAGGATCAAGTAGCACAACCGCTTGGTTGTTCTTCATTTTTTCCGACATGAGTTCGCTGAAAGAAAGCGTTTTGCAATCATAAGGTGGAACGTAGCCTGGCTCGGACAAAGTTGGTGCAATCGCTTCACGGAAGAAGACCGCTCCCTCCGGTTCGTTCGTAACCAACAGTAACCTGGGAGCCGAGCGAACCTGGATACAGAAATGCCTTTGGTTATCGATCTCCAAGGGATCGGTTCCGTCAATACGAATCACACCATGATGGAATCCTTCCTCCAAACCACTCAGGGTGAATTGCATCTCGGTCTGCTTCAAAGCAGAGGATTCGTTCTGAACAAGCTCGATCGTTCCCGTTGATTGTCCGAAACGGATCGGTCTTTCGTCTCGTTTAACCAATTGTGACTTACCGTTGCTATCAGTCTCTGAAACCCAAAGTTGGAGGACACGTGTCGAAGATTGATTGTCAGTCGATTCGACAGAGACACGCAACCTAGCGGACTCGCCAACCGCTAAGGTCTCCTTCTCAAGGCGAAGCCAACCAAGCGATTGATTGTTTGGTTCGGAAACACCGACGTCAATCAATTGAAGCGACAGGCCTGGACGTTCTTCGAGAAGACCTTTCAGCGTACGAACACTGTCGGTATCCCAAGTTGATTGGCTTAGATCGGTGAAGAGGTAAAACTCATTGTTGGTCATTGCCAACTTATCGAGCTGCAACAACGCATCGCTTGCCATTTGACCGAGTGATCTTGTCGCCAACGTTGTTTGCATCCGTTCGACTCGCAGTGCTGCACTGTCCGCTTTATCGGTTGCAGTTCCTCCCCAGCGACGACGGTCGGCGAGGACAACCTCCGTTTCACTCGGGAAACGTTGAAGTAACCAATCAGCCGTCTCTTGAGCAACTTCCAGCCGAGTTTGGTTTCGGCTGAAATAACTCATCGAAGGACCATTGTCGATTAACATCGCAACGCCGAGACCCTCGGTGACGCTGCCTGCACCGGAGGCAAGCTTGGCACCGGGCGGTAGTAAGACCGGCCTAGCAAGCGCCAATGCCATCAGCGCCAAAATAAAACAACGCAAAGCAAGCAGCAACCACCGACGCAATCGCAGTCGGGTTTCGTTCCGCTGTCTCCGCTTTTTGAGAAGTCGCAACGCGGGAAAGACCAACTTCTGCGGCTCGCGACGCATCGCCAGATGTAACACAATCGGAATTCCGATGAGTCCGATGCCGGCGAGCAAAGCTGGAGTTAGGAAAGACATGTAATAGCTGTCAGCAACAAGGTGTCAGCTTTCAGCTTATGGTGAAAGCTGACCGCTGACCACTGAAAGCTCCTTTCAGGCTCTTTGTCTTCGAGTGGCTAAATATTCAGTCAAAGCTCGGTCGAATGGCATACTGGTATCAAGCGGTACATAATCGATTCCACTCTGGAAGCATTCTTCTCGATAGGTATGTCGCAAGGATTCAACTCCTTCGAGATACTCTTTTCGGAAGCCGTCGGCATCGAGTTCCAATCGCTCTGACGATTCAGGTTCTTCAAAATCGACAAGGCCACGGAACGGGAAAGTCACTTCCGCCTCGTCAAGCACATGGAACAAGATGACATCATGCCCCCCGTGGCGGAGCCTTCGCAAAGCAGGTATTACCTTTTCTTCGTCGGTAAGAAGATCGCTAAAGATCATCACCAAACTTGACTGTTTGAGCATCGCGGCCAATTGAGTGAGGCTTGCTCCGATGTCGGTTTCGCCCTCGGGCTTCAGCTTGGCAAGCAGCGAGAGAAGCGTACCGATTTGTGTTCGTTTACTTTTCGGCGGCAACGAGTGCGTTATGCGATCAGTAAATGCGACCATGCCAACCGGGTCTTGCTGATGAACCATCAAGTAGGTTAGCGCTGCAGCAAGACAGATAGAATAGTCAAACTTCGTGAGATCTTGGCGATAGGTGTACGCCATCGATTGGCTTAGATCCATTGCCAAGTAGCCCGTGATGTTGGTCTCAGCCTCAAACTTCTTGATGTAATACCGGTCCGTCTTCGCGTAAGCGAGCCAATCGATGTCGTCAGGATTGTCGCCCGGTGTGTACTTGCGGTGCTCGGAGAATTCGACGGAGAAGCCATGAAACGGACTGGCGTGTAAGCCTTGAAGAAAACCCTTAACGATAAATTGAGCGCGCAGGTCGAGTCGCGAGATTTGGCGAATCACCTCAGGCTTTAAATATTCGTCAGCTGACATGGGAATTAGTTTTCAGCAATCAGCTTTCAGCATTCAGACTTAGCCGAGAGCTGACCGCCGAGAGCTGACCACTTCCTTCTAACCAAACTTGGGTATTTCAGGCGTAGGAACTTGTTCGATCAGTTGTGTCACAATGTCTTCGGTTGTCATCCCTTCGGCTTGGGCTTGGAAGTTTGCACCGACGCGGTGACGAAGCACAGGCATGGCAACGCGCTGGATGTCTTCAATGGCAACGCTGAATCGTCCATCCATGGCGGCGATTGCTTTGCCACCCTGAATAAGAAACTGGCCGGCACGAGGACCTGCTCCCCAGTCGACCAATTGCTGAACAAACTTCGGTGCCGACTCATCGCGAGGACGAGTCGCACGCACCAACGAAGCGGCATACTTGATGATATGCTCGCTCACGGCTACGGAACCGACAAGCTTTTGTACATTGAGAATCGCTTTGGCCGAGAGTACTTTTGACACGTCTGGCTTCTCACCACGAGTTGTCGAAGCTAGGATTTGTTCTTCTTCGGTGCGAGAGGGGTAGTCGACCTTGATGTTGAACATAAATCGGTCGAGCTGAGCTTCAGGGAGTGGATAGGTACCCTCTTGCTCAATCGGGTTTTGTGTGGCGATGGTAAAAAACGGGTTTGGCAAATCGTAGGTCGTTTGTCCAACCGTAATCTCACGTTCTTGCATTGCTTGAAGCAAAGCAGCCTGCGTCTTGGGCGGCGTTCGGTTGATCTCGTCGGCTAGCAGGATGTTCGTGAAAATCGGTCCTTCAACGAAACGGAAATTCCGACGGCCTGATTCATCTTCTTCTAAGACGTTCGTGCCGGTAATGTCCGATGGCATTAAGTCAGGCGTGAATTGAATGCGTTTGAAGTCGAGGTCTAAGATTCGAGCAAGCGTGCTCACCATCAAAGTCTTCGCCAGCCCAGGGACCCCTTCTAGCAAACAATGACCACGTGTGAAGATTGCTGCAAAGATCTGCTCAATCACACCGCTTTGGCCAACGATCACTTTTTGCAACTCTTGTTGCATGACGTGCCGATGCTGTCGGAATTCTTGCAGCACATCGCCCAAATTGCGTGACTTACCACCACCAACCTGAGATTGGCCAGCGGCTGATTGGGCGGAAGGAGGTGTTGGCGTAGAACTCACGGTCGAATATCTGACTTTCTTAGTGATCAAAAAGGTCCGAACTGTTACTGCATTCTAGGGTCTTCGTCGGAATAGGACCACGGCACGTAATTAAAAGGACGGCTAGCTTGATAAAGGGCCTACAATATATAAGTTAGGCTGTTATCTCACTTGTTCGTCGTTCGCCCAGGCAGTCGTCCGTGCCCTTTGTTACTAGACATTCGATCGTAACGATCTTGCTGATTGTAACGATCTCTGCCAATCCACTTCTTGTCCAAGCACAAAGGTTGCGGGCCGAAGAGCCACTCGACCCCACGCGAGTTCTCTCTTCGATTGACCGTGCGATCAGCTTCCTTAAGCGACAACAGCAAGAGAACGGAAGCTGGGAAGACCCGGTCGGTTACCCCGGAGGTATTAGCGCACTCTGTACTTTGGCGCTGCTCCATGCTGGACTAGATACCTCCGACCCGTCGATTGCCAAAGCGGTCGAAAACATTCGCAAACTTAAGCCAAAGAAGACTTATGTTGTCGCTCTTCAGACCATGGTCTTTTGCCTTGCAGAACCGAAGCAAGACCGTTTGCGAATTCAACGCAATGTGCAATGGCTGGAACGAGCACAAATTCGTGATGGAGATAACCAGGGTGGCTGGGGATACGATCAGGAGGATGATCTCTCGGCCGATCAAAGTAACGCCCAGTTTGCGGTCCTCGCACTCTTTGAAGCTCACATGGCTGGCGCCAAAGTGCAATCACCAACTTGGCAAGCGGCAAAAAAATATTGGCTCAAGTCACAAAACCGAGATGGTTCGTGGAGCTACCCGAGCGAAGGACCTAGCGGCAGCATTACTTGCGCCGGTGTTGGATCACTCATCATGTGCAACTTGGCACTTGGACAAGGTGACGCGAAAGTCGAAGGAGACAAAATCAAGTGTTGTCTACCTCATACGGAAGAAGACGCTATCCAGCGCGGCCTCGATTGGCTTGCCAGAAATTTTTCCATTCGCCGTAACCCAGGTGGTAAGCAATGGCACTTCTATTACCTATATGCACTCGAGCGAGCTGGAAGACTTTCGGCAAATCGATTCATAGGTCAACACGATTGGTATCGTGAAGGAACAGCCTACTTGGTCAATACCCAAGGAGATCCTAGCAACAGCTGGAGTGGCTTTGGTATCGAAGCAAACTACGAACAGATTTCAACTTCGTTTGCCCTTCTATTCCTTTCCAAAGGACGCCGGCCAATCTTGATGGCAAAACTTGAGCATGGCGATCCAAAGAAAGAAGTTTGGAACCATCACCGCCAAGACGCGGCCCATTTGGTGCATGAAGCGGAAGTTGCTTGGCAGCTGCCAATGACTTGGCAAGTGGTCGACGCCGAGCAAGCTTCGCGGGAAGATTTGCAGCAAAGTCCGGTGCTTTACATTAGTGGAACCGAAATTGAATCGTTGATCCCCCACGCCCAGAAGCTACGTGAATACATCGACCGGGGTGGATTCCTTTTCGCAGAATCATGTTGCGGCAGCGACAACCGATCTCGGCAACGCTTTGGCAAACTAGTCGAAGCAATGTTCCCCGAACCTGAATACGGGCTTCGACAGATCAGGCCTGAACATCCGATCTGGCGGATGGAGAAAAACGTTCGCAGTGCTTCGCCCTATGTCGGTACGCTCTGGGCAGTCGAGTATGGTTGCCGTACGAGCGTCATTTTTTGTGACCAAGATCTCTCCTGCTATTGGGAACTCGATTCGATCGCCCAACGAGATAGCTATTCGGATTCAGTCCGAGTAAGAATCGAAGATGCTCGCACGGTTGGTCTGAATGTTCTCGCGTACGCAACGAACCGAGAACCGAAAGGGAAAGAACAACAGTTTATCCAAAAGCTAAGTGATCTGGAAATTGGCGAAGACGATTTGCGAGGGGTGATTCGAATTGCCAAATTGCAACACACCGGTGGATGCAACGATGCACCGGGAGCTCTTGCTAATCTGATCCGAACAGGAAGCGAGGGAGAAACGCGATTGCGAATTGCGCCTGAGCCGCAGCTAATTAGCTTAGACAATCCCGCGCTCGTGCGTCATCATTTTGCTTTTATGCATGGCCGAACCGACTTTCGATTGTCTACTGCTGAACAATCGGAGTTGCGTGACTACTTGCAGAATGGCGGTACTTTGCTAGCCGACTCGATCTGTTCAAGCGATGCCTTTACTAAAGCGTTCCGCCGCGAGGTGAGCAAAGCTTTGGGCGGAAGAGCACTGCAAGCAGTGCCAGCTTCCGATCCAATTCTAACAACCAGTTTTGGTGGTTACGACATTCGACGCGTCGAGTTCCGGACCCCAAGTTCCCCTGACGACAATCGACCGCTCACCGCACGGGTTCGAAAAACATCGCCAAGGCTTGAGGGAATCAAGATCGACGGGCGCTGGGCCGTCATCTTTTCCCCCTATGATTTAAGCTGTGCTCTAGAACAACACGAAGCGGTCCAGTGCCGTGGTTACCGCCGCGAAGATGCCGCTCGGATTGGGCTAAACGTGTTGCTCTACTCGATCAATCAATAAGTGCTAGCAACGCAGCTTTCTTAGTTTCAATCAACTCCGTTTTCCTTCAGAAGTTGTTCTGAGAGAACGGTTTGCGATCGACCGAACGTGCCTTGACCCCTTGAGTTACGGTTCCTAAACTCCCCGCACTAATCGCCCTAGCTGGTGATGCGCGCGGATTGCGCAACTCCATTGGGAACCAAGCGAACGCGTTGGCAAGGAAGCCATACCATCAAACTGCCCTTACTCAAACTGCTGAGATCGAACCGGCAATTCGTCGGTCGCGCACTCTGTGCGCTCGTGATGCTTGGAGTACTTTCTGGGTCATCGGCGGTGGTGGCTGAAATCCATCTGCCATCTCCTCCCGTCGAAGCGCCCATTGTTGTAGAAGCTTCTCAAGCTGCGAGTTGGAAACAAGGTGAGTTCGACGTTTGGCAACTAACCGGTCAAGTACGCATTGTTCAATCCGGAAACGTTTGGCGCGGCAAAGATGCCGTCATCTGGGTCAATCAACCACTCTCGTTTGAGAAACCGACTCAATTGATCGTTCATATGGAAGGATCAGGCAAGGAGGCGGTCCGGCTAGAACTTTACGATACTCTCAAAGCAAGTAATGAAACGAAGACGCCGATTGCTCGTCAGCAAACCTCTCACTGGTTTGGACGCTTGGAAACGATCGGTGGCATCGATTGGCAAACGCCCGATCCAGAACCCGAGCCAACGACAAAAGCAGGAATCTTTTCTCGTGCGTTAGCAAAGTTTGCCCAAGAAGCGCCGCGCGTTGTTGAATCAACCTATCGTTACGAAGACCCAAGCGTGCAACCGGCACAATTCTCTAGTCCGTTTGGCACGCTCGCTCCCGTTCCCGAGGCCAATGCAAACAACCAAGTTGGTTTCCGCAGCATTCAACTCTTGCCACGCCAAGGTGCTGGCCTGCAAGGTGAATACGTGACCATGCCTAACGGCGAAGAAGTCGGTGTGCTAAGCGGAGGACTTAACCTGATAATCTCTGGTTTGAGTTCCGATCGACTCCCGACGGAATTCGTTGGGAGCAACGGCAGTATCGATACGATTGACCTCGAAGCCGATCGTGCCGTTATCTGGACAGCCGGTGGAACGAATTTCGCAGGTGGTCAATTCGAACAGTCTTCGGATGAACCGCTAGAAGTTTATCTCGAAGGGAACATCGTCGTTCGCGAGGGAGATCGAACGATCTATGCCGAACGGATGTACTACGATGCCCGGCGCCAAACTGGCATTATCCTCGATGCTGAATTACTCACTCCACCCGGTGAAGTCGATGGCTTCCAATACCGTGGTCTTGTTCGTTTAAAAGCCAACGCGATTCGTCAGCTTGATAATTCACGATATGTGGCTGAAGGAGCCCTGTTCACAACAAGCCGTCTCGAAGAGCCGACCTATAGCCTGCGTGCTGGTAACATCACTTTTGAAGACTTTCAACAACCGATAATCGACCCCTTCACAGGGCAACCGGCGAGCGATCCTTTTACCGGAGCGCCTCAGTATGATCATCAACAATTGGCAACCAGTAACGGTAACCGACTCTATCTGGGTGATGTCCCAGTCCTGTATTGGCCCCGACTTTCAACTGATTTGACAGAACCTACTTACTACATCAGTGACCTACAAATTCGTAACGATGCGATTTTTGGTTTCCAGGTCTTAACCGAATGGGACATCTATCAATTACTTGGTGCTAGGAAGCCACAAGGAACCGATTGGGACCTGAGTCTTGACTATCTCAGCGAACGCGGTTTCGGTTATGGCACAACCTATGAATACGATTCGCCGCAGTTCTTTAATATCGAAGGACCTACTCGCGGATGGAGTGACCTTTGGTTCATCGATGAGAACGACAATGACAACCTTGGCTTTGGACGCCGGAATATTGATCCCGAAGCAAGCTTCCGGGGTCGCACTTTCTGGAGTCACAAGCAACAGGTAACCGGTGGGCTTCTTGCCGGCTGGGAGACCCAAGTTCAGGTTGGTTGGATCAGTGACCGAACTTTTCTTGAGCAGTACTACGAACAGGAATGGGACTTGGGCGGTGACCAACCAACCGGCATTCGCCTGAAGCGTCGTTTGGGAACCAGTCAGCTCTTTTCCATTGAAGCGAATACCCGCGTCAACGATTTCTTCACCGAGACCGAATGGCTTCCGCGCTTGGACCATTACGTGCTTGGCCAAGACGTGGGCAATGAGACCCTCACTTGGTTTGCTCACACCAACGCTGGATATGGTCGCTTACAACCAGCAAGCACGCCAACCGAACCTACCCTAGCCGCGCAACATTTCACTTTCCCTTGGGAAGCTCCCGTGGAAGGAGAACGCATTGCGACACGCCACGAGATTGATTTGCCAATCGATTTAGAACCCTACGG
>SPJK01047474.1_pt1 | contig 14783 bp, 8 predicted proteins | sample 3741771 | NCBI WGS metagenome assembly SPJK01 (sample SAMN10925997, study PRJNA522277) | cold seep metagenome | isolation source: Elba SIP-enriched marine methane seep metagenome, extraction at timepoint T2 | place: Italy: coast of Elba, Mediterranean Sea | reverse complement strand
TATCATAATTGAAGCCTACAAAAATATTACCCAATCTCTTCTTGAGGTCGATTCGATCTTCCGCCAAACAAAGGATGGCCATAATTTCGGAGGCAGCAGTAATATCAAAGCCCGTCTCTCTGGGGACTCCGGAAGCCGTACCGCCCAGGCCGATCACGGTACTCCGTAATGCCCGGTCATTCATATCCATAACACGCTTCCAAACAACGGTGCGTGGGTCAATTCCCAGCGAGCGCTTCTTTTGCTGTAGGTTGTTATCAATGAGCGCTGCCAATAGATTGTGCGCTTTCTCAATGGCCGAAAAGTCACCGGTAAAATGAAGGTTAATATCCTCCATTGGCAATACCTCCGAATAGCCGCCTCCAGCAGCACCTCCTTTGATACCAAATACAGGGCCCAGGGATGGTTCTCGAAGTACCACCGTTGTTTGCTTCCCAATGCGATTCATCGCTTGGCTGAGCCCGATCGACATGGTGGTTTTGCCTTCTCCTGCCGGCGTTGGTGAAATAGCCGACACCAGGATGAGTTTACTATTTCGCCATTTACGCTCATCGATCAGAGAAAGTGGCAATTTGGCCTTGTGGCGGCCATAGCGATATAAATGTTCTTCGGAAAGGCCTATTTGGCCGGCAATGTCACCTACGTCTTTCAAGGTGACCGCTTGGGCGATGGCAATATCGGAAGCCATAGATAGTGGTGGTTTTGGTTAGGTTGATCGTAATCCCTTCATCAAGGTTTCTTATCCAGCCAAGATTAGGCATTCTTTCTCTGGCTCCCAAATTTTAGTGCATGTTTAGAATGGTCCTTTTGACTTCGTTTTAGCCGACTATTCCAAACATGTGCTTATGCACCACAAATCACTACCTTTGCGGCCATGAGTAAAGGACAAAGGGTGCAATTGTTTCCACCTCACGTGCGCGCAGTGGCAGAAGCTCTGGAAGCCATTTTTCAGGAAGGTCACTATGCGGATAAGGTTATTGAACGAACGCTAAAGGCTGATAAGCGCCGCGGCGCTCGCGATCGCGCATTTATTGCGGAGAATGTCTATGAGATCGTTCGTTGGTATCGTCTGCTATATAGTTTGCGCGGAAAAGAACCAAAGCGACACCGGGATTGGTGGGAAATGGTTGGCATTCGCCTACTCTTGGATGGTGTAGAACTCCCGCCTTGGAAGGAATTCAGTCGATTGGATGCTCTAAAGATCAAACAAACCTTTCGGGAGCTAAAATCAGAACGCCGAGTTCGCGAGTCGATCCCCGATTGGTTGGACCAGGTGGGATCAGAAGAAATGGGTGAACAATGGGATGCGACCATCCGCGCATTGAATCAACCTGCTAAAGTAGTACTTCGCGTAAATAGCCTGCGCACTACGCAAGCCGACCTTCAGGCATCCCTGGCCACCGACCAGATAAAGACCCGCCCGCAGGGAGAACAGGCTCTGCTCGTTACCGAGCGCCGCAATTTATTTCGCACCGAAGCTTTTAGACAAGGGTGGTTCGAGATCCAGGATGCCAGCAGCCAGCAGGTAGCACCTTTTACCGAGGCGGAAGCCGGTATGCGGGTCATCGATGCCTGCGCTGGTGGCGGAGGAAAAAGCCTCCACTTAGGCACCCTCATGCAAAATAAGGGTCAGGTCATTGCGCTCGACACCAGCGCATGGAAGCTGAAGGAATTGAAGAAACGTGCCAAACGGAACGGCATCCATATTATCGAAACGCGTGCGATAGATTCGACGAAGGTGGTCAAGCGATTGCGACAGTCTGCAGATCGCCTTCTACTTGATGTTCCTTGTTCTGGCCTGGGCGTCTTGCGCCGAAACCCGGACGCTAAGTGGAAATTATCACCTGGCTTCTTACAAGACGTGCGACGCTCACAGCAGGAAATTCTTCTACGGTATGCCTCTATGGTAAAGCCCGGTGGCAAACTGATTTACGCAACCTGCAGTATTCTCCCTAGCGAGAACGATCAACAAATCGAGCAATTCCTTCAGAGCGAGGCTGGGCAAGGATTTCAATTGGAAGAGCAACGCATTATTCTTCCACAGGACGAAGGATTCGATGGTTTTTACATGGCCCGGCTTTCTCATAAGAGTTAGCTCCCATCCCACGCTGCCGAATTCCCCGGCAACCTTCACTTAGATCGATATAATTCGGAATGTCAGGTAGCAGTCATTTGACTGTTAGGGGTTCCTCATTGGGCCGGTGTCTATTAAAGTAGAGATCTATTTTCTTTCCGGACACCTGAACCCTAGTGTAACCCCAATAACCAACAGGAAATGCGGAGTGAACAGGTGGCTTTATCAAGTTGCCGTTCATCCGCTATTTTCCGAAAACGAGTTAGCAGAAGATGCTGGTCAAGTTATGAATTGGTTAAATTTTTTAAATCCGGGAGCATTTTTGCAATTAAACCCGTTATTAGAGTGTATTTCACTCTGAACAGATTGAACTGCTTTACAATAAATCAGTTCATTTACAAAGGACGCGCTCGTATCTATCTCTGCCTTCCTCTAGGACGAAAGATCACGAGTTACTAAAAAAGTTAGGACAACCATTGGGATGCACACTGTGCAGTGCATAGTGTATTCGTTTGCCCTTATTTTAGGCTAATGCCATAAAATATGTGGGGATGATTACGCTTTGCCTCCAGTTGCAATAGATCAGTGTATCCATAAAAATCCATACCCATAAAAACCCACATATTATGCGTTTTCACACCCAACTCTCTGTCTTTTTCGTAGTAGCTCTTAGTTTGTTAAGTTCTCCAAACGCGCAAGCCCAACGCAATGCTCTTCCCAACTGGGAGGTTCGGGCGGGTGTAGGACTGCTTCCTACTTTTCTGAAAGATCACGTACAAAGTGATCTTCCTCCTCTATCCCTTGAGCTTCGGTACAAGGTTTCTCGACGGTATAGCCTTGGACTGTTGGCCGGTCAATCGGTTAGCCAGGCTAGTTTTCAGCATCATACCGGCGCTGAACAATTCTACAAGAACCGCTTTTCCATGGTGGCAATACGCAGCGCTGTACACAGCTCTCCCTGGGAAAAGTGGGAACTGTATGGCGGTATGCTGCTGGGATATGCACATAGCGACATCACTTACATGGAAGACAATGAAATTAAGCAAACGGAGGGAAGTACCTTACCGGGGCCACGTGCCCGCAATGGTTTGTTCTTCTCAGCCTTTATCGGTACAAGTTGCCAGGTGCACGATGAACTTCGTGTCTTTGGTGAGCTAGGTTACGGTTTGTCATTGCTAACTACAGGTGTTTCGTACCGCTTCTAAGATCAGCACGCGCCGGAAAACAAAAAGCCTTTCCTGCATACAGGAAAGGCTTTTTTTCTGGTGAAGAATGATTCGCTTACCAGGACATCTCGTCCTCAGAGTCTGCCTCTTCACTTACCGGAGTGGCTTCTTCTTCCGCCTCTGTTTCTTCAACAGGAATTGGAGGAGGAGTTGGAGTTGGAGGAGGAGTTGCCATTTTTGCGGCTTCTTCCTCTGCTGCAACTCTTGCTTCGAATTCTTGATGCCGGCGAGTAAATTCATCGTAGTCATAGTCCGGCATCAACTCTGTCTTCACATAGTTGACCGTATCTTCCAGACCTGCTAAGAAACGATTGAAATCTTCCTTGTACAAGAAGATTTTATGCCGCTCGTAGCCATCGCCGTCGAAGCGCTTGGTACTCTCGGTGAGCGTCAAATAAAAATCGTCTCCTTTAGTGCGGCGCACATCGAAAAAATAAGTTCTTCGTTTGCCTGCGCGGACTCGCTGCGAATATACACTCTCCTGCCTTTTGTTGGTTTTCCCGTTGTCCACGGCTGATAATTTTAGTTTGCCAAATTCACGAGCACCTTACAAAAGTAAATATTTGGTCAAAAAAGCAAAAAAAACGACCCATTATTTAGGTCGCCGCCAAACATAGGCCAACTTTCTTATCTGCATTATATAGCGTGGGAAAGGGGTGATAATCGGTCAATCGATCACCTAAAACCGCTCGATTTAAACCTCCTCTAAGGATTGTTTTTCGTACATATCAGCATAGTAGCCTTTCTGCCCGAGCAGCTCAGCATGTGTGCCCTCTTCTACAATTCGGCCGTCATCCAATACAATGATCTTATCGAAACTTAGCAAACTATAGATGCGGTGCGTAATAATGATTGCGGTCTTCTCAGATAATGCATCATTGAAGTAACCCAGAATCTGCTTTTCCGTATTGGTATCAACTGCTGACAAGCAGTCGTCGAGGATGATAATATCCGGTTCTTTAATTAGTGCCCGGGCGATAGAAATTCGTTGTTTTTGTCCTCCAGATAAGGTAACTCCGCGTTCACCGACCATGGTTTCAAAGCCATTTGTCAGCCCTTCGATATCTTCGTAAACGGCCGCATGCCGCGCAAAAGCTCTCACCTCATCATCTGTAGCATCTGATTTTCCAAAAGCGATGTTTCCGGCTACCGTATCAGAGAAAAGGAAAATGTCTTGTGGAACATAACCAACTCGCCGACGTAAATTGGCAAGGTCATGTTCTCTAAGGTCTTTGTTATCGATCAAAATTCGGCCTTCACTAACGTCATACATTCGCACCAACAGATCGGCAAGGGTTGTCTTTCCTGAGCCCGTCTTACCTACGATCGCCAGTTTCTGCCCGGGTTCTAAGTGGAAGTTCACTTCGTTCATCGCGGCAATTCCCGTATCCGGATAGCGAAACGAAACATTGTCGAAGGTAATGCCGCCCTTTAATGCCCCCGGTGCAATAACGGGATTGATAATGTCCGACTCCTGCGCCAGGAATTCCATGATCCGCTTTTGGGAAGCTGCCGCTTGCTGGATAATGGAAGCTACCCACCCTACAGCAGTAACTGGCCAGGTCAGCATATTGACATAGATCACAAACTCCGCAATATTGCCCGGTGTAATTGCCCCTTTCGCCACTTGCAATCCACCGACATAGACCGTCAGAATGGTACTTGCGCCAATCATCAAGAGCATCAGTGGAAAGAAAAAGGCATTGATCTTTGCTAACTCCAGCGACTTACTCATGTACTCCCCAGTCTGGCTTGAAAAGTGTTGGATCATCGGGCGTTCCTGTACATAACTCTTGACGACACGAATCCCACTATACACTTCTTGAGACGTACTATTCAGGCTTGCCAACTGCTGCTGAATAATGTAACTTTTCTTGTTGATCAGGTTACTGACATAGTAGATACTAATGGAAAGAAATGGCAGTGGTGCCAGTACATAGAGCGTTAGTTCCGGACTGACCTTGAGCATAGAATACACGACCAATACTACTGTCGACAACAAGTTGATGCTATACAAAACAGCTGGTCCGAGATACATCCTGACCTTACCGACATCCTCGGTGATACGAGACATCAGGTCGCCGGTATTGTTTCGCTTATAAAAAGCCAGCGACAATCGTTCATATTGCGAAAAGATCTCTTTGCGCATATCATACTCGATCAGCCTCGACATTACAATGATCGTCTGCCGCATCAAGTACATGAACACCCCCATGATTAAGGCTAATGCTACCACTAGCAAGCCATAATAAAGCAGTGTAGTACCCAGTACGCCATAAAAGGATTCGCGCAGGGCAAAGCCTTCAAAAAGGCGGTACATATTGATGTGTTCCACCACCAAATCGAAGCCTTCACGGATCATCTGTGGCTGAAGTACCCGAAAGTAATTGGATAAACTCACGAAGATGAACCCTAGCGAGAGGTGCCAGCGATATTTCCAGAAATACTTATTGAGATGCTTGAGGTACTTCACGAATGTCCAATTATCAGTAGTAAGCCAAAACAATCGACATAATAACTTCTCTTGGGTACAGCATAAAATTTAAGTATACTTTCCATACTTTCAATTACATTGTCACCTTAAGCTGGAAGAAGTTATCGCGTGCGCTATTTGGGTTTGGCACTTGCGGACGCAAAATACTAAAACCAATGGGGCAGACAAAAGGTTGCTGATTCCCTTATCTTTGCGCCAGTTTCCTCACCAACCAAAATCATCTCATGAGTTTAAGCCGTATTGTCACCCTCGATGAATTCATCATCCATCGCCAAAAGGATTTCCCTTACGCCTCTGGCGAGTTAACTGGTTTATTGCGAGACATTGGTGTAGCTGCCAAGATTGTGAATCGGGAAGTCAATAAAGCTGGTCTCGTGGGTATCATTGGCCGGGCAAAGTCGGAGAACGCTACCGGCGACGAAGTCCAGAAACTCGACCTCTTCGCGAATGACAAACTCATCGAATGTCTAAAAAATAGTGGCGAATGCGCCGGCATTGCCAGTGAAGAGGATGAAGATTTTATTCCACTCACCCCGATTGATGGGAAAGAATCGAAGTACTTAGTCGTTTTTGACCCCCTGGATGGCTCCTCCAACATTGATGTCAATGTCTCGGTAGGCACTATTTTTGGTATTTATCGCCGGGTATCAGATATGAGTGGCCCTTGTACGAAAGAAGATTTTTTACAAAAAGGCGGTCAGCTGGTCGCTGCCGGGTACGTCCTCTATGGCACCTCTACCATTCTGGTTTATTCTACTGGTCGCGGCGTTAATGGATTTACGCTGGATCCAAGCATAGGCGAATTCTGTCTTTCGCACCGCGATATTCGTATCCCTGAAAGAGGCAACTACTATTCAGTCAATCAAGGCTATTATTTGAAATTCGATGTGGAAATGCGTCGCTATATAGACCATTGCTCTGACATGAATTTGCGGCTTCGCTATATCGGCAGTATGGTCAGTGATATCCATCGGATCTTGTTCCAAGGAGGAATCTTCCTTTATCCAAACACTAGAAAGTATCCGCACGGAAAACTCCGTTTGGTGTACGAATGCAACCCTTTATCGTTCATTGTTGAGCAGGCTGGTGGCAAAGCGATCACTTGCCAATTACAACGAATTCTCGAATTGGATGTCAATCATCTCCATCAGCGAGAGTCCATTGCCATCGGTTCGCCGGCCATGGTGGATGAAATGCGGGACTTTGTCGAACGATACAGCGCTGCGCCAAGCTTTCGTTAGTTAGCGGTCCAACTCAAGCCATTTAGCAATAAAATACCCATGATTGCTCCTAGCGTCGGTGCCAAAAAGCACATGAACATTAGGCGGTAGTAGGCTTTGGGGACACGCGAGCGTTCAACCAATTCGATGACGTGAGAAAGTATCCAAAGGGATAAACCAATACCGCCGAAGACCAGGCTGAGGATCGTTGCCAAGTAGTCATCCCACAACCATAGCAGGAGGTAAATGATCACCTGTACCAGGAATGCTTCGATACTGACCAGGCGATCGATGATATGTTTTTCTGCTTCTTTAATATTGCAATGTTTTAATGCTGTAATGGTTTGATGCTACAATTATTTAATGCTGATAATGATTTGATGCTGTAATGGGCTTGTCTAATCATACCATTAAAACATTGCAGCATTGTAGTTATTAAAACATTACCGCATCATAGTATCATTTGCGTAAGCTGATGTTATCCAGAATGAATTGGCCTACCTTCTCTCCTTGTGCGACGCCATTATCGCAAGCCGGTCGATAGTGAATACCTCCGTACAGGCGCGAAACAGCTGCTTCATCCGATGCCTCCAAAAAGCTATCAAAGTTTCGAACCGGGAGGCCATATTCCACTTCCGTATCGTCTTCAAAAGCAAAGTTGTCACCAAAGACATTGGTCAATGCCATGGCAGCCGCCCGGCTAATGACACTGTGCCCACTAGTATATTCCGGGAAAGGCGGGGTTTGCAGCGCAGGTAGCCAGTTTTCGTCCAGGTAGCGGTTAATGAAAGTCTCGGGTCGTAACAAGCGGGACCGGTACTTCTCGTCCCAGCAGCTGATAAAGGCATCCATCAAGGCAATCGAAGTTAAGGTATACGCCTCCACCGATCGCATCAAATTAGCATCTGCTTGTCGGGATGCAATGGCGGCAATACCCATCCAGTGCCCACCAGGAGTAATCTTTTTCGTAGCAAACATCACGTGCCCGGTAGTATGACTGACATACGGGTTGCAGTCCCAAAACTCGGCAATGGCAATTCGCTCAGACTGATCTTCGGCATCCAGCGCATGATAAACCTCCAAGACTTCGCGATAGAACAGTGAGCTTGTATCTAAACTAAAAGGTGTCGGAGGAGGAGGAGGAAATTGATCTGCCGAGTCCAAGACCAGGGTCCTAATCTTGTTCCAAGATGGTTCGATGCCGTCCATATACATGGGTGGCGTAGGTTGCCACTCATCTATCTCATCGGTAATACTATACTTCGGATAGGTTCGGGTTTCTTTGTACATATCGCCTCCGCTCCAGGTCAGTATGTGCTGGGCCACCAACTCACCATAGGCAAGAGAACGATCATAGACATCGCCCGGCATGCCCAATTCAGCATATTCTTCTTGCAAAGCCCGGTGGAATTGCAAAATACTGTCCTCCGAAAAAATAAGATTCCGGCCGACCTCCAGGAAAGCGTGAACGGCAGCCAGTGAATAACAGTATTCCTGCCCTTCCTCAGGAGCAGGAGCTGGTTCCAACCCGTGCAATTGCCCGGCCAAACTCTGATAGTCGGGATGATCATGGATCAAAACTTCGTAGGCCGCAATATTGGGGTAGGCGTAGATACGGCTAGCAACCGGCGGCGAAAAGATATCATGTACAATGACATCCGTGAGTTTCTTCATAGACTGATGAAAAAACTCTGGATCGGCGGCTCTATCCGGGTAATTAGGATCAACCTGTTCGCAGGAAACAACTGTTAAGAGTCCTGCGCAGGCCAATAAAAACGCGATTATCCTGGGTGACTTGTTCAACTTCATCTACTCCTCATTTTGCCGGTAAAGGTAAACGATTAGGCAGCTCTATCCTAGCGACGCACTTCAAATATCTGCTTATCTGGCCCGATGCCGGTAATGGTCAAAGAGGTCCAAGATGGAGGCAACAAACCACCATTTTGAGTTACCCCTTCTGGGCCGACTTCCAGCCCACCAAAGCCAAACAAAACAGCTTGAAGCATACCACCGGCTCCGGTAGCGAAGTACGGGTTCGTTCCACCAGCCGTTTCTGCCAAAACGCCAAAAGGCGGCACTTCATTCGGTTGGTAGCTCTGTTCGAACAGCGAGAACGCTTTTTCGCTGTCCCCTAATTGCGCATACAAGGTGGCCAAGACCGAGATGCCCATAGCCGGGCCTTCCGGCGCCATTCGAGGTTCGTAATACGCTAAATCTCGACGAATAGATTCTTCATCTGATACGATATTCAATGGAAAGGCCAACAGGTTGACATCGGCCTGCTTGATAATGGCTCCGTCATAAGTAGCATTCTCTCTCGTCGTCCCATCGGGGAAACGAAGAAGCGGGATATTGTCAGCCACATGTGCCCAATCTGAGTCTGGTGTTAAGCCTAAGGTCAAAGCAGCTTCGGTTGCGTAGGCAAGAACTGTCTTGACCATGCCGTTCGTATAGGCGTTGTTGTCGATGTTTTCCTCATACTCATTCGCCCCAATGACATTTTTAATATCGTACTGGCCCGGTCCATTACGCTCTACCCTGCTCACCCAGAACGCTGCAACTTCCTGAATCAATGGCCAGCCGCGTTGCCGCAGCCACGCTTCATCTTTTGTGACCAAGAAGTATTGCCAGGCAGCCCATGCGATATCAGCGCTAATATGGTGTTGAAACGGGCCAGTCAGTGCCCAAACCGGTGTATCTTCCGAGCCATCGTCAGCAGATTCCCAGGGGAACATCGCCCCCTCATAGCCATGCATAAAGGCATTGTGTCGAGCAGCTGGTAACCGCTCGTAACGGTACTCCAGCAAGGATTCAGCAATCGGTGGTTGTAGTAAAAGCAATGGTGGGTACATCCAAATTTCGGTATCCCAGAAGATATGGCCATTGTAGCCAAGACCTGACAAGCCCATCGGCGACAAACTGTAAGCGGTACCAGCCCGTGAAAAAGAATACAAATGATACAAGGCTGAGCGTACCGCTCGTTGACTCCGCAGATCACCTTCAATGATGATATCGCTCTGCCATAGATCAGCCCATGCTGCCCAGTGGAATTGCAGCAAGCGCTCCTCCCCTTCCAAAGACGCATAAATAGTCATGCGCTCGGCTTCATTATGCGGATCGGCAGCTTGCTTAGAGGAGATACTCGTTCCAACGACGGCAAATTCGTAAGTACTCCCCGCATTTACGGCATGGGTGATGTAAGCCCAGTGCCGGTTGTAATCCCAATCAATGTGTGTTACCTCCGGTTGATCTTCATGCTCTTCTTGGAATAGGAAGCTCGTTGAAGCGGCCACCTTATATTTTCCAGATGGGCTCAAGCCCGTTGAGGTCAACAAAGGAATATTGACGTGTGGGCGAACGATATCAGCGAAGTAATTGCGAACATCCTGCAAATGATTCGGTGATTCGATAATACTACGTGCTTCAAATTCGATATCGGTCAATGCTTCAATCTCTACTCTGCTTAGCGCCGAATATGGAAGGTGGCGCAAGGCCAATAAGCGGTGCGTCACCCGAGCTTTTCCTGGCACTGTAAAGGTTGTTACGAGTTCTGCTTCCTGCATATTCAGCACCTGCTGAAAGTCGCTGATGTTTTCTGTATTGACCATCGTACCATCGACAATCAATTCCAGATTCATGTGGTTGAAGGTTTTTAAGATATTGGATACCCGCCCGCGCTGATAGTAATCGTAGACGCCGTTAAGTACTACATCCTGCACCTGCATGGGATTCGGTGAGGACACCAAGCCCACCATACCATTTGCTAACGTTACCCCGTAATACAGATTTTGGTCAATGCCCTTTGCCGGGATGTGCCAAGGCGAATTGGCAACTTCGTCCTGAGCGTTCATCAGAAGGCAAAGCGAAGTACAAAAGCTGAGCAATAGGAAACGTAACATATTATCGATCTGGATTTAGGGTAATACGAATAAATTATTCACCAATCGGTTCAAACATAACGGCAGCGCCACCACCCGGCACCAATTGTAGCTGTAAGGTATCAGAAGATACCAGAGTAGTTTCTTCGATTTCCATCGCCGTTGGATTCTCTCTCCAATGCGCGTCTGCCGCGTCGCGGTAGGTAACCACTCGGTAATTAGTGCCTTCCGCTAAGAAGGATAAGGCGATGGATTGCTCCCGTTCGCTCTTATCGGTAATCGTGCCCAGGAACCAGCGATCTCCTCCACGTTCCTGGCGGGCGATCGTGACAAAATCGCCTGGCTCTCCATCAATGACGATACTTTGCTCCCAGTCTACGGCCACATCCTGCACCCACTGCATACCGGGCTGGCCTTCCAGGTTCTCCGGCAGATCAGCCACCATCTGGAGTGGACTATAAATCACCACGTAGAGCGCCAGTTCGTGGGCTAGTGTGTGCTTGATGTTATTGTCCGGCTTATAAGGCATCATATCGAGCTTGATCACACCAGGGGTATAATCGATCGGGCCGGCCAACATGCGAGTAAAAGCGACCTCGGACAGGTGGTTGGTCGGATTGCCGCCCTCCATTGAGAAGGCATTGAACTCTTGCCCGCGAAGGCCTTCTCGCGTCATCATGTTCGGATAGGTCCGGCGCAAACCTGTATCCTTGATCGGCTCGTGGGCATCGACCATTACTTCGTAACGGGCAGCCGTTTCCAGCACCTTGCGATAGTGTTGAACCATCCACTGGCCGTGATGGTATTCTCCTTCCGGAATAATAGGGCCAACATAACCGGTCTTGACCGCATGCATACCATAGCGTTCCATCAATTGATAAGCTGGTTCCAGTTGTTCTTCATAGGTGCGAGGAGCTGCTGAAGTTTCGTGGTGCATCACAATGTCAACACCATTTTCCTTGGCATATCGCACAACTTCATCCATATCATAATCTTCATAGGGTGTGACAAAATCGAAAACCCCTTCCCGATCAGGAAAGCCGATCCAGCGTTCCCAGCCCGTATTCCAGCCTTCGATTAGCAAACCTCTGATTCCGTATGCTGCACAGAAGTCGATATAGCGCTTGGCATTCGCCGTGGTAGCACCGTGCTTGCCGCTGGCCATGTCCCAGGAGGCTTTAGTCAGGTGCATCTCCCACCAGATTCCAGCATATTTCATCGGTTCAATCCAAGACAAATCCCCCTCTAGCACGCTTGGCTCATTAAGGTTGACAATCAGGTTACTTTCAATTAGATCACCCGCTCTGTCAGTCACTTGTACAGTCCGCCAGGGTGTACTGAATGGTAAACTAATATCCGCTTTAGCGCTATCGGCCCGGCCCACCAGCTCACTCACGAAGCGGGTGTTTTCTTTATCCACCATGAGTGTCATACCGGAATAATCGGTCAGGTTCGCTTCGTGAAAGCTGATATACAGGCCATCGTCGGTTTTCAAGGTCACCGGAGTTGCTACTGCATTATACGGGATCGTTGTTTGTGCGAGGTTTGGGTGATTACGCTTGCTTCGAGCGTCAATTCGACCGAAGCGCGTTTTGGTCACCAGGTGTTCGTATATATCCCAATCACCGGGAATCCACCAGCAGGTATGATCGCCGGTCAGACTGAATTCGGTCAATTCATCCATGATGGTTAGCTTATCCATATTGGGCTGCTCCGGAAAGTGGTAGCGAAAACCCAATCCATCGTCGTAGAGACGGAAGGTAATACCTATCTGTCGGGCCAGCTCGGTCGATTCTTGGAGCTCTACGGCTAGCTGGCGGTAGTGATTGCGCACTTCCCGTTGTTCGCCCCACAGCATTTCCCAGGTATTGTCTTCCTCGCTAACATCTATAGTAACGATCTCAAATCCGCCGCGTAAGGCCGCTGCCTCCCGGAATTCAAAGCCCATGAGAGACGTATCGATCACCACCGCTTCGCCTCGTAGCAAGCGATAGGCCGGCCTGCCATCATCAGTCAGCCAAAAGTCGAGATGAAGGATATCCCCTGGGGAGCTGATAGTACTTTCTTCCAGCGGCTTATTAGCGTCTGTACAAGACATAGTCATCAGACAGACCAGGACAAAACTGAGCGTAGTCCATTTCATTCTATAAGGTTTTTGAATTTCTATTCTGCTTGCAGAAGCAAAGCGTTTTCATTGTTGCGCCCGATGATCAGGTGTGTCTTCCCATCAATAGTGATCGGAACAATTTGACGTACCTGTCCTTGGAGCATCTGGCCGCCAAGTTCATGTACCTGCCACTCTCCGTCAACCAACTTTAATACCTGACCATAGTTGGCATCATAACGCCCCATTTCGATGTTGTTTTCATAGAAATTGCCTCCAGCAACGATTTCCATGGACCCATCTCCATCGAGGTCGATGACAACAGCCGAATTCAGCGTCGAAAACTGAACTTCAGCCGGTAGTGGTCGAGCCTCAAAGCCATCCTCGGTTTGCTCGAAATACATGTTTTGGAAGGTGTTCGCTCGCCACGTAATGGCAGAGGAAAGCTTCTCTCGATCAAATAACTCTTCCAGCGTGGCTCCAGCAAAATCTTTCGCCATCAGGTATTGCTTCTTAAGGTGCACCAACTGCTTGGTGAGTTCAGTATACGTAGCAAATGGGCGCTCTTCTCCCTCCAGGTAATAGGTCAAAATTTGCTCTATTTGATCATTGTCGTCGTAGTCGTTGACATACATGCTAACCGGCTCATTTTCAGTTGGTTCAAGCTTTGAATTTTCGCCTAAATTACCGGCAAGCAAGTCGACATCGCCGTCACCGTCAAAGTCGTATGGCAAGGCAAAATTCCACCATCCTGAATGCTCACTGATAGCGGAGCCGCGCAGTTGACCATCGTCGTTCATGAACACGCGAATAGCATCCCATTCCATAGATAGAACCAGGTCTTTATCGCCATCGCTATCCAAATCAACCCAGCTTCCCGCTTTTACCAACCCAACTTCTGCCAGCCCCTCGGCTGCGCTTTCTGTCACTTCTTCAAAGGTCCCATCGCCACGGTTGATATAAAGATAAGAACGCGGAATAGTGCCGTATTGCCAGGGTTCTGCTCGGCCTCCAAAAAACACATCCACCAGCCCATCTCCGTTGAAGTCATCAACAGCTGCGCAGGCGGCCGTCATCGAAGCTTCTGGAAACACTTCATAGTCAACTTCGAACGAAGCGAATCCGTCATTCCAGTATATTCGCTGTCGCAGTGCCGGATGGCCTACACGAAATTCATTCCCTCCGCTGGCTACCAACAGATCCTGGTCGCCGTCATCATCGAAATCAGCCCAGGTGGCATCAATGTCTTCCATTAAACTATCGACCCGGAATATCACTTCATCGATTGCTGCAAATGTGGCATCAGGTTGTTGCAAATACAATTGGCTCGTCTGCCGTTTTGCCCCACCAAAGAAGACATCTTCCAAGCCATCGCCGTTTGCATCTCCGACCGCTATTGCTGGCCCCTGTGCAGATACCATGTGCGGAATCAAAGCCTCGCGATTAAATTCTACAAATGGGTTTTCTTCGTGCGTAAAGGTCAAACCTGCTGTCTCGCTGACTTCGGCAAAAGTATAAGGAGACTCTACTCTATTCCCGAGTTGGTTATACCGAAAACCTGCTAAGCCTGACCGGCGCACCACTTGTGATTTTGCGTTGAAAACGGGGTTTTCAAGCTTCTCATAAGCTCCCATTGGCCAAATGACGAGAACCGAATCCACCTCCGCTGAATTACCTACCCCAAGGTGAACCTCCGCCGGCATACAAGATTGGTATCCACGAACCGGAAAGTTTTGCGCAATCAGTTGCTCTTCTCCTTTAAAAACAACTACTGTCGCACCAATTCC
>SPJK01042614.1_pt1 | contig 14784 bp, 10 predicted proteins | sample 3741771 | NCBI WGS metagenome assembly SPJK01 (sample SAMN10925997, study PRJNA522277) | cold seep metagenome | isolation source: Elba SIP-enriched marine methane seep metagenome, extraction at timepoint T2 | place: Italy: coast of Elba, Mediterranean Sea | reverse complement strand
ATGAATAACGGACAATTTCAAATCAACGAACTAACCTTAATATTAAACGAGCACTTCCACTGGAACAAGGCAAAAATGACCTGTTTTGTTGGGATGTTACTGGCGATCATGATGGCCAGTACCGTCAATCTGACACAATTGGCTTTGTTTTTCCCCAGTCGCGCGTTAATTTCATCGCGTTACCGGCGTATCCAGCGATTTTTTCATCATCATAAGCTGGATTACAATGACGTGGCGCGATTCATCATGAAGTTGTTTGGCTTTATGGATATAGACTATTATCTGACCCTGGATCGCACCAACTGGAAATGGGGAAAAGCCAATGTCAATTTGCTGGTACTTGCCGTAGTTTACCGAGGTGCAGCAATTCCTGCGTATTGGCTTCCCTTGAATAAACGCGGCAACTCGAATACCCGTGAACGCATTGCCTTGATGAAGCGGTTTATCAGCCAGTTTGGTCAGCATCGTATTCTGGGTGTGTTAGCGGATCGTGAATTTATTGGTGACGAGTGGCTGGGATGGATGTTCAATCAGAACATTCCCTTTTATGTGCGTATTCGCAATAACAGCTACAGCGTTAAAGGTAAAGATAAACGCATTCGTGTTGACCATTTGTTTCGTTCACTGAAGCCCGGCGAAATGAAGCATTGTTCGAAAGCCAGGTCTCTGGGAACCTGTTCTGTTTATCTCAGTGGATTACGTTTGAGTGATGGTGAGCTGTTAATTTTAGCGAGTCACCATCGCAACACACAAAGCATCACTATCTACGGGTTGCGGTGGGAAATCGAAACCTTATTTGGTTGTTTAAAAGGACGGGGGTTCAAACTTGAAGACACACGCATGGTGGGTTATCTACGAATCAAAAAATTGTTGGTATTGCCTGTGATTGCTTTTTGTTGGTCGCATAAAGTGGGGGAGTGGAAACACGAGTGCGTTTTGCCAATCAAAATAAAAACACACCACCGGCCCGCACAAAGCATTTTCAGGTATGGACTCGATTGTCTTCGTTCAGAATTGTTTAATGGCTTTAGTGATTCAAAAAAACTGATGAAACAATTAATTGCGGTGCTGTGCCCAGTCCCTCCAGGTTCTGTCCCTAATAGGGTATCAGGAATAAACTAATTTTTGTCATGTACAGAGACCGATTGTACAAAATCCACATTTTAGCAAGTTTAGGGATTGCACCATAACGCCCTAAGCAGCGCGCATGCGCGTCCGACTGCCTTTACTTGTTATAAGGTATTTCACTGCACGCAGACATACCTACCCAATAGATTCCATTAATTCAAGACCAGAAGGATGGAAAAGCTCCTCTATCTTCAGCTTTTTATTACATAGCCCTTGCTCATAGGAATAGCGGAAAAGGGTATCTAGTGTTTTTCGATTGGGTCCAGTCAGTCCGTATGTCCAAAAATTGTTACCCATTATTTTTCGTGTGTCTTCCAGATCCTGAGATACCCAAGGCAATGTCGTTTTATACCAAGCGGCCTTGGTCAAATATTCATAAGCTTTCTGCTTAGCTTGAGAATAGCCAGTGAACACCGCTTCTGCCAACCATGGGTGTTCTTCTATGACATCCTTCCGAATAGCTACTGCATGCATAATTGGAAAAATGCCTGTTTTAGCAAAATACGCTTGCTCAGTCGCCTTGGAGTTGGCAAAGATTCGCGCAACATCAGGGTGACCCTGCACATAAGCTCTAGGCTCAGCTGCATGAAAGAGCGCGTCAACCTCGCCTGATTCGAGTAAATCAGATTCATCTTTTCCAGCCGGACCCATGCTGTAGGAAAGGCCTTCCGGTAAGATATTTTCCTGCTTGGATGGACCACCAGATGCTTTCGCGCTTGAATCTTTATTTGAAATAACCCAATGAACATCCTCAGGTGAAATACCATATTCGTCTTGTACGATACCGCGAATCCAAACAAGAGAAGTCGACGAGTATCCTGGTGTCGCGATCTTTTTACCTCGCAAATCCTCAGGCTTTTTTATACCTCGATCTGTACGTATGTAAATGCTCTTATGACGAAATACGCGTAGCGGGAAAATGGGGAGCAGCGTGTAATCTCTAAAACCTTCATTGGCATAGGCGATCATAAAAGGGTGCAAACCGATTTCTGTTACTTCTCGTGTCTTAGGGCCGCTAAAAATATGTGTATTAAGGTCGCCTATCGTCGTTACTTCAAAATTTGTAGTACAGCGTTCAATTTCAACACGCCCGTCGATCAGTGCCTGTACCCGATCGTAATCATAGCCAGCGGTATTGATCGTTAACTTATCGCCCTTATTTCCAGCTGACCATACATTTGGAATTCCAGTAACACTAAGAGCACCTGCTGCCGATATTATTTTAAGCAAGTCTCGACGTGAGATGCCAGTAGAGCTTTCGTTTATTGATTCATTGTTTTTGAACATATTAACCACCTTCTCAGAAATTCGATTGAAATATTTGGTGTGTTATTGAGAGTTTCTAGTGCCTGCGTGGTATTTGCCGAAAATCGCCTTTTCCCTATTACGTCCGACTGCATTTGCATTGTTATGTGGCAAGTACACATTTTTCGAGTATAACCACCTGAATGGTAAAAGCAGAACCTCAAACTAATTGCTAGAAAGGCAGCCTTCGACCATAAGCGGGCGCCCAGCTGCTAATTGGAAATGTGTTATGAGATCAAAAATCTCATGAATCAGCCTTTAGAGGGATACCGATGTTGGCATCCCTTTTCCCCAGGATAGATTAGATAGGAATGATAAAAGGCTGATCACTGGCCACTATTTTTTCGGAGTCTGTGTCATGAAAAGATACGCCTCAACAGCAGCCTTTGTCTCAGGCCGTAAGTTCTCGATTCCTTCATAAGGTCTAGCAAGACCCGGCCCCTCGTCGGGATACTTTTCCTTACGCTGGATATGGCGCTGGATCATGCGCACGAACTTTGCGCCGCCCCAGGCGCCAATTTCGGTTGAAACTGGATATCTTTCCTGCGGGTCGCGATATAAGTCGTAGAAATCAGCCAAGACCGCGTTTTCGATACCTCCACCGGGAATGGCGAGCTTGTACTGTTCTTTCACGACCGCTTGGAGCGAGTGGATTGCATATAGAAAGACGTAATCTCTCCGGCCATGCGTGTCGCCATTCAGCCACAGCGAAGTCTGGTCGACGCCATCGATAATACGATCACGCGGGATACCGTCGGTTGCACCGCCGATCCGTGCCAGCGTAGTGAACAAGTCAGTGACATGGGTGATATCGTTGACGATGGAGTTCGCTTTAATCTTACCCGGCCAGCGGACGAAAGCATCAACACGGACGCCACCTTCAGTGGTAGCACCTTTACCACCTCTATAAATCATAGGGGTGTAACCGCTTTGAGGCCCATACTTAGTGAAATGCCCGTTGTCTCCCATGAGAACGACAATGGTGTTGTCTGCAATACCCAACTTATCCATCTCGTCCATCATGTCGCCGATCCACTGATCAATCAGTTTCATTTTCTCGACATAAATGCCACCATTTGGCGTGGTGTATTCTTCCGTAGTCGTACGAGGACCCACAATCGGATAAAGCGGCCAGTAGTTCAGGAAGAACGGCTCATCCTTGGCGGCGAGTAAGCGTAACTGCTCCATCGCCTGGTTCTGATAGCGCACGTTCATCTCGTGGTATTTTGCTTCTGTCCAGCGTTCACCAGGTTCCATGTGGACCTCGCGCACGTTCTTGCCACGTACACCTTCCACACCAGTGACCATGGCGGATGCATCTGTGCGAAACCAGTTATCTTTTGTGTAGCGGCTGTCATAGTTGTTTTCACCGATCCCGATCGACACTTCCTCGTCAGCCGCGTCATCGTGATATATCGTCAGCTGCCCCTGCTGGTGAATGGGGTAGGCGGCATAATCGAAGCCTTGAAAATTGGGCCAGGCTTCACGGATGTCACCCAAATGCCATTTGCCGATATGGACTGTGTTGTACCCGGCGTCTGACAAGACTTCAGCAAGGGTAACTTCTTTATCCGCAAGGCCGAAGCCAGCGATGTCAACCGTCGTGTTGCCCATCCCGTTACGAACGGGGTGGCGGCCTGTCAGGAACGCAACTCGCGTCGGGGTGCAGGACGGTTCCGTGTACATGCGCGCCAGTCGCATGCTCTCTGTTGCGATCTCGTTGATCGCAGGAGTCTTATAGCCTCGAACGGCGTTCATTGTCGGGCTGCCCATGTCACCGAAGCCGATGTCGTCAAGTAAAATGTAAACTATATTGGGCGGGTTACCGTCATTTTGCTTACGAAAATTGGCTAATGTTTTGTCAATCGCCTTGTCTTCATCGGCCCATCGCTCGCCATTCTGAGCTTCAAGAATATAGTATTCGGCATCATGGACGATAGGAGCATCTTGCGCTTGCGTTGATAGGCTCAGTGCTAAAAAGATAATTGATATGAATAAACGACTCACGTGGCTTTCTCCTTGGAATATAGATAGGTGACAGTTTTCAAAGTATATAGACAATAGTCGAACTCGAGTTGTTCCAAGAGCGATTTTATCTCACTAATAAGAAAGTAAGGCCGGTAATTATGGCACATTAAAAAAACCGGCTCTACCGTTCTTTTAATCAGGAAAAGATCGGGCGATGAATCAAGCGTATCCAGTCTGGACATACATCATGACCAGCCTGGGGAAATTGTCAGCGTCGTTAGGTTTCGTATATTGCCTGTGTATGAAAAATGATTGTGATCTTGAATGCCATGGTTAGAGACAACCAACCTTATTTAATAATTGACACCATAGTCATTTGTTATGTGACATTGATGATTCCTCTGCATTGAGGAATCTTTGTACAACCCCAGAATTTCTTAACGACATTTTGACCTTTCTTGGTTTCCCTCAGATCCATTGCTTTACTGCATTTTGGACAAATAGGGGCACTGCTGTTTTCTTTTTCAGTAACGATATTTTTTACGTGCCTAACATGCTCGCGATTTGTTTTAAATGATGGAGCAAGCCTTCCCTGTTCTATTTTGTTAACGATTTCTGTTACTTGTGATTTACTTAGAACTGGTGTTCTCTTTGATTTGATATACCTCGCATAGCCTCCGCCATAGGTCACGTTATCAGGCATCTCTGTTTTAAATGTGCTATCACCTACAAAAACAATCACAGAATGTACTTGCTGCTCATTTAAGTCCAACAATAACTCAAGGGTTTTTACATGCTTTTAGTTTTGATGCAATGGATTCTGAAATTTGTTTGAATGTTTGTAAATCTTCTGAGTCCATGTTTTCTGGTTTGGGCTCCCAAATATCCAGCCTTTCATATTTTTTGTTTCAACTGCGAATACGCCAAATTCTGAAACGATGATGTGATCAATCTGCGTACTTCCATCTTCTGTTGGGAGGGTCACATTCTTGATTAGATGGTATTTTTCTTTGTCCAATAGCAATTTCACAGACAAGTTGGCAATAAACTCGCCAACTACACCTTTAAACCAAAGTGTGTTAAGAATACCTGCAAGGATCGCGATTGGTATCAGATACCAAAGAGTACTGACTATTTTGGTTGATGATTGGTAAAAAGTCCATTCTACGATCTCACTTTACTCACATAACGCTACAAAAAGGGGTGGTCGCGCTTACTTGATTTGGTATGAGTTTTTATGATTCTACTAGATCTAAAACTGAATTATGGAATAGATTTTCAAAGTTAATGCGGCGTTTGATTAGCCCTTGCTCATATGCGTACCACACGACCAATTCGAGCTCTTTGCGATTTGCTTCAATACCGTATCTCCATTAATTATCTCCCATAAGATCTCGTGTCTCTTCATACTCTTGCGCAACCCATGGTAGTGATACTTTTAGTGCCGTCGTTGTTGCCAGTTCCGAATACGAACGCTGCTTAGATTCGCTATACATTTCAAATGCAGCTTTTGTAGTTCTGAATTAGCTTCAATAATATCTGTGCGGATAGCTATAGCGTGCATAATAGGAAATAGCCCTGTTTCTATAAAATAGCCCTGCTCTGCTCCACGAACGTTAGGAAACAAACATAAGATATAGGACAGCCATCAAATTATGGCTAATTATCTGGCTGTCCTTTCTTTTGTTCTTTTGCTTTAGTATCGACACGGCGAACCTGTCATTCTTCATTTCTTAATGCTATTCGAGTACCTGGGGCTATGATGGATTGTTGCATAAAGTTCCTTTTAAAGGGCATTCTTCACTTTTCATATATAACAGCATACTGGATACCCAATTAAAAATAAGATAAAATTTGTGGTTTTTAACTCAAAGCTCCGGTTTTACGTTCCGGACCGCTAACAGGTGAAATATGTCAAAAATTGTTGTATCCGCGCTTTATAAATTCGTCGTTTTAGACGACTATCCTCAACTCCGCCAACCTTTATTAGATTTAATGCTGCAGCAACAGGTTAAAGGCACACTGCTTCTGGCCCGCGAAGGCATCAATGGCACAATAGCTGGCGAACGTGAAGCGATTGACTCTGTAATAAACTGGCTGCGGAGCGACTCAAGACTGGCGGATTTACAAACCAAAGAATCCTATGAACAATCCATGCCTTTTTATCGCAGCAAGGTCAAATTAAAAAAGGAAATTGTTACGATGGGCGTCGAAGACATCGACCCCAAAAAAATTGTAGGCACCTACGTCAAACCCCAAGATTGGAATGAGCTGATTTCTGATCCCGATGTGCTGTTGATCGATACCCGCAATGACTACGAAGTAAAAATAGGCGCGTTTAAAAACGCCATCAACCCTGAAACAGAAACTTTCAGAGAATTCCCGAACTACGCAAAAAACCACCTGGACAGCAATAAACACAAAAAAGTCGCTATGTATTGCACCGGCGGCATTCGCTGTGAAAAATCAACGGCTTTTCTGAAAGAGCAAGGTTTTGAAGAAGTCTATCACCTGCAGGGCGGCATTTTGAAATATCTTGAGGAAATTCCTGAGCAACAATCCTTATGGCAAGGTGAATGCTTTGTTTTCGACAACCGTGTTGCGGTCGACCATAAACTGGAAAAGGGTCAATACGACCAATGTTATGCCTGCCGATATCCGATCACGGAGGCAGACAAACAAAGCGACCAATACATGCAAGGCGTCAGCTGTCCGCATTGCTATGACAAACTCAGTGAGCAACAACGCAAACGTTTTGAAGAGCGGGAAAAGCAAGTGCAGTTGTCTCGCCAACGCGGCGAAGACCATATCGGTATGCAGGCCACTGAAATTTCAGCGCAACGGCGTAATGAAAAGTATCAGTTTAAAGCTTCTCAGCGTTTAAAACGCAGCGCCTAAACCCATCTTTCCGGGCGGTCATGTTATCGCCCGATATCAGTTGTGATTTATATAGTCTTTTTGATCGATGTTTGCCCGAATTCATTCGAACAATGCGAATGATTTCGCACCTACAACGATCTTGATACCTGATTTTTCATTCATAAAACCAAGGTCATTCCGGCATGCTGTTAGCAGGAATCCAAAGCTCTTTGCACGGAACAGTCATACCATTACCACCTGAATACCGGCATACGCCGGTATGACTTGATTGCCTATTTCTTATACTCCCCGCACATGATTTATTAGCATTCAGGTGCGGGGAGTATTAATTATTGCTCAGTACTTTCAATCTGCAATGCATCGACACAGGTCTTAAAATCAACAAACACACAATCTTCCGGAATCAGCTCCGGAATCAATCCTATACCCTTCAACATATCACTCGGTTGATCATGCAAGCCTGTGATCAAAATCTTAACACCCCGATTGCGAAGATTCATCACCGCGTCCTCAATGGCATACAAACCTGACTGATCGATATAGGGCACCCGGGACATGCGCAAAATCACCTGCTCTACTTCCGGTAAATTCAGCAGAAATGCCTGCAAATTTACCGCAAAACCGAAGAATATAGGACCTTCAAAATGTTTGATGAAAATTTTGTCTTTAATATTTACCGAAACATCCAATTCCTCATTCCAAGCTTCCTCCTTGGACAGGTCGACAAAAGAACCGGTCACCGACTGATCCTCGGCAATATCGCCCATTTTTTTCATGAACAATATGGAGGCCAACATGATGCCCAGGGCTAACGCCTGCAACAAATCCACAAATACCGTCATCAGCATGACTAAAATCAGGATTACGCTATCGGTCCTTGGGATATAGAACAAATGTTTTAATGCCTTGAAATCAATCATGCCGATACCTACGGTAATCAGCAATCCGGCAATCACCGGCATGGGAATGTATTCGATAAAGCGGCCTAATAACAACACAATCGCCATTAACAGCAAACTATGAAAAACTGCCGACCAACGACTTAAAGCCCCGGCATTAATATTCACAGCACTGCGTTTGATGGACCCGGCACCAGGTAAGCCAGCAAACAACGCGGTGCAAAAATTCGCCAAGCCCAAGCCAATCAAATCCCGGTTGCTATCATGCAGATGTTTATTGAGATTATCGGTTACGATTGCCGTCATCAAGGTATCCACGGCAGTAATGAGCGCCAAGGTCAGGGCAGGAATGAACAAAGCGCTTAAATCTCGCCAGTAAACCGATCCTAAAGTGGCTAGTTTAAATTCCGGAAAGTCATAGCCTGCATTGGTGATATACGGTACATCCCAGTCCAAACCAAAACTTAATGCGCTTAAAACAAACATTGCCAGCAATGCACCGGGAAAATCTCTTGACCATTTTGACACAGCATAAACAATGACAATAGTACCAAAAGCCAAAGTTACCGCGTGATAATTGATGAACCCGATTAATTCAGGCAATCCTATGAGAATATCGACAATATAAGTCGGCGATATGTAGGTCGCAACACCAGTAACCGGATAGATCTGTAAAATGATGATGACCAGACCAATACCTGACCTGAAACCGGAAATTACCGGATACGGCATATAGCGAATATACCGGGCAATGCCCGACAAACCGAAACAAAACTGGATCAGGGAAGACAATAAAAAAATGGCAACGATACTGCCCATGGCTGCTTCCAGGTTACCGTAATTTTCCACCTGATTGGCAATAATCACACCTACTACCACCATCATCAAGCCGGTTGGCCCAAATATCTGAGCGGGAGAAGCACTGATTAATCCTGCAATCGCGGCAACGATAATGGCACCATACAAGCCCGCCACTGCACCTAAGCCGGATTGTTCACCAAAGGCGAGCAATACTGGCAATGCTACCAGTGTAGTTATAAGTGCGCTGAAAAAGTCGGCCTTCAACGATAGGATTCCGGTGCTGCTATTATTGTTCGCGTCCACAATTCACCCTTTATTGAACCATCAGGTATGACAAAAAGCCTTCCTGAATCTAGACAACCACCCGCTAAAAAAACGAGGATTAGGATGTGTTGAGCTTCGAAGCGCATCCCACATCCTTTTGTTAATTTGTTTCTAATTCACTGTTCATTTTAAAACAGTTTAGGCGGTTCATCTTGTTTTACCAATATTTCACCTTTACCGGTCAATGCCATGTCCCCGGCATAACGCCATGCAGTATTAAAGGCAATGGATGAATCCGCAAATTTTGAATTCAACCCGCGAAATGAACCAAATAACAGCGGTAAAAATGACATCATATGTGACCCGCAATCATTAAAAGTCGGCATTAAATCCGGCTTCGCCCATAATAACAAGGTCCCACGCCGCATACCATATCCTGCGTAGCGGCCAACTTGCCCCATCACCGCTATAGTCCCTGCAATCATGCGTGAGCCGCAATAATCACCGGCACTGCCTTCGACCAGAATCATACCTCGGCGCATATGGTCTCCGGTCCTTTCACCGACATCGCCTTTCACCAAAACCATACCGCCCTGCATGCCTTTAGTATTGCCTGCCAATGCGCCTCCTAAGAAATCCCCGGCATCGCCTTCAATCTGGATAAAGCCGCCTTTCATTTCGCATGCCGCATAGATATTGGCATTATTGGTCACCAGAATTTCACCGGCTTTCATACCATAACCCAGATAAGCCCCGGCGCTACCTTCCACGGTAATCTTACCACCGTCCAGGTTTTTTCCGATATTATCCAGCTTTCGATAACTGTTTTTAAACACCAAATCATCGGTATCACTGCCAGACAAATCAAACAAGTCGCACACTTTGATCCGGCGTTTACCGCTTTGCAATTCAATCGCTTCGATATCGGACGGATCCATGCCTGCTAACTTCTGGCAGGTTAACGGTGACATATCCACCCGTTGTTGGATTCGCTGACGCAAGGTAAAAACTAACGCACTCATTGCATAATCTCCCGTAAATGAAAATGATAGGGACCGAGTTTACCGCCATAGTTACCGGCACTGATTCGCTTAATACCGTTATAGGCGCCAATCGAACAAAAGGTCTGCATCCCAACTTTCATGGCTTTTTTGATATCCTCTTCATTCAGGCCATCCACCACAATCTCCATCACTGACTGGATTTCAGGATCTAATGCACTGTTAGTCACCCCTTTTAATGTCGGGCAAAAAGCATCATTAGTCGATGCCCCCAAAGAAGCATACTTAGAACCGACTTTTGACCCCGAACGAACCACTCCGCCAGGAAACGGCAAAATCACATTCGGAACCCTGCGCATCATTTCCACTGCTTTTTCACAAGCGCTTAAAGCTTCCACTTCCGATTCTGCCAGGATCAACAAGTTTCCACCACCAATCGCATTGACCTGACCGGTGGTTTCCTCGACCAAAAACTCTCCATCCATCACTGGAATACGCCAATAACGGCGGCCGTTGATCTGCTTGGAAATCTGATGTCCGTCACCAAAATAACGTAGATTCTTACCTAAGGGTATGCGCTTGCCGCCATCAATACCGGAAAACAAAGCCGAAGTCGGCGAGGTTAAAACACTTTGACCGGCACGGGTTTCCAATTGCTTGAGCAAACCCTTACCACCCATGGTAAATAACATCGCCGAAACGCCAGGACGGCCATCCGGTGTTTCATTGGGTGATAAAACCCGCTCAATATCCGCCTCGCAACCACAGCCAATCACCGAAGTAGCAAAACCGGTCATCGATTTAGCCGAATTGATCGCCCATTGTTCAGTATGTGCAGTAATAATCACCCGTGTCGCTTTCATCGGAAACGCTTCTGCAAAGGTATCGTCAATGGTAACGCCATTAATGATCATACTTCACCTCCAACCGTTGAATGCTTGGTAATACTGCCGCGCCCATCTTCGGTGATCTCATCATCGCTAATTTTAAAATTGCCTAATTTCATGGTCATAAAGCGATCAAAATATTTCTCCAAGCCTTTTTCCACACTGGCATCAAAATCCGGCCGCGCCACATGGGTGGTACCCCAGGTGGTTTTGACGATTTCTCCGTCCTGCACCACCAGCTCACCATCCTTAAATACATAATCCGGCTTGGCGAACATTTTTTCCCGGTCTTCCTGGTCGGTATACACGGTAATATCTGCAAAAGCCCCTTCCTGCAGACTACCCCGGCCATCCAATCCCACCAGTTTCGCTGCACCAGCACGGGTCATGGTAGCGATTTCCTGTAAACTATATTCCCGATCAATGCTGGCCAGCGTAGTCATTTTCTGGGCTTCAGGATGAATGGTCGCCAGCATATCATTACGGAAACTCTTATCCATCAATAAACGAATCAAATGCGGATAACTGGTAAACGGCGCGCCATTCGGATGATCGGTGGTCAAAAATACCCGCCACGGATCGTCAACCAACAGGAACACTTCCAGGCCAATCGCCCATTGCAAGGCATTGACGAAATTCTGATCGCGATATTTAAAAGGCACCACACCACAACCGGCATCGCATTCAATATCCATGCACACCCATTTATTGGGTTTAGCATGTTGATGATTAGCATATTGACGCATGGTATCGCCGGAAGCGGTTACCGTTTGACCAAACAAAATCTGCCCGACATCGGCAGTAATGTTTTTGTTTTGATTGATCGCTTCAGCAATCTGCGCTGCGCCTGAAGAAAATTTAAAATCCCCTTCCGTGCCATAACTGTGAAATTGAATATGTGTTAAATGCATCGGCAAACCGCCTACGCCCTGAATACTATCCAGGGTGGTATCGACATTGCCGGGCACGCCCAGATTACAACCGTGAACATGCAAAGGATGTTTAACACCCAAACTTTTCACCGCGGCTGCCAGGGTTTGCAAAATCTCTCTGGGTGATACATCGTAATGACTGTTTTTTTCATCCAGATCCAATTTGCGTTGATTGAATTTAAACGCATTTATACCGCCCGCATTCACCACTTTTACGCCGATTGCCTGCGCCGCATGCATGGTCCAGGCAACATAGTCATTAATCGCCTGTTGATCCTTTTTGGCAGTCATCATGCGTAGCAGATAATCATCACTACCCAACATCACATAACCGCCTTTGTCCAGAATCGGAATATCCGCCATTTCCATATGCGCCTGACGTGCATTAACCGGCAATACAGCCGGTTCAAAAGCGGCTGTATAGCCCATTTCGGCATAACGATAACCGGTAGTATAAGTACTCGGCATCGCATGACCACAGCCGGAACGCAGCTTTTCTGTACGTAACACCGGATCGGCGCGGTGATCTTCCGGCAGCAAGATCCGGGCAATATTACCTTTACCGCCACCAATATGGGTATGCATATCGATTGCCCCGGACATCACCACTTTGTCACTGATATCATATTCCCTATCCAGCTTGGCATTAGTTGGTTGTTTTACAATGCGCCCGTCTTTAATGAAAATATCGCGCTTTTTTCCATCCACACCGGCAGCAGGGTCGTAAATAATGCCACCTTTTAATTTGATTAACATAAACCTTATCCTACAATGCTTGTTCGATGGCGGTCAGGACTTCAGCCGTGCTCGGCAAGCCTGAATCCCTTAATTTTTTTAATCGCAACGCCACCACGCAGTCCATTCGATACGTATGACCGGCATGATCAATGCCCGGTGTCCCTACGGGGATAAACACATCCGGCTCCTGACTGAATTGCATTCCGGAACGGCCCACCACAATCACCGGCACATCGGTGCGCGGTGGTACCACATCGGCGTTAAACGCCTGCACCCATAGCAAAGCATCGGCCTCGCCTTCTGAAAGGAAAAATGAAACATCATTCAAATAGGGATCGTACTCGGGAAAACCAGCCGCAAAACGAGTCCGTGCCGGATATCCGGTGATCCAGCCACACACAAGGCTGGCGGTCATATCGCCTTCCTTACCACCTAATGGAAAACCAGAACAACGGGTCTTGACGTTTAACTCCTTAACCAATTCACAAATAGTTTGTACGGTTAATTCCGCCTGTGGATAATCCAGATCCGAACTGGACCAAGTTACCACGCCGTATTGCGCCGCCTGTAATTGCTGCACCAGCAGTTGTAAGGCTTCAATCGCGATTCCGCCTACCGATTCATGTTGAATCGACTGCCCTTTCACCAGTGCATGTAAAACCGACACAACGCCGGGTAATTCACTGGCATCACAGGGCAAGACCTCAGCCGTTTGTCCGTTTGGAGAATTTGAAGCATCACCTGACGGCTCAACTCCCAAATAAATCACTTTGCGTTTCTCGGTCTGTTCAAAGAATAAACTATCTTTATTCCAGATGTATTTTTCAAAAAAACGTGGCGCAAAAGCGGCCGGGTCAGTGCCGACACACAGCAACACATCGCAACGGTTCTTGACTTCCGCCAGGGTGGTATTCATCCAACCCGAATCCTGCATGGTTAGATAATTGCGGCGGCTGGAATTAAACTTAACCTGATCAACTACCGCCCCATTCCTGTCCGCCAAAGCCAGCAATGCCCGCATGCCGTTCACATCCGTTGCACAACCGCCATACACCGGTTGATTGGTATCACGCAATAATTTCGCAGCAGTCGCCACCGCCTGCTCCAGGCTCGCCTCTTTGCCATCAACACGCGGATGCACATCTTGTAGCGGCATCTCAAATGCGGGGGTATTCACTGCACAACCATTTTCCACCACCTTCAGCGATAGACCGTCTACTGCAACAGTCAAATCATCGCTTCCAATCCCACAGAAAGGACTCGGCACTTCCTTTATTTCACTCATAAAGCTGTCCTACATTCAGTTTCTTAAAAATCATCATTCTTTTAATAGCTATATAACACCCTAACATCCAACTTTTTATGAAATCACTGTATCATTATTTTCATTGGAAAGGCATCCGTTTCAATCGTGAACATACCTAAGCTATTTATACCAAGGAAGCGTATTTACGATTTTCTAGCTATGTTAATACGCAAAACTTAGTATTGTAACTTTTTTTGCAGTTCATCCAAAGACGTAGTTAAAACTAACTGACCAACTCATCCTATTATTAGTCAATAACACAATTTAAATAGTTATCCATTTGGATTAACTTGTAGGAACTCAAACGGGTTTTTAGTAAGTCAAATCAAAGTTTCAGGGTTCAGAGAAAACAGATTTCAGAGGCATGGGGACAGAACCACTCGAAAACCAAAGTAGTCGAGACGGCCATCGGGCGTGTAGCCGTACCGAGACGAGCAGCGAACGTCTCGATCAATGCCGAAATACGAGCCGCCGCGCAACACAGCAGACTGTCCTTCACCTACTATATCTCTGTTTCGCCATTCAGTTTGCTGATCAGGATCCGGATAATAACCTTTATAAGCACTGCGAGTCCATTCCCACACATTACCGCTCATTTCTTCACAACCGTATGGACTGTGAATTGAGCCATAACAACCGACAGGTGAAATTGACCCAATGTTAAATTGGTAATTT
>SPJK01077626.1_pt1 | contig 14814 bp, 7 predicted proteins | sample 3741771 | NCBI WGS metagenome assembly SPJK01 (sample SAMN10925997, study PRJNA522277) | cold seep metagenome | isolation source: Elba SIP-enriched marine methane seep metagenome, extraction at timepoint T2 | place: Italy: coast of Elba, Mediterranean Sea | reverse complement strand
CATCTGAAGCCCCTCCACCTTGCTCAGCTATATCAAATTGCAAAGCGATCGCGCTTTCAAAAATTTGTTTCGCTAGGGCGGTCACTCGAGCCTTGGATTCCACGTCTTGATAGTTGATGCGGATATAGTCGGCTAAATCAATAGCTACTTCAAAGGTAGCCTTCGCACTATCGAAATCTCGGAGACTGGCAAGCGCTTTTGCTTTCCAAAAAATTTCATTGAGCAATTCAAGCGGCTCCAGGTATTCAATCCCATCTGCTCCCACTTCTGGTAACCCTTGGCGGCTATATTGATCAAAATTTGGGACAAAAATCTCGATAGCTTCTTGAAAGAGGTTAAGCGCCTCCTCCATGTTTTCGCTCTGATGATAGTGAATTCGGCCGCGCATTCCAATATGACGCCCGCGGATAATCATAAGAGCATCCGTTGGATTCTGATCTATTAGATCATCAATAATGACAATAGAACGATCAAGCAAACTTATTGCCTCTCGGTAATTCCCATTATTTATCTCGAAAAGCGCCTCATCCTTCAGATTGATACATGTTTCCAACGTCTGCTTATCAGCTGGAAGAGAAGCAATCAATCGATTGGAGTTTGTTATTGCTCCCATCGCAAACCGATAGTCTCTTTGCGAAAAAGATTCTCCGAATGAATGTCCCCGAAAATTGTACCCAATTGCCAAATTTCGATAAGCTTTCATCAGACCTTCATCAATCCAGACATCCCTTGTATCTGTGTTTCGCGCTCGCTGAAAGCTCTCGATTGCCCTCCGAGCATACAACACAATACTATCCCCTACTTCCCAAAACATGTAAAGGTTACTGATATCGTTGTAAGTTTGGGCCAATTCATAGGGATCTTGTCCGCGTTGAAATACTGGCACAACTTGGTAATATAGATCAAGAGCTATATCAAAATGCCCTTGATCTCGTTCTGTAAGTCCGCGAAGAAATAATGTTTTCGCCGACCTTGATGGGTCAAAAAAAATATCTTCCTCTGCAAATTCCCTTTGCAAAGTTTCACAATCTTCAAGATATCGCTCAGCTTCATTCCACTGATCGGTGTACTTGTAGCTGATTGCGAGAGCCTGGTGTATTCGTAAAATTCTTTCGGCTGCATCTCGATCAACCGGACCGATCTGCAACCATCGGTCATAGGCTTTATGTAGCGGCTCAAAAGCAGCATAATCCTGCTCTCTGTTGGCCAATGTTGCTCCGATATCATGATATAGTCTAGCTTCTTGTCTCTCATTTAGTTGAGAAGAGGCTTCGTCAATTGATTGCACAATCTGCTGCCCACGATTTACGAATTCATCTGGAGGCAGATCTGTAGCTATATTGTCCAACACCTCGATCTGCGCCGAAATTTCCTCCTCTTTTGACAAACCTCCTTGAGCACAAACACTGGCGATTGAACAACTAGATAAAAGCAGGAGAGTGGCAAGTATCCTTGTCTTCATTGGCGTTAGTTTTTAGAGGATTTATGAGTGGAATTGGGAACGATAAGCCCAGTAGCAGTTTGCTACTGGGCTTATCGTTCTTTAGCCTAGTATCAATCTTCCAGTCGTAAATAGAGATATGCCGCGTTCGGATCAGAAACCGTAGTAGTAATTCTTAGGAAATAATCCCTATTAGCTGTTAGACCTGACAAGGAAAGAAATACTGGACTATCCTGTCCTGCGGGAGGACCATCTACACAAGTCAAAACCGAGCGCGATATTGGATCAACTACCGTAATGAATAGCTGGTTAACTTTCACAACGTCTCGGTCAATAAAGACACTCACTGTACCATCAGTTGGAGCATTGAAGTAATAACGCAGGTTGTACCATTGAGTTGATGAATCAAGAGCAGGAAAGCACGGTACCGAAACATCGAGATTATCATTGGCTGCCTGGGCCACATTATACTGCGCGCAGGATCCATTTACATTGAGTAATACGCCTCGTAAATCAGTTCCCGGAAAATAAGGTAAAGGACCACTACTTCCAGGACATCTTCTGCAGTCATCTGGTATTCCATCATTGTTCAGATCAGTTGAATCATCAGCTCCCCAACACAGGTCGATTGGATCACATATACCATCCTGATCTAGATCGCTATAGCCGGGATAACACGGACAATGATCTGGCCCTGAAGCATTATCCTGCAATCCTAATTCCTCAACCGGGATACCTAGACATTTAAGAGTCCGCAGATGATCATGTTTGCCTTCCGCTACCAGTGGAATGGAATCATGGCCGGGTAGTTGAATCACGGATTCCTTAATACAACCCAAAATATCACCATAGGATAGGTTAGGATTATAGGCACGTGCCACTGCAATAGTATTTACAACAAAACCAACAGCCATGGAAGAACCACTAAGTGTATCAAGTGGTGTAGGGTGAAAAGCCTCATTTTCAGTCATTTTAGCAGTGCTCACTATATTAGTGCCTCTTGCTGCGACGTCGACATTAAGCGGACCATAATTGTAGGCACTTGTGTCCACGGTCTGCAATTCACCATCCAGTGCGGTTACGACGAGTAAATTCTTCAACGGTTCGAAGATCGTGGTATCTTTAAAGGTCCGGAATTGTCCAGGCCAGCGATAAAGTCTTGGTTCTCCACCATCCTGATCCAAATTCACCCCTTCATTACCAGCAGAGATAATTACAGGGATCCCCGCTTCCTGAGCCTCCTCAAGTGCCCAATAGAGGGCAGGTGAAGGATTTTCAGCGATATAACCAAGACTCAGGTTGATTACATCCACCTCATGATCAATTGCTTCGTGCAACGCACAGATAAGGTCGAATAAATTACCTCTGTCTGCATGGAACACCTTTAGATCCATCATTCTCAGATCAATGTCGCTAGGAAGTTGGTTGCGCACGATTCCCGCAATATGAGTACCATGTCCTACCACATCTACCACCTCGGTCGTATTATTCACAAAGTCATAACCACCGTTCAGTATAGGAGTAGGCTTTGGGTCAAATTGGTTGCTTCCTACAGTTGCTGGAGGCAGGCTATATAAATGCCCTGCTAAAAGTTCATTGCCATTTGGACGAAAGACTTCATCATAGAGATCTACTCCAGAATCTAAGATCGCCACATCCGCCCGGTAGGATTTATCTTGGTCGGTTTGTGGTATCAAACAGAAAATCGGCCCATCCTTTTTTTCTACTCCTTCCAAGGGATAAATCAGTGCTAGATCGATTTCTGTAGTATCGGCTCTCACACGGCTGCTACCACCAGTTGCGCTTGCATGCAGGTCAAATGCATTTTCAGCTTTCCAAAGCTGCAGCAATGATATTCCATCTCCGCGAAAATCACACGAATCAATTGCTATTAAGCCCATGCTATCTAAACGAGACTGCTCCAGGAGGTAATTTGTTTGGCTCACTGTATCAGAGAAAGAAACAATTAGTCGCAAATCTTCTGAACCAGCAGTAGTATCGATCGACTCGGGTACTCCCGAAAGGTCTACTTCGACAGGGGGTATGCTACCGAAATACCCTGCCTGATCAAGGAATGTCCAGTTCAAGGGCCACAGATTTTCTTCAAGACCAAAAGCTCCTCTAAAGTTTACGGAATCTAACACCGATTCACCTGCGCTGGAATATTGAATATTCGCATAAGCTGCTGAACCTCTTGGTCTCGGGTCAAGACCACCATCAGGTAAGCGACTAATTCCTACAAGTTCTGGATCATTGGTCATGTTAGCCTTAACATACATGCTGTCCAAGAAGGTCCTTTCATCCACTGCGCGATTACTGAAATCTCCTATCGCTCGAACTACATCGTTTTGTCCAAGCTGGAGATTAACACCATTGGTAATATCAAACCAGATATTTCTACGCAATGCGATCGCTCGGTCTTCCAAGGCCCTCATACTACTAATGCTACTTGCCGAATTATTGAAGCGAATACCAAACTCATTTCCTTCGGTGAATATACAGTCCTGAAAAACGCCTGTAGCACCGCTTCGGTATTCCACCATCCCATTCGTTGACTCATCAGTTTCGAGAGCCTCAGGACCAGAACCAATAAAGGTGCCATGGCTAATCGTAGGAACAGGACGGTTAATTGTATCAACAAGATCATCTAACCGGAACATTCCATCAGAACTTTGGAGGCCAAACCAAAATTGGCCTTTACCGCTCCAACCTTGTGTAATAGCGAAGGGATATTCACGGTGAAATGCAGCCACCAGATACTTCATATTCACGGTTCCCCCTCGAATATCATAACCCGTCGAACTAGCAATCACCTCTACGTGATCAATCACCGTAGCGCTGCCAACACCGGCCAGCGCAAGGCCCGCATTGTACTCACCAGCATGCCGAATCGAAACGTGGCGGAGAATGCCCGAATAATCTTCAGCATTCGCACCACCATAAAAATCGTGCTCCCCGTCATCCACGGGCGCATAGTAATCTTGTGTGTCTTCACCCGCATTGATCGGGGCAGCACCAAGAATCACCAGGCCGCCCCAGAGGCGCTGCTCCAGGTTGACATCAATGGCGTCAGTCGTCGTGCTCAGTGAATCCGTCACCGAGGTGAAGATGATAGACTGCTCTGGTGTACCTTCTGCCAAAATCTTGGCACCGCTGGCAATGATCAAAGCCGAACCACTCTGACCGAAAATGCGCGTACCTGCCTGGATTTCCAGGCTACCTTCCACTTCCAGATAAACATTCTCCGTCAAGACGTAGCAGTTCTCATTTGTCCAGGTGTAGGATTCTCCGCCCAGCAGATCGTCATCTTCCACATAGATGGTGTTGGCACAATCCGTTGGCGCTGGTGGATCCTCTACCACTTCATTGACCAGGTAATTGTATTCATCCAGCGCCGTCCAGCCATTCAGCCACAGGTTTTCTCCATCGAATGCGCCTTTATACCCGACCGCTTCCAAGAAATTGGACGTAGGTATTGGCCCGAAATTAAAGGCAGGGCTATCAATACCTAGGCGTGGGTCCAGCTTAGCAGCAGGCGCCCACTCAACCGACACAAGAAGGGGGTCGGTGAATTCGTTCCCGTCATCAGCTATGCGGGAAGCCATGTCGTTTGGATCACCGCCATCCATTAGCGGTGCAAAGTTGCTGTTATCGCCTATTTCATGCCAGATGTTATCATTGAAGCCCAAGTCACCATTGAGGAAATTGCCGTAGGCATCGGCATTCGTTAGTTCGGTGTTTTCCGTGTAGATAGCGCGGCTAGGAAATTCTGTAATAATGGAGTTATTGACAGCCCCCCCGGCAAAGTCCTGGCAGAAAAAGGCATGGGTAAGGCCTTCCCCCCCCGGCTCTGCATCCAAGCCTGAGCCGATGAAGGTCGCATTGTATATTTCAGGTTGAGAGAAATAGGTTTCCGATACACCGGAGAGTCCGAGAAATAATCCAGCGAAGCCGGCCGGGCCGTCATCATCATTAATAGAAAACCAGAATTGGCCTTGGCCTCTCCAGCCATCGTCGTAAAAAAAACTGCTTCTGCTGCAAAATGAGGCTGATACATAACGAAGGTTGACGTCGCCGCCCAAAATACCGAAGCCGTCGCCGCTGCTGGCAAAGACCTCTACATGATCGATAATGGTGCCGGCGCCTACTCCGGCCAACGTCAGTCCGGCATCCGAACCTTCCAATTGGTTTCGGCCACCATGACGGATAGATACATAATTCAGGATGCCAGAGCTATCGATCACCGCATTACCCCCATAGAAGAAACGATCATCCTCCGAAGTTATCCCCGGAAAATAATCATTCAGCCCTTCGAAAGAGATGGGTGCGAAACCCAAAATATGGAGGCCACCCCAAAGACCACGAACTTCATCGGCTCCAAGGTCAGTAGGATCATCGGTATTGTCTGCTTCTGCCGTAAAGATGATCGGATTATTTTCGGTACCATTTGCAAAAATTGAGGCTCCGGCAGCGATCACGAGAGATGAAGTGAAATCGCCCGTCGTCGGGTTCGCTACACCTTTCACTACTGTACCAGCTTCAATCGTAAGCATGCCACCGTTCTCCAGGACCACCTGGCCATCCAGCAAATAGATATTATCATTTGTCCAGGTGTAAGATTCCCCCGCCAACAGGTCCTGATCCGTGATCATTATTTCGGCTATGGTTGCCGATTCTTCAACGGTTGGTTGAGTAGATGGTAAAGCAAAGGCTAGCAGGCCGCTAGCGGCAAGTAGGAAAAAGAGCTTGGTGTTCATAATAATAAGGTATAAGTGTTATGCCAAGTGGTTTGTAAACCAATAATTTCAGGCTTCTACAGGTCGTACTCCATGTCGATCATCGCATTTCTTTAAGCTCATTGACGACCTAAGCTGGACTTTCGGCAAAATGTCGAAAGTCGTAGAGGGATCGTGGCGGCTTAATCGCCGCTGAAAGTAGAGAGACTCATATACTCTAAGAATTATTTTCCAACATTGCCTCCTAAGACCGATGTTGGAAATTACTCCGCAGGCATTTTTCAATCCTGCTACCCTCTACTTTAGGGGCCGAACGGCCCCGTGTCTCTCTACGGACTTTCACCGAAAGTCCAGCTAATCCTCATCGAATAATGTATAGCCTAAGGCTTTCTTACCGATGAATTGGATTTTTTTTCACGGTAAACAGTAACGAAGCTCGAATGGAGCGCCATTAATAGAGATGACTTAAAGTTTGGGGCTGGAAAAGAGTTAGAACACACTAGTTTCCCTAAATTAGTAACAAATTCAGAGAATGTAAAGGCCGTTACCGCGAATTCAAGTCACTAGTCAGCGAAAAAATTAAAATAATTTGCTGTTGATCGGTAAGCTCATCCCTCCCCTGACATTTATACTCGATGCAAAGAACTTGAGGTACTGCTCAAGTCCCCTAGTATAAACATAGCTATACACACAAACACAGAATAGCTCAGTAACCCAAACACGCGGTAACAAAGCGATAACCCCATGACCGATACAATTGGCGGAATTCAATTGTAAATCCAACATCGCTAACCCTGGTCTGAATGATGCGCCAAAATAAGGCGTACTTCAGTACCGAGAACATTATTACATGGAGTGCCCAATTGGCTATACAAGCGAGCAGATCGTAGAGATGATCGAGCAAGGCGGAGTTCCCTTCCGCCGGCTGGAGAATCGGGTCGTGAACGTTCTTTCGGAAGATCAGCGCTTTGTCAGTGCTGCCTATGCGGAAGTCATGTCTCAGAAAGGCTCCAAGGAAGATGCCGAGGACAATTTACAAGAAGCTTTTGCAACTTTTCTGGTAAAACTGCGGGAAGGCCGGATTCGCATCTTGCCAGGGGATCTACTACCCTACTATGCGTTCAAGCTCACCGCAAAGCGGCTCAAGGCCGTTTTAAAAAGGAAAGGCTACCAACCTAAAGGTCGCTTACACCTAAGAGGTCGGTCACCCTTGAACCTGTGGCTAAGTAGCGAAGAGCTGATCGATGAATTAGATGGACCGCCGGAACAACGCCGTGTGTTGGCGAAAGGCCTCGTTCAGCTACTTCGAGACGATATAGAGTACCGCTTAGAAACTGTCGATCAAATGCGCAAATTGATTGAACGGGCGATAAAAGACCGGCAGGTCGACAACTTGTTGAACGAAGAAGAAGCGGAGCAGTCAGAAGATATTGATGTTGATCAGTTGATTGAAGAAGTCATGGCCCATAGCTTCGACACGCTTACTGAACAGCTATTTGATGGCCGCTATAACTTCAGCCCGGATCACTTGATCCCCACCTACGTTTTGGGGATCAACAAGTTTATCTGGAAAAACAAGCTGCGGGCATTGCTGAAGTTCGAAGGCCTTGGCCGCATGCCAGGCGAAGAAGACATCGATGACGAATTCAAAGATGTGGCTATGGGTATACTGGCCTTGAACCCAGCAGTGGAGGAATTGGCAGTGGACGGAGATTTTTATAATCCTTCCGAAAAACTGATCAATGACGAAGATGCTGAACGTATCCTGGCTGCCCTGGATAAACAGAACGGCGATTGCCCGAAAATCCTTCGCCTAGTTGCGCAGGGCTCTAATGCAACAGAAATAGCAGAAAAGATAAACCGTGCGGTGCAAACGGTTCACAATAATACTAGTAGATGCCGGAAGAAATTCCGGGCCTACTTGAAATCCTTGGGGCTTATCCGATCATAACACACCAGACATTCATCCCATTTACTAACCCAGAGCATGTATACTACATCCTCTAACCCGGACTGGACATTATGTTTACAGCGTCCCCAAAAGTAACATAGTCATGGACAGAAGAAGGACACAAAAGGAAGACATGGAAGCCTACTTAAGTGGGCAATTGCCCTACAGTAAGATCAAGGCTTTTGAAAGACAACTGGAGGAAGACACCTCGCTGCAATCGGAATTCAATGCCTATCGAGTGGAGCGAGCCGCCATGGACCTCATTGCCAAAGAAGAATACCGAAAACGATTCCAAAAAAAAACAGCCGTTCCTGAGCCCGAACCAGCTCTGGAAGAGGCTGGTATCGACAAGAAGGTTATTCCACTTTCTAGTAGACTAAGGCCCTATCTGGCGATAGCCGCTTCCATAGCACTCATCGCCTTTATTGCCCTTAACTTCTTGATCGAACCCACCAGCCCTGGAAATGGACTACCTGACACCCCGCGAGCTATGGCCCTACATGTAGCCGGTGATTACAAACTGGACGAACTGCCCAGCGGTGTTCGAAAAGGTCCGGCGGACGAAGACACCACCGCTTATCAAATCCGCAAAAAATGGGCCCTCACCCAGTACAATCAGTACACCGCGGATCCTGCTACCGAAAGCGACAGTTACAGCCCGATCATTGACTCCCTCAGTACCCTGCCAGCAGAGCAGCGAGAAGACTGGGTGGTGTACGTGCTCGGGCAATCGTATTTTAAGACCGGCCGCTATGAAGATGCTACGGCCGCCTTTCGCCAATTGGCTGGCAAAGGCGCCTTTGGGCGTCGTGCAGATGGTTACCTCGTATTATCCTTACTCGCATTGGAGCAACAAGATTCAGAAGAGTTCCAGACGATGATGGATAAGATCATAGCGGAAGGAGAAGAAATCCATTCGTTTTATGATGAAGCAGTAGCTATTCGAGAGGCCTTGCAAGACTAGCGGCTATCGATATCGTTTTATTGGCTCGTATTCCGGTTCAGTAACCAAAACATCTGGATCAGGAAGAATTTTTTACTGTTTATCACATTTTGCAGTACCTTCTAGCATTACAATTTCAAGAAAGTATGCTAGCTAGAATTGCAGTGATTTGCATTATGCTTCTTCCAAGTGTTCTGCCAGGCCAGGAAACGCTATGGCGTTGCGAAGGGGGAGTAATTGCCTTCACCTCAGATGCTCCGCTGGAATTAATCGAAGCAGCCTCAGGTGAGCTCCAAGGAGTAATAAACCCGGAGACGGGTCAATTTGCATTTGCGGTTGCTATCAATACGTTCGTCGGCTTCAACAGTCCGTTGCAGCAGGAGCATTTCAATGAGAACTATCTCGAAAGTGATCGGTTTCCTCGAGCTACTTTTTCTGGCCGAATCATTGAAGAGGTTAATCTCCGGGAAGCCGGGAACTATACGATCCGGGCCAAGGGTGACTTGGTCATTCACGGTGTGGAGCACGAGCGAATTATTAAGAGCCAAGTGACGGTGGAAGAAGGTAATTTACGCGTTCAGGCAAGTTTCACTGTGCCACTAGCTGATCACGATATCCGTATTCCTCGTATTGTTTATCAAAAGATAGCGGAAGAAATACTCGTTGAAGTCAATGCCAGCTTCCGTCTCATGCCCTCGAATTCTTGAGAGTTGTCCAGCTGGTCATATTATCGTTTGTTGGCCTGCCAATTCTGTACGGGCAAACGCTTTTCTTCCGCACCTATGAGGAGGCTGGAAGTGCCAACCTGGACCTACCCAATTGCTTGATCGAACGGACCAATGGTTTCATCTACATGGGAGACGAGAATGGGCTGTGGCAATTTGACGGTCGGCAATTTCAGCCGATCTCCACAACCGACTCCTTACAGGACGTAGCAGTCAGTGCACTATTCGAAGACTCCCAACAACAGCTTTGGATCGGCTATCGAAATGGTGCCATTTATCGCTCAGATGGCCTCCTTCCACCACAAGCATGGGAGCCTGAAGAGGGATGGCCCGCGGCGGCAATAACTGGTTTTGCTGTCGACTTCGAAGGCCGACTTTGGTGGGCAACCTATGGAGAAGGTGTGTATGGTCTTAAAGATGGTCACGTCTACCAATTTGGAATAGATGATGGTCTTCCCTCAGAAGATATCTACACTATTGTCGCCGATCAACAAGGACGAATACTAATCGGTTCTGACAATGGCGTCTGCCTGATCGGGTGGAGTGGTGATGATAAATTCATTCGCCACTTTACCAAGAATGACGGCCTTCCTGACGACATTATCTACAGCCTACTCCCTTCCCCATCTGGAGGATGCTGGGTTGGTGGCTACGAAGGCGGCGTAAGTTACCTAGACATTGAGCACGGAATCGCTTCTCCTTTACCCCTTGAGTGGCCTGGAGGAACTATCGTTGATTTGCTTTTATGTGGTTCTGATGACCTTTGGGTAGCTACTGAAACCGAAGGCATCTATCGCTGGAACAACCAACGTCAGACTTGGAAAAAAAGTAGCCATGAGGACTGGCAGAGCGGATCGATCCATGCCGCTTATCAGGATTCGGAAGCCAATATTTGGGTATTAAGTCGAGAACAGATAATCAGCAGTGCCAATACACAATTCACTTTTTTGCCTTTATCACTGCCGACACCACAGTCAGTGGCCCTTGACGACGACGATGGCCTATGGATTGGAACTGAGGCTGGGCTCTATTTTCGTGGACCGGATAGACAATCCTTCGAGCAATTTTCGGCAGCGAAGCTAAACATTATTAGCCTTTATTTTGATCCGAACGGAGTGCTATGGATCGGTACGTTTGGAGAAGGTCTGTTTGCCCTGCGTCCCGGCACCGACGAGCTCTTCCATTATGGAGAGCAGGATGGCTTGAATAATGGGAATATACTTTCAATCACAGGAAAGGATGACCAGCTCTGGTTAGCCACTCTAGGTGGTGTCTATCAGCTATCCTATCACCTGACAAATGATCGTCCCTCCCTCCGGCAACTACGTCACTTGGAAGGCGAGGACGCTCCTGGCACAGAGTTTATTTATTGCGCCTATATCGATAGCCAAAATCGAGTTTGGTTTGGTACAGATGGGGAAGGCATTAGCATGTTGAGCCCTGCGGGGGAACATCTTACCTATAGTGCGCGGAAAAATGGAACCCCAATCCGATCTGTGTATTCAATAGCTGAAGATGGCCACGGTAGAATCTGGGCAAGTACCGAATCCGGAGATATATTGTATCTGGAAAATGAGCAATTTGCATTAGCCAATTTTCGACCTAGCAATCGCAAAGACGCTTTCGTCAGCCTCCTGAACGACGAGCAAGGTAATCTACTACTCATTCACCCGAATGGAATCGATCGGTTGGACCCTGAGCATTTGACTATTGTACATCACCACGACGCCGCAGGCTTCAATGGCTTCGAACCTGGGCTGAACGCCTTTTCTACTACAGCAGGGGCAGCAATTCATATGGTAGGCTTAGATCGGCTTGTACAGTACTCGCCCACTACCAACACCATCCGGCAGCACCCCAAAGTAGTCATTGATCGCGTTTCGGTTTTCCTTGAACCTATTGTCTTTCAAAACACAATGCACTTTGGTGCCAAAGAAAACAACTTGGCTTTTCATTACTCTGGCATCTGGTATACTGATCCATCCCTACTCACTTATCGCTATCAATTAGAAGGTTTTGACCGAACGTGGATCAATACGGGTGATCAACAAGTGGTTTATTCCAATCTTCCTCCAGGCGAATACACTTTTCGGGTTGCCGCTTCCGCCAATGAAGATTTTTCTCAAGCTATTGAAGACACTTATCACTTTAGCATTGCCCTCCCACTTTGGCAACGAACGTGGTTTATTCTAATCGCTATTGCCGGCTTCCTGGGTATAGCCATTCTGATACTGCGCCAACGGGAAAAACGCTTAAAGCGAGAGGCTTCATTGAAAAAAGAAAAAGTACAAAGTCAGTATGAAGCCTTGAAGAGCCAAATCAATCCACATTTTCTATTCAACTCATTTAATACGTTGGCTTCGCTAATCGAAGAGAAGCCTAGCCATGCCGTTTCTTACATTGAAAAACTGGCCGATTTCTATCGCGGCATCTTACAATATCGGGAACGAGACCTCATTGCTTTGGAGGAAGAACTATCGATGATACAAGATTATGCCTACCTCTTGCAGGAACGCTATGGCGACAATTTTCAGCTTCAGATAGATTTGGAGAGGCGCGATTATGCCATCGTCCCTTTCTCGCTCCAAATGTTAGTGGAAAATGCCGTCAAGCATAATGTGATTAGTCGTCGTCAGCCACTAAACATCAGGATTTACACGCAAGACGACCTTACCATCATTGTAGAAAACCCGAAGCAACTGAAGATGACTAAGGAGCGTTCAACGGGTTTTGGTATCAGTAGTATCCGCTCTCGCTATGCCATTTTGACCGACCAGCCTATTTGGATCGATGATCAACCCAATCTCTTCCGTATTGGATTACCACTTCTAAAACCGAAACAGCTATGAACATTTTGATCATTGAAGATGAAGCTGCTGCCGCTCGGCGATTGGTAAAGATGATTAGCGAACTGTTTCCCGAAGCTGTGGTATTGACTCAACTGGAAAGCATTATTGACTCAATTGCCTGGCTCAATTCGCAACCCGCTCCAGACCTCATTCTCCTGGATATTCATCTGGCCGACGGCGCCAGTTTTGAAATATTTCAACATTGTCAGGTCAACACCCCGATCATCTTTACCACAGCCTACGATCAATACGCTATCCAGGCATTTCAGGTTAATGCCGTTGATTATCTACTAAAACCCATCAAACGCGAGGAGTTACAAAAGGCTGTTCAAAAGTACCTGGCCCATTACCAACAACAAAAAGTAGACTATAGCGAGCTGGCAAAAGCGATGCAGATGGAGCAGCGTGATAAGCGCTTTCTAATTAAATTAGGACAACAGATCAGATTGGTTGACATCAAGGATATAGCCTACGCTTACACCGAAAGCAAAATCACCTTCCTGGTAACTTTTGAAGGAAAACGCTACCCAGTCGACCATTCGTTGGAAAAACTGGAAGAGCTCCTTCCAAACCAAGATTTCTTTCGGATCAATCGGCAATTCATCATTGGTTTACAGTCTATTGATACGATGCTGGCCTACAGCAAATCTCGCGTGAAATTAAACCTAAATCCCCCTTGCGAGCTGGAGACCATCGTTAGTGTAGAAAGATCCCCTTTCTTCAAGAAGTGGTTAAGAGCTGAATAGGCCTTCCTGTTCAGCAAGGAACCCTACCGGCTCAGCAGGCTTATTTGCCCTACTACCCATACCTGATCCTATTTTCAGAATTAGTTCAATCCCCCTGGGGTTAGACCATACCGACTATTGGATTATGAATAAACAACTACTCCTGCTGCTCAGCTTGTGTATGATATACTGTGCTGCCACAGCTCAAAATTGCCAGGCGAATTTCACCTTTGATGCCACGCAAGATCCCGTGTCTTTCTTTGATCAATCTACTTCTATTGACGGTGACCCTATTGTCTCTTGGTTTTGGGATTTTGGGGCTGGGGTCACATCCAGTCTACAAGACCCCGTACAGTCGCTACCAGAGACCGAAGATGACGATGTATGCCTAAGTATCACTACTCAACTGGGGTGCATCAGTACATTTTGCACTGAGGTGAAACCTTGTCAACTATCAACCAATGTAAGTGTGGGGAACTGTGGCCCTAACGGTCAGATCCCCATCACAATCACAGTTTCAGATATCTTTGATACAGCTAAGGATATCAACCTGTTCATTGATGGCGTGCTCTTTCCTGGCAGTCCATTTGAAATTGATGACATTGCGCCGGTGATCGTGAATACCAGTCGCCCAGGAGATGGCCTTGAGCATAGTATTCTTGCCATCTCCACTGACCTCAGTTATTGCCAATCTGAAACGCTCATCACCTTACCGGACTGTTCATCCGATTGCTTTTTATCCGCCATGAATATTTCTACAACCAGCAGTTCAACGCATACAATTGAGGTCGGTGATAATTTCTTTTCTCCTGATAATCTCACTGTCGCTATTGGCGATCAAATCCAGTTCTTATGGGTTGGTGATGGCCACTCCACCACTTCCGATGCCACTGCAGGACCTGACAGTTGGAACTCCGGCGTCTTAGCCATCGGCTCTACTTACGACCTGACTATTGGCAATCCTGGACTTCACCCATACTATTGCATCCCTCATGGAGGGCCAAACGGACTTGGGATGTCTGGCCTTATTGTAGCCAACTGCCCGCCTGGCGCACAGCTGCCGCTTAACATCAGCTTCTCCACAACCCAAGTCAATGCTGCCGGTTATGACATCTTAATCGACGGGTTACCTGTAGCGGGGAGTCCTTTCAATTACAACGGGATCGGCCAGCAATCCCAGCTTGTGCTTGTCAATGGTGACGGTTTGGATCATCAAATTACCGTACGTGATATTGGAACCCCTTCCTGTACATTAATTCAAAACTATACTGCTCCAGATTGCGGCGCAGCTCCGACTTGCAGCATAAGCGCTGACGCTGTAGAGAGTGGTCCTTGTAATTTGGATGATACCGTTCCAATAGAATTAACTGTATCCGCCATTCACCCGGTACCAAATGTCTTCACACTCACCATCGATTTCACTCTTGTCTGCCCTTTCCCTTAT
>SPJK01020518.1_pt1 | contig 14814 bp, 10 predicted proteins | sample 3741771 | NCBI WGS metagenome assembly SPJK01 (sample SAMN10925997, study PRJNA522277) | cold seep metagenome | isolation source: Elba SIP-enriched marine methane seep metagenome, extraction at timepoint T2 | place: Italy: coast of Elba, Mediterranean Sea | reverse complement strand
CTACGTGCGCATAGTGACGCGCGTCTGACTCATATTCTACGTGAGAGGTTGCAATTGTGATGCCGCGCTCACGTTCTTCCGGCGCATTATCGATTTGATCAAATGCTCTAGCTTCTCCGCCTTGGATTTCAGCCATTACTTTGGTCAGCGCCGCCGTCAAAGTTGTTTTACCGTGGTCAACGTGACCAATCGTGCCCACGTTTACGTGCGGCTTAGTTCTTTCAAATTTTTCTTTAGCCATGAGTCAATACCTAAAATTTATACTATAAGTTAAGAAACTTTTTTAATAATTGCTTCCGCAACATTTGCCGACGCTTCACTATATTTTTCAAACTGCATACTATATGTTGCGCGCCCTTGAGTCGCCGAACGCAAATCCGTCGCGTAACCAAACATTTCCGCCAAAGGCACTTCACAATCTATGGTTTTACCCGCCGGATTGTCTTCCATCCCAAGAATCATACCGCGGCGTCTATTTATATCTCCCACCACGTCGCCCATATATTCCTCAGGGGTAACAACTTCAACCTTCATAACTGGCTCCAACAAAAGCGGCCCCGCAGTTTTGGCGCCATCCTTAAAACACAAAGAACCGGCGATTTTAAAAGCCATCTCACTTGAATCCACATCGTGATAGGATCCATCAAACAAAGTGACTTTTACATCAACAACCGGAAAACCGGCCAAAACCCCATTTTCCATTTGTTCTTGAACGCCTTTGTCAACCGCCGGGATATACTCCCTGGGAACCACGCCCCCCACAACCTCATTGACAAATTCGTAACCCGCCCCCTGCTCCCTAGGCTCAATTCTCAACCAAACATGACCGTATTGACCACGACCGCCTGATTGCCTTACAAACTTTCCTTCATACTCGACCGCCTTGGCGATAGTTTCCCTATACGCCACTTGCGGAGCGCCTACATTCGCGCCTACCCCAAACTCCCTTTGCATGCGGTCTACAATAATTTCCAGGTGCAACTCCCCCATACCTGAAATAATAACCTGTCCCGATTCCTCGTCCGTAAACACTCTAAACGAAGGATCTTCTTTAGCCAACTTAGCCAAAGCCGTACTCATCTTTTCCTGATCCGCCTGCGTTCTCGGCTCAACCGCAACCGAAATCACCGGATCAGGAAAGTCCATCTTTTCCAGAACCACCTGATCATCAATCGCACACAAACTATCGCCGGTAGTAACATCTTTCAGCCCTATCGCAGCTGCGATATCGCCCGCCCTGACCTCTTTAACTTCCTCTCGACTATTTGCATGCATTTGCACCAAACGTCCGATGCGCTCTTTTTTCCCTTTTATGGAATTAAAAACCGCATCCCCTGACTTCAGCACACCTGAGTAAACTCTAAAAAAGGTAAGCACGCCCACATAAGGATCAGTCGCAATCTTAAACGCTAATGCAGCAAAAGCCTCATCATCCTTAGCCGGCTTTTCAATCACCCTATCGCTATCAACAGCATGACCCTTAATAGCATCTACATCAGTCGGCGCCGGCATAAAATCAATCACCGCATCCAGAACGCTTTGAACACCTTTATTTTTAAAGGCCGAACCGCAAAAAGCCGGAACCACCTCATTTTTTACAGTTAACGTTCTGATACCGCGCTTTATTTCTTCAGCGGAAAGCTCTCCTTCTTCCAGATACCTCTCCATCAAATCATCTGAAGCCTCAGCCGCCGCCTCAACCATTTTTTCACGCCAATGCTCAGCATCAGCCAACATAGCCTGAGGAACCTCTTCTTCGCGGAATTCCATCCCCATATTTTCCTCAGACCAATAAATCGCTTTCATTTTGATCAAATCCACCACACCGGCAAATTGATCTTCAGCCCCGACAGGCAACTGCATGGGAACCGGATTAGCGCCCAAACGCGTTTTTATCTGCTCAATCACCCGCAAGTAATCCGCGCCGGAGCGATCCATCTTATTCACAAAAACCATTCGTGGCACCGAATATTTATTCGCTTGCCGCCACACTGTCTCTGATTGCGGCTCTACGCCGCCAACCGCACAAAAAACTGCGCAAGCGCCATCCAAAACCCGCAACGAACGCTCTACCTCAATGGTAAAATCAACATGACCCGGCGTATCAATAATATTTATTCGATGCTGATCATATTGCCTTTCCATGCCCGACCAAAAACAAGTCGTCGCCGCAGAAGTTATGGTAATCCCTCGCTCCTGCTCCTGCTCCATCCAATCCATGGTTGCAGCGCCGTCATGAACCTCTCCTATTTTATGAGAGACCCCTGTGTAATATAAAATTCTTTCTGTGGTCGTGGTCTTACCGGCATCAATATGAGCCATAATCCCAATATTACGATACCGCTCTATTGAAGTTTTACGCGCCACAACACACCTAAACTGAAATTACCAACGATAGTGAGAGAAAGCTTTATTCGCATCCGCCATCTTATGCGTATCTTCTTTCTTCTTAGCCGCAGCGCCGCGACCTTCAAAAGCATCCAGCAACTCGCCAGCCAACTTTGCAGCCATCGTTCTTTCGTTGCGTTTACGCGCAGCCTCAATCAACCATCGCATGGACAAAGCCATTCGTCTAGACGGACGCACTTCAACTGGAACCTGATAAGTCGCCCCGCCAACTCTGCGCGATTTGACCTCAACCCTAGGCTGAACATTTTCCAAGGCTTTGGAAACCACTTCCAACGATTCCTCATGACCTTTACTTTCGATCACATCAAGCGCACCGTAAACGATCTTTTCAGCCACTGATTTCTTGCCATCAACCATGATCATGTTCATAAACTTTGACAACATTTCGCTGCCAAATCTCGGATCAGGTATTACTTCTCTTTTTGCCGCAACTCTTCTTCTTGACATTACTTAACCCTTAAGACTTTGGTCTCTTAGCGCCATACTTAGAGCGCCCGCATTTTCTACCTTCCACACCCGAAGTATCCAAACTACCTCTTACAACGTGATAGCGCACGCCCGGCAAGTCCTTTACACGACCGCCTCTAATCAACACAACAGAGTGCTCCTGAAGATTATGACCCTCGCCGCCAATGTAGCTACTTACCTCGAATCCACTGGTCAAGCGCACCCTGGCTACTTTACGCAATGCTGAATTAGGCTTCTTAGGCGTTGTGGTATACACGCGTGTACACACACCCCTTCTTTGAGGACACGCCTTCAATGCAGGCACGTTACTTTTTTCTATTTTCTTAGCGCGAGGCTTACGAACCAACTGGTTGATCGTTGCCATATCTTTATCACTCCGATATACAAATTTTAACCGCCCGATAATAATAAAGAACCGCTTACCAACATGTGCTAAGCGGTTCTCTATAAATCAAACTTTAAGCCCTTGGCTTATGTGAGCAGGGTATAATATACAAAACCCACCACATCGTCAAGAACTTATTTCATTAATTTCACTCTTCAGTATTTAATGCTTTCTTCAAAGCCTCTTCTGCAGCCGCTGAATCTACTGTTTGAGCAGACACCTCCGCATCGACCACCGCTTCCGGCGACCGTTTTTGCTTTCGTTGCTCATGGTAAGCCAAACCGGTTCCCGCTGGAATCAATCGGCCGACAATTACATTTTCTTTCAAGCCAAACAACCTATCTTCAATTCCTCTTACCGCAGCATCAGTTAACACCCTGGTCGTTTCTTGGAATGAAGCAGCCGAAATAAACGACTCAGTCGCCAAAGAAGCTTTGGTAATCCCTAACAACATGGATTCATATGTTGCTGGAATTTTTCCTTCTTTCTCCAGAATACCATTAATCTCGTTAACCAAAGTGCGCTCAACCTGCTCGCCTTTGACAAATTCACTATCTCCGGAAGTAGTAATATCAACTTTTCTAAGCATCTGACGAATAATCGCTTCAATATGCTTATCGTTGATTTTCACACCTTGCAACCGATATACATCCTGAATTTCTTTAACCAAATAACTGGCCAACTCCTCGATGCCACGCAATCTCAAAATATCATGCGGCGTCAATTCACCTTCAGCAATTGTTTCACCTTTTTCTACGAACTCACCTTCGAAAACCGTGATATGACGCCATTTAGGAATCAAAGTTTCATATTGCTCACCCTCAGAATCAGTGATTACAATACGTTGCTTACCTTTCGTTTCTTTACCGAAAGACACCATACCGGTTGCTTCCGCTAAAATAGCCGGATCTTTGGTTTTGCGCGCTTCGAACAAGTCCGCAACTCGCGGCAAACCACCGGTAATATCGCGTGTCTTACTAGACTCTTGCGGAATTCTCGCCAAGACATCCCCGACTTGCACTTCGCCGCCGTCTTTAACAGTCGCGATAGCGCCCGCCGGTAAGAAATATTGGGCGGCAATATCTGCTGTACCCGGCAAATTGATCGGCTGCCCATGCTCATCCACCAATCTCACCATAGGTCTTAATTCTTTACCGACTGAAGATCTCTGTTTCGGATCGATAACAACTTTTGAACTCAAACCGGTTACTTCGTCGGATTGCTCCTGAACCGTTACCCCATCGATAAAATCTTTTAGCTCGATATATCCGTTTACCTCAGTAATGACCGGATGCGTGTGCGGATCCCAATTAACAATAATGTCGCCGGCATTGGCCTGCTCACCTTCTTGCACGGATAAAACTGCGCCATAAGGTATTTTGTAACGTTCTCTTTCGCGACCGTAATCATCAATCACACCCACCTCGCCGGAACGTGAGATAGCAACCAAATTACTGTCTTTGTTGGTCACTGTCTTCAGGTTATTCAACTTAATGGTTCCTGATGATTTTATCTGCACATTGCTGATCGCCGCCGATCTGGACGCCGCCCCGCCAATATGGAAGGTTCTCATGGTTAACTGAGTGCCCGGCTCGCCGATTGATTGCGCAGCGACAACACCCACCGCTTCACCGATATTCACCAAATGTCCGCGTCCTAAATCACGCCCGTAGCATTTCGCGCAAACGCCATGACGCGTTTCACAAGTGATAATCGACCTAACCAATAACTGATCGACGCCATTTTCTTCCAAAACGGTTACCAGGCTTTCATCAATCATAGTTCCCGCTTCGATTAATACCTTCTCACCCGATGGATTAGTTACATCATAAACATTAACCCGACCCAAAACACGCTCGGATAAAGGCTCAACAACATCGCCGCCCTCAATAATCGGATTCATAGTGATTCCGTTAACTGTGCCGCAATCTACTTGGGAAATCACCAAATCTTGCGCCACATCAACCAAACGTCGGGTCAGGTAACCTGAGTTCGCCGTTTTTAAAGCAGTATCCGCCAGGCCTTTCCGTGCGCCGTGGGTGGAAATAAAGTACTGCAATACGTCCAAACCTTCTCTAAAGTTCGCTGTGATAGGCGTTTCAATAATCGACCCATCCGGCTTTGCCATCAGGCCGCGCATCCCCGCCAACTGCCTGATTTGCGCCGCCGAACCTCGCGCCCCGGATTCCGCCATCATAAAGATTGAATTAAATGATTTTTGTTTTACTTCATTACCTTCAGCATCGACAACTTCATCTTCCCCCAAACCTTCCATCATCACTCTGGCGACTTGATCATTGGCGTGCGACCAAATATCAACAACCTTATTGTATCTTTCACCATCAGTCACCAAACCATTGGCGTACTGAGTCTGAATTTCATTCACTTCCTGCTCGGCCGAATTAATAATATCCGCTTTTTTTGCAGGAATCGCCATATCTTCAATCCCGAAAGACACGCCTGAGCGGGTAGCGTATTTAAAACCCAAATACATTAACCTATCCGCCAAAATAACCGTATCTTTTATACCCAGATAACGATAACTATAATTGATTAATCTGGAGATATTCTTTTTAGTCATATCCACATTAACCACATCAAACGGCATGCCGTCCGGAACAATATTCCAGATCAAAGCGCGTCCGACAGTCGTTTCTTTTCTTTCCGTTTTCTCTTCGAATTTCCCTTCCGAATCCAATATTTTCTCAGTAACCCGCACTTGAATTTTACTTTGCAGCTCAACTGTTCGCACATCCAAAGCTTTCAACACTTCATCGACATCCGAAAAAACCGAGCCGTCGCCTAAGGCATTGACTTTTTCACGACTGATAAAATACAGCCCTAATACGACGTCTTGCGATGGATTGATAACCGGCTCACCGTTAGCCGGCGACAATATATTATTAGTCGCCATCATTAAAGTTCTGGCTTCTAATTGCGCTTCAATCGACAAGGGAATATGAACAGCCATTTGGTCGCCGTCGAAATCCGCATTAAAGGCGCTACATACGAGTGGATGTAGCTGAATCGCCTTACCTTCAATCAAAATCGGCTCAAACGCCTGGATGCCCAATCTGTGCAAAGTCGGCGCACGGTTAAGCAAAATAGGATGCTCTCGAATAACCTCTTCCAGAATATCCCAAACTTCAGCGCCTTCGCGCTCCACCATTTTTTTCGCAGCCTTAATCGTGGTCGCCAAACCCCGCAATTGCAATTTACTGAAAATAAACGGTTTAAATAATTCCAGCGCCATTTTTTTCGGCAAACCGCATTGATGCAATCTTAATGTCGGCCCCACTACAATAACCGAACGACCGGAATAATCGACCCGCTTACCCAATAAATTTTGTCTAAACCGGCCTTGTTTACCTTTGATCATATCGGCCAATGATTTCAGCGGCCTTCTATTAGTACCGGTAATCGCACGACCTCTACGCCCGTTATCCAGCAAAGCGTCTACAGATTCCTGCAACATTCTTTTTTCGTTGCGAACGATAATATCGGGGGCGTTTAATTCCAACAATCTGTTCAGACGGTTGTTACGGTTGATTACCCTTCTGTATAAATCATTTAAATCGGAAGTCGCAAAACGCCCGCCGTCCAAAGGAACCAATGGTCTCAGCTCCGGTGGCAATACCGGCAATACGGTCATAATCATCCATTCCGGACGATTATTTGAGGCTAGCAAAGATTCAATAACCTTCAAACGTTTACTGAATTTTTTTATTTTAGTTTCAGAATTAGTGGCATAAATCTCTTCTCTGAGAACCTTTACCTCTTCCTTCAGATCGATAGATTTCAACAAATCATAAACCGCTTCAGCGCCCATTTTTGCATCGAAATCATCGCCGTATTCCTCTACCGCGTCTAAGTACTCATCATCTGAAAGCAAATGCCCTCTTTCCATCGGCGTCATGCCCGGATCTAAAACCACAAAGCACTCGAAATACAAAACCCGCTCAATACTTCGCAAGGTCATATCCAACAACAACGCAATTCTTGACGGCAAGGACTTCAAAAACCAAATATGAGCTACCGGACTTGCCAGCTCGATATGCCCCATTCTTTCACGTCTGACTTTAGACAAAGTCACTTCCACGCCGCATTTTTCGCAAATAACGCCGCGATGTTTTAATCTTTTATATTTACCGCATAAACATTCGTAATCGCTCACCGGGCCGAAAATTTTTGCGCAAAATAAACCATCTCTTTCCGGTTTGAAAGTCCGGTAATTAATGGTTTCCGGTTTTTTCACTTCACCGAATGACCAGGAACGAATCATATCCGGAGACGCCAAGCCAATACGTATGGAGTCGAAATCGTCTGTACGACCTTGACGCTTTAAGAAATTCATTAAATCTTTCAAGAACCTACCCTCTCTAAATACATCCCGATAACAAATGGAGTCTGATCAACCTTAAGTTGACTCGATTAATCTTACTCAAGTTCAATGTTGACCCCTAATGAGCGTATTTCTTTGATTAATACATTAAAGGATTCAGGCATACCTGCTTCCATCGTATGGTTGCCGTCCACTATATTCTTATACATTCGCGTTCTGCCCGTCACATCGTCCGATTTAACAGTCAGCATTTCCTGTAAGGTATAAGCCGCCCCATAAGCCTCCAATGCCCATACTTCCATTTCCCCAAATCTCTGTCCGCCGAATTGCGCTTTTCCGCCCAATGGCTGTTGTGTCACCAAGCTGTATGGACCAGTCGAACGGGCATGCATTTTATCGTCCACCAAATGGTTCAATTTCAGCATGTACATATAACCGACCGTTACTTCGCGCTCAAACGGTTCTCCCGTTAGGCCATCATAAAGCGTGGTTTGCCCATGCTCAGGCAAATCCGCCAGTTTAAGCATCATACGAATCTCGTCTTCAGAAGCGCCATCAAATACCGGCGTCGCCATTGGTACGCCGCCGACGAGATTACCCGCCATTTCCATCACTTCTTTATCAGACAAAGAGCCCAATGATTCTTGACGCCCGCTACTGTTATATATTTGTTCCAGCAACTCGCGTATCTCAACAATCTTAGCTTGCGCCTCCAACATTTTGCCTATTTTGACGCCCAAACCATTTGCCGCCCAACCTAAATGCGTTTCCAACACCTGACCGACATTCATTCGTGAAGGCACCCCTAGAGGATTCAATAAAATATCCACCGGGTTGCCGTCTGCGGTATAAGGCATATCCTCAATCGGCACAATTTGCGAAATAACCCCTTTGTTACCATGACGACCCGCCATTTTATCGCCAGGCTGAATGCGTTTTTTCACCGCCAGATAAACCTTGACCATTTTCAAAACGCCCGGCGCCAAATCATCCCCCATGGTGATTTTGCTGCGTTTTTGCTCAAAACGTTTATCAAATTCTTGACGCTGTTCAGCAACCTGTTCGGCAACCTGCTCTAATTGTAAATTAACATCTTCATCCAGGGTTATTACCGTTAACCAATCCGAATGCGTCAGTCCATCCAGGTATTGCTGATCAATGACAGTACCTTTTTTAATGCCGCCCGGCCCCTTTTCGATTTCTTTGCCGATCAATAACTGCGCAACACGATTAAAAATATCCTGCTCTACAATTTTCAACTGATCATCCAAATCCTTCTTATAGCGCTTGATTTCCTCTTCTTCTATTTCCAATGCGCGCTTATCTTTCTTCACGCCATCGCGAGTAAAAACCTGCACATCAATAACCGTTCCGCGGATATTACCCGGAACCCGCAACGAGGTATCCTTAACATCAGCAGCTTTCTCGCCGAAAATCGCTCGTAACAATTTTTCTTCCGGCGTCAATTGCGTTTCGCCTTTAGGCGTTACTTTTCCAACCAGGATATCGCCGCCTTTCACTTCAGCGCCGACATAAACAATCCCTGACTCATCCAATTTGGATAAAGCTTCTTCGCTGACATTCGGAATATCAGCAGTGATTTCTTCAGGGCTGTGCTTAGTCTCTCTGGCCACACACGTTTTTTCTTCAATATGTATCGTCGTAAAGCGATCTTCTTTTACCACTCGCTCCGAAACCAGAATAGAATCCTCGAAGTTATAACCATTCCACGGCATAAAAGCGATGCGCATATTTTGACCCAATGCCAATTCACCCATATCCGTTGAAGGCCCGTCAGCTAAAATATCGCCTTTGACAACAGCATCGCCCGGCTTGACCAACGGCTTTTGATTAATACAGGTATTTTGATTGGAGCGCGTATATTTGGTTAAATTATAAATATCAACGCCCGGCACGCCGGCAATGGTTTCGTCATCATTAACCCGCACTACGATTCTGCCCGCATCAACCGCCTCAATCAAACCGCCTCGCGTCGCCACCACCGTCACTCCGGAATCCTTGGCGACCACTCTCTCCATACCGGTGCCCACCAATGGTTTTTCAGCGCGCAAAGTCGGTACGGCTTGTCTCTGCATGTTTGAACCCATCAAGGCGCGGTTAGCGTCATCATGCTCAAGGAAAGGAATAATTGAAGCCGCCACCGAAACAATCTGCTTGGATGAAACATCCATATACTGCACAGTTTCCGAGGTAGCCAAGGTAAACTCATCCTTATAACGACAAGAAACCAACCCTTCAATCAATCGACCGTTTTCATCAATCGGCACACTCGCCTGAGCGATCACAAACTCGCCTTCTTCAATAGCCGATAAGTAATCAACTTGCTCGGTTACCTTGCCGTCCACTACTTTACGATAGGGCGTTTCCAAAAAACCGTATGAATTGGTTCTGGCGTATACCGATAAGGAGTTAATCAATCCAATATTCGGCCCCTCCGGCGTTTCAATAGGACATACCCGACCGTAATGCGTAGTATGCACATCTCGCACCTCAAAGCCGGCTCTTTCTCTAGCCAGACCACCGGGGCCTAACGCTGAAACCCGACGTTTGTGAGTCACCTGAGATAATGGATTGTTTTGATCCATAAACTGCGACAACTGACTGGAGCCGAAAAACTCTTTAACAGAAGCGGAAACCGGTTTAGCATTAATAATTTCTTGCGGCATCAATCCTTCCGAATCAGCCAAGGTCAGGCGCTCTCTCACCGCGCGTTCAACCCTAACCAACCCCACCCGGAACTGGTTTTCAATCATTTCGCCAACCGAACGCACGCGTCTGTTGCCTAAATGATCAATGTCATCTACAACGCCGTTTCCGTTACGAATATTAATCAATTCTTTCAGCACATCAATAATATCTTCTTGGCTTAATGTGCCTTCGCCGATGATCTCTTCTCGCCCCAAACGACGATTGAACTTCATCCGTCCGACCGCAGACAGGTCATAACGCTCTTCGGTAAAGAACAGGTTAGAAAACAGGTTTTCAGCGGATTCTTTGGTCGGTGGTTCACCCGGACGCATCATCCGATAAATCTCCACCAAAGCTTCTAAACGATTGGTCGTGGTGTCCAATGACATTGCATTGGAAATATAAGGCCCTCTGTCTAAATCGTTGACATAAAGCGTTTCAATCTCAGTAATCCCGCCTTCTATTAATTTATCTAATAATTCTTCAGTCAATTCGCTATTGACGGCGGCGAAAATTTCACCTGTTTCCGGATCAATAACATTGTGACCTAAAATCTTGCCGTACAAATAATCCTTAGGCACTTCGATTTCAGTCACGCCGCCTTTATCCATTTGTCTGATATGCTTGGCGGTAATACGGCGACCTTCTTCCACCAACACTTTGTCGCCATGTTTAATATCAAACACAGCCATTTCGCCGCGCAGGCGCTCAGGCACAATATGAAACAGACACTTATCGGCGCCTAAAGAAAACTTATTTTTTTCGAAGAAAATATCAATCATTTCTTCGTTTTCGTAACCCAACGCTCTCAACAAGATCGTTGCCGGGATTTTTCTCCGTCTATCAATCCGCACATAAACTGCATCTTTATGATCAAACTCAAAATCCAACCAGGAACCACGGTATGGAATCACTCGAGCATTAAAAAGCAGTTTTCCGGATGAATGCGTTTTACCTTTATCGTGATCGAAAAAGACCCCTGGAGAACGATGCAATTGCGAAACGATCACTCTTTCCGTACCATTAATGACAAAAGTTCCATTACCCGTCATCAACGGCAATTCGCCCATATAGACTTCTTGCTCTCTGATATCTTTGACCACTTTAGCGCTGGCGGGCGCATCTTTGTCATAAATGACCAAGCGCACTAACACGCGCAACGGCGCCGCGAAAGTCGCCCCCCGTTGCTGACATTCCCTTACATCAAAAGTTGGCTCTCCCAGACGATACTTCACATATTCAAGAACAGCATATCCGGAATGACTTTCAATTGGAAAAACGCTGGAAAAAGCCGCGTGTAATCCAAGATCTTGTCTTTTTTCCGGCTCAATTCCCGCTTGCAGAAAATTAGCGTAAGAGTCAATTTGAGTCGCTAAAAGATATGGGACTTCGAGGACTTCAGTTCCTCTCCCAAAGTTGTTACGGATTCGCTTTTTTTCGGTAAAAGAATAGGCCATATTGCTTCCAAACCTTTATATCAGAGATTTGTTCAGACTGTTTGTTGTTTCCAACAAGCAGAAAAAGGCCGACGACAAAATGCCGCCAGCCCTCATTGTATTAGGTATAATACCCGACTTCAGCCAAAATTTATTTAATTTCAGCTTCCGCGCCTGCTTCTTCCAGGGCTTTTTTAGCTTCTTCAGCTTCTTCTTTACTTACACCTTCTTTTAATGTGGTTGGTGCGCCCTCGACTGCTTCTTTAGCTTCTTTCAAACCTAAGCCAGTCATCCCTCTGACTGCTTTAATCACAGCAACTTTATTGGCTCCGAATGAAGTCATGACAACATCAAACTCAGTTTGTTCCGCCGCAGCGCCGCCAGCGTCACCGCCTGCAGCAGGCGCAGCAACAGCAACAGCCGCTGCTGCCGAAACGCCGAATTTTTCTTCCATTGCGGAAATTAAATCAACAACCTCCATAACTGTCATATTGGAGATCGCATCTAAAATTTCTTCTTGAGACATTATAAATTCCTCTATTTATCTGATTATTAACTGGTAAAAGCTTATGCAGCTTCTTTTTGATCTTTAACTGCAGCCACTGTGCGCACCATCTTAGCGTGTGGTTCAGCAAGAGTACGAACAAATTTTTCAACCGGCGCTTTCATAACAGACATCAGCATGCTGACCGCCTGATCATAAGTCGGCAACGAAGCTAAACGCTTCAATTCAGACGGATCATATACCTGACCGCCGATAGCCACGACTTTTGTCACCAGTTTATCGTTCTCTTTAGAAAACTCATCAACCAATCGAGCCGCACAACCGGGATCCTCCATTGAGAATGCTAGAATTAACGGCCCTACCAAGCCATCTTGCATACACTCAAAATCGGTTCCCGCTATAGCTCTTTTAGCAAGAGTATTCTTTACCACACGAAGATAAACACCCGTCTCTCTAGCTTTTTTACGCAACGCTGTTAATTCGGTTACGGTTAAGCCACGATACTCTGCGGCAACCGCAGAATGAGCTTGAGCGGCAATCGCAGCAATTTCTTCGACGACGATTTTCTTGTCATCCAATTTTAACGCCACTATTTACCTCCGATTTGTTTCCGGAATTTATCCGGAATTCACTTTATGCGCCCTTAGGACGCCCCTATTACGGACATCTTCACCAGTTACACCGGTAAAAGCCTCCGTCTGCGTAGGCTAATTAAGTCTTCCAACCCCTACGGTCTTTGACGATTGCCAGGTTGCCGGCAACCCAAAGTTTGTCACACGACCCAAAAGCCGTGATTAAATTTCGATACTACTTTGATCGATCCAAAAACCCGGCCCCATTGTCGAGGACACCGAGATTTTTTTCAGATAAACACCTTTAGCGGCAGTCGGCTTAGCCTTTTTCAAATCCGCCAATAAATGCTCTAAATTTTGTTTAACAGCTTCTTCATTAAAAGAAACCTTACCGATTGAGCAATGAATAATACCTGCTTTATCTGTACGATACCTTACCTGACCGGACTTGGCGTTTTTAACCGCAGTCGCCACATCAGGCGTTACCGTCCCTACTTTAGGGTTAGGCATTAAACCTCTAGGCCCCAAAATCTGACCTAACTGACCGACAACGCGCATGGCGTCAGGGGAAGCAATCACAACATCAAAATCCATCTCGCCCTTTTTAACCTGACCGGCAAGATCATCCATACCTACGATATCTGCGCCGGCTTCTTTTGCCGCATCCGCATTTGGCCCTTGTGTAAATACAGCCACTCTCACTGTTTTTCCAGTTCCGTTCGGCAACACAGATGCGCCGCGAACATTTTGATCTGATTTTCTAGAGTCAACCCCTAAATTGACGCTAACATCAATCGCCTCATCGAATTTCGTATTAGCGAACTCTTTCAATAAAGCGACAGCTTCTGAAAGGCTATACTGTTTGCTTTTATCAACTTTTTCAGCAATTAATTTTGCTTTTTTGCTTAAACCAGCCATTACAAGCCCTCCACATTGAGTCCCATGCTACGCGCGCTCCCGGCGATTGTCTTAACCGCAGCATCTAAATCCGCCGCATTCAGATCCGGCATTTTAGTATTGGCAATTTCTTCTAATTGCGCGCGCGTTACTGTACCCACTTTATCTGTATTAGGCGTACTACTTCCCTTTTTCAAACCAGCTGCTTTCATCAACAATACTGAGGCGGGCGGCGTTTTAGTAACAAAGGTAAAACTTCTATCGTTATAAACGGTAATGACGACTGGAATAGGAAGACCTTTTTCAACATCCTGCGTCTTTGCATTGAATGCCTTACAGAATTCCATGATATTTACGCCATGCTGACCCAAAGCCGGACCCACCGGAGGACTCGGATTTGCCTCGCCAGCCTTGACCTGCAGCTTAATATAAGCTTCAATTTTTTTTGCCATTTTAAACTCCAAACGGGTGCAAACGCGTTTCAGCTCCCCAACAAACAAAAAACCCCATCCCTTTTACAAAGGATAGGGAATAAAAATCAGTTAAACCAAATTTTAGTTTTTTTCAACTTGGTTAAATTCCAGCTCCACTGAAGTAGCGCGACCAAAAATCAACACTGACACACGCAAGCGACTCTTATCGTATTCGACCTCTTCAATGCTTCCATTAAAATCCTTAAAAGGACCGTCGATAATGCGAATAACCTCACCCACCTCAAACAATACTTTAGGCCTGGGCTTATTCACCCCTTCTTCGACGCGATTCAAAATTGACATTGCCTCTTTTTCCGAAATAGGAGAAGGCCTATCGGAAGCGCCGCCAATAAAACCTAAAACACGCGGAACATTTCTAACTCAATGCCAGGTTTCATCTGTCAATTCCATCTGCACTAAAACATAACCCGGGAAAAACTTCCTCTCACTTTTTCGCTGCTGCCCCATTCGCATCTCGACCACCTCTTCAGTGGGCACCAAGATCTTACCGAATTGACTTTGCAAACCTTCCCGCTCAACCCTTTCTTCCAAAGCTTGTTTTACTTTATTTTCAAAATTGGAATACGCATGAACAACATACCAACGCAACGTCATATT
>SPJK01107390.1_pt1 | contig 14826 bp, 15 predicted proteins | sample 3741771 | NCBI WGS metagenome assembly SPJK01 (sample SAMN10925997, study PRJNA522277) | cold seep metagenome | isolation source: Elba SIP-enriched marine methane seep metagenome, extraction at timepoint T2 | place: Italy: coast of Elba, Mediterranean Sea | reverse complement strand
GCCAAGCAAAACGCCGCCATTGACGTTGGAAGGATCCATCTGTTCTTTCAGGCGTTTGAGGCCGGAACTGGCAAGCGCTGCGCCCACCTTGGAGAGCACGCCTGAGGTTAGTGCCTCTCGAACGTAAGAGGCCACCAGGCGCGCCGTGCCTTCAGCTGTTTTCAATGCGACATTGCCTGTGAAACCGTCCGTCACGACGACATCGACGGCGCCCATGGCGATATCATTGCCTTCGATATAACCCCGAAAATCGAGACCAAGCTCTGACTCGCGCAATCGCTCAGCTGCGAGTTTCAGCGTGTCGCGACCCTTGCCGTCTTCTGATCCGATATTCAGCAAGCCGATTGTCGGTTTGGTTTTACCCGTGACAGCGCGCGCATAGGCTTCGCCCATAATTGCAAATGTCACGAGTTGATCGGAATCGGCATCCAGATTCGCGCCGACATCGAGGACTACCGAACGGCCCTCCATGGTCGGCCAGATGGCCGTCATGGCCGGGCGATGCACGCCGGCCATCTTGCGAAGGGACATCATCGAAAACGCCATCAAGGCGCCCGTATTTCCCGCAGAAACAGCGGCGCCTGCGCGCCCGGCTTTCACAGCCTGGACTGCGCCCCACATGCTGGTCGTCTTAGCCTGGCGCAATGCGGCCGAGGGTTTCTCACTCATCGACACGACATCGTCATGGTGAAAGATCGTGCAACGATCCATCAGGCCGCGAGATTCAATCCCAGGAGTGATGTCTTCCGCCCGGCCATGCACCTCGAAGAGGACATTGCTGCGGCGCGCGGCAAACAGTTTCAAACCGTCCAGCACGACCGTCGGAGCCGCATCGCCTCCCATCGCGTCAATTGACAGAACAAGGCTGGCCATTCGGCGGAACTCCACGCTGCCTCAAAAGTCGGCGCAACCTATGCGCGCCTGATCGGAAAGGCAACGCATCGTATGCTCACTAAAGCTACGTCGCACGGAGTATTTAAAGCTCATCCGGTCCGATTGAAATCAGTTCATCCGGCACCCGCTCAACGCGCGTGTTCAGCTCGAGGACATAATTTGCGAGTTCCAGAGCCTTTTCAGCATCGCTCTGGATATTTCGTTGAATGACTTGGGCGAGGTGTTTGTCTGGTCCGCCCTGCTCCAGCGCCTCATCAACAGCGCTCGCCAGGCCGAAAAACTCCTCACCCATTTTTCTGATCCGTCGCGCAATCGAAGAATCACCCACCCCATGCTCACGCAGAGAATGATCGAAATCTGAAAAAAGCAGCTCTGAAAACGCCTTGGAGAAAGCTTTTCCGTTGCTGCCCAGCTCCCGAAACCGGCGCATCGCAAGCGTCGCTACCAGGGCGACCATATGGAAACGGCCATAGATCGTATCGGGCACCCAGCCGCGCAAATACGGCTCCGGCTCGCGCGCCATCTGGGTGACAGCGTCGCGCCAGCGCTTGACGGCATCGCTATCGGTTTTCTTGCTCTTCAACCAACCAAACATGGGTCGCCCTATTTTCGTCTTGTCCCTAGTGTTTCCTGACGCTTGCCAATTACAGGTTTTCCGCCTTATCTCCAGCTCAGTTATCAGGAGTACCCTCATGGCGCGACGTGTCATTCTCGCATCCATCGCATTGGCCAGCTTAACCTCGGCCTGCATCAGCCCGATCGAGGACTATCACGGATATACAGCCGACGAAATTCTGCCGCAGAATATTCAGGTTGGAGAAGATTCGCGCGCCAGCGTGTTGGCGCAGCTTGGCTCGGCTTCAACGGAGAGCGTGTTCGACGAGAATACCTGGTTCTACATCACGACGCAGCGCGAGCGAATCGCGTTTCTGACCCCGCGCACGAAACAACGCTCGATCACCGCAATTCGATTTGGTGAGGATGACGTTGTCGAAGAATTGCTGACATATGACGAAGCTGATGGCTCGGTCATTCGCTACGCGTCTCGAGAAACCCCGACGCGTGGACGTCAACTGGGTCTGCTGGAACAGATATTCGGAACCGTTGGTGCGGTTGCGCTTCCGCAAACCGATGAAAGCACGCCGGGCAATCCGACAGGACGCCGCTAATCGGCGGATAGATCCGACTGGTCGGCCTGGAACTGATCATCCTCAGCGAATAGATCCGCGCAGGAATAGGACGCGTCCTCGAACGGGGTGAACGACACGCAAGCAAACTCCGACTGCGTGCTGTCTTCGAAATCGGGCGCGCTCGTCCATTCATAAGTCGCAGGAATTCCGGTCCAGGCGCTGATAAAAATATTCCCTGGATTGGACGGAATCCGCGAGCGATCTCGAGGCGAGCGGTAATGCTCTTCGCCGTTCACATACCAAATGATCTCATCCGGGTGCCACTCAAACGCATACAGGTTCATGCGTTCTGAAAAATCGAAATCGAGCCCTTCCCGGCTGAACGCGCCTTTCCGTTTGTTGTTCCAGTAATTGTACTCGACAGCCTGTGACCGGTTTCCAGCAAACTCGATATCGACTTCGTCATGAGGATCGCCAGTAGCTGGACCGGTATACGTGAAAAATGCAGACACCACCCCCCGCGCGTCTGATGGGCGCATGATCACCTCATATCGACCATACCCGTATTTTCTGTTGGATTGCATCTCCGCCATGGTCGGGCGCTCGCCGTTTTTACCGGCCACAACTTTCAACACCAATCGATCGTGCTGCGGAATGATGTTTTCGGACACCCAGGGCCCGCCATAGAACGCTCCCGCATGCTCATTGGTATGCGTGGAAATGCGCCAATCATTGAGATTGAGCGGCTGACGCAGGTCTGAGAACAACGCGCCTCGACTGATTCGGCGGGGCTTTCGCGGTTGCACGGTGGTTGACGCAGGCGGTACGGTCACCGCTGTGTCCACTATGGGATCTTCCGGCGCTACGGTCGGTTCATCCGCAATGTCGGCCTGATCTACCGCCGGATGCGGCATCGTCATTGTCAGCTCCGGCGCTGTCGGTGAAACGACGCGGCTGAGCGCCAGCATTCCGAACACGACCCATGCGATCGGCGCCAGCAAATAGCGGCCGTTCGTGCGCCTGGAGCGCGGAAATTTGGTCAAAATCGTTAACAGCATTTGCGTTCGGGTTCAGTTTGCCCCCGTACCCACAGCAATTTCCAGACCAATCATCGTTAACGATATGGCATAAAAAACCCGCGTTCGAAGACGCGGGTTTCTCAAGTTCAAATGTGGCGATGGTCTTAATGACCGCCAGCCAGTACCGCCAACATCAAGAGCGCGACAATATTCGTGATCTTGATCATCGGGTTAACAGCAGGACCCGCAGTGTCCTTGTACGGGTCACCAACGGTGTCCCCGGTCACCGCGGCCTTGTGAGCTTCTGAGCCCTTGCCGCCATGATTGCCGTCTTCGATATACTTCTTGGCATTGTCCCAGGCACCGCCGCCTGAGGTCATTGAGATCGCCACAAAAAGGCCGGTCACAATCACACCAAGAAGCATGGCGCCAACAGCTGCGAGCGCAGCCGGAACACCGGCAATCCACCAGATCAGGAGGAATAGAACCACTGGCGACAGAACCGGCAGCAATGATGGAACAATCATTTCCTTGATCGCGGCAGAGGTCAGAATATCAACAGCCTTACCGTAGTTTGGCTTTGATGTTCCGGCCATGATGCCTGGATCATTTTTGAACTGGCTGCGAACTTCTTCGACAACCGCCTGCGCGGCGCGGCCAACTGCCATCATCGACATGCCGCCGAACAGGAACGGTAGAAGACCACCGAAAAGAAGCCCGACCACAACATATGGGTTGGCGATGGAGAAATCGACCGAAACGCCATGCAGGATCGACCCTTCGGCGGCGTTGACCGCGAAGTATTTGAGATCCTCGTTGTAGGCTGCAAACAGGACCAGGGCACCGAGACCGGCAGAGCCAATCGCGTAGCCTTTGGTCACCGCTTTCGTCGTGTTGCCAACGGCGTCCAATGCATCGGTGGTGTCGCGCACAGAGCTTGGCAGCTCAGCCATTTCCGCGATACCGCCAGCATTGTCGGTCACCGGACCAAAGGCGTCGAGCGCAACAATCATACCCGCCAGAGCCAGCATGGTCGTGGTCGCGATCGCGATCCCGAACAGACCCGCCAGGTTAAAGGTCAGGATAATCCCGGCCATGATGGTGATCGCCGGCAGTGCCGTTGATTCAAGCGAAACCGCGAGGCCCTGGATCACGTTGGTACCGTGGCCAGAGGTCGAGGCTTCAGCCACAGACTTCACCGGACGATAGTCGACGCCAGTATAGTATTCTGTGACGACAACGATCAGCGCCGTCACGACGAGGCCGGCAACGCCGCAGAGGAACAGGTCCATACCTGTCACAGCGCCTGTCAGGCCGAGCGCCGCCGCCGCACCTGGAAGTTCACCGAAGCCGGTTGGCAGGGCGTACTGAACAGCAATTGCCAATCCGCCAACGGTCAAGATGCCGGTCACGATCAGGCCCTTATAGAGCGCTCCCATGATGTTGGTGGAGCCTTTGCCGAGCTTGACGAAGAAAGTTCCAATTACCGACGCGACGATACACACCGCACAAATGGCGAGCGGGAACAACAAGATTGCACCAAGATAGCTCGTCCCAGCGAAGTAAATCGCGCTGAGCACCATGGTCGCAACAATCGTCACGGCATAGGTTTCGAACAAATCGGCTGCCATACCGGCACAGTCGCCAACATTGTCACCGACATTATCGGCAATGGTTGCAGCGTTTCGTGGATCATCTTCCGGGATTCCGGCCTCAACTTTACCAACCATATCACCGCCGACATCCGCGCCCTTGGTAAAGATGCCGCCGCCAAGACGGGCAAAGATGGAAATCAGTGAGGCACCAAAACCAAGCGCAACAAGGCCGTCAACGACCTTCCGGCTGCCTTCTTCATAGCCAACAATACCGATAAGAAGACCGTAATAGGCCGCCACACCGAGCAGTGCGAGTCCGACGACGAGCAGCCCCGTCACGGCGCCTGATTTAAACGCCATTGAAAGACCGTCCTGCAGCGAAACGCTCGCTGCCTGAGTCGTTCGAACATTCGCCTGAACGGAGACTTTCATACCGATGAAGCCAGCCGCACCGGACAGAACCGCACCGATCACAAAGCCAAGTGGAACTTCCCAATTGCGGAACAAGATGGCGAGAATGATCACAACGCCGACGCCAACCATGGCAATCGTGCGATACTGGCGGCTCAGATAGGCATTCGCGCCTTCCTGAATCGCTCCTGCGATCTCTTTCATGCGGTCATTGCCCGCATCCGCTTTCATAATGGATTGGCTCTGCAGCCATCCAAAGCCAATCGCGAGCACAGCCGCGACTAGGGCTATCCAAAACCAGAGGGTCATTATGCCCTTCCTCCCTAAATTATTGTCGAAGCTCTCACAGCCTCGTCCTGAGTGTTTGTGGGACCATGACTGCAACAGCCACAGCGCATTCGCAAGGATAATCGCGCCATGCGCGAGTCAGAACTCTACAATTATGCCTAATGCTCAAACCCAAGGGTTGAAGGAGCGTTAACATGCTGCCCATGGAGCCGCAGTTGCAACCCCTCCGAATCGGTCAAAGAGCCGATCGCCGTGAACCCTGGAATCATCTGATTTGGTGGCGCACTCATCAATATTCGGTAGTCATCCCCAGCCGTGATCTGCGCCAGAATTTCGCTCAGATCATCGCTCGGCTGGGCCAATGGGATCTGCTCCAGGTGTATCTCAACACCGCATTCAGAAGCCTCTGCCAGACGAAGCGCATCGATTAGTAGACCATCCGAAACATCCATGCTCGCGTGGGCTATGTCTGCGACAGTTTGCGCAGCAAAAAGCGGGCTGATGCGCGGGACCTGGTATCGCTGCGCAGTTTCTGCATCATCACCGCGGCGGGCAGCCTCCAAGCCGAGACCGCCCCACCCGATTTCTCCGTTCACGTAGAGCGCGTGTCCCGACTGTCCGGCGCTACGGCGCACCGGACGTTTGCCGATACAACGCCCCGTCAGGGTCATGGTGAGCGTCAGCGGGCCATCATGACCCACCAGATCACCGCCGATCAACGAGACGGAAAACTCCTCCAGATCTCGTTCAAATCCCGATACAAACTGTTTGAATTGCGTCTCGGACCACTGCCGCGGCCATGCGATGGAAAGCAATGCCTCCAAAGGCTCAGCTGCCTTGGCGTGGATGTCTGATACGTTCACACGAACCAGCTTCCGGCCAACCGTCGCGAGCGGATCGGTTGTCAGGAAATGCACACCCTCCACCAGCGTATCCATGCTCACAATCGTCGGCCCGAGTGCGGTGAGCAACGCCACGTCATCGCGCAAGCTATCGGCGCCGTCTGACGTCACCAATGGCGCGATATAGCGTCTGATCCAGACTGTTTCGTCCATGCGTTCTCCGCCGCGGACTAAGACCTAAGCTTCTTCTGGCCGCAAGTCTTTTGAGACATTGTCGAGCACTGCGTTGACAAAATTAGCTTCGGTTGGATCGAAGAAATCATGTGCGAGCGAAACATATTCGTCCAACAAGATCCGTCTCGACAGCTCCTGATGCGCGACCAGTTCCGCGACAGCTGCCCGCAAGATCGAACGCGTCGTGGAATCCAGGCGCGACAAACGCCAGCCCTTGGAAAGGCGTGCCAGAATCGCTTTGTCGACCGTCGACTGGTGTTCGATGGTGGCATTTACGATGGATTTAAACAGATCTGGATCGGCTTCTTCGACCGGATCTTCGTCCGGACCGACACCGAGGCGATCATCCATAAGGTCGCGGATCGCAGCTTTGCCGCTCTGACCCGTCTGCTCCATTTGATAAAGCGCCTGTACAGCTGCCAGTCGAGCACCGGCGCGGCGGGCTCGAATTATCTCAAATGGAAGTTTCTGATCGCTCATCGCGCGTCCTTGCCACTGGTGGCTTCAAAAAGCCATGCCCTTTTGCGCGCTCCAACTGCGATTTGAAAGATTCGAACCTAGCGAACGAACTTCTTGCGGAGTTTCAACATTTCCAGACACGCAATCGCGGCGTCCTTGCCCTTGTTCTTCTGTGAACGTTCGGCGCGGGCAAGCGCCTGAGCCTCGTTCTCGACGGTGACGATGCCATAACCAATTGCCAGTCGCCGGTCCGTCGACAGATACATCAGCCCACGCGCGCTTTCGCCACAAACATAGTCGTAATGGGTCGTTTCACCGCGAATGACGCAGCCAAGAGCGATATAGCCGTCATATTTGACGCTGTCCGCCGCCATTGCAATCGCGCCTGGGACTTCGAAGGCTCCTGGCACCATGATGGTCTCGATGTGGCACTCTTCACCGGAGGCTTCGAGCGCTTCACGCGCGCCCTTCTCCAACTCATCCGAGATGTGCGCGTAATACGGAGAGTTCACGATCAGAATGCGATGCGCCATTAGTCTTGGTCCTTGTCAGAGAGCGGGCGCCAGCCTTCTATCGAAAGCCCATAGCCATCGAGGCCGGCAACCCGTGTGGGTTCGGTGTCTGAGAGATAGATCATTTTTCGAACGCCGAGATCGCGCAAAATCTGAGCGCCGACCCCGTATTCCCGGAGCGGCGCATGCGTGTCAGCCGTTTCAGATGTCTTCATGCCGAGACGTTCGGCGAGTGCGTTCGGGCGCATCGTGTTGACGAACACGACAACGCCGGGCTCCTCGGCCTGGGCGATAATTTTCATCGCCGCCTCGACCAGGCCTTCGCGTGGTCCTTTTTCTCCCAGAATATCTGCGAGAATATCGGTTCGGTGAACGCGAACGATTGTTGTACTGTCCGGTTCGATCTCGCCGTGAACGATGGCGATGTGTTCGCTATTATCGATCGCGTTGCGGAAGATGACGGTCTTGAAGCCAGCGCCATATTCGCTTTCGAGCGGCGCATCGACCCGGCGTTCGAGATAGCGGTCATTTTTGCGACGATACTCAATCAGGTCCGCGATGGTTCCGATTTTTAGCCCGTGCAGCTGCGCGAAAGAAACAAGCTCGGGCAACCGCGCCATCGAGCCATCATCGTTCATGATTTCGCAAATCACACCGGCCGGAAACTGCCCGGCCATTCGAGAAATGTCGACAGCGGCCTCGGTATGACCGGCACGCACCAGTGTTCCGCCATCCTTGGCGATCAGCGGGAAGACGTGGCCGGGCGATACAATATCGCCGGCGTCGCACATCGGATCAATCGCGACCTGTACCGTGTGGCTACGATCGTGCGCAGAGATGCCCGTGGTCACACCCTCCGCGGCTTCGATGGAAACGGTGAATGCTGTGCCCATGCTTTCCCGGTTCTCGCGGGCCATCATGTCCAGATTTAGCGCGCGGCCGCGCTCGCCCGTCATCGCCAGGCAAATCAGGCCGCGGCCGAACTTTGCCATGAAATTTACAGCCTCAGGCGTCGCGAAATTGGCCGGAATGATCAGATCACCCTCATTCTCGCGGTCTTCGGCATCGACCAGAATATACATCTTGCCGTTGCGAGCGTCCTCGATGATCTCATCGATGCTGGAAATGGCGGGGGAAAAGTCTTCAGCCATCTTTGGCTCCTTCGGCATCGTGCGGGGTCGGCGCATCGACGCCAATCATGCGCGCCACGTAACGCGCCAGCATGTCGATCTCAAGATTAACCCGAGATCCGGGCTGCAATTCGCGCAGCGTCGTCACATCCCAGGTGTGCGGAATGATAGCGACCTGGAAATCGCCATTGGATAAGGCGTCGGCCACGGTCAGCGAAACGCCGTTAATCGCAGCCGATCCCTTCTTGGCGAAGTACCGGGCGATATCTGCGGGTGGGCGAATGGTGATGCGGTAGCTCTGGCCTTCAGGCTCCACCGATACAACCTCTCCGACACCGTCAACGTGACCAAACACGAAATGGCCACCCAGTTCCTGGCCCAGCTTCAAGCTTTGCTCGAGATTTACAGCGCTGCCTGTCTCCCAGTCTCCGAGAACGGTCATGGCAAGTGTCTCAGGCACCGCCTCAACGACGAACCAGCTGCCGTCTCCGTTCGCGCCAAAATCAACGACGGTCAGGCAAACGCCGGCGTGCATGATCGACGCCCCCATCTCGATACTGTCAGCCGGATAGGCACACTCGACCTCGAAACGGCGCAAACCGTTGCGATCTTCGGCTTTGCGTATCTTGCCAACATCTGTGACGAGACCAGTGAACATTGCGGAGCCCTCCTAGAAGCTCATGCCGTAACATAAGTCTCCAAAGTGTCATCCCCAATCCGTTCCGTGGCGGCAGTGCGCCAACGCGGCGCATCTTCCATCTCCGAAAGGCCCAACGCCGCGACGGCAGGGAGACCGTCTCCGCCAATCATAATCGGCGCACGAAACCATTGAATCGTATCCACAAGTCCGGATTTGATGAAGCTGGCTGCGAGTATTCCGCCGCCCTCGAGGAAAATACGTTCCAGACCTTCAACAGCGCAGCGGTCGAGCAAGCGTTGTGGCGAGACTTTTCCATCATCGCCGCCGACGACCCAGATCTCCGGACCGCCCTGCATCGCTGCGTCTGGATAGCCTGTCGCGGCACCGGCACTCGCCAACACAACCTTGCCGAGCCCCTGAGAATTGATCAGACGCGCGTGAGACGGCGTGCGAAGGCGGCTGTCGGCGACGATGCGCACCGGTTGACGCTCAGGTGGCGGCACCGTGCGTGCGGTCAATAAAGGATCATCTGCCAACACAGTGCCAACACCGACAAGAACAGCATCATGCTCGGCGCGCATCTGATGCACACGGGCACGGCTCTCACTGCTCGTGATCCATTGGCTCACGCCGTTGCCGAGCGCGATGCGGCCATCCATGCTGGTGGCGATCTTCAGTGTGACCTGCGGACGCGTCATCCGGGATCAGCCCTCGTCGAGTTCGGATTGTTTGATGAAGGCCGCGAAGTCTGACGGGGCATCAAAATCACGATAGACGCTGGCATATCGGACATAGCCGACCGGATCGACGGAGCGGAGGCTTTCCATGGCGAGTTCGCCAATATCCTGGGATGCGATTTCGGTCTCACCGCTGCTTTCGAGTTTGCGGGCAATCCCAGAAACGATCTGGTCGATCTGTTCAGTCGAAACCGGACGTTTGCGCAGGGCAATGGCAATCACGCGCGCGAGCTTTTCGCGCTGGAACGGCACACGCTTGCCGTCTCGCTTCACGACCATGATTTCACGCAGTTGTACGCGTTCAAAAGTTGTAAACCGTGCGCCGCAACTGTCGCAGCCGCGCCGACGGCGCACAGCATTATTGTCTTCTGCTGGTCGGCTGTCTTTGACCGCCGTATTTTCAGATCCGCAGAAAGGACAACGCAATCGGTTAGGCTCCTAATCCATTATAAATCGGGAACTTAGATGTCATTTTTTCAACTTCTGCGCGAACTTTCGATTCTGTGGCTGAGCTGTCACCGTTGGCGACTGCATCAACGACCTCTCCGATCCATTTTCCGATCTGAGTGAACTCGTCAACGCCAAATCCGCGCGTCGTCCCAGCCGGCGATCCAACGCGAATGCCGCTGGTCACCATCGGCTTCTCAGGATCGAATGGGACACCGTTTTTGTTGCAAGTGATATAAGCGCGCTCGAGCGCCTGCTCTGCGTCTCGGCCTGTCACGCCCTTGGGGCGTAAATCGATCAGCGCGACGTGCGTATCTGTTCCACCCGAGACCAGATCCATGCCGGCCTCTTTTGCGGCCGCCGCCATGGCTTGGGCGTTCTCAACAACATCTGCAGCATACTGTTGAAATTCAGGCGTCAACGCTTCGCCAAAAGCGACAGCCTTGCCAGCAATCACATGCATCAGCGGGCCGCCCTGGATGCCCGGGAAAACCGCAGAGTTTACTTTCTTGGAAATCTCAGCGTCATTGGTCAGCACCATACCGCCGCGCGGGCCGCGCAAGGTTTTGTGCGTTGTCGTTGTCGCAACATGACAATGATCGAGCGGGTTTGGATGCGCCTTGCCGGCAACCAGGCCAGCAAAGTGCGCCATGTCGACCATGAAATAGGCACCGACCGCGTCGGCAATCGCGCGGAACCTGGCAAAGTCGATCTGACGCGGATAAGCCGACCCACCAGCGATGATCAGTTTCGGCTTATGCTCTTTCGCAAGTGCCTCGACCTGATCGAAATCGATCAGGTGATCATCCTCGCGCACGCCGTACTGGATTGCATTGAACCATTTTCCGGACTGGTTCGGACGTGCGCCATGGGTCAGGTGGCCGCCAGCATCCAGGCTCATGCCCAGAATCGTGTCGCCGGGTTGGATCAGCGCCTGGAACCCGGCCTGATTAGCCTGCGATCCTGAATTCGGCTGAACGTTGGCAAAGCCGCAACCAAACATCTCTTTCGCACGGTCGCGGGCGATGTCTTCGACAATGTCGACATATTCGCAGCCGCCATAATAGCGACGCCCTGGGTAGCCTTCGGCATATTTGTTCGTCAGCACAGTGCCCTGCGCTTCGAGCACGGCTTGCGACGCGATATTCTCAGACGCAATCAGTTCAATCTGATGTTGCTGACGAGTTTGTTCCTTGGCGATCGCAGCGAACACATCCTGATCCCGGTCCCTCAAGGACTGCGAGAAAAAGGCCGCTGTATCGAAACGTGTAGGGTGGCTGGTGTCTGGCATGGCGTATTTCCTAATTCTGCCCGATCATGTACGGCGACACGCCCCGCCCTGCAAGCCGTCTTTTTAGTCGCCGAATACTAGCTGTTAGTTGCAGGGTTTTTCTATTTTCTATTGTAGAGCGAAGCTTGAATTCTTGCTCGATTCGATGCTTTATGGACACCAAGCCCGACAAAGAGCGGGTTTCTAGATAAATATTCAAGAGCCGACACATGCCACAACAAACAAAAGCCGAGTTGCTTGAAATGACGACTGACATTGTCGCGTCATTTGTTGCACACAATCCGGTGGCCGCAAATGGCTTGCCAGATCTGATCAAGTCCGTGCACGATACCGTCCAGGAATTGTCCGCAGATGCGCCTGCCGAAGCGCCTCGACCGGATCCAGCTGTTCCGATTTCAAAGTCGATCACACCCGACCACGTCATCTGTCTGGAGGATGGTCGAAAGCTGAAAATGCTCAAACGCTACTTGCGGACTCGCTACGACCTCACGCCGGAACAGTATCGCGTGCGGTGGGGATTGCCGAGCGATTATCCGATGGTCGCGCCAAACTATGCCAAGCGCAGGTCAGCATTCGCCAAGGAAATCGGCCTTGGTCGCAAGCGCGCCGATTGATCGACACAAAAAAACGCGCCAAACCGGGCGCGTTTTTTTAGTCTCGTTTGGGGCGTTTAGGCGGCTTGTTCGTCGAGGCCGAGCTGTTTCCAGACGGCCAGGATCGCGGCGACCAGATCATTCATCATCTCTTCGGTATGCACCGGTCCTGGCGTAAAGCGCAGGCGCTCCGTGCCTTTCGGAACGGTCGGGTAATTGATCGGTTGCACATAGATGCCAAAATCGAACAGCAGCGTATCCGACAGCGCTTTGCATTTCTCCGGATCACCCACCAGAAGCGGCACAATATGCGTTTCGCTTTCCATCAGTGGCAAACCGGCATCGCGCAATTTCTGCTTCAGCAAAGCCGCTTGCGCCTGATGGGACTTGCGCAGTTTGCGTCCTTCATCCGAGCGCAGCTTGCGAATACTCGCCAACGCCCCTGCCGCCATGACCGGGCAGGTTGAGGTCGTGAAAATGAACCCTGATGCGGTCGATCGGATGGCGTCGATAATTGTTTCGTGTGCGGCAATATATCCGCCCATCACACCAAATGCCTTACCGAGCGTCCCTTCGACAATATCGAGCCGGTGCATGACATTATCGCGCTGCGCGACGCCTGCCCCTTCCTCGCCATACATGCCAACAGCGTGCACTTCGTCGAGATAGGTCAGCGCATCAAACTCATCCGCAAGATCGCAAATCGCTTCAATTGGACCAACATCGCCGTCCATGGAGTAGACGCTTTCAAAAGCGATCACTTTAGGGCGGTCTGCGTCGTCATTTTCCATCAGCGCGCGCAAATGCTCGACATCATTGTGACGGAACACACGGTAATCCGCGCCCGACCGGCGAATGCCTTCAATCATCGACGCATGATTCAGCGCATCAGAATAGATGATCAGGTCTGGTAGGATCTTTCCAAGCGTCGACAAGGTCGCGTCGTTTGAGACATAGCCTGAGGTGAACAAAAGCGCACCGCTCTTCCCGTGCAAATCGGCGAGCTCTTTTTCGAGTTCGACATGGTAGCGCGTGGTGCCTGATATATTGCGTGTGCCACCAGAGCCCGCGCCGAAACTATCAATCGCTTCGTGCATGGCATCAATGACCGTATCGTCCTGCCCCATGCCGAGATAGTCGTTGGAGCACCAGACAATGATCTCGCGCTCACCATGTTCGAACCGGGCCGTCGCCTTGGGAAACTCGCCTTTGTGCCGATGCAAATCGACAAAAACCCGATAGCGGCCCTCATCGTGGATCGTATCGAGCGCGCTTTCAAAAGCTTTCAAGTGTTTCATGGCAATTGTGTTCCGTAACGTGCGAACTGCGGATGTAGGGGAACGCCCCCGATTTTAAAACGGTATGAATGGACGCAGTACTGCGAAATCCTATACGGAAATACCCGTATAGAGAATTTAACTAGGCGTCATAGCCCGGACTTTCACGGTCCAGTTTGCGCAACAGGCCCGGCCAGGCCAGCATATTCGCCAGCGTTTTAGTGCCTTCTGGATTGGCCTGCCCTTTAACGACGTCCTGAACCTCCTGAGACGGGATCACCATGTTTTCGCGCCCGGCCGTTAGCGCGCGAACCTGCATCGCACATGCGCGTTCGAGGAAGAACATGCGCAGGAAACACTCCGCAGCGGTGCCACCGACGGTCAGCGTGCCGTGATTGTAGAGCATCATATTGTTCTTGCTCCCCATATCAGCGACGAGACGTTCGCGTTCGCCATGATCGAGCGCGACGCCTTCATAATCGTGATAGGCGAGATCGTGACGCGCCAGCATCGCGGTCTGGCTGAGCGGCAACAATCCTTCCTTATTCGCGGAAACGGCAACGCCATCATTTGTATGCAAATGCATCACGACGGACGCATCTTCGCGCGCCGCGTGGATCGCTGAGTGGATCGTGAAGCCGGCTGGATTGATGAAATACGGCGTTTCCTGAACCACGTTGCCGTCGAGATCGACCTTGACCAGAGACGAGGCCGTGATCTCTTCGAAGAACATGCCGTATGGGTTGATCAGAAAGTGATGCTCAGGTCCCGGAACACGATGAGAGATGTGGGTGAAGATCATATCGGTCCAGTCATAAAGCGCTGTCAGGCGGTACATCGCGGCAAGATCCACGCGCACTTTCCATTCTTCTTCGCCGACCTGCCCTTTGAGGCTGGTAATCTGCATTCCGTCGGCCATCACTCTTTCTCCAGTCTGTTCGTTGGCGGCATTGTACCGATAAGCTTCCGTTTGGGCAATTGAAGGCGGCGCTTGACCCCGCGTCCGATGCCACCGACATAGGGCGACATGACCACGTGCATCGCCTTCAGCGCCTCACAACGCCCCGAAGCTCAGGAAGCTCTCGTTCGACTGACCAAGAAATATGGGCAGTATGACGAGGATAAAGCCGACGTGATTGTCGCCCTTGGCGGCGACGGTGCAATGCTCGACACCATGTGCCGGCGATTTCAGGATCATAAACCCGTCTACGGCATGAATCGCGGGACGGTCGGTTTTCTGATGAACGAGTATGTTGAAGAGGATCTGATCACGCGGATAGACCGCGCCGAACGCGCCACGGTGATGCCTCTACGGATGAACGTGACG
>SPJK01106824.1_pt1 | contig 14857 bp, 10 predicted proteins | sample 3741771 | NCBI WGS metagenome assembly SPJK01 (sample SAMN10925997, study PRJNA522277) | cold seep metagenome | isolation source: Elba SIP-enriched marine methane seep metagenome, extraction at timepoint T2 | place: Italy: coast of Elba, Mediterranean Sea | reverse complement strand
CTCCGGGAGGTGTTTAGCTTAGTGCACCAGGATGACCTTTTTCTGTCTGATTTCCTGCCCTATTTTCACAAAAAGCGAGTAGCTGCCGGCTGGTAGCCTAGCTGTATTTAGAGTGATTTGTGGAGTGCTAATTGATGGTGGGTTCCATTGTTAAGCTTCATTTATGTGGAAGATATACGAGCAATAGGTCTACTTTAAAAAAAAGGAGAAAAGCCTAGGTTGTTGAATAATTGCTTAATAATCAGTTAGTTGTCATTGCTATTTTCTTCGTCTTCTTTCTCGTGCCACCATCTTTTTTCGCGCCAGCGGGCTTTGACGGCGGCCTTTTCCTCGTCACTCATCGACTGCCACTTTTCGCGCCAGGCTTTCTTGCGCTTGTGGTGCTTGCCGCGACCGCCCCAACCGCCGCCAAAACGACCGAAAAGGATGCGACTTAGGATAAACAAACCAAGTGCTTGCCAAATAGTGATGGTGGCCACTCCAACAACCGGACTAAGAATAGTATTCCACAAATACATCACAACAGCAGAGAGCGCCGCTGTGGCGAGTACGGCGAGAAAGACAACGGCAATAGGTGACCACGGTCCGCGATGTTTAGAGGAGTGAGACATGATGAGTGGTTTTCGTTGGTAGTTAATAGTCCAATAATTCTTCGTAGAGATCTGCCAGGCGCCGACGAAGGTGCTTGACCGCATATCCCTTGCGTGAAATTAAGGTCTTTATGTTGATTCCAGTACGATCGGAGATGGATTGGAAGGTTTCGTCCTCCAATTCATTCCAAACAAATACGTCGCGCTGGGCGGGTGGTAGTTCGTCCAATGCTTCGTAGAGTGTTTCCCATACGAGTTGACGGAGGTGAACATCTTCCGGTGTTTCAAAATCAGCGAGAAGGAGTTCGTCAAATAGCGCTTCCCCTTCCTCATTTTCGTAGGCGAGGTCTTCGAGGGCTTCAGGCCGCCTTTTGCGGTAACTATCCGTTACTCGATTACGAGCAACACGGTACAACCAGGCGTTGAGGTTGTCGATAGCGCCGAGGTCTACCATATTGCTGAGCTGGAACCACACGTCCTGCAAGACATCCTCTGCTTCCGCATCCGTACCCACGCGGCCCCGAATAAATCGGAACAAGCGGCTACTATAGTCGCGGATGGTGCGGGTGATCGTCTGCTCACGAGGTTCGGCCATAATGAAGCTTGACATGTTCTTTTACTGCGGTCGCTGAAATTTTAGCAGAGCTTGTTCCACAAAATTTCAGAGGACCTTTTCTAAGGTAGACGAAATTGGGAAGATTTTACTTTAAATGGACGGCACTTTCTTTGAGTCAATGCTTTCGTCTGCCGCAATACAGGAGGTTAATCCTACACAAAATGAATACATATAACGTTTATTTTTGTAGTACCTAAATCATTAAGGAATGCAAACGCTTAAACTAATCGCGCTCTTAATTACTGCTGGTCTTCTCTTCAATACCAGCTCTTGTGATACCGAAGAACGTTTCATTACCACCTCGGATATCAGCCTTGCCGTCGACTACCAGATCAATGGAGAAGCTTTTACCGCTGGCGATGAATACTTCATCAATGGCACCTTAGTTCGCCTGGATGTGGTGCAATTCTACCTCGGAGGGATCAAACTCACTTCGACAGACGGCATTGAGACCGACCTTAGCTCTAACTACCTCTTGGTAAAACCGGGGAGCGGCGCCCAGGCTGTCGGTACAATAAATAAGGAACGATATGCCAAGATCGATTTCTTCATTGGCGTTTCGCCAGAAGACAATGATCAAACCGAAATGGATTTTGATGCACGTGCCGAAGACGATCCTTTAGCCCGCCAGGAACCAGCTATGCATTGGAATTGGAATGCCGGCTACCGTTTCATTCGCATTGACGGATTGGTCGATACTGATGGTGATCTCGTACCGGAGACGCCGATGGAATACCACCTGGGAACAGATAATTTCTTGCGCGAGAAGACCATCACATTGAATGAGTTCCTGACCGAAAACGAGGACCGGATCGATCTCCGACTTGACATTGAGGAGCTGTTTACCGGTATCGATCTGGCTGAAAAGTTCAGCATGCACACTGGCGATGAGCCGGAGATTGCACTAACTTTTGCCGATAATGTACCGACGGCTTTTCGGAAGAAGTAGGTAGTGATAAAGTCAATCTTCTACATCCCGCTCATAGGTTGGTTGGTCATGCTGAGCGCTTGCCAGATTGACCAACCAACCAGTAGAGATGCTCCCTACACCTGGCAGCTTCCACCGGGCTTTCCGGCTCCCGTAGATCCGGCCGAAAACCCCACTACACTGGTCAAGATAGAATTGGGCAAACGCTTGTTCTACGACCCCATCCTCTCCCGCGATTCCACTGTCTCTTGCAACAGCTGTCACAAGCAGGAATTGGCCTTCGCCGACAACCGGCCCATCTCTCCGGGCGTTGAAGGGCGATTGGGGCTACGTAATGCGCCTTCGCTGGCCAATGTGGCTTATGTGTCGCGTTTCAACAAAGACGGTGGCGTACCGAAATTGGATATGCAGGCAGGTACGCCCATCGAAGATGAAAAGGAGATGGATCAACTCATGCGAGTGGCGGCAGAGCGCTTGAATGCGATACCGAGTTACCAGGAGGCTTTTCAGCAAGCCTATGGTCGACCGGCTGATGCGTTTACCATCACCCGCGCGCTGGCAGCTTTCGAGCGGACGTTTATTAGCGGTCATTCGCGCTTCGATCAGTTTGAACAAGGAGCAAGCAACGCTTTGAATGAAGCCGAACTAAGAGGGCGGGCGCTATTCTTTAGCGAACGTACCCAATGCAGCAGCTGCCATGCAGGTTTCAACTTCACGACCGACGAATTTATCAACAATGGCCTTTACCTGGATTATGGTAACGACCGCGGCCGCCAACGGGTGACTATCCAGGAGGAGGATGAAGGGAAATTCCGCGTTCCATCCTTACGCAATGTCGGCCTGACTGCGCCCTACATGCACGACGGTAGCCTACCGGACCTCGTAGCCGTACTAGCACACTACCAGGCGGGAGGGCAGGGCCATCCCCTGCAAGACGACCGCATCCAAGCACTGGATTTGTCCGAAGAAGAGATCAGCGACCTCATCGCCTTCTTACATACGCTGACGGATGAGCAGTTTATTAGCAACCCTGTTTTCCGATAATATTCGTCGACCAGTCTGCCTGTCTGCCCGTCAGCCGGTCGCCTGGAGGGTCACAAAATTACTTTGCTTCATGGATCTTTTGGAAGCATCATCATATTATGATCAACCACAAATAAATGGAGACAGCCTGTCATGCAGGACTGGTCGACGGGCAAGACCGGTTAGACTGGCTGACAAATAAGACCGGTCCGACTGGCCCGACTTTTCCCTATCTTCAAGCCAAAGAACGCTGTACGCATGCGCCCGACTATCACCTTCCTTCTGGCTCTATTGTTCCTGACTTCGTGTCGCGAAGAGATGGTCACCGATCCTAAGCTGACGGATGAAGAGCTGCTGGCGGTTCAGTTGGCATTGCCGGAGGAACCGTATTCCTATGCGAACCCAAGTTTCCCAGGATACTTACTTGACCTGAATACCACGCGCGAGGATAACCTGCCGGAAAGTAACCCGATCACTGACTGGGGCGCTACGCTAGGGCGGGTGCTTTTCTACGATCAGAATTTGTCGTTCAACCGGGAAGTGTCCTGCGCTAGCTGCCATGAGCAAGCCCGCAATTTTACCGACCCTGCCCAGTTTAGCGAAGGCTTCAACGGGGGGCTTACTCGCCGCCATGCCATGACCTTGGCCAATGCCCGCTTTTATCGCAGCGGTCGCTTCTTCTGGGATGAACGAGCAGAAACGCTAGAATCTCAAGTGCTCCAGCCTTTCTTTGATGAGGTCGAAATGGGCCTGGATGAAGAGCTGTTGCTAGAGCGAATTGCGGAAGCCCCACATTATGAAGTGCTGTATGAACATGCATTTGGGGACGACGAGATGACGACGGAACGGACGGCGCTGGCAATCGCCCAGTTTATTCGCTCGATGCTGTCGTTTGATGCTAAGTTTGACCGGGCGATTCTGGCTATGCCGGAACCAGTGGATCCCTTCTTTCTCGGTTCCTTTGAGCTGCCGCTGCTCACGGAGCAAGAAAACCGGGGTTATCTCCTTTTCTACAATGAAGCCCGTTGCCAAGGATGCCACCAAACGGCGCTCTTCGTAGCAGATATTCCGACCAATAACGGTTTAGATAGCTTGTTTACAGAAGATACAGGCATCGGCGAAGTGACCGGTGAAGTTTTCGATATCGGAAAATTTAAGATGCCCTCTTTACGAAATATAGCAGTGAGTGCTCCCTACATGCACGACGGACGCTTTGAAACCTTAGAAGAAGTGGTGGAGCACTATAACTCCGGTGTAGTAAGCAGCCCCACACTTGACCTCCGGTTGACAGGTTTCGGCCCCCAAAACCGTGAGCCCCGCCGCCTCAACCTCAGCGAAGAAGATAAGGCCGCCCTGGTCGCTTTCCTTCATACTTTAACCGACGAAAACTTCCTGGCTGACGAGCGTTTTAGTGATCCGTTTAAGTAGAGAGGTTTTCAGCGAAACAGGCTTGTTCTTACAGACGAACGAGCTTCGCTGTGCATCGCCGCGTCCGCCGCATCGCTGCGAGAGGTGACATCTACAGCTCATCCAATTCATGCAACTGCCCATTCACCACCACATACTTGACATCTCCTCCTTGCTCCCGCAGGATCAATGGCGGATTAGCTCCCGGTTCAATCGCCTGATCATAGGAAGCGTCAGCCCCTACCACATGAAACGGCAATTGGTCGCGCTCCCAAGGTGGCGGAAGGCGACGCACTCGGACCACCACATAGCCTTCTCGCAGGAGGCTCAGCGGGTCAACAGCTTGCAACTCCTCCATGTTCTCGAACAACTCAGGATACATATAGGCGAATTCTGCGGTCAGGTTTTCGGGTGCCAGCTCGACATAGCCTCTGGAATTCATCAGGTCGCCAACGTCATCGATGCCGCCGATATAGAAGAAGTTACTGGCAGCCCGATAATCCCGCTCATCGAGATCAAAAGCGATATCGATCAGATGTGATTGGCCATCCTGCATGAATTGGACTTCGCGTAGTAGCAGGTCATTGAAAACGCCACCGCGATTGTAGGGGATGCGGTTGTAGGCACTGCGGGAAAACCGCTGAAAGCCACCGTCAGCGATTGATGAAAAGGCTCCTAACAGCCCCACGTAATTGAGCTTGCGGATGTATTGCTTCTCCCGGTCACCGGGGTAACCGCCCGATTCAATGAGAATGGTACTGGTCCCCCAAAGCTGTATGTTGTCGCCAAAGGCGCGTGGCTCGAAGGCATCGCTATAACGGGCAATTCGATTAGGTAGATAGGCTTGCAATCCGGCATTCATTTGTGCGATAAGTTGCATGGCTCGCTCGCGGCCTGGATTGACATCGCGGGCAAAGTTGTAGGCCGGTGCCAGGAAGGAGAGGGTAGCCATGTCGTCGGTAGGGTAGCCGGCTCCATAGTAACGACTTTGGTCGTGGAGATTGAAACCCCAATCGGCATCCAATTCATCCCGAATTCGCTTGAGCAGCTGTGCTTCGGGGCTCACCAGCCGCAAGGCATCCCGGTTCAAGTCGATGCCGTAGGCATTGCGGCGCTCAAAACGCTCGGCTCCGTCGGGATTGAGCATGGGGATGAATACCAGTTTTAAGTTGTTGAAAATACGCTGCCGTAAGCTTCGGAACTGCGCGTTGTCGGACGACAGAAAGCGGAAGATATCGAAGAGCGCTGCCGTGGCAGTGGGTTCGTCGCCATGCATTTGTGACCACAGCAGTACAGTGGTACTACCACTTCCGACGGTCACTGTATAAATGTCACGCCCTTCTACGGATTGGCCGGCAACCGCTATTTCAAAAGGAGCCTCCAGGGCTTCGAGTAAAGGCACGATATCGCTGTGCTTGAAGCGACGATCCTCTATACTGGGTTCACGATAGGTATCATAGGTATCGAAGAGGGAGGCAAACAACTGTTCTTGGCCAATGAGCAGGCTACTCATCAACAAGCACAAGACGGTGACGATTGGGCGCATGGGTTTTTCTTGGGAAGATAGTAGAAATGTGTTTTAGTGTAAAGGTGTAATGGTGTAAATGTTCTAGTAAGCCCCGAACAACCTCCAACCCTTATACATTTACACTTCCCCATCACTCCACGACCAAGGGCCATTCGTATTGCATATCCTCGTCCAAAGTAAGTACATAGACGTAGTTGCCGTCCTGAAAATTACTCAGGTCGATGGAGAATTCGTGATCCCCTGCGGCTAATGGTCCTGCTATGATAAACTCACGCCATTGACTATGAAATTCAGCATGGACTTCCAGGTGGATGTTACTAGCATTAGGCAAATGGATCATAATACGGGCACTATCGATCATATCTAGCTGTAGCGGCCGAACATTTCCAATAAATGGACTAGGATAAGTTGCATTTGAAGCGTTAAGATCAATCGGTTCCATTAGAAGGAAGGTCGCTAAGAAAGCAGGACTAAGAGAATCATCGGGAAACAGATACTGTTCTGCTAGATCATCACCTTTGCGAATGATGGTACTGTTATACATGGCAATCCAGAGGAATACCTCACGGCATTTCTCAGCGATGGCTTTTATTACTCCTTCTTGATCAAACAGGAGTGCCCGATTCCGCTCAACAATGTCGGCCAAGATTTCTTGGTAGCTAGGATCAATTGAGAGCTCGGTCACGTACTCATTGTGGTGAGTAGGATGAAGAAAGTGTTCTAGGGAATAGATGGTCGGTTCGATCAGTAGCGCTCGCTCGTATACAAAAAGGGCGTGGCGCCGCAACACATTGATGTGAGGCTGGAGCTGCTGGCGTAGATCGGCACGAATTTGGGCCAATGCCAGTTGATCGGTTTCCGATAATCCCATGTCAATCTCGTTGCGCAACTGACGCAAGGGGATCAGATAATGGCGGATAATGGCATGGGATATGTCAATAGTGATTTCCTGATCCTGTTGCCTCCGCTTGAGATCTTGCTCAAAACGAGTTATTTCCAATCTCCGTTCTTGGCCATCGAGATAAGTTTGGTACAAAGCCTGTTGTTCTTCGGAAAAAATAGCTTGTATTCCTGCCGCTGATAGTTGTTCAAAAAAAAGACATTCTTCGAATAGCATCTGATCGACCAATAAGCCCACCCTAGCCTCAGATAGTTCTAGGCCAGGGCATGTTGCCTCTAATTCTCGCGCCAAAACAATCTGCTGTAGCTCTCGCCATTTTTCTTCGAAAATAGCCTGCTGCTGCTCGTTTAGAATGCTGCTGAAGGATTGGAATTGTTCAACGAGCGCTACCATGTAACCGGCATGATCAATGGCATATTGCGCATGGAGGCTCTTCAAGCCGCTAAGTTCCGCTCGTACCTGACGAGTAGCTTCTTTTTGTTCTTCATCTAGCGCTAGATCCACCCTGGCGGAAGGCATGCACGACCAAAGAAAGCGCTCTGCCTCGACGATTTGTGTGAACCCGGGCTGAAGAAAAGTAACTGATAAACCTGCAAGTACGATCAAGCGAATCATAGGCAGTTGGAGTAGGGGGTTGAGTAGGTAGGGCAAAAGTGCGGCGCCGACTAGCTATTCGTCTTCTTCCATCGCGGCGGGTTCCATAAATAGAAACACTTCGATAAAAGCATCGGACAGGCCGTCTGTCGGATAATGATAAACAGGCAGCGACTCATCCGCCATATCAATACTACCGTCTGTGTCGATATCACCGATCGTATCGAAATCACGTAGTGTGGCCTGCATGACGGCACTGATTTCAGCTTCTAGCGCAGCCACTTTTTCTCGATTCGTTTCCACTAGCCGTTGTGTGCCGTCGAAGTCCAGCATCAGGGGTTCTGGCGCATTTTTCAAGTAAAAGAGCGGCCGGAAATCACTAGGGAAATGCTCCGTGCTATACCGAACTAAGGCCATTACTTCTGGAAAAAGGTCGGCCGGTATATCACTATCTACGCTAGCTACTTCTTCCAGCAGATCGACAACGTTGGTGTTCCACTGGCGCCGAAGCTGGCGCTGCTCGCGGATAAATTGCTGGTCTCCTTCGCTTAGTTGGGACTCCAACTGAGCGCGCACTTCACGCAATCCATCAATGTAGGTATCGTTGAGGACGTTGAATACGGCAATGCCTTCTTCGGTAGATTTACGCCGACGGGCTTCCCCATTATTATTAGCATTCATTTCCCGTTCGTAGAAGGCTAAATAACGAGCGGCTTGCCCGTCATCCAGAATAGTCATTAAGGCTGGGTTATCCGTCGGATCACCAGCTGTAAGTCCGAGCCGGACAACTTGTTCGGCCTGATCAGGACTCAAACCAATACCATAGGGGCGATAAGCATCTTGTGCATTCAAAACTTGCCGATAGAGCCAAATTGCTTCTACTTCCGCCACTTGTTCCTCATCCAGCACGTTTCGCACCTGGCTCGAATATTCGGATTGTAGCCGGCTGAATTCGGCGGTAAATTCCTGCTCCGTGGGATTGGTAGCATCGAAGTCGATCACCGCATTAGAATACGATCGCTTCAGTGTACGGATATCTGAGGATTGCTGTTCAGTTAACGAGAGCTCCTCTTGGAAATCGATAAAAGAGAAGTCGATCAAATTCTGGTCAATGTCAAATTGACCGAACAAGAAACAGCTAAGCAGCAAGCACGGAAATAAGGCAAGAAAGCGCATATGTTAACTTTGGATTTGGGGTGATAAATGTAACGCTGGTAGTACAATTATTACTTTGTAAGTTGCTGGATTTCTAGGTGTTAAGGTGTTTAAGTGTAAAGGTGTAAATGTTCTTTTCAACCTTTACACTTTTCAACCCTTACACCCTTACCGTTCTATCAGCAAAGGCCAAAAATAACGATGGTCCTCTCCAAAGGTGAGTATGTAGATATATTCGCCTTCCGCTAATTCACTGACGTCGACTTTGAATTGATACTCGCCTGGAGTATAAGTGTGTTCAACAATAGGTTTCACCATTTCGCCATCGTTTTCCCGGTAGATTTCCAGGGAAAGATCTTTGGCGGCGTGCAAGACGATCGATACACTAGCCGTATCTGCCACCGCCTGCGGCCACTCATTGATGAGGAACGGACTGGGGTAGCCGGCTTTAGGATCACCGGCTTGGATGGGCTCCATTAAGAGAAATACTTCCATCAACTCATAAGAAAGTGTATCACTGGGAAAGAGGAAGCCTTCTTGCATTTCGCGGGATGCTTCCAGCATTTCATGCGCGTCTCCTAAGTCGTTAATGGAGTTACGGCACTGCTGTGCAATAGCCACTATCGCTGCTTGCTGGTCTTGAAGCAATTCTTGCTTTGTTTGTACAAAATCCCTCAGCGCTTCAGGATCGAGTGTGCTTTCACCGAAGTTGGTCACTGGCATACCATCGCGATAATCTCGTGGAAAATGGTAAAGCATGTAAGAAAAGGGGGCGCTGAATAAAGCAAGCTCTTCTACCGAGCCAGCGTTCTCACGTATGGTTGCTATCGTAGGTTCTGTTAGTGCATGCCGCTGTGCGCGGAACTCCCGCAGGCGGCTTCGATCTTCAGCGCTGAGTTTCGAATCAAATTGGGTGCGCAACTCACGAAGCGGAACGAGATAGTGCTGCACCATCGTTCGCAGGACCTGTACCACCGCGTTCCGGCCTCGTTGCGCTCTTGCTAGTTGTTCTTCCATACGCCGCACCTGCAATTCCTGTTCCTGCATGGAATTGTGAGCATCATATAGCGCCGCCTGGTACGGAAGGAATAGACGGTGCAAGCGATCGGCAGAAAGGCTTTCCAACAAGGCTACGTTCTCTTCCTTCGCGGCTTGTGCCAGTCGGCGGGCTTGTTCATAAGAAATGCCGATACTAGGGTAGGCGGCTTCCAACTCATCGGGTAGATTGAGCCGTTGTATTTCTCTCCATTCATCATCAAGAGCAGTCCAACTCTCTTCACTCACCACATCTCGGATGTCAACAAAAAAATCTTCCAGCTTTCCCGCATAAGCGTCTCGTTCTTCCCCTAATAATTCTTCAAGGGGTGGCCAATCGGCTTTAAAAGAAGTAAACAGGATTTGGATTTCTTCCACCTGCTGCCATTCTTCATCGCTTAGGGCGATCCCGGCCTCAAAGCGATAATCCAGTTGTAGCCACTGTTCTGCGATAACAAGTTGCCCTGAGGCGACCTGCGGCCCCGCAAAGGCAAAGAGCAGCAATAGAAATGGTAGGTTCTTCATCAAAGTAGGGTTTTGGTGAGTGAGAAAACGGCGCCCGAGTCAAATTTGATGACCCCGGACTCCGGACGCCGGACCTTTACCGTTCCACCACAATCGGCAATGAGCTGACGCCACCTGGATGCGTCAGCCGGTAGAAATGGATGCCATCCGGCAATTGACTGACGTCGGTATCAAAGCGGTGTTCGCCAGCGGGCAGCCGGCCACGCTGTAAGGTGTTGAGGATCTTTCCGCCTTGGTCGATAATCTCCAGCACGATCTGGCCTTCGGTTGGAAGTTGAAACTCGATCGTTTGCGTAGTGCGGGCAGGGGAGGGATAAGCGGTGAGTCCGAAAGGATTTTGATGATCGCTATTTCCCATGTCACCCTCCAGATCGAGCGGCTCCATGAGCAGGAAAACCTCGATGAATGCTGCGGAAAGAGAATCCTTGGGCCACAGGAACATGCCGCCAATTTCATCCTCAACATCCAGGCCTTGGGCTTCGTCCACGGTTTCGAAGAACTGCATCATCGTTCTTCGGGTGTCGTCTGTCACCTCGTAGATAAATAGTTCGAAGGGAGCCAGGGTTTCCCGATGGCGATTGACCAGGCTTTGCACCATGGCCGTATCCCAATCTATTTGTGGCATCTCGGGAGCAGGGAACTCCTCACTATAGTCCTGTGGGAATTGTAGGAAGGTATAGCTGATCGCTCCAAGTGCAGCATCCATTAGATCCTTTGGGGCTTCATTGTTCGCCCTCATTTCCTCCTCCAGCATTTGGACAATATGATCGGCCTGTTGATTGCGGAGCCGGCGGAGTGTAGCTAGATTCCGGCTATCTACCGCACTAAGGTAGGGCTGCAAACGCGTCCGGATTTCACGCAGGCCATTGATGTATGTTTCATTGATAATCTGAAAGACGGCTATGCCATCCTCAAGGCTTTGCCTCCTCTTGTCTATGTATTCATCATCATTAGTGAATCCACGATCTTTGAAGCGTTGGTATTTCACAGCTTGTTCCTCATCTAATATGGCTAAGAGAGTAGCATCGAAATTTTCGTCGACTGGTTTTTGACTAAGTCGGATCACTTCGATCGCCTGCTCGCGGTTTAGTTCAATCTCTAGTCCTTGTACCATGAAATGAGCCTGTGCCCGGTCGATTTCAGCGGTTAACCAAATCTCATAAAGGCGTTCGAATTGCTCATCTGTCAGCTTCGCCCGTATGCGCTGACGGTAATCTTGCGCAATCCCCTGGAAGGCCTCAGGTATTTCTGAACCACGGTAAACATCGCTATCCAATTCCCTTGTGTCGGCAAGGTATCCACTTTGCAAGGCAGCTAACTCGTCGAGCTGGTCGGGAGTAAGTTCGATGTCTTCTGCATATTCGACAAAGGAGATTTCAAATAAGTTGATCTCAGGATCTCCCTGGGCAATTAAATGAAAAACAGGAAGAGCTGTTGCCAAAAGAAAGAGGATAGAAAAGCGCATAGGGGAATAAGGTTTTTTGTGGTGAATTAAGGGTGAGGTGTAGTGAACCATCGCTTACTAAATATACAAAAATTCAAGCAGAACGGATTGCTGAAAAGGGAGCGATTTTCAATAAGTTTTTGTGTGCGGGATGGGGATGTGTATTGGAATCTTCTTTCTAATCTGGTAATTACGGGATTCTGTGATCTTCGCACCAGCATTTGTCCAACAATCCCTCTATCTTGCATGTTCTAACATCCCAACTTCTGCTTTCTGACACATGATTGAAACCACCACCAGTAACTACCCCTATGCCACAATTGACGGTGACCCTATGGGGGTACGTATGTACTCGCTCAAGAATGGCTTGCGGGTCTTTCTTTCCGTCAATACGAATGAACCGCGCATTTTTACCAACATCGCTTTTCGGGCCGGCTCGAAATACGATCCGGCTGATACGACCGGGCTGGCACACTATATGGAGCACATGCTCTTCAAAGGCACCAGCAAGATCGGTGCCCTCGATTGGGAAAAGGAAAGCGCCTACCTCGAACGCATTGCCGACCTGTTTGAGACCTACCGGCAAACGACTGATGCAGATGAACGAGCAAAGATCTATACCGAGATCGACCGTCTGAGCTATGAAGCAGCACAGCTTGTAGCCCCTAATGAATACGACCGCCTGGTGTCTGCTTTGGGAGCCAAAAACACCAATGCCTATACCTGGGTGGAACAGACCGTGTATGTCAACGATATTCCAAGCAATGAGCTGGAACGTTGGGTGAGGCTAGAGCGGGAACGCTTCGGCCATTTGGCTCTACGCCTGTTCCATACCGAACTGGAAACGGTGTACGAGGAATTTAATATGGGCCAGGATCGTGACCAGCGCAAGGTGAACAACAAGCTACGCGAACTGCTTTTCCCCAGCCATCCCTACGGCACCCAGACGACAATCGGGCGACCGGAGCATCTCAAGAACCCCTCGATGCGCAACATCGAGCGCTTCTTCCAAACTTATTACGTACCCAATAATTTGGCCCTCTGCCTGGCCGGCGACCTTGATCCGGATGCCACCATTGCGTTGATCGATCGTCATTTTGGCAATTGGGCAGCCAATGATTTTCCGCCTTTTAGCTTCGAAGAGCAAGCGGAGATTGAAGGACCGATACGGGCCGAAATATTTGGTCAATCGAGCCCCTATGTACAGACAGCCTGGCGTTTGCCGGCGGGCGCAAAAAAGGAGGCGATTACGGGCTTACTCGTTCGTCAGTTGCTCTACAATGAGCAAGCTGGTTTATTTGACCTCCACCTCAACCAAGAGCAGCGCGTACTGGAGGCCGAGGTGTTTAGCTGGATCTACGAAGACTATTCCGTGATGGGCCTCTTTGGGCAACCTCGAGAAGGACAAAGCCTGGAGGAGGTCGAGGCTTTAATGTTGGAGCAGGTGGATCGCCTGCGGCGTGGGGACTTCCCCGATTGGCTGCTGGAAGCGGCCGTCCGAGATCTCAAACAAGCTGACTTAAAAGCAGTGGAAAGCAATAGCTCGCGAGTAGGGGCATTGACGATGTGCTTCATCCTGGGGATGCCCTGGGAAGATTTTGTCAAGCGCTATGATTGGGTGGGGGAATTGACTGCTGCCGCGATCATCGATTTTGCCAACACCTATTTGAAAGACGATAATTATGTAGCCGTATACAAGCGGGAAGGCGATGACCCAGGGGTAGTCAAAGTGGAGAAGCCGGAGATTACGCCCGCCCCGCTACAAAGAGAAGCAGTATCCGCTTATGCAAAAGATTGGCTGGCCGACACCCCGGCCCGATTGCAGCCGGTTTATGCTGATTTCAAAGGGAAGATCCAGCGAGAAGAGTGGTTGCCAGGCTTGCGCTTCGACTATGTGCACAATTCTCAAAACCCGCTATTCCGCCTTGATTACATTTTCGAGATGGGCAAGAGCAATAGCCTGGAACTAGCGCTGGCAAGCCTCTTGTTGCCGTACCTCGGGACGGATCGCTATAGTGCCTCGGAGGTGCAGCAGGAGTTCTTTCGCCTTGGCCTCCACTTCGAAATGTATACCTATGATGAGCGTTGCCATTTGTCGCTTAGCGGCCTGGAGGAATCCATGGAAGCTGGCGTGCAACTGGTGGAGCACCTCCTGGCCAATATACAAATGGATGAGGCGGCTTGGCAGAAGGTGGTGGAAGATGTGTTGAAGAAGCGCGACAACCAGAAGCAAGACCGCAGTACCATCCTGCGTAGTGCGATGAATAGCTTTGCCAACTACGGCCCTGCATCGCCATTTACCTACCGGATGCCGGCTGATCAGCTGCGAACCCTGGAGCCAAGCACTTTACTCCCCTGGATTAAGGAATTGAGTGACTTCGAGCATCGTATCTATTATTTTGGCCAGCTGCCGCAAACGGAAGCCGAGCGCATTATCCGACGCCACCATCGGGTGCCCTCACAAATGAAAAAACCCTTTCCGGCAAAGCGGTTTGAACAACTACCTACGGTACGGAATCAGGTCTTGTTCACGCATTTCCCTATGGTGCAAAGCGATATCCTGCTCACGTCCCGTGGGACGCCGCACTTCAATATGGCCGAGCATACCCTGGCCGATCTTTACAATGAGTATTTCGGTTATGGGCTCTCATCGATCGTCTTTCAGGAGATCCGCGAGGCGAAGGCTTTGGCTTATAGTACCTATGCCTATTACAGCAGCCCGCAACGGGCTCATAAAGCACACTACCTCAAGGCTTATGTAGGAACGCAGCCCGACAAGGTGTCGGATGCCCTTCCCGCCATGCTCGATATCATCGAGCATATGCCTTTGGTAGAAGATGCGATCGAACAAGCCCGAATGTCCATCGTACAGCGTATCGAGAGTGATCGCGTTTCGCCGCGTAAACTCTATTGGGAGGCTCAAGGAGTATGGGATATAGGTTTAGATCGCGATCTTTTGCAAGATATCTACGAGCGTGCCCAGGCGGCCAGCCCTGCCATTATCCAGGACTTCCACCAGGAGTTTGTAAGCGGTCGCTCCTTCAATATCCTGGTCATGGGTGACCGAGCGACTACCCCACTAAGCTTCCTGGAAGGTTTTGGCCCGGTGCG
>SPJK01071295.1_pt1 | contig 14867 bp, 13 predicted proteins | sample 3741771 | NCBI WGS metagenome assembly SPJK01 (sample SAMN10925997, study PRJNA522277) | cold seep metagenome | isolation source: Elba SIP-enriched marine methane seep metagenome, extraction at timepoint T2 | place: Italy: coast of Elba, Mediterranean Sea | reverse complement strand
GTGATGCACGAAGTCGTAAGACCAAACGTGATTGCGATACTCGAGGCGCAGCCGGACACATGATCCATCGTTCAACCAGAGCCGTCCCTTCTTTGGTTGTTTCATTGGCACCTTAAGCCCCTCACGCCGCCATAAGCGTTCAACACGCTTGTCGTTGACCTGCCATCCCGCATCTCTCAGCAGGGCAGCCACCCGACGATAACCATATCGCCCGTACTGGCGTGTCAGTTCGATCATGTCTGCGACCAATCGCCCGGCCTTGAGGCAATCGACGTTGCGTGGATCGATGCTGGCCCAGAACGCGGCACACACGGCGCTCGGAAACCTTCATTTTGCTGCGAACCAGATCTATGCAGGCACGTCTGCGCGAGGGGCTCAGAAGTTTCCCCGCGCAGCTTCCGATAAGATCAACTTGTCCAACGTAAGATCCGAAACCGCGCGACGCAGGCGTTCGTTCTCTTTTTGCAGACGCTTCAGTTCTTTAAGCTGCTCCGTGCCCATTCCGCCGTACTTGTTTGGCGGAAAAACGCCCCACTGGGGCCTTTTCTTATCCGCCTGCACTCCAGCGGTAATAGGTTTGTTCAGTCACGCCGATCTGTCTGATCGCATCAATCCGAGGCATACCTTGCCCCATCAAAACTTCAACCTGCCGCAACTTCACGACAATCTCTTCAGGCTTGGGTCTCTTAATCGCCATCTCTGGTCCTCCGCTTTCCTAACTATAGGGGCGGACCACTTCAAAGGGGGAGGCTCAATTGAGTGTCCGTCATCAGAGTTTTCGGAATCAATGGCGATCTAAACCAAGGGAGAGTATGGCCAATCTGGTTGGTTTGAATGTGCCGCGCGTTGTCAGCGATACAAGCGTCGTATTTCGCGCGCATTTCGTTTGACTTTTCCCCATATTTTTGAAAGCTTTGTCACGTTTGGGCGAACATCTGCAATTTGTTCACGAAGCAACAGTCTAATAAGGAAAGGCTGAAGTCCAATCTAGTCAGTGAGATCAGTAATCTGTTCGACTTATTTCGCAGAAGTTCAAGCGTTGTAGAATTTCTCACTCATTTTCGTCGTCGCTTTCGCTCTCGTCATCATCACCATCATAGCTCTCGTCATCGTCATCGTCATCATCACTCGCGTCATCATCGCTGGCCCCATTGTCACCATCGTCTTTGCTGGCGGCGTCGCTGGCAGATCTGCTAACACCACCGCTGTTGCGACCGCTAATGGCTGTCAATGTCGACGTTGCGGCCGAAGCTCCAGCGGCCATCAGGTTCGCGGCGATTCCGCCTTCTCCCTCGGAAATGCTCGAAGCCTCGGTTTCGCCGATTGTCACAGTCGTGTTGGCCGCCTCTGTCTGCCAAACCTTAGCGATAATTGCCAAAGTTTGATGATGAAGCTGTAGTGCCTGCTGTGTGCTCAAAGGATGATTAATATTCAATTCACAAGCGCGATAAAGTAGTTCACGCGAGATCAACAGAGCAGGTGTCCGGCCCGTTAGCTCTGTCTCTTGAGTTGCGTCTTCAGCCCCACCAGATCTGTCGACGTTCCCGCCAAGACTGACAAGCTGAACGCCCAAACTCCCGCCATCGCTTACGGAAACCGCAGCATCGGGTGACGGCTCGGCGCAGATCCGCCGCATTGGGATGCCCGCCGGTACCGAAACGATAGAGCGTTGGTCGGCGGTGGTCGAGATGTAGTGTGTGTCTCCCACCTCCGTCACATCGGGAGCGGGATTGTAGTTGCAACCGGCAATCCACAGCGGCAATACAACCAAAATAGCATTTTTCATTTTCGGTGCCCCTGAATATTTGAAAGTCATTTGAAGTCCGCTAATTGAATTGCACTTTCAACCTTCGGTGATCTACGAGGGATCGCCGTGCAAACGACCCGCCCCATTGGCGAGCCGCTCTTATCGTCGTGCAATTTGGATTGGTTAATTGCCATCTGCATCATTGGGATCCAAAGGTACGTCTAGGACGTAGTGATTCACTATGGATTCCCAGTGAGCAATTTCTTTTGTGTCGTGACCATTTGGACGAATGGTAAAAACATCCTTCACGATGACATTCGCTGCCAACCTATTCGCACCAATCGTTGTAGCAACTGAGGTGATTGAACCTTCGTTGCTTGATTGGGCCGAATGGCTTGTCGTCAAAACCCTATGTTCGGCGGAGAATTTCGCGGAAAAAGGCCCCTTTTCAGCGCCGGCCTCAAAAGCGATTGTGTCTTTAACTTCTTTGTAATGCTCTTCTGAGGTATATTTCTCCTTCCATGTTTCTTCGGTCAAAGTGCCACCGCTGTCGAACTCTTGGGCACCTCTAATCTCAGCGACGCGGTAATGTTCGAACACATACCAGGGGGCTCTATCATATTGAACAGCATAGTTTTGTTCATAGTTTTTATCATAAACAAGCGTCCACGGGACATAGGTTCGAGAGACCAGCGAACGAAGCTCCCCTGTATTGCCTGGGACATGCCGACGAAATTCTGTGGCGGTCGCGGCGATAGTGTTCTGGTGATAGTACAATCCGGCTGCTGTTGAATCATACTTCTTTGAAGCTCCCGCGACCTCATGCAAAATCGGACATCCGACCTCGCGCGCGAAAAAGACCTGTTTCTTTGCTATGGGGCCATTTTTGCGACGGGGTCCGAAACCATTGCCATACTCGACATCGTACCGTTCATGTGGTTTCGCATCTTCATAGAGTGAAAGACGAAGCTTGTTTGACTCGAACCGACCTATTGCAAATATTTGAGCCCAAATATGCGCTTCATCTCCTGCCTGCAATTTTCCAGGCCATTTCGGGTATTGAGTTGAGAAACCCTTGCCCGAAGCGCCCCAGTCTCGCGTCACAAATTGAGAGCCACTTGTATTTGCTTGAATATACGCCCACGTCACTTCTGTGTTTGGAGCGAGCTTCGTGATGGCTTTGACCTTGTCTGATGGCTTGACAATTGGTTTGATGAAAAAGTGCTGACGAACCGGTGTGTGGCTTTTTCCTGGATATTTCTTGTACTCGATTCCATATACTGTATTTTGGTCTCTTCCATGAATGGTCCAATATTCTTTTTTATTGTGCTCGGAGAAAATTCTAAATTTGCATCCTTTTCCGATATTATCGACAAAATTAAGTCGGCTATCTGCCGCTAAAACGGTTGGGGTGACAAGAAATTGAGCTACCATTACAATAGGTACTGTAACTTTTTTTAATACCGACATGTCATGTCTCCGTGTTGCACGATTGTTTGATCTTTCAGTTAACCACGTCGTCACTTTTAATTTGGCAAATCCTCTGGCGGTATCATCCGAAAGTATGACGGCATCCGACGGCGCAGTTTGGTATCTTGTGCAATGTTTGATGAGGCGCGCGATGTGACCGAAGACAGTCCGGCATTGGCAGCGCACGCGCGAGCTTGTGCAAGTCAAAGGGTGCTCGCCACTTGGCGGATACCGCCGTACAATTTGCACTATAAATGGATGAGCTAGTCCTAAAGGGAAGATGATGACCGTTGCACCGATCCACCTTGTCCTTCACCCGGAACAGGATAACCCAACTCCCGATCCGAGAACGGTTCAGGGCGAATTTGACATCGAAGAGGATCTCAAACGGAACCAGATCGCATTGATCAACAGCAGTATCGGTCAACTGGTGTTAGGCAGTGTTCTGGGCCTCTCCCTGATGCTCTTATTTGTATGGGATGGTGCTGACATCCGGACGATGGCTGCTTTCGCCGCGGCGATTTTGGTTCAACTTGCAGTGCGTATCGGGTTCCACCTTTACCATTCAGCACTCGACATTTCTGGCCCGACAATTGACCGCGTTTCTAGGCACATGATCTATCTGGCCGGGGGCGCGGGACTTATTTGGGGTATAGGAGGTGCGGCTTTCTTTGATGTGACACGCGTTGATCAAGTTGCCCTTATCACGATTGTGATTCTCGGCATGGTGTCTGGCAGCTTGCCTATCTATTCGGCCTACCTTCCAGTCTATTACATCTTTGCCATCACCACCTACCTCCCTTTTGTGTCAAGATGCTTCATGTCTGGGGTCTGGGAAATCGAACTTTTGGGGTTCGGTTTGCTGTTTACTCTGCTTTTGACAACCTCGTTCGCGCGCAAAGTGAATCTTCTTTTCCGCCAAAGCCTGACACTGCGGCACGAGAACGTCGAACTTATTGGAGATTTGGAAATCAAAAAACAACAAGCCGAACAGGCAAATATTGCCAAGTCGCGCTTTTTAGCAGCCGCGACGCACGACCTTCGGCAGCCCTTGCATGCGTTGGGGTTTTTCCAGTCGACTCTGAGGATCAAACTCAAAGAACCGGATCTACGTGCCGTGTTGGATAAGATGGACGAAGCGTGCAACAATCTAGTGGAGCTGTTTGACGGGTTGTTTGACAATGCGCGTATTGATCTGGGCGAAATTCGGCCCGACACCGCGACCTATTCGCTTGCGCCCTTGATTGATGGTCTCGTCGCCGAATTCAACTCGGGACGGCGCGCGGTGTCTGTTGTTATTCAAAACGATCTTCCAGATCTAGCACTGCATGGAGATCCGGTTTTGCTGAGCCGGGTTCTAAGGAACCTGATTTCGAATGGAATAAAATTCTCGCCGCCGGACAGTATCGTTCGGTTGAATGTCGGAGGCCCCCTGGATGCGCCGTTTGTCGACGTGGTTGACCAAGGTCCGGGTATTCCGCGCGACAAATTGGAACGCGTTTTCGAAGAGTTCTACCGGATTCCCATTTCTGACGGCCCAACCGTGCCTGGTGCCGGCTTGGGCTTGTCGATTGTCCGGCAATTGTGCCGGGTGATGGGCATTCGGATCGAGGTCAGCTCGGAACTGGACAAGGGCACGCGGGTTGCCTTGCATTTCCCTGTTGGGATGTCTCATACGACGACAAGCGCCCCGGCACCAGGCACATGGCCTGTGCCGGATATGCCATCGGATTTACAGGTGCTTGTCATTGACGACGACGCTGCGGTTTTGGACAGCTTGAGCCATTTGTTGACGGCCATGGGTGTGCGGCATCTTGGTGCACTCAACGTCGAATCCGCATTAACCTCTTTGGCTGCATTGGAGTTGGAACCCAATCTGTTGATCACGGATTTTGACCTTGGTTCAAATTACACAGGATTTGACGCCGCGGCGCAGTTATCAGACGAACTTAGCCTGGAAATGAAGACCATCCTCCTGACTGCCAAGTCGGATGTGGGGATTCGTACCAAGGCGATGGCGCTTGGGTTTGAATATCTTGAAAAGCCGTGTCAGGCAGATGATCTTTTGCGTGTCTTAAGGTCTGGCGCGCCCGATTAGTCGATCAGACCCACATTTCGGGCAGCAATGACACAAGCCGTGCGATTGCGCGCCCCCAAATGGCGAAACAGGGAGACCAAATGCGTCTTAACCGTTGGTTCCGCAATGTTCAGAGTTTGTCCGATTTCTTTATTAGACAGGCCCTTGGCAACCAACTCCAAAATGTCGAATTGGCGCGCGCAAATCCCGTAGCTTTCTATCAAGTCCCGGCGCGACAAGGTGGAGGGTTTCGGTTTAGCAAGAGGAGAGTTTTCGTCTGCCTCCACGAATTCAAGCGTCTCCCCGGCGAGCAGACGACTGATTTCGGTCTTAAGCTCCGAAACGTTAAGTCGCTTGGACAAACAGCCATTGGCCCCCGCCTGTCTCGCGGCCCGGTCCATCGCATGAGATGTTTCACCTGATAAAACTGCAATTGGCGATGTAATCCGACGCGACCGGATCCCTGTGATCAGCGTGGGACCATCGAGGTCGGGCATCTTGTGATCCACTAAGATCAGATCGAACCTTTCGTGTCTGTCCAACATATCGAGGGCCTGCCTCGGCGTACTGGCGCAAACGCAATCCGATTGTGGAAACAACGACATGACGACCTGGCGAAATCCCGCAAGGAATATCTGGTGATCGTCCACCGCCAAAAAGCGCCGCGTGTCTTGAAGTGAGGGATGCCTCATTTGGTCCTAAAAACCTTAGAAGTTCAAATTGATTTGCCTGCCATGATCATGCGTTGGACGTTCAAACGCCATCATCCGTTCGGATGAGTACGTCATGCTACGTTAACTCTGTAAGGCCCGGAAATCTGCCGAAATGTGGGGTCAATTGACGTCAGTTGCAGGCGAAAACTGCGAGAAGATGTCCACGTTTGACACCACGCTAATCTTGCGACTCACTACCAACAGGACAAGTGCAAAAATCTATCACTCATGCTTCACTGCTTTGCTCTGATTCCAAACGATCTTCTCGCAATTTGGCTTTGAAACGGCAGATTGGCGTTCGTGGCTTGGCAGACGCGCGCCGGCACTGGGTATCGTGCGCAACATACAAACACCATGGTATGGCGGAAGCCCTACCTTGTTCAAGGGATCCTTGAATTGGTCAATAATTCGGCCTAGCTGAGTATGCGACCCATCGCAATCGGTTGCAAAAAATTACCTGTTTGTCGATCACAATCCGGCGGTAAAGCCGGCACCATCGCTTACGCATTGATCGAAACGGCCAGACCGAACCGCAACATTCCGCAGGCTTGGCTAGCCGACACCTTGGCACGCCCCTTCAGACAAAAGATGAACCGCGTCAAGGACCTGCTGCAATGGAAAACAGGCTCGTAGCGCTGTCAGATCGAATGCCTACGTGGAACCATATGCCAGAAAGTCTTCGACGCGGTCATTGCCGCGGTGGAAATGCTGCGTTCTGCACAAGTGACCGCAATGCGCAAGCTGCACTGCGGCAAATGTAGGCGCGATAAATGTCCGCTAATGGGATGTACTGGCTGCTTCACCCGGCAGGTTAGGTTGAGCCTATTGTCTGACGTCAGCACCAATGGGACAGATCCTGATTGAACAATGGAGGAAACACTATAACACCAAACGTCCCCACAGTGCCTTGGGCTACCGCCCACCGGCCCCGGAAACCATCGTCCAGATGGAACCCAAGCCAATCATGCACTAACATTCAAACTGGACCACTCAGGTGGGGTTGATCAGCGTTCACGATCTCATCTTGAACAACAACGAGCGACCCAACAGGGGCATCGGCGGCATGACCTGGGGCTGTGCCCGTTCGGTGCGGAAACGATCCACTGGATCGCTTCTGTTTCGCCCTCACCCCGCAATGAACTGATAGCAGCCGCGTGAATTCTATGGCTGAAACCCACTACAAATGAGGGGATTACCCTTCGATTTTGTTTGCTCCTTCGGAACGTCTAGTAAATCGGAAGGCGTTACGTCGTTTGCCCTCCAAATAGGCGCGTAATGGAAGGTGGAAGTCCCTTGGAGGGTTTTCGTGCAGGCTGTGCGAATGCGCCCATCCTAGGAGTCCTGGGCTGCAAGACACACATAGTCTCTGCCATTTTGACGGCGGCCGCGACTCCCTCCACGACGGGAACGGGGATAAGGTCACGCACTTTGCTGGCCAACCCGGCCAGTGGCGCGCCTGCGGTGATGATCACATCGGCTTTATCCTCTGAGATTGCCTTTTGGGCCAGATCAACCAACATGTCCTCCAGTTCTGATTGCACGCTGTTTATGTCGCTGAATGGCGCATTGAGCATGCGGATACTTGCCAATCGCTGCTCCATTTTGTGCCATTCCACACACTCTTGATACCAAGCCTCTAAATTCGAGGAAAACGACACAATCGAGAAGTTTCTACCAAGCGGGCATGCAGCCAACAGTGAAGCCTCTGCCAGGCCCACAACCGGGATGTCGATCATTTCACGAATAGCGCCCAGGCCCGGGTCACCAAATGCGGCGAGAACAGCGGCGTCATATTCATCTTTGTGGTCCGCCAAGATCTCAAGAGCGGCTTGTCCCCCAATCAGGGCCTCGGCGCGTGTCGCGATATATGGGACGCCGTAAGGGGCCGTGATGAAATCGAGCTGTGTCTGGGGACCGGCAGCCTTCGTGGCAATACTTGCGATCTTCTCTGTCACGCCGTTAGACGTATTTGGATTGATAACCAGAATTTTCATGTGCTCATTTCCTGTAGTGCCAGCGATGGCCACGAGTCCTGCCAGGTGAATTGGTTTTCGATTTGTTTCGAGAGGCGTAGAAGCAGGGCATCCTGGCCAAAGTCGGCGACAAATTGTACACCAATGGGAAGGCCTGACGCGCCTCTAGGACCGGGAAGACTTATACCGGGATGCCCAATTGCGTTGACCCAGCCTGAAAAAGGAGCAGACCCGCGTGGCCCAACCGGCGTGCCGTCTATTTCGGGTGGAAAGGGGATGTCTGTTGACCAAGGCAAAGCGGCTGAGCTTGGCGTCATGATGATGTCGATCTCGTCGAACGCGACCGCCGCTTGATTTCGGATAGCGACCAAAGTCTCCAATATCTCAAGTAGATGCGTGGCAGGGTAGGATTTCTGCGCCCATTCCACATATTTCTTTGACGCGCGTTCGGCCATTTCCGGCATCTGTTTCAGCAGCAGACCCAGACCGATATCAGCGATTGTTGTCCAGCGCTCGTAGATGGGTTGGACATCCAGTGGCAAAGCGCCCGTTTCAATGCGGTGGCCCAGCTTTGACATGTCGTCGACCATTCGCCGAAAACTCGTCAAAATTTCCGGATCAACTGGTGCGTCTCCAATCTGTTCGACCGCCAGAACACGCAAGGTACCCGGCGCACGATCCAGATCTTTCAAGAAATCGGTCCTGGCAAACCCCAACGATCGGTGATCCCGGCGATCCGGCCCAACCAGAACATTCAAAAGCAGTGCCTGATCACGAACGGTTCTGGTGATTGGGCCAACCGTTTCCATGTCCAAAAGAAGTTGCGGCAAACCAGAGCCGCGAGGCACCTGGCCGATACTCGTCTTGAGGCCCACCAAATCGACATAGCTTGCGGGACGCCGCACAGACCCACCGCCGTCGGTGCCGACAGAGCAAGGGCTCATACCGAGGGCGACCGCGGCAACGCTGCCACCGCTCGAACCGCCGGGAATTTTGTCAGTATCCCATGGGTTTCGTGTCGTCCCGAAAATGTGGTTGGATGTGACGCCCTCCACTGTGAACTCCGGGACATTGGTCTTGCCCATGAAAACAACGCCGGCGTCCCGCAAACGCTGGACCGGTATTTCGTCCCGCATGCACGTCTTGTCGGCAAAAAGAGCGCTGCCCCAAGACGTTGGCATCCCTTCGGCGACGAGATTGTCCTTAAGCAGCATGGGAATGCCGTCCAGGGGGCTGAGCGGTTTTCCGGCGCGGCGACGCTCTGTGCTTTCGCGCGCGTCATGCATTGCGGTCTCGTTCAAATGGACGACCGCGTTAACCTCTGCATCCAGGTGATCAATTCGACCCAGGAAAAGCGACAGTAAGTCTTCCGGTGAAATCTCGCTTTCGCCAAGCATGGCGCACAGCTCAAACGTATCTCTTTGCCACAGCTCGCGCATTAGACGAAACCAGCCAAATAGAGGGCGATGGAAGGAAAGAACGTCACCAGCAGTATGACGATGATCTCACACCCGATGAAGGGAAGCGCCCATTTGGCAGCGGTTTCGAACGGGACTTTGCCAACTTTGGCCGCCAGGAAGAGGCCGACACCAACCGGTGGCGTCAAATGAGCCATCGACAGGTTAACAGTCATCAGTGCGCCAAAATGGATCAAATCAATATCAGCGGCCACTAATGTGGGTTTCACCAGCGGAACCAACAAATACATGGCCGCCACAGGTTCAAGAAAGGCCCCTGAGATGATCAGCAATAGGTTGATCATGAGCAAGATGATGTAGGGCGCGCCGCCGGACCACTCCATTAAGCTGGATGTGACGAGAGACGCAAGTCCTTGGGTTTGCCAGATCCACGCGAAGACCGACGAACACGCAATGATGAGCACGATAACACCGATTGTCTTCCCAGACTCATAAAGCATATCGGGGTAGTCGCGAAGTCGAATTCGGCGATAGATCAATTGATCCACGACAAAGAGGTATATCACCGCAACAGCGGCAGCTTCGGTCGCTGTGAATATCCCGGCGTAAATTCCGCCGAGCACAATAACCGGTGCCATCAGACCCCAGCCCGCGTCTTTCAAAGCCAGGAAAAATTTACCCCAGCTTCTCTCGACATTTGAACCGCGATAGCCGTTTTTGACCGATATTGCGAAGGTACACGCGCTGAGGATCAGCAGCATCAAAAGGCCCGGTCCGATGCCCGCAAAGAACAGTTTGGGAATGGATTGCTCTACAATCACCCCATAGATGATCATGCCGAGACTCGGCGGAATGACTACGCCAAATGTACAACCTGCAGCGACGACTGCGACGGCAAAAGGTCGGGGATAGCCAGCGTTTGCCATAGCCGGAATGAGAAAACTCAGAGCGGCGACCGTTGCGATATTCGAACCCGACATTGAGCTTATGACCGCGCCTGTCGCCAATGTTGTCAGCGCAAGTCCGCCCGGTAGCTTTCCAAGCACGATCTGCGCAAGAGTCACGATCCTTTCCGATATCCCAGTTCGCGTGATCATGGCCCCTGCAATGATAAATAGCGGCGTTGCGAGAAGCGGAAAACTGTCAAGCGCCCCGCCCAAGATGTAGGGCACCACTGCCAAGGGAGCCGCGTCCATGAAGACAATGACGAAGAGCGCGCCGAGCCCGAGCGCTGCAAAGATCGGCATATTGAGCAGCAGGAGCAGAAAGAAAACGGCAAACCCGACAATGCTAGGATTGGTCAAAAGTTCCATATCAGGCTTCCTTTTCTAAAGTGACGTCCAGATCAGGATTGAAATTGCCCAAAAGAAGGCCTTGAACCGCCCGCAGGGCGGCAACGGCAAAAGCGATCATCATGCCGGCATTGATGGTCCATATTGGAATTTCGGTCGTGGTACTGATTTGACCGCTCGCATAGGAGCGCGATGTGGACAGCCATGTCATGGAGACCAAGTAGCCCAAGAAGACGATCACCCCGAGCGCGACGCCCCATTCGATGATTTTCCGACCAACAGGTCCGAATTTGTTGGCAAACAGCGGAATTCCGGAGTGCTCGCCAGTTTTCATGCCCGCAGCGGCCCCTAAGAGCGCTCCCCAGATGAAGAAAAACCGAGACAACTCCTCAGTGAACGCAATTCCATAGGAAAACACGAAGCGAGAGAGGACGCCCGAAAAAATCATGAGGACAATTCCCAATAGGAAAAACGCCACAAGATATTTTTCAACGATGTCCAGAATCTTGAAAATCTGGGAAATGATGTGTGCCGAGCGGCTCATTTTCGTCTCCTGTTTCGGTTTTGGGGCTGGGCGTTCGGACTGTGAAGCATCGACGGACCAAGTAGGTCCGGCGACCTCAACAAGGCCGCCGGATGTTGCACCTTTTGTTAGTTGGCAGCAGCGACCGCAGCCTCGACTGCCGAAACCAAATCTTCGCCAATTTCAGCCTTGAAACTGTCATAGATCGGTGCGGCAACGTCCTTGAAGCTATTCAGTTCCGCGTCTGTCGGTACGTAGATTTTCGCGCCGGCTGTTTTCATCTGAGTGATGTAGCCTGCATCTTCCGCCGCTGCCGCAGCGCGCTGGGCCTTCATGCCTTCAAGAGCAGCAGCACGAATGATCTCTTGGTCTTCCGGGCTCATCTTTGACAGGAAGCTGCTGCTGGCAATCATCCCGACGGATTCAAAGGAGAAATTGATAATCGACACGCTTGGCGCAATTTCATAGAACCGCTTGGCGTAGATCAAAGGCGTGGTGGCGACGCCGCCATCAATTGCACCAGACTGGAGCGCGGAAAAGATCTCGGCGAAGCTGATCGGTGTGGGGACTGCGCCAACAGCTTCCCAGCTTTTTACAAAGATCGGGTTTCCAGGGACGCGAATTTTGACACCCGCAATGCCGTCGGGACTCACGACTGGCTCACCTTTGGAGTACAGCTGGAAGAACCCACCGTCGCCCCACGCGAGCGCTTCCAAATTGACATCATTCAGGCTCTTGGACAGATCCTGGCCAATCGGACCATCCATAACTTCCATTGCGACTTCTGCGTCGGGAAAGATCCACGGCATGGCCGTAACAAGGAAATCTTTGTTAAGCTGTGACAGCCAAATGGTGGTTTTCATGATGATGTCCACCGCGCCCGCTTGAGCCATTTCGAGCTCTACACGATCATTGCCGCTGACAAGCGTCCCATTCGGGAAGATATCAACCGTGTGATCGGTTTTTTCTTCAACGATTGACTTGAATGTTTCTGCGGCGATGATCCAGTTGGATGTCTCAGGAACCGTCGTTGAAATCTTGATGTTGTCAGCTGAAGCAGCACTAGCGACCGTGACTGTAGCCAATGCTACCAGAATATTCTTTAGCGGTTTCATTTCTGGTCTTCCTTGTTGGTTGTGGTGTTGACCACGTTGAGTTTGGCCAATTCTTGGCCGGTGAATATGTGTCCCAGTCAGCTGGGCTCGGGTGGAAAGGGTTTGCCGCGGGCGATGAACTGCCCATGATCGGGTCGCCCTAGGAACGTTGTGCCGTTCCAAACGACCGTGCCGCGCGAAAGGGTCATTGCGGGCCAGGCGTTAATTTCCATGCCTTCATAGGGCGTGTAATCCACGGCATGATGGAGAACGCTGTTGCTGACCGTCACCGGGCGTTCATCCCAGATGACCAGATCAGCATCCGAGCCAATCGCAATCGTGCCTTTTTGTGGATACAGACCGTAAAGCTTGGCTGGAGTGGTGGAGGTCAGCTCGACAAAACGGGACACGGGAATCTGGCCAGTCAACACGCCTTCGCTGTAGAGCAATGGCAACCTCGTCTCCAAACCCGGGATGCCATTAGGAATATGGTCAAACGAGACTTCTTCACCGCCAAGCTTTTTACCGGTTGGGGCATCATAGTAAAATGGCGCATGATCTGAGGAAAAGACGCTGAACAGGCCATTCTTCAGACCCCGCCATACCGATTTCTGGTTTTCTGGATCCCGGGGTGGGGGGCTGCACACACACCGTGCGCCCTCGTAACTGTCATCTGCACCCAGATCATCCGCAGTCAGGAACAGATATTGAGGGCAGGTTTCTGCGTGGATGTTCAAACCGCGCGACTTGGCCATCTGAACCTGTTCAATCGTTTCCTGTCCGGAAACATGCACAATCAACATCTGAACATCGACAAGCTCAGCCAGCGAGATTGCACGATGTGCGGCCTCTCTTTCCACCAAGGCGGGGCGTGCGTCCGCGTGATATCGTGGAGCGATGTGCCCGTGCTTTTTAAGCCGTGCGGTGAGCCATTTTATGCAGTCGGAATTCTCAGCATGTATCATCGGAAGAGCGCCGTAGCGGCGCGCGACGTCCAGGACATCAAGAATTTGACCGTCATCCAGCTTCAGATCGTCATAGGTCATGTAGAACTTGAAAGACGTATACCCGTCGGCAATCAGCTCTGGCAGTTCGATGTCTAAAACGTCTGATGTCGGATCGCTGACGATCAGATGAAAGGCATAATCAATGCAAGACTGGCCCTTGGCCCGGCTGTGATAGTCATCAACCGCATCTTTCAAACTCTCGCCCTTGATTTGAGCGGCGAAAGGTATCACGGTCGTTGTTCCACCGCATGCGGCAGATCGCGTTCCTGTCAGAAATCCATCAGCCATCTTCGCCGGCGGCTCGAGAGGTTGATCCATATGGCAATGCGCATCGACTCCACCCGGCGTCACGACACGTCCGGCTGCATCAATTTCGTCGCGCCCACTGTCCAGATCATGGCCCAAGCACACAATTTTGCCTTCGGTGATCGCGATGTCAGCCGAGAAAACATCTGCAGCCGTGCACACTTTCGCATTGCGGACCACCAGATCGTATTTTGGGTCGTTTGAATTCATTCGGCTGTTAATCCCGTTGTTTTTCCATCTGGAATTTTGCGATTGGCCTAGGGCTACTCAAGTGCCAACATGTGTGTCAACAAAATTGTCGACATTTTGCGAGAGGTTTGAGAAATATTGTCGACAATGACCTGCGAGCATTGGTACAGTGTTAGAAAATTGCCCCAAATGCTGAGAAATTGAGCGGAATATGAATGACCAGAGCAAAGCGCTAGGCGGCCCAACGGGCGAACTCTACCACCAGGTCTATCTTGCCATTTTGGAGCAGAGGTTGTTGCCGGGCACCAAATTGGGCGAGGATAAGCTCGCGAAGATCTTTGGTGTCAGCAGGGCGCGGGTGCGCGAGATCCTTGCCCGATTGAGTTATGAAGGGATCGTTGAACACATCCCCCAAAAAGGAGCGCATGTCGCCAGCCCAACGCCCGAACAGGCCAAAAATGTCATCGAGATGAGACGCATGATAGAGCCCGGAATCGTTCGGCGTCTGATACAGGTGCTAAATGACGACGTTGCGCAGGAACTGCTTAATCATTTGGAAGCGGAAGCAGATGCAAAGCGGCGTGGGGACAAACACTCGATCATTCGCCTATCCGGTGATTTTCACTATTTGATCGGAAAGCTATGCGGCAACGAGTTTTTGGCACGGTCCATCCGCGAACTCTCCACCCTGACATGCCTTACAATCTACCTGTATAACGCACCGACAAGTCACGCCTGCCGCGACGACGAACATATCCAAATCGCCAATGCCATTATTAGTAGGGACGAAGAATTGGCTATTTCGCTCACGGTTGAACACCTCGACCATATCGAATCCAGCCTGATTTTGAGTGACAATTCGCGAGCGGTGGATATCGAAAAAGTGTTCTCGGCTATGTCGGCATAGGGAAAATCTAGGCTGGGGGTGGCTCAAAATTCTAATGGTTTGCTCAGACCAGTAAGTCTGAGACCACGGCCACTGCGGTGTCGGCTTTAAGCCCACAAGAATAATGCGTCTGGCGTGATTGGTCGTCTTTTCTAGCAACTGTATTTCTCAG
>SPJK01048804.1_pt1 | contig 14867 bp, 12 predicted proteins | sample 3741771 | NCBI WGS metagenome assembly SPJK01 (sample SAMN10925997, study PRJNA522277) | cold seep metagenome | isolation source: Elba SIP-enriched marine methane seep metagenome, extraction at timepoint T2 | place: Italy: coast of Elba, Mediterranean Sea | reverse complement strand
GAGCAGTTCCGGGTGATTGTCTTCACTCTCCATCGCTTGGCGGGAAAGGGTAATGATTTCCTCCACGCCCAGAAGAGAACACAGCGGCGTTGCCATGGTCAGGATTGCATACCAATTCATCCACGGCGGGCTCATCCGCTTGAAGCATTGCGGCAGGATGATCTGCCAGAGCGTTTGACTGCGCGAGAAGGCGAGGCTTTCCGATGCTTCCCATTGCGCCGTCGGCACTGACTGAACCGCCCCCCGCACAACTTCGGAGATATTCGCCATCACCGGCAGGGACAGCCCGAAGACCGCCTTCATCCAGTCAGGGATCGGAATGATGAGGCCGAAGACCTCAATTTCGAACGGGAAGGCCAGCAGCACGATGAACAGCAAGACCAACCAGGGTGAATTCCGGAAAAGCTGGGTGATGAACCAGGCTGATTTGCTGATCCACGGGTTTGGGGATATCTGCGCCAGCCCCAGCGACGCCCCCGCCATTGTACCGATCCCCATTGCCAGGAATGAGATCAGGACATTGAAGCTGAACCCCTCCCGCACAAGGAACCAAACCCAACGGGACAAGGCTTCGAAGGCACTTCCATAGCCGAAAGTCGATTGCGCATGGGCGGTCAGTGGCCAGACCAGCATCACGGCCAAGATTGCAAAGGGTGTCCATGGCGGCAAGGAGGCGAGCCACCGGGTCATGAACATCGCGTCGGGCGCATAGCCTTTTGCATTGTTATAGGGCAGCAAGACCGGCAGATCTGTGCCGGGCGCGGCGTTGATGCCGGGGATGCGGGTGCGTTTGATCATGGTCATGAAAGAGCCTCCCTCACGCCCCATAGCCGGGAATGCGCATGGTGCGTTCCCACTTGTTCATGGAGAGCACCACGACCCCGACCAGCAGAATATAGACCACAAACAGCAGCAGCATGGTCGGGTACTGGGCGGAGGGGAAGTCGTTCCATATCGTGACCGCCTGGTAGAGCATCTCCGGCACGGCGATCGCAAAGGCCTGTGTCGTTGTCTTAACCAGATTGACCAGATTGTTGTTGAGCGACGGAATGCTGACCCGCAGCGCCAGCGGCATGACGATATAGCCATAGGTCTGCATTCGGTTGAAACCGAGCGACTCTGAGGCTTCTATCGTGGAATGAGGTACGGCCTCGATACCGGCCCTGAAAATTTCAACATTGAACGCGCCGGCAAAGAAGCCGAGTGAAATGATCGCCCAACCGACATTGGAAATGATCGGTATCTCCAACCAGCCATCCGGCGAATAGGTCGGCGTGAACTGGCCGAGCGCGAAATAGAAAAATAGTAACTGAACAAGCGGCGGTGTGTTTCGGAAGAACTGAATATAGCCCTGAACGATGGCGCGCACGATGCGGGAGGGTGACCCCTGCATCCAGGCCCCGACAACGCCGATGACCAAACTCAGAAATACGCAGGCGACAGAGAGTTGAACCGTCACCCACAGTCCTTCGACGATGCGATTCCAGCTCCGCTCCTCATAGAAGAAGATGAAGTTCCAGCGCGGTGCGATAGCCGCCAGTTCTTCGAAGAATGTTGTAAAGGCCTCAAGCATAGACCCCGCCCCCCGGGAAGCGGCCGCGACGAATTTCGCCGCGGCCTTGCCCCATCAATCGTTACGCTTATTCAGCCAGCCAATCGCCATTGCGTTCGGCTTGAGCCTGAAGATATGCGGTCGCCTGGATGCCCCATTTGGCTTCCAGTTCGATCAGACGACCGGACCGGTGCCAGTTATACTGCATGCCGGACATGAAGTTACCGAAGACGCAGTTTTCTTCTGCTTTCGGCACCGCGAGACCCCAAGGGTTGTCGTCTTCGGAAGCCAGTGGCATTTCGAAGTCATCCCAGTTGCCGGAAGACAGATCGGACATGATCGAGCTGTCGTCATAGACCCAGGCAATGCATTTCTTATCGCGCAATGCCTGCTTGGCTTCGGCGTTACCGGTGAAGGCCACAATCTTCGCCCCATAGCGCTCTTCGACGATCTGGTTGTAGAACGCGCCCTGCTTACCGCAGACCGGCTTATCCTTCAGATCCGTCCATTTTGACAGGCCGAGAGGCTTCGGTGCCATGATATTGGTGCCGGAGGTATAATAGTTCGGGCCGACGATACCAACGATTTCCCGGCGGTCCTTGCGGTCCGACATCGTGGCGATCATCAGATCGATCTTGCCTTGCTCCAGGAACTGCATGCGGTTGGAAGACTGAACCGGCACAAGCTCAAGCTCGACACCCATCGCATCGGCAACGTCTTTTGCCATGTCGATTTCCATGCCGACCAGATTGCCGTTCTCATCCCGGAAGCCCCAGGGCTTGTAGTCTGCCTTGACGCCGACCACGAGTGTGCCGCGCGACATGACTTTCTTCCAAACGTCATTGCTGCACTGCTGACCATCGGCCATCGATGCGGTTGCGGTAAGGGCGGAAAGCGCCAGACCGCAGATTCCTGATGTAAACACCTTCTTGAACATTTTGGTACTCCCTCTGAATTATGCGGGTCATGCCCGCCAGTACTCTCCAAGTTCGTGGGCGTGTCGCTCCACATCTGCGATACGCCTTTGCGCCGAAGCCCCTGCTTCTCGGACAACGATACCCAAGAGGGACTCCAGAACAACCATTGCCGCCACATGTGACGGGAAAAAATGTGGACTCTCCGTGGCGAGAAAGAACGCATCATCCGCGATTTCTGCAACGGGTGCGCGCGCGTCATCGGTCAAGACGACCATATGAACCCCTTGTTCGCGCAGCATCTCGCCCAGCCGCACAGTGCGCGCTGAATAGGGGGCGAGTGTCATCAGCAAGGCGGCATCCCCCGGTCCGAAACTGACGGCGGAGCTGACGGATTCCAACCGGTCATAGGAGATCGAGCGCCAGTTCGGCATCGCCATGGTGGCGAGATATCCGGCGTAATCTATCAAGGGGGCTGCACTCATCGCGCCCACCAGGGCAACCGATCGCGCCCGTGCCAATGTCCGCGCTGCCTTTTCCAACTTGGCGGGATCGACGGTTTGAAGCACATCACGGATGTTTGTCATCGCGGCGGCTGCCTGCTGGATCAGAAAAGGTTCTTTGGTTGGACCGTCGGCGGCATCATTCGCTTCGACAAGCCGCAAGGCTTTCTCGGCAAAGCGCGAGCGGCCCCGGCTGATTTCCCCCCGGCACATATCGCGCATGGCATCATAGCTGTCACAACCGATGGCGCGGGCCAGGCGGGAAAAGGTGGTGGGGGTCATATCGGCTTCACGGGCAATATGGCGAAGCGAGCGGGTGGCGATTTCTTCCGGATTGTCCAAGACGAATTCAGCCGCACGCTGCAACGTTGGGCTTAGCGCTGAGAACCGCTGAGAGACCGCTTCATTGATTGTGCCCCCGGTCGAAACCAATATATGCCCCTGCTTGTTCGGATGACGCCATCATAGGATTTGTTATAGACGTCACAAATTTGATCAGTTAGTGAAACGGATGTAACAATTTTGCGCAAGAAGTAATTTGCTGATCTTCAAATTGGATCTGATCTTAAGATCATTCCTGAGCTAACTGATATCTGTGCCAAGCTTGGATAGGCGTGTCTTTGGGGCGAATGCTGGGGCAATTAACCAGCGTAAGAAATTGGGGTAAGCATGAGTGTTTTTTACGATCCGGACCGCCTGGCCAGCCTGACAGCGCGGGAGCAGCAAAGCTTCGTGGCGCGGACACAAAAGTCCATGGCGATGGCTCAGCAGGCCGCCGCGCATATGCCGGGCGGTGTTCCCATGGCCTGGATGGCAGGCCTCTACCGCACGCCGCCGCTCTATATCGCGGGCGGTAAAGGGGCCTCGTTTACGGATATTGACGGCAATCGCTACCTGGATTTCAATGTCGCTGATCTTGCCATGACGATGGGTTATGGTCCTGAAGCGATCACGCGGGCGGTTACAAAATCGGTGTCCGAAGGGGCGCTCTTCCTGCTTCCCGATCAGGAGGCGCCGGCTGTTGCCGAGGCGCTGGCGCGGCGAAACGGGCTTCCTTATTGGCAGTTCACGCTTTCAGCTTCCGGGGCGAATACTGAGGTGATCCGCATCGCCCGCTTCATCACGGGCCGGGAGAAAATTTTGGTCTTTGGCGGTCATTACCATGGGCATATTGACGAGATGCTGGTGGATGTTGCCGAAGGTGGATTTCAGCCGGGGCTTCTTGGCCTTCCGAAATCGGCTGCGGCACACACCATCATCGCGCCTTTCAACGACCTTGAGGCAGCGGAACAGGTCTTGGCGCGTGAGGATATTGCCGTGGTGATGACAGAGCCCGCATTGACCAACTGCAATGTCGTCTTGCCGGAAGAGGGTTTTCACGCAGGGCTGCGGGCGCTCACCCAGAAACATGGCAGCCTCCTCTCCTATGACGAAGCGCATACCTATCAATTTGGATATGGCGGGCTTTATCGGGCCTGGGGATTGGCAGGTGACTTTCAGGTTCTGGGCAAGGGGCTGGGGACCGGCATTAGCTTTGCGCTCTATGGCATGTCCGAAGAGATCGGCCGGGTCGTGGCCGCGCATATCGATGTCGACACGGAAGCAAATGGCTTGGCGCTTGGCGGGACAACCTATGCCTCAGCCCTTGCGGTTGCCACCGCGAAGGCAGCCTTGGAAGAGGTTTTGACAGAGTCCAACTACGCCCGCATCGCAGCGTTGGGAGAGCGCCTATCAAACGGCTTGGAAGCGGTGTTTGAAAAACACGGACTGCCCTGGCGTGCCTTCCGGCTCGGCCCGCGTTCCGGGTTCTGCATGTCTGATACGTTACCCCGGAATGTCGAAGACGCTGCACGGTCGCTGGACAATGACTTAATCGACGCCCGCCGTGCCTTCATGGCAAATCGCGGCATATGGGATTCCGTCGCCTCCGCCGGCCCCCAGGCGTCCTTCGCCCATACGGAGCAGGATATCGACCGGTATGTGGAAACGGTGGATGCTTTCTTCTCGGAACTGAAGTGATCGCGAGGCTGCGAAAAGCCTCAGCCCCACTCCAATATCACTTTGCCCGCCTTGCCGGATGCCATGGAGTCGAAGCCTGCTTGGTAGTCGTCGATGGGGAAATGGTGGGTGATAAGAGGGGACATATCCAGGCCTTCGCCGATCAAGGCGATCATCTTGTACCAAGTCTCAAACATCTCCCGGCCATAGATGCCCTTGATGGTCAGCCCCTTGAAGACGACGCCGGTCATATCGATGCCCGCTTCACCGGGCGGGATACCCAATAAGGCGATTTTGCCGCCATGGTTCATCGAACCGATCATATCGTTTAGCGCGCGCGGGCTACCGGACATCTCCAGCCCGACATCGAAGCCCTCCACCATGCCGAGGTCGTCCATGACATCCCGGATTGCGACATCCGCGACATTGATGCAATGCTCAATCCCCATGGTCTTGGCAAGCGCCAGACGATCAGGATTGATGTCAGTGATGATGACGTGCCGTGCTGCCACTTTGCGGGCAATCGCGGCGGCCATGATGCCGATGGGGCCGGCGCCGGTGATCAGAACATCTTCCCCGATCAGATCGAAGCTCAAGGCGGTGTGGGCCGCATTTCCAAGCGGGTCCAGGATCGCGGCGATGTCATCCGGCAGATGGTCGGGCAGTTTATAGGCGTTATGGGCGGGGATCGACAGATACTCTGCAAAGGCGCCGGGTCGATTGACGCCGACACCCATGGTATTGCGGCAAAGGTGTTCCCGACCCGCCCGGCAATTCCGGCAGGTCCCACAGACGATATGGCCTTCGCCGGAAACCCGATCACCGGCGGCGAAGCCATCGACCTCTGATCCCACCTCGACGATCTCACCGATATATTCATGGCCGACGGTCATCGGCACCGGGATGGTCGCCTTGGCCCAGTCATCCCAGTGATAGATATGCATATCGGTGCCACAGATCGCTGTCTTCGTGATCTTGATCAGCACATCGGTCGGGCCGATGGAGGGGGCTTCAACCTCACCCATCCAAATTCCGGGTTCTGCCTTGGCTTTAACCAGCGCTTTCATACGGCGCATCCTCCTTAACTGATCACACCAAGTTCGCGGCCAACCTCTTCGAAGGCCTGGATGGCGCGCGCGATGTCTTCGCGGGTATGGGCGGCGGACATTTGGGTGCGGATGCGCGCCTGGTCCTTCGGCACGACGGGAAAGGAAAAGCCAATCACATAGATGCCGCGTTCCAACAGCTTTGCCGCCATCTCTTGAGCCAAACGGGCATCCCCCAGCATGACCGGGACAATCGCGTGATCTGCTCCGGCCAGCGTGAAACCGAGCGCGGACATTTTCTCCCGGAAGAATGCTGCATTCTCCATGACAGCACGGCGCATGGCAGCGCCTTCGGTACCTTCGACCATATCCAACACTTTCAGCGAGGTCGCCGCGATTGTCGGCGCAAGCGTGTTGGAGAATAGATAGGGGCGGGAGCGTTGGCGCAGCCAATCAACGACGACTGCCGGGGCCGCCGTGTAACCGCCTGATGCGCCGCCCAAGGCTTTGCCCAATGTGCCTGTCAGAATGTCGACCCTGTCCGCGACACCGCAATATTCCGGTGTGCCGCGGCCACCCTCCCCAACAAAGCCAACGGCGTGGCTGTCATCGACCATCACCATGGCGTCGTATTTCTCCGCCAGATCGCAGATGCCCTTCAGGTTGGCGATGATGCCATCCATTGAGAAAACACCATCCGTGGCAATCATGCGGAAGCGGGCATCTTTGGCTTCTTGCAGGCATTCCTCAAGCGCGCCCATGTCATTATTCGCGTATCGCAGGCGCTGCGCTTTGCAGAGCCGGACGCCGTCGATGATCGAGGCATGGTTCAACGCGTCTGAAATAATCGCATCTTCCGGCCCCAGCAGCGTTTCGAACAACCCCGCATTCGCATCAAAGCAGGAGGCGTAGAGGATTGTATCCTCCGTTCCGAGGAACCGGGCGATGCGCTGCTCCAACTCCTTATGCTCTTCGCCGGTGCCGCAGATGAATCGGACTGAGGCCATGCCATAACCATATCGGTCCAGCGCGTCTTTCGCGGCATCGACAAGCGTCTGGTTGTTGGCAAGGCCAAGATAGTTGTTGGCGCAGAAGTTCAGGACTTGGTCTTCCGCGCCGTTACCGGCATCAACCGCGATATGGGCGTGCTGGGTAGACGTGATCACACGTTCGGCCTTGTAGAGGCCGGCATCCTGAACATCCGTCAGTTCATTGCGGAGATGCGCTATGAAATCGGCAGACATGTGTGCGCCCTTTCGAAATGTCATCGTCTAACAAAGCCCAAACACTTCTGTATGGAGTTTAGGCGCGTTTCTCTAGCACGATTAACAGGCGGAACGCCATGTACAAACCAAGGAAGGGCATCAGTTTTTCTTCGATCTTGATCATCGGCTCGACGATGCTTCCCGGGATCATAGACCAAAAACCAAATCCGCCCGTCAATGGATAGGCAAATAGGCTTAGGCGATCATGGCGAAGCGTCTTCAGGGATGGGATCATGGTGACCAGTCGCTGCCGGTGCTCCAAGCGTTTGAACAGGAGCGTCGGAATGGCCTGATTGGATTCGAACGGGTCACGAAAGGGGGTGGCTTCGTCCGGTTCGTCCAGCGGGTCGACGGACATGTCGACGGGCTCTTCATGGATGTAGTTGTAGAAAAGCCAGCTGATCGGCGTGATCCCAGGCTCGATCATGGCGATCCGGCCACCGGGTTTCAGAACCCGCGCCGCCTCTTCGAAAAATCGTCCGGGGCATTCAATGTGGTGGAGGACATCCAGCAAGTACAATCCGGCGAGACTGTTATCCTCGATATCCAGGTTCTGCGCATCGCCCACAATATCAACCCAGGGAGACGGGAGGATGTCGAGGCGCTGGATTCGCGGGTCGGTTAGAAAATCGCGGGAATGGCCTGACCCGGCCCCAACTTCGAGAATCTGACCGGATACGGCCTTTTCATCCGGCATCGCGGCCCAAAGGCGGCGATAATAGTCGCCATAGACCGTGCGCAAAGACGCCTTCTTCTCCCAGGCTGTCCGATGTGCTTCCAGACGTGGGTCCGTGGCGGTTTCGCTGCCCTTTGTCACGTCAGAAGGCCTTCAGCTTACGCCAGGCGAAGACGACCATGCGGAGCAATAGCCAGCCATCCCGGAAGCGGCTGATCTGTGGTTCACCATAAGTGCGGTCCGCATAGCGGATCGGGATCTCAACGATCTTTAAATTCTGTTTTGCCCCGCCGAAGATTAAATCGAAATCCCCGAAAGGATCGAATTCCCCGAAGTAAGACCGCCCGGCGATGATCTTGTTGTAGTCGGACTTGGTCAGCACCTTCGTACCGCAGAGCGTATCCGTGAAACGCTGGTTCAGCAGGAAGGAGAAGATCAGCGCGAAGGTCCGGTTTGCCCAATAGTTCAAAAACCGCATCGCGCCTTTTTCCATGGGATAAACCAGTCTGGTGCCGTTGATGAACTCACCCTTGCCGGTGGCGATGGCGTCATAATATTTGGGAAGTTCTTCCGGTGGCATCGTCAGGTCGGCATCCAGGATCATCAGGACGTCACCACGGGCTTCGTCGAAGCCTTTGCGAACCGCGTCGCCCTTTCCTTTGCCAGGCTGTTTGTGAACCTTGATGTCCCAAACGCCTTCGTATTTGTCCCGAATGCGCTCGCATTCTTCATAGGTCCCGTCGGAGGAGTTCCCTTCGACATAGAGGATTTCGATATCCTTGGCGAAGCGGGGCAGCCGGGTCACGGCGTCCTCAATATTGCCTTTTTCGTTTCGGCACGGCACCAGAACCGTTGCGGACAGATCACGCCGCTTCGCCTTCTTCATAGATCGCGCCACGACATAGTGTCGAAGGCAGAGGCGTCGGATGATTGGCAGGGTTCCGATGAAGCGGTTGATCAAGGTGCCGATGCCAAGAAGCTTGCGCGGCACAAGCTGGCGCCACTCCATCTTGATGACATCGAACTCGGTCAAGCGGAGCAGGTTCGCGATGTCATGATGGCCAATATAATTCACTTCCGGCTGGCGCATCTTAAGACCGGTCATCTCCCCGACCCGAAGGGCTGGCTCCCACAGATGGCTGTAATAGGCGATCACGATCCGGGTTTCCGCATGGCAGAGGGTATGGAGCTGCTCCAGCGTTTTCTGCACATCATCCAGAAAGCCCAACGTGTCGGACAAGACAATAACATCGAAGGGACCGCCCAATTTGCGCGTCAGTCCTTTGATCCCTTCCGCATCACCCTGGTGAAATTCGAGATTGGGGTGGTTCCGCTGGGCTGTTTCGATCATTTTCTCTGACAGATCGATGCCCACACCGCGCTTCGGCTTCAGACCGGCGAGCAGAGCCCCTGTCCCGCAACCGATGTCGAGGACGGAGACCCCTTCGGGGATAAGAAAACGCATATAGGCTAAGTCGTCCGCGTAGAAACCTGAGTTTCGTGCGCGCCAGGAATCCCGATCACCCGCGATCGTGTCGGCGTGTTTCTGGATAGCCGCCTTGCGTTCGGACAATGTTGAATTTGGCTGCGTCATGGCAGTGGCACCTTATGGAAAAATCGGCGCTTGGATGGCCCGTCGCGGGCAGGATGTCAATGCGTGCTATTGCCGCCATTTTCTTCGGGTTCGGTTAGACGGGGATCATCGGCCAGATGTCCGGGTTCCTCAGGCAGTGACTTTGCCCCTGAGGTCAGCCACACGATGCCACCGATTAAACCGATTGCAAGCAGCACGAGGCCAATAAGAATGGAGACCGCCAGCCCGCCATCTCCTTCTAAACCAATTAAGATGAAACCGGCGGTCATTGCCCCTTCCCGTAATCCCCATCCGGCAAGGGTTATGGGCGCCATGGAAATGATTAAGGCGGTTGGGACGACAACAAAACACGCGGTAAGACTGGCATCCATTCCAACGCTTTGGGTCAATGCCCAAGATGCGGTGATCATGATTGCATGCCCTGTCAGTGCGATAATTAACGCAGCAGGGCCTGCACTGAAAGCCTTGAAGGCGTTTTGGAGCTGACTGCAAAATTCTCGGGCTTCTTTTACAATCCGAAAACGAGTCCATGATGATGGCAGTTGTGCCATCGCGAATAGCACTATTACCGCGGAGATTCCCCCGCCGATCAAAACGCCGACAGCGACCTTGGCTGTTATGTCCTGAGCCGATGTATAAAAAATGGGATAAGAGCCTAATGCGATCAGGAGCAGCGCCAGGAGGCCGATGAAGCGGTCGACAAGAACGCCCGTGGCCGCAGCGCGTAAAGGGATGCCAATGTTGCGGGCACGAAAAATCCGCAAGGCATCTCCTCCGATAACGGACGGCAGTGCTTGGTTGAAGAACATGCTTTCCAAATAGAAGCGCGCGGCTTTGGGAAATATAAGAGTTGGGCCCATCAGGCGGGAAATGCGTGTCCACCGATAGCTGTTCAATGTGACTTGAAGGGCGATCAAAGCGAAGGCCAGGGCGACCCATGCCAACTCTGCACCAGCGATCCGCTTGCCGACAGTTTCAAAGTCAGTCTTTGCCGCAATCACCCATAAAATAAGTCCTGTGACGGCAAGTTTTAGGACGACACCGCCCCAGCGTTTCATACGTTGAGAGTTTGCACTGGTCATGCCGGTTTCGGAACCTGCAGGTTTTCTTTAACACGGCTCTAAGATACGGACCGTCTCTATTCAGCCGTCACTCGGGAGGCTGGTGAATACCTGTCCTTTTGTGTGATGGCAATAAGCGAAAGCGCTACTGCACGAATACAGCTTGGCCAATACCGTCAAAAAATCATCAAGCTAGGCGAATTGATTTACGATCTGCCCACGTCCGGATGAATTCAGAGGCTGAGCTCCGGTATCCGCCACTTGGTCAATAAGGCCGACGATCGCGCGATCAGCTTCGGCCGCTTGTTTTATCGCTGAAATAGCGACTTCCTGCCTGAAATTCGCTTGGTTGACGGCCAAGCTTGTCGGGATATCTGCCATGTCCCCGCCTTTCATTCTCCGATGCATTCTGCATCGTTTTAAAGCTCCAATGGAGCGATAGTTTCCAGTCCATTTCTTTGATGCCAAGCAAATTGCTGACACCAACATAGAAAATCGAGCTTCTGCACGACTTCAGAAACTATACCCTAGTCCAATGGAAAAAGCGAATCAATCCGCGTCTGCGGCGACGACGAGGCTGACAATGTGATCCGGATCATCAACCGCACCGGAGCGACCTACGCCTTTTTTGATGCCGTCAACCAAGTCCATGCCTTCTACAACATTACCCCAGACAGTATATTCGCCGTTGAGGAAGCCCGCGTCATCAAAGCAGATGAACCACTGGCTGTTTGCGGAATTCGGGTCTTGAGTGCGGGCCATGCCGATGGTGCCTCGTACGAAGGGCTCGTTTGTAAATTCGCCATCAATGTCCGGGTAGGAAGATCCACCTCGGCCTGTTCCCGTTGGGTCGCCGGTCTGCGCCATAAATCCGTCGATGACGCGGTGGAAGACGACGCCGTTGTAAAACCCTTCTCGGGTCAGCATCTTGATCCGTTCCACATGTCCAGGCGCAAGGTCAGGGCGCATTTCGATCACTACGCGACCGGATTCCAGCTCCAGATAAAGCGTGTTTTCCAGATCTGCCCCGCTTGCACCGACTGCCGTTGACAGCGTCAAACCGGCGGTGAGGAATAGTTTGCGGAGGATGGATGAAGTATCGAAACGCATGGCGCTGGTGTCCTTCCTGACATCAAGTCTTATTCTTTGGTTGCTTCTGATAACGCACCCGGCGCGGCGGGTAAAGTGATCGGTAAGCAGGTGGGTAGGAACGGGACCTTGCTCGTCCAAGGGCTCTTCATATTCCTTCATTCCGCCATCAATAAAGCTGCCATTATCTGCTATACGATCTCGGTGGAAAAAAATGCCTGCATAATCTTGCATACAATCAAAGTGCCATTGCACCTAGTCGTGTGAACTGTCACGATTAGGCTCATGGCTATCTCTGAAACAAATGCTCAGAATGCGCGGCGTTCTGTTAATATCGTGTTTGGTGAACCAGATGCCGGGTTACGCGCTGCCTTGCGGAATGCGCTGACCCGCGTCGGCTTCGGTGGTGTGCGTGATTATGACAAGATGGCGCCGCTGAAAGAGGCCGTGACCAAGACGGAACTCGATTTGCTTGTCCTGGATGCCAATATGGATGGCGTCATGGCGGATGAGTTGATCCAGGATATTCGCTATGGGCGGTTAGGGTTTAACCCCTTCATCCCAGTGATTTTAACAATGTGGGAACCGACTGCTGATTTGGTGCGCCGCATTGCGTCCAGCGGGACTGATGATTTGTTGGTGAAGCCCATCAGCCCGGCGCAGCTTTTCGACCGCATCAAGGTGTTAACGACCAATCGAAAACCTTTTGTCGTGACGTCGGACTATATTGGTCCGGATCGGCGCAAAGACGTTGCCAGAGGTAGCGAGATCAAATCGATTGAGGTTCCAAATACGCTCCGTGCCAAAGTCCGGGGAGAGGGCAACGATAAAGCGCGGATGAAGCAATTGATCGTCCAGGCGAATATAGAAATCAATGATATGAAACTGAAGCGCAATGCGTTTCAGATTGCCTTCCTGGTTGGTCTCATTCTGCCGGAATTTGCGCGCGGCGTGGTTACGCCATCGCTGGCGGATGGTGTACAACGTTTGCTCTCGGTTGCTGAGGACACTGGCGAACGCATGCGCGGTACCAATTATGAGCATGTTTCGGAACTGTGTGATTCGATTATTGGCGTTGCCAATTCCCTGAGCGAGACGTTGGAGAATCCTGGCCGTAAGGATATTGATCTGCTCAAGCCGCTCTCTGATGCGGTCTTACTTGGCTTCAATCCTGGATCGAATGCCGAGGCTTTGACCGGTCAGATTTCCAGTGCGATCACAACATATAAGAAACGTACGAAAAACTGAGTCCTGCCGAAGTCTCTGTGACTATCCGACGACGTCCACGCTCCAGCGCAGCATTTGTCCGCTTCTGAAAGGAAGGACCGTATTCCCGTCCGGCAGATCAAGCGGGCCTGGCGTCTCCGTTGGTTCTCGCGTCAGCCTGACACGTGTTTCATTCGGCGGCAGGCGATAAAACGCTGGGCCGTTCAGGCTGGCAAAACGCTCGAAATGCTCTAAAGCGGCATCTTCTTCGAAAGCTTCGAGATAGAGTTCCAAGGCTGTTGGCGCATTGAAAATACCGGCGCAGCCACATTCACTTTCCTTGTCCTTAACCGCATGCGGTGCGGTATCAGTGCCCAGGAAAAAGCGTGGGTGACCGCTGACCGCTGCCTCTCTAACTGCCAATCGGTGTTGCTCCCGCTTTGCGATGGGAAGGCAGTAAAGATGCGGGCGAATGCCTCCACGGAACAAATCGCTACGATTGATTAGCATGTGATGGGGGGTGATCGTCGCGGCCAGATTGTCTCCTGCAGATCTTACGAAGTTTGCGGATTCTGCCGTCGTAATATGTTCCAGCACGACGCGTAGGTCGGGAATCCGCTCCAATAGCGGCTTCAGGACTCGCTCGATAAACACAGCCTCGCGGTCGAAGATATCAATATCTGGATCGGTAACCTCCCCATGAACCAGAAGAGGCATGCCGATCTCCGCCATTTGCCTAAGCACCGGCTCGACCCGCGTCAAATCCGTTACGCCATGCGCCGAGTTCGTGGTTGCGTGGGCTGGGTACAGCTTAACAGCGGTGAGTATGCCGGTTTCATGTCCTGCAGCAATATTGTCGGGATCCGTGCCATCGGTCAGATAGGCGGTCATGAGCGGGGTGAAATCAAGATCATCCGGCAGGCAGTCCATAAGGCGCGCACGATAGGCCTCAGCATCATCTGTGGTGACGACTGGCGGGACCAGATTCGGCATGACAATGGCACGGGCAAACTGACGTGCTGTTGCCGGAAGAACCGCTTTCATAACGGCGCCATCCCGAAAATGCACATGCCAGTCATCCGGGCGTCTGATTTCTAGCCTGTCGGTCATGCAGCCTCCAATGCCTCTTCAATTGTTGCGCTTGTGGTGTCCTGTCGTTCGATGGCGCCCCGATACCATAAGGCATAGAATAACAAGGTCCAGGCGGCAAAGCCTTCCCGTTTCCCCTCAGCACGTTGGAACAATTTGCGGACCTTGTCCGGGTGCGCGATCTCTTCGATCGCGGGTTGTCTGGCCATCAATTCTCCCAATGCCGCACCACGGGAGGATATCCATTCGCTAACCGGGACAGTGAAGCCGCGCTTGCGGCTGAATGCCTCCGCTTCCGGCATACGGCCATCCAGCCATTTCCGAAGCAGCCATTTCCCGCGTCTATCTTGGATTTTCATGCGGTCCGGCAGTCGGAAACTTGCTTCTGCAACGACGGGGTCCAGGAAAGGTGTGCGGCCTTCCACACCATGGGCCATGAGGCATCGATCAAGCTTGTTAAGCAGATCATGGGCTAGCCAGTCTCCGCAATCGACAGCCTGCGCGGTCTGCAGGGGGCTGCGTCCGGCGCTTTCCGCCATGGCCTCGTCACCGCGGATCGCATCGCGCCAACCGCTCAGGTCGTTGCGCAGGACATCAACCTTATCAAAGGCTCCGCGATGGCGGATTGTCCGGCCCCCCATCCACCAGGGGCGTAATGTTGATCTGTAACGACCATAGCCGGCCATCAGCTCATCGCCGCCTTCGCCGCACAGTACAACTTTCAAGTCCTGCGCCGCGCGCTCAGCCAGTTTCCAGGTCGGCAGGATCGCATAGTCCGCTGCCGGATCATCCATCGCCTTGGCGATCGCAGGTAATGTCTTCCAGAAATCTTCCTCTCGAAAGTCAATTTCCACATGCTCTGCACCGACCATTT
>SPJK01017323.1_pt1 | contig 14869 bp, 12 predicted proteins | sample 3741771 | NCBI WGS metagenome assembly SPJK01 (sample SAMN10925997, study PRJNA522277) | cold seep metagenome | isolation source: Elba SIP-enriched marine methane seep metagenome, extraction at timepoint T2 | place: Italy: coast of Elba, Mediterranean Sea | reverse complement strand
GGCCGTGAAGCAACTTGAACGCAGAGGTATTGTCGTCCGCATCGATACCGAGGAGTCAGAGGATAAAAGCCCCACCTTCAAAACAAGTGAACGCTTCCTTGAAATGGTTTCGCTTGATTCACTGGATCAGCTTCCGCGAATTGCAGAGCATAACGATTGATAACACCTTCGAGATCTGCCTGTTGTCAAGTCGTTTTTATTTAAGGCTTTCCGAAAAAGAATCGCCCAATCGGTCCTGCTTGCCAAGGTTACCGAAAAAGTTTTAAGTGCTTTGATGGCTAACGGTTCGGTCACGGTATAGCCTAACGGGACGCGCACCAGTTAACATGTTTATGCGTAAAGGACTTGTAGGACGGCGGTAGCCATGCCAAAAAGGTAGGCTGCACCCAACGTAACCAGCTCACTTGTTAGACCATGTCTCATTGGACTGCCGAACAGATTCGATCACACATCAAAGAAGGCCGCGCGAGCGTGTTGCCATCTTTGTTGGCATGTGACTTTGCTCGATTGGGTGAAGAGATTCGCGCTGTCGAAGCCGCCGGGGCGACGATCCTTCACTTGGACATCATGGATGGCCACTTTGTGCCAAACCTATCGTTCGGAGTTCCAGTTGTTGAAGCGATCCGACAAACGACCGACTTGGTCCTTGATGTTCATCTAATGCTTGATAATCCGGGTGAATACATTGAGCCGTTCCGCAAAGCAGGCGCTGACATACTGACTGTCCATGCCGAGGTGCTCGAAGATCCAAGGCCAACACTTGATCGAGTCAGAGGACTCGGTGCCGGAGCCGGTCTGTCGCTTAATCCGCCGATGGAGATCGAGAAGCTCGATGCCTCATTGCCACACTGTGACCTTGTTCTGGTCATGAGCGTGATGCCAGGGTTTGGCGGGCAAAAGTTTGATCCGGTCGCACTCGAAAAATTAAGTTACTTACGAGACCACAAAGATTGTACTGCTGTGCTGGAAGTTGACGGCGGTGTGAATACGAAAACCATTGCTGACTGTGCCGATGCCGGTGCTGAACTTTTAGTTGCAGGCACGGCCGTCTTCGGACGCGAAAGGAACGGCAAGTCAGAACACGCGGCGCGCTATGCTGAACTTACGCAGCTTGCAAACCATGTCGCCGCGTCTTGATGTCCCCTTGGGAACCCCCATGCAAAACATTCTATTAGTCCGACCGGGTGAAACCGAATATGACCAACAAGGTCGTATTCAGGGAACCCTCGATATTCCTCTCAGCGAGGATGGACGCCGCCAATGCGCCGAAGCAATTAGCGAGCTTCGCGAGCGTAAGCCAATCGCCGTATATTCGAGCCCCTGTTCCTCGGCAACTCAGACGGCTAACTTGTTGGCGAACGAACTTGGAATCAAACCGAAGGCAATCGACAAGCTTCACAACCTCGACCATGGCCTTTGGCAAGGGATGCTTGTCGAGGATGTGAAAACCAAACAGCCAAAGGTCTATCGCCAATGGCAAGAACAACCCGAGACCGTTTGCCCACCCGATGGCGAGACGGTGCTGGAAGGCAAGCAACGCGTCGCGGAAGTTCTCAAGAAACTTCTCAAGAAGCACAAAGAGGGGACCATCGGCATCGTCGCGCCCGAACCGCTTGCTAGCCTTGTTCGTCACGTCTTGCAGCAAGATGAATTAAGCGACCTTTGGAAATCAGCCGAACAATGCGGCCACTGGGAAGAGATCCCCGTGCCAGTAGAAATGGCTACTAGCGCTGATTGAAGCAATGCTAAATCGTGGCGACACAGCGTATTCTTGAAATACACGTAATTCGATGAGTAACGTACCGATCGGCAGAGAAATTTCTTCTAGGCAAATCATACAGCAGTCATAAGACTGTGTTATTTGAAGTGATAGGAATTTCTTCTTCGTAGGCGATACCATACTTTTCTAGGAAATCGCTGATTGATTCTTTTGTAGCGGTCATGTTCTCGTAAGTTGGGATAATACCACTATCAAGATCACGCAAGTTTATCTCTAGGCTATCTTTATCTAAATCGTCATTTTTCGTTATTGTGATCAAACCGCGAGTTAAGTTTTTTACTTGGTTGTTGGCTTGTAATTTTAGAGAGAATCCGCTGAATAATGACCCCAGGCTAAAACTAACGATAGCGATTATTGCGATTAATACGCTTTGTGATGCTATGCGAGCCTTGCGATTTTGAATTCCAAGCTCGACTCCGAACCATAAGGCGAATCCAATAAGAGCCCAAAAGAAGATATTCATCTCACTCTACCTTTATGTACGTAGGGTGCATGTTGCTTAGTCACAGCAGGATCTTGCGACTAGATTGATTCTTTGCGTCTCTGCGTCTTGGCGGTTCTATCTCTTAAGCACCCGCGTATTGCTCGGCGTAGTCTAACACCCAGCGGTCGATGATTCCGCAGAACGCTTCGGCATCGAACTCGGCAATTGGCTGATAATGATTCCGTGTGAACCCTTCTTTGTTGCGGACTGCTCCTTTGGCGGCAGCAGCGACGACGTGAAACTCGTTGAACGAAGAGACCGTGATCTGCAGTCGGCTGAACAAGTTTTGGCGTTTGCCACCAGCCATCACAAGATCGTCTCGGCTGATACCGGATCCCCAGCCCCGGTCATCGACGATGGTTTCCATCTTGAAGCCGGGCAGGTTGTCCGAGAGTTCTTTGAAACGCTGTTCAATGTGCTCCGTCACTTCCATCCGGAACTTGGAATGTCGACGCTTTTGCTCCTCTTCGGTCAAAGCCTCGGCTGCCTCGGCAAAGGCCTTCTCGGCCCGCGAGCTTTCGCCACGCTGCGTGGCACGTTTGAGTCTTTCGCTGAAATCCATCACGGTGTGGGGTTCACCTCGGTTAGTCACATGGTTGTCTAACACCAGTCTAGGACGAATTGGTTCGTAGGCCCAGTGCATCTAGGCGGCAGAGTGCATCTAGCCCTCGTCCCAGAGCAGCTTCTACAATGGTCGACATGTCTAGTACGCCGACAACAGCCGAACCGTTTGATTATTTGATCCTGGGGCAAGGAATTGCCGGTTCGACGCTCGCTTGGCAGCTTATTTGGCAGGGGGCCAAGGTTGGTGTGATTGATGCTGGCAAGCCTACAACCGCTTCACGAATCGCAGCTGGATTGTTGACGCCGATCACCGGCAAACGTCTCACGGTGAGCGAGCGTTGGGATGAACTTTTCCCGATTGCCGAACAGTTTTATCAAAGGGTCGAAAAACAGACGGGCAGTAAGCTTTTAATCAAAAAACCCTCCTTGAGAATTTTTGCAAACCAAGAGGAAAGAGAAACATTCGAGCGTCGATGCGAAGAAGAAAGTTTTGCCAAACATGTCCGCTTAATTGATCAAATACCTGATGGATTAAAGGGACCTCTGGGCGGATTCGAGATGGTCGAAGCGGCTCGACTGGATACGGCCGTTTATCTCAACGCAACCAGAGATTGCCTCCATGAACGAGCTAGTTATTTTCAAGCGACGATTGATCCGAATAGTGAGGTTGTCTTGGGCGATGACGCGGTCATGATTCCAAAGCTTGGCGTTAATGCTAAGCGGATGATCTTTTGCCAGGGAGCTGCTTCCACGCTGACAAATTGGATACCTGGATTGCAATTAGAACCTTCGCTTGGTGAAGTATTGTCGATTGAACTTCCCTTTGAATCCAAGCAAACGGTGCATCAAGGAATCTGGCTTGTTCCTTTAGAGAGTGGCACTTATCGACTTGGTGCGACCAATCGATGGGATGGTTTCGATGAGGGACCTACTGAAGCAGGTAAGCAAGAGTTACTGACAAAATTAACTAAGCTTGCGGAAGCTAAACCTGAGCTGTTCACTCATCAAGCAGCCATTCGCCCAACAACAAGCGATCGAAAAGTGAGCTTCGGATGGAACGCGAATGAACCCCGATTGGGTTGGCTAAATGGCCTCGGCACCAAGGGCTCATTGTGGGCTCCTTGGAGCAGTTCGGAACTGCTCAAAAACGACTACAAATAAAGCCAATCGAAAGGGTCTTTTCCACGCCTTGGCACGTTGTGGCTGGAGCATAAAAATCGTAGAATACACGGTTTCCAAATTGCCGCTTAAAGGCAGCAATCTTGCGCCTTTGTCATAGCTACCTTTGAAGGATCTAACGCGTGTCGAACGACTCCAACGGACCTGACCAACCAGACGATGAAAACCCCGCTGAAGAGAATCAAGGCGGCGAGCCGATCCCGATGGATCAGCGTGAGCCCGGTTTCGATCCTTCAACCGAAGCAATCGCTAAATCGTTGGTGAATCTTCCCATCGAAGATGAGCTCAAAGAGAGCTATCTCACCTACGCAGTGAGCGTTAGCGTCAGTCGAGCTTTGCCTGATGTGCGTGACGGTTGGAAGCCTTCGCAGCGCCGTATTCTGGTGGCGATGAACGACCTTGGACTTACGTCTTCTGGTAGCACCAGCAAGTGTGCCGGTATCGTCGGTGAAACGATGAAGCGTTATCACCCGCACGGTGACGGGGCAATCTATCCGACTCTCGTCCGTATGGCCCAGGAGTGGGCAACCCGTTGCTTGTTGATTTCGCCGCAAGGAAATTTCGGTAGCATTGCCGGTCTTCCCCCCGCTGCGATGCGTTATACCGAGGCTCGCCTCTCGCCCGTTGCCGGGTTGATGCTCGAAGACTTGAAGCTCGACACGGTCGACTTCACCCCGACCTATGATGAAAAACTGAGCGAACCAACCGTCTTGCCATCGAAGTTTCCAAACTTGATGGTCAACGGCTCAGGCGGTATCGCGGTTGGTATGGCAACCAGCATTCCGCCGCACAATCTAAAAGAGGTTTGCGAGGGCGTCATCGCATTGATCGACAATCCGGAGATTACCATCCCCGAATTGATGCAGCACATCCCCGGCCCCGACTTCCCGACGGGTGGCATCATCTGCGGCCGCAGTGGCATCTTGAAGGGTTATCAGACGGGTCGAAGCACGGTTACGCTTCGTGCTCGCACTTCCATTGAAGAGACCGGCAAGAAGAAGCGAATTCTCGTCCACGAGATTCCTTACCAGCAATCGCGTGACCCGGTCATCAAGAAGATTGCCGCCTTGGCAAACGAAGGTAAAATCGCCGGCATCAGCGATGTCCGTGACGAGTCGGACCTCAACGAACCGGTTCGCATCGTCATCGATCTCAAACGCGATGCTGATCCAGACGTGGTCTTGAACCAACTCTACAAATTCTCGCCGCTGCAAGACTCGCAGAGCATCATCTTCCTTGCTTTGGTGGATGGCAAGCCGCGTGTCTTGACGCTCAAGGAGATGCTTGAAGAGTTCATCCGTCACCGCGTGACCGTCATTCGCCGACGAACGCAATTCTTGCTTGCTCGGGCTCGTAAGCGGAAGCATACGGTTCAAGGCTTGTTGCTTGCCCATGCAAACATTGACGAAGTGATCCGCGTCATTCGTGCCAGCAAGACGCAACCCGAAGCGAAGCAAGCGTTGATGCAAATCAAAACGCCTGCTGCTTTGCTTCAACGGGCTCTTGGCGACGATGGTTTCGCTCAATATCAGCAAGAGCGGGGCGTTGCTGAGGACTACTCGCTCACACCGGTGCAAGCCGACGCGATTCTGAAGATGACGCTTGGTCAATTGGTGAACCTCGAGCAAGAAAAACTTGCCGACGAGCACGCAGAACTCCTCAAAGAAATCGACGGCTACCTCGAAATTCTTGGCGACGAAGCTCGCATTTACGCCATCATCCGCGAGGATATGGTCGAGCTTACGAACTCACGCCACGTGACGCCACGCCGAACTGAGATCTCCAACCAAGAGATCGGCGACGTCAATATCGAAGACTTGATCGAAGAAGAGACCATGGTCGTTTCGATTAGTCACAACGGCTACATCAAACGGACCGCGGCAAGCGTTTATCAAGCACAGCGTCGCGGTGGCAAAGGGATCAAAGGTGCGAAGACTGACGACGACGATCCGATCGAGCACTTATTCGTCACAAGCACCCACCATTACCTGATGTTCTTCACGAACCTCGGCAAGGTTTATTGGCAAAAGGTTTATAACCTGCCCGAGCTTGCCCGTGACGCCAAAGGTCGTGCGGTGGTGAACCTGCTTAACTTGGCTGAAGGCGAAAAGATTGCTGACTGCCGTGCGGTTCGCGATTTTGATTTGCCAGACCATTACCTCCTGATGGCAACGCGTGGCGGCTTGGTTAAGAAGACCGAACTCTCCGCCTATCGCCGTCCCATGAAGACCGGCATCATCGCCATTAAGCTCCGCGAAGGGGATGAGTTGGTCGATGTCGCCATTGTCGAAAAGGGTGACGAGGTCGTTCTTGCCACCGCCAGCGGCATGGCGATTCGCTTCGACGAGTCGGACGCTCGGCCCATGGGTAGAAACTCAAGCGGCGTGAAAGGGGTAGCCCTCACCGGCGACGACGAACTCGTCGGCATGGTCGTTGCCGATCCGGAAGCGACGCTCCTTACAGCGACTGAAAATGGATACGGCAAACGAACCCCGTTTGGTCCGAATGCAACCAACGGCGAAGACGAAGCCAACGGCGAAGACGAAACCAGTTCGTCCGCTCGTTACCGAACGCAAAACCGTGGCGGTAAGGGTGTCCGCGATATCAAGACAACTGACCGCAACGGCAAGGTTGTCGGCATCATTCGCGCTGACGATACTGACGAGCTGTTGATGATGACCGCCCGCGGGAAACTACAGCGCATCCGCGCTGCCGATGTCAGCACCATTGGTCGAAACACTCAGGGCGTGCGTATCATGTCACTCGACGATGGCGACACTCTAACGGCAGTCGTCCGCGTTCCCAAAGAAGAAGATGACGCCGCTGCGGAACCAGCGGCTGAATCCGATGCTCCCACCGAAGGTGGCGAGGGGTAGTCCCGATTCTTTATGGGACGAAGAATTCAGAAAGGCTCGGTAGTTTATCGAGCCTTTTTTATGTCCTTATCACGTTATTTGCGGGAAGATTTCATTAGAAAATTGATTCGTCAGCTCGCATCGGTTACGCTGTGGACGTTCTAAATTCTTTTCTCATTGGAGTCTCGCTAATGACTACGACATCCCTGATTGGCACCAAGGTTTATAACCGTCTATCTATCGTCCTCATTGTAACGGCGATTGCCCTATTTACTTCCCAACAAGCAGAAGCTGAGCTCGTTCTTCGAACCATCAACCAAACCCTCTCTGGCGCTGAACTAGCCATCGACCTTGATCAAGATGGCAACAACGATTTTACGATCATCGACGATGGCGTGGGCAGCTCTCAGATTGTCCCCATCAATCAAACCGACTTCTCCGTCTTGCTTGGCGGGAATGGTTCGCCGAATAAATTTTCTTTAGGCGATTCAATCGATGATACTGCGGGCGTTAGTGGTAATGGACTCATCTACATTTTCGGTGGCCAGAGCCCATCCGCCTTTGAAGAGCCCGGTTCGACAGGTTTCATTGGCCTGAGCCAAATCGATCCTGAAAGAGGAACCACCTTCGGCTTTCTTGAAATCACCCGCGGCAGCACGATCCTCGGCACGATCGGTTATCAAACCACCCCAGGTGCTTCTGCGATTGTGAGCGTGCCTGAACCAACAAGCTTAGCGGTTCTTGCCATCGGCATGTTCGGCGCGTTGATTCCCCAGCGACGCCGCGGCTAGTGGCTGCGGAATCACAAGTTAAACCAATGAAAAGGCTGGGTGTTTTTGCCCAGCCTTTTTTGTTGGATGTCGAAACTAGGGTATTCGCGGCGATCAAGGCTCACTTCGAGGTTGCTCCGTAGTGATAATTTGCGTATTTTTCTGTTTGATTTAATCACACCTCTCGCCGAACCTACAAATATAGCTAGTAAAAAAACCTTATCACGAAAACCTCCTGTCGGCAGTTTGCCATGTGGATACGTGACAGTTGTTTTTATTTACTATCTTTGGAAGTAAAACAAATGCCACGCTTACAACTTCTACTATTGATCATTTTAATTAACAGTCAGTCGTTGTCGGTTGCTTCGGGAATGCTACTCCAAACCTTCAACGATCCCACCCCTTCATACCTTGACGAGTTTGGAAGATCGGTCGCTCTCGACGGCAACAACGTGCTCACCGGGAAAACAATTGATATCCCCATCCCCTTTCTTTTTGGGCAGGCTCACCTCTTTGATGCCTCGACCGGAAACCTGCTCCAAACCTTCAGAGACCCCACCCCTACTTCCCGTGACGAGTTTGGAAGTTCGGTCGCCGTCGACAGTAATAACGTACTCATCGGGGCTCCTTTAGATGACACCAACGGCACTAATGTAGGGCAGGCTCACCTCTTTGATGCCTCAACCGGAAACCTGCTCCAAACCTTTAACGATCCTACCCCTACCGGCAGTGACGAGTTTGGAAGATCGGTTACCCTTAACGGCAATAACGTACTCATTGGCGCACGTTTTGATGACACCAACGGTACTTCTGTTGGGCAAGCTCATCTCTTTGATGCTTCAACCGGAAACCTGCTCCAAACCTTTAACGATCCTACCCCAACTTCCGGTGACTATTTTGGTAGTTCGGTTGCTCTCAACGGTAATAACGTACTCATCGGGGCATTCGGTGATGACACCAACGGCACTCAAGTTGGACAAGCTCACCTCTTTGATGCCTTGACCGGAAACCTGCTCCAAACCTTCAACGACCCTACCCCAACTTCCCGTGACGAGTTTGGAACTTCGGTTGCCCTCGATGGTAATAACGTAGTCATCGGGGCACCTCGTGATGACACCAACGGTACTTCTATTGGGCAAGCTCACCTCTTTGATGCCTCGACCGGAAACCTGCTCCAAACCTTCAACGATCCTACCCCTACTTTCGCCGACCAGTTTGGATATTCAGTTGCCGTCAACGGCAATAACGTACTGATCGGGGCATTCGGTGATGACACTATCGGCTCGGGTGTAGGGCAAGCTTACCTCTTTGATGCCTCGACCGGAAACCTGCTTCAAACCTTCAACGATCCTACTCCTATTAGCATTAACGAGTTTGGAGGTTCTGTCGCCCTCGACGGCAAAAACGCACTCATCGGGGCATCGCGTTATGACCGCAATTCTGGTCTTATGCAAGCTTACCTCTTTGAAATTTCCGTTCCCGAGCCAGGAACCTCGTGTCTCTTGCTAGGTATGTCGCTACTCGCAAGTATAGGCCGTACGCGCATCTAGCCATACAAGTGCAAAAAAGATCGCTCGTATGAAGCGAGCCATGAAGGGTTTGCGACTTGATTTTCTCCTACCCCCCCCCCCGAACCTTCCCCTTCTGACCCCAATCTACCTCATAGCCACCCTCGCTTATTTCGCCTACAATGCAGGGCTCGGTTGGGGCGATTCGTCTCTGATTCGCGCACTGCGTAGGCAATTCTTTTGCCGAATCGTGCGGTTTTAGACGTGATTCCTGGCCGAACGAACTCAAACCCTTTGCCAAACTCTGCTTACTAAAATCTGCTTAATGAGGCAGGATCAAAACATGATTACCAACGATCAGCTTCGGGGCTCGCACGTTGCCCTCGTTACGCCGATGGTCCCTTGCGGGGGGCTCATGGTTATCGATTACCAACACACCTACCGCCTGATCGATCAGTGTCTCGACGCGGGCGTCAAAGGTTTGCTCTTTGCCGGCACGACCGGTCAGTCGGCAACGCTTAGCCACGCCGAGCAGATCGAACTCTGCACGCGCGGCATTGAGTACGCCCGTGCCGGTGCGAAGTCGCGCGGCCGTGAGGTGACTTGCCTTGCAAGCGCTGGTTCGAACTCGACGAGCGAAGCAATTTACATGTCGCGCAACATTATCAATGCCGTTAAGCCTGACGCGCTGTTGCACGTTACCGGTTACTACAACAACCCACCGCAAGAAGGTTTGCTCAAGCACTTCCAAGCGGTTGGCGATTTGACGGCCGAACTTGATACGTCGATCATTCTTTACAACATCCCCGGCCGAACGGGCAGCCGAATCGAGCCGGCGACGATGATCGAACTTGCAAAGCATCCCGCCATCGCTGCTGTGAAGGATGCGACAGGCGACTTGGATTCGCTCAAAGAGATCTATGCCGCAACCAACCCCGATGAGTTTGCCATCCTGTCGGGCGAAGATCACTTGGCAAGCAAAACGATTCAACTAGGTGGTATCGGTTTGATCACCGCCTCGGGTAACCGTTGGCCTGCTGAGTTCCAACGCGTCACCGAATTGGCAAACGACGGTGACTATGCCGCCGCGGACGAACTGCAAGCCGCGTTGCAACCTTGCATTGATGCGGTCTTCTCGGTCAAGAATCCAATTCCGCTGCACACGATGCTTGGCACCGGCGTTCGTCCCCCACTGGTGACGATTGACGATCTGTTGCCAGAAAATCAAGCGACCGCTCGAAAGCTGATCGATGCTGCCGAAGCGATTTCCGAATTTCCCCACATGAGTCTTCAAGAGGTAAGCTGAACCAAGATGGGTCAATACGACGAACTAGAGAATCAGATCAACGCGATCTGGGAAGCGGACTCAAAAAGTGATTCGGATCAGCAGGCAGTTGCCGAGGTCCTAGAGATGCTCGACAAAGGCCAAGTCCGCGTTGCCGAGAAGGTCGATGGCGATTGGGTAACCAATCAATGGATCAAGAAGGCGGTTCTGCTTTACTTCCGTTATCACGATAACGAAAAGATGACTGCCGGCCCGATCGAATGGTTCGACAAAGTGCCGCTCAAGACCGATTGGCAAGCTGCCGGCGTCCGTTCCGTGCCCGCCGCCGTCGCACGCTATGGTTCGTTCATCGAGTCAGGCACGGTTTTGATGCCAAGCTATATCAACATTGGTGCCCGTGTTGACACCGGCACGATGATCGATACTTGGTCGACCGTCGGTTCGTGCGCTCAGATTGGCAAGAACTGCCACATCTCTGGCGGCGTCGGCATCGGCGGCGTCTTGGAACCGATCCAAGCAGGCCCGGTGATTATCGAAGACGATGTCTTCATCGGCGCACGCTCGGAAGTTGCTGAGGGTGTGGTTGTCGAAGAGGGGGCCGTCCTTGCGATGGGTTGCTTTGTCGGTGCTTCGACCAAAATCTACGATGAATTGTCGGGCGAACTTTTGCCGTTCGGTCGAATTCCCGCCCGTGCCGTTTGCGTTCCAGGCACGCTGCCATCGAAGAAGGGGCCATGCTCGACTTACGCCATCATCGTTAAGAAGGTGCGTGACGAGAAGACCGACAGCCGCGTTGCTTTAACTTCGATCCTTCGCGAAGAGTAAAAGATAGGTGTGACCATGGGGACGACACCGATTCTGATTGCTGGCTTGCCAGGCAAGATGGCGCTCGAAACGGCATTGCTTGTCGAAGCCGATCCGCAGTTAGAAATCGTCGCCGCGCTCACGAGTCCCGCTCGACATGGCGAAACACAACAAGTCGGCGGCAGTGAACACGTCCTCACCGGTTCCGACAAGCGTGATTCGCTTGAGCTGCCTGATGGTCTCATCGCCATCGATTACAGCACGCCTGACTCGGCAGAGGCGAATGCCGAGTGGTATGCTGAGCATCAGGTTCCTTTTGTGATGGGAACGACTGGCTACGACTTCGACGCGGTGCGGAAGCGTATTAGTAGTTCGAAAATCTCCGCTGTGATTGCCCCCAACATGGCGGCGCCGATCGTCATGATGCAGGCTGCCATGCGTTGGTTGGCCGAAGAGTTCGGCGGCTCGTGCAACGAGAGCCAACTTTCGATCCGCGAAAGCCATCAGCAAAACAAACGAGACACCAGCGGCACGGCCAAGGCGCTGGTCGCTTCGTTCCAACAGCTCGGCATCGACTTCTCGGTCGATCAGATCGACAAGGTCCGCGACCCGGCCGTGCAAGTTTCTGAGATGAATGTCCCCGAGGAACACCTCGCCGGACATGCTTTCCACCGGTACGACATTACGAGCGCCGAGGGGACGGTGAATTTGGCGCTCGAGCACAACGTCGTCGGCCGCCGCGTCTATGCCGAAGGAACGGTCACCGCCGTTCGATTCTTAAAAGCAAAGCTGGCCAAAGGAAGCACAGGTGAGTGCTTTAGCATGGAAGACGTCTTGCGCGGGTAACGGATATTTCGTGGTTTTAGAAATGGAACCAGAATATACTCTAACTACTCAGTTAGATTATTATTGCTTATTGAATATTCTTAACTCACGAATGATACGGAGTAGTGTGCCTCAATGACTCAGCATGATCCTAGTCTAGAAGATCGGGCCCTCGCCACATTTGTCAGAAAAGGTCTCAATGTAAATGTAGATGTAGGTGATGATGATAGAATTACTTCACTTTCAATCGAATACGCCGATCTATCTGACGACGATTTGGCACACTTCGCAGCATTTCCAAAATTGAAAAGACTCAACCTTTCTCACAGTGAAGTTGATGATGGAATCTGGCAGCATATAGTCGGAATGGTCGAGCTTGAATCACTCACACTATGGGAAGAGGAAATATCTGACCTTGGAATGGAGAATCTACGTTGTTTTCCAAATTTAAAGTCGCTTGATATTCGACAGACTTCTGTCAGTGACGATGGGTTAGTCTACGTTGCTCATTTAACATCACTAGAAAATCTTGAACTCCTCGGTACAAAAGTAACCGGTGCTGGAATGCAGCATTTACGCGACCTCTTAAACCTTAAACACCTTGGTCTCGTTTCAACACGCGTTGACGACTCTGGATTGCAACATCTTAGTTGCTTGAAAAACCTTGAGGAATTAGAACTTGAGGGGTCTGCTATTACCAATGATGGCCTTGCTCATATTGGAAAACTCTCAAGTCTGAAATCGCTTACAATCCATAACTCAAAGGCCAACGAACACGGACTTGTCCATCTTGAAAGCCTTACCAATCTTGAAACTTTATATATGTGTCCCCCGATTACGAGGGTAGGACTAAGATCACTTAAAAAAATGTTAAGCTTGGAATATCTTTTAATCGGAGATGACCCTAGATCAGAAAGATTCTTGAAGTCTCGATTACCGGACGTGCATGTTTACTAATTTTACTTTGTTCACTAGGGGTGAGTGTTACTACGGCACTTTTTAGTAGTCAAGAACATCTAGCCAGTGAGACTAGACTGCAAACAGCCGCCTCACCAAAGGAAGCACGGGCGAGTGCTTTAGTATGGAAGACGTCTTGCGCGGGCGATCGTTTTTAGATAGTCGGAAACGCTTAAGTGATAGCGGTAGTTAGTTGCCCAGGCTTATTCATGGTCTAGTTTCTTGAGTCACCTGTGACAAGCTAATACAATATGCCGAGACGCCTTATCTCAAAATGCACATGAGACTTCACCATGGTCGGCCCTTTCTTTAAGCGATTTAGCTCAATAAGATATCGAAGTGTACTCGTCGCACTTAGTGTTTTGTTTCTCTTGGCTACTCGCTCCGATGCTCAAGTTTTTGCTCCAGGCCCTTCCATTTCGGGTCTGTTTGATACGGTCCTTGATGTGCCGAGTCCTCCGCCGGTTGGGGTTTCTGTTTCGGGTGGCGTCGGGGGTGTGGCAGGTCAACTAGCGCAGCTGAACATCAACTCGGGTGGCTCCGCAACGAATAATTTTACGGTCGCCTCAGGTGCTGAGGTGAATGTTGATGGAGGTTCGATAGGAAACAATCTAACCGCGCTCAACGGGAGCGAAGTGAATCTGCTTAACGGCTCCATCGGCCTCGACTTCCAGACCGAATCCAATCGCGTTGACATTTCGGGTGGTACGGTCGATGACCGATTCATTGCGGACATTGCTGCCGAGGTGAATCTCTCGGGCGGCTCGATTGGTGACGATTCCGAAGCAATGGCAAGCAGCGAAGTGAACATCACCGGCGGGAGCATCGGTAGCAATTTCACTGCTTCGGGCGGCGCGATGGTGAATCTTTCCAGCGGAAGTATCGGCGCGCTTTTTACGGCTGATAGCGCGATCGTTGACATCACAGGTGGAAATGTGGGGAGCGAATTCATTGCTCAAAATAACTCGACGGTGAACATCTCGGGCACGGCTGATGTGTCGAATAATTTTGACGTCGGTACGGGGAGCGTGGCAAACATCTCAAGCGGGACCGTGTCGGCTGGCATGACGGCTCTTGACGGTGGCACGATTAATATCAGCGGCACCGCTGCTGTGGCTCGATTTGAAGCGGAGAATGGAAGCGTGGTGAATGTCTCTGGCGGACAGGTTGGTGTTGGTGCCCGGGCTGAGACTGGCAGCGAAGTGAACATCAGCGGCGGGACAATCGACAATGGCATGATCGTTTTTGCCGGTAGCGATGTGACCATTTCCGGCGGCACGCTTTTTGACCTATTGCAAGTCTTTGGCGGTGCGGAGGTAGAAATCTCGGGCGGTCAGGTAGGACGTTTCGCTGATATCGAAGGGACAATTAACGTCACCGGCGGTGCCCTTGATTCACTGGCAACGGTCGAGACAGGTGGGGTGTTGAACATTTCTTCTGGATCGGCTGGCGATGGCATCGAAGTCCTGGATAGTGCGTCGCTGAACATATCAGGCGGGTCGCTCGGGTTTGGCACGATGGCTCGCAGTTTCAGTTTGATCAACATCCGTGGCGGGAGCGTCGCTCACAATCTGACGGCAGATCTTGCAAGCGTGGTGAATGTTACTGGGGGCAGTGTTGGGGACAATTTTGAAACCGACGGCGTCGTCAATATTCAAGGCGGTGATTTCTTAGGCAGCATCGAGGCGACCACCAACGCCCAAGTGAATCTGTTCGGGACGGATTTCGAACTCGACGGCGTTCCCGTGCCCGGTCTTGTGTCGGGCGCACCGACAACGATCTTCTCCCGTGGTGGTCAGACGCTGTCGGCAACCTTGGCTGATGGCACGCCTTTTGACATTGATCTGCATACGCTTGT
>SPJK01097262.1_pt1 | contig 14870 bp, 20 predicted proteins | sample 3741771 | NCBI WGS metagenome assembly SPJK01 (sample SAMN10925997, study PRJNA522277) | cold seep metagenome | isolation source: Elba SIP-enriched marine methane seep metagenome, extraction at timepoint T2 | place: Italy: coast of Elba, Mediterranean Sea | reverse complement strand
CTTGCAATTCCAGCATGGGCGGCGCCAACCGACCCTCCGGGGTTGTAAATGAGAAGGGCGTGGTGCGTTCGCTGATCGGTACAGTGATGTCCTGCATCCGCTCGAGCATCTTGACCCGCGACTGCGCCTGACGCGCTTTTGAGGCTTTGGCGCGGAACCGGTCGACGAAGGCCTGCAAATGCGCGCGGTCGGCTTCCTGTTTGGCGCGCTGGCTTTCCAATTGAGCGGCTTTGGCGGCGCGCAATTTGAGCCAGTCATCATATCCGCCCGGACAAATCGAAAGCTGTCTGTGTTCCAGCGCCATCGTGTGCGTGACGCATCGGTTGAGCAGTTCCCGGTCGTGCGAAACAATGATCACCGTGTGGGGGTAGCGCTTGATATAGGTCTCGAGCCAGGCAGCACCCTCAAGATCGAGATAGTTGGTCGGTTCGTCGAGGAGCAAAAGGTCAGGCTGTGCAAAAAGGACACCGGCAATCGCCGCCCGCATCCGCCAACCGCCGGAGAATTCGCGGGTCTGGCGCGCCAGATCGTCATGCTTGAATCCCAGGCCCATCAGAACTTCCGCCGCGCGCGCCTCGGCCGACCAGGCATCGATATCGATCAAGCGGGTATGAATGTCGGCGATCCGGTTCGGGTCGGTTGCGGTATCAGCTTCCGCCATCAGCGCAGCGCGCTCTTCATCGCAGGCAAGGACGATATCCAGGATTGTCTCCTCACCCGGAGCAACCTCTTGTGCCACCCAACCCAGCCGCGCCCCGGTGCCCAAACGAATGGAACTGTCGCCGCTCGGGTTTTCAACATCCTCTCTGATCAGTCTCAGCAGGGTCGATTTACCCGTGCCGTTCCGACCAACCAGACCGACCTTCCAGCCCTTGGAGATGGTCGCTGACGCCCCCTCAAAAAGCGGCCGGGCTTCTACGCGATAGTCGAGATTTGAAATGGTCAGCATGATCGCCCGGGGTGTAGCGCCTCACCTGGCAAACACAATGGGGCAATGAAGGATCGGGACTGGATACGGCCTGATGCACGCGGGGGGAGAGGACGGAGTTTGTGCTGTCCGGTTTCGGCGTCAAAGCGGACTTTAGCGAGTGTCTTTAAACGCCCTAAATAAGACGCTCGCGAGCTTAGATGCGAGCTGCATTTCGTCATAAGGCTTTGCTTTTTATCAGGTTCGTTCCATGGTCCGCTCGAAATGGATTTGGGGACAAGCATGCTTCTGCGTCGCATTACAAAACACATCAAAGATCAAAACTGGTTCGCCGTTGGACTGGATTTCTTGATCGTCGTCATTGGTGTATTCATTGGTCTTCAGGTTGCCAATTGGAATGATGCGCGCCTGCAGAAAGCCGATGAGCGCCAGCTAATTCAACGATTGGCGGATGAAGCTGCCGAGTTAACATCCGCTCTTTCTGACTATCGGACCATTCACTCAGACACGGTCGAAGCCAACTTTGAATTTGTAGAACTGCTGGCAGACCCGGATGCGTGTTTAGAGGTCAATGATACTTACAAGCGGCTTTCACTAATGGCCACAGATTTTCCACCGCCGCGGTTTTCTGTGTCCACTATTGATGGGCTTATCAGCTCCGGTCGATCACAACTTATTGGGTCCGCGGATTTGCGCGACCGTATTTCCGAGATCGCCGATGAGTTTGATTTCATCGAGCGACAATGGACGCGATATGTCGCCGTAAAACAGGCGCTTGAATTGTCGTTCGTTACGCAATCCGGATTCTCGGTGACCGAACGTGGTGATCTAAGCAATGGCAGTTGGGATTTTGATCTGGATAGGTTCGATTACCGCACACCTGAAAACCTGTGCGGCAATCCTAGGTTTGTCGGCGCAATGACGAATGTGGCCATTACTCAGGAAATATATCTCAGTATCCTCAACCAAGCGGCGGTCAAGCTCGAAGCCTATTATGAGAGTCTCGATCAGCAAATCGGCGGCTAGTTTTGAACGCCGGATAAAACCGGAATATCGGCGTCTTAAACTCGCCCCAAAACGGACATGCCGCTTAGCTTGAATTCTTGAACCATGCATGGAAGATCAAAGCTATGAATGCTCGCCCAAAACTTCGTCTTTCAAGGCTTCGGGACATCGGCTGGTCGGTCTGGGACCCCATCGGTCTCAATGACTTCGATGGCAAATGGCAAAACGTATCATTTGCTGATGAGTATGATGGATACCTTATTCAGGCTGCGGGAAGGCTAAGAGCAAACGAACCGGATGAAGCTGTCATAGATTATCTGGTGAAATCAGAGACAGAATACATGGGACTGACTGAATCAGCGCGAACTAAGGAGCGTGCTAAAGCAACAGTTGATGCCATTAAGGCTGATGCCGCCCAGATTTGGCGTTATCCGGGCACCTGAGCAACCGCCATATTTCGGTATATTCGAGCAAGATGAGCGGCTTAAATTCGCCCCAAGAAAGACAGTCGACCCTAACCCTGACTAGGTTTGGATTCCAATGACCGCTTTCGGCGACAAAGCGGACGCTAGCTGACGTGTTAAAACGTATTCAGATCGTGGTCAGGGATGACTTCAATGGGACGTTTTAAGCGATAAAGCCAAAGTCCCAGAGTGACAAAGCCACCAAACATGAACGCGTGCAGTGTGACGACAACGGGAAATAGCATCAGCATAGGAACCAAAGCGCTCAACACCTTAAGCCGACCGCTGACCATTTCTCCATTAACGTTCATCTCTCCCGTCAACAGCGTGATTGCAATAAGCAATAGCAAAACGAGACTGAAAAGAGCACCCCACGACAGAACCCACCCCCAAACTATGAGCTTGTAGGCGCTTCCCAATGTGAGCCGACCGCCCTTAGTTTTGAGCTTCATGATCTCTCCTGGTATCTCAAGGGTTACTCATTCTTCGACAAGAATTGTGTGCTCGCAGTCCTGCTCGCAAGCAACAATCATTTGTCGAAGAGATTGCGAGTGAGGGATGCTCCCGATGTAGTTGGAGCCGTCTGTCAGTTCTAAACCGAACAGCATACTCCCCGACTGATATGCCGTTTCCACACGCCCGGAATTTATGATCGAAATTGCTTTTTCCCAAGAAATCCACTGCGGCATCAAATTGGAGTTAGATAGCGGTTCTTGTTCCGAGCGCGCGGAAATCTCCCAAAGTAGATCGAGAAAGTCCCAATCCGACGGCTCCAATTGAGACGGAGTTAGCTGTCCTCGCAAATGATCAGTGAGCGTCGTTCGGTCGCGAGGGCCTATCAAACGGTGCTTCGAGTCAAAATAGATGAATGACTTACTCGTTTTCTCCCCAGAGTAGCCGTCAATGGACTGCCCCAAAGCACGCATGGTTGCTCGGTTGAACTCCGGAGACATGCACTCAGCGGTCGCCATTCGCCTGACTGTGATGTTTAATTCACGATGCCTATATTCGGACTCGACGTCATCCAGATCGACTCGGCAGTCGTCAGTCGTGCACTCCCAAGTTTCAGGGTCCAGATAATAGGCCTGCGAGGGCGGCGGCAATACGAAGTACATCTGAACCGGTACTGCGTTTTGCACCGCATAAATGGCCTTCGACAGTGGATGTTCAACATGATAGTACGCCCACGGGATCGCACACAGGAAAATCAGTGCGATAGCAATCAGGGAGTTTGCGACCGCAAGTATTACTGCTCTAAGCCTTCGGATTTCGCTCAAGATCAGATTAGACGATATGCCGGTCACCGTCGCAACGAGCGCCAAAAGCGCGATCGCGAATATCCAATCATAAAAGCCGGCGCTGTCCTGCGTAGCACCAATCATTAATGTGCGCTGATCCAAGCAAGTGAATCCAGTGGTTGATGCGAACAGTGTGAGCAATCGTTCGAGAACAATGACGGACAACAAGACCACGAAAATCGAGGGTTGAATGTCAATTCCACGCGATCTGGATTTGCGCGAGGTTTTTCTTCGCTTCATTCCTCTAACTGTTCACTTTCACCCTATTAGTAAAGAGCGGAACATGTATCATCAAGATTGCAACTTGTTTCTCGACCGAGTTGTTGATCTTCTATTGTCAGAGGTGGTGCCTCAGAAGTTCAGAATTATGGAGCGGGAGCGTTTCTCGGCCGCATGACGTGGGACAATCAGATGAGATTTCGTCAAATCCTGATCAAGGTTCTGGTCGCTTCAATCCTGAGTTCTTTAATTTACTATGCTTCATCCTGGGCGACGCCGCCGGGCATCGCGAGAGAACTGATCCCTCCAGCGCTCGCGCAATTCGTGGTGGTTGCCTGCCTCCTCATGATCTATCCGGACGAGTTTGCACTACCAAAGTCGAAATCAAATACGTACGCAGCGCGCCTAGCTATAATCTCGCTTTCAGTTCTGGGTTACATTTTTTATTCTTTACCTCTTTTCCTTTGATATTTGGTGAGCTGTTATGGCGAATGGCGGCATTCGGCGTCGGAGCGGACTTTACCGGATACTTGAACTCTCATCCTAAACCTGTGCAAAGTCGATCTTCGTTATGGAATGGCGAGGCACCGCGCTGAAAAATTTTGTGAACAGCGAATTTCATCTCGGCGCACTCGCTGCGCTGTACGGAGGCATTATTTTCTACTGTTTTTTGGCGAGGCTAGATCACACAACTGGATGGGTAGGTTTTGCTATTGCTGCGATAGCAATCATGCAAGCGACGGCACGCTACTTTCAAAACCGATTGACGGGCTTTTGGGTGGCTGCGTTCTACGCTTGTGGCTTTGGCATTTGGGCGTCGCTGCTCGTTCAACTCTGATCGGCGCGCTCGTTATGGGCGGTTTAGCGAGCAAAAGCAGACAATAGTCGAATGTCCGCTTTCGGCGTCAAAGCGGACATCGTTTCGCCTCAGCCAGGCCTTGAAATCTGTCCGCGTCTGAGGCGAATGTGATCGAATGAGGATAGGATCACTAACACTAAACTGGACGCATACCTCCATAATATTGATACTAGCTTTGGCGTTGTTGGTGGCATCGTTCGATTGGGGGGCTCGCTATCTAAGTTGGCACAGCCTCTCCAAAGCTGAGTTGGTCAATTCAGCGAAGTCGTACGCGGCGAAGCGAACTCCAAATGCCGAGGCGTGTCTATATGCAGTGAGATGCGACCGAGGAGTCCCAACTATGGAATTGGTCAAATCTGTCGATAACTGGGACCTTGAAGCGGCCAAATCTCTAACTTGGGCTCGCCGATTCGAAGGAAAATGTCCTGGCCGCACAGCCAATTTCGGGTTGGAACTAATATCGAAGAAACCCGATGACGGTGTGAAGTTCTCGAAACGAAGACGCGCTGTTTGGTCTTTTTTCAACGATCGTTTTGTTCCAGTGCAAGGTCGATTTCATGGTCCCCATGCTTTCAGCGAAACTGAGCCCGAGCCCTGTACCGGGGAGTTCGCCATCACCAAGACCACGGTTGGTCAGTGAGTCTGCTTTCGGCGTCAAAGCGGACATTACGCCCTAGTTTCGCCGCCTAGTTTTCTGCGAAGCGAATTTAGTAACTGCCTATACTCGTCTCGGCGAAAATCCGTGACGATAAAAGCTTCTTCGTTCCAGTCTTGATGTAACCAAGATATACCCCGCATGATCATCGAGATTTCCTTGCTTGAAAGCGACAACTCAATTTCACCAGTTTCGTCTTCCGCGGCCACCAACGTACTCCCTCAGGTGTTTTAGACTCTTATCAATCCTCGCAGCCATTACAGATGCCATAAGGAGAAGATTCAAGTGTCTGCTTTCGGCGTCAAAGCAGACGTTACTCAGTCACTTGATAACGGTGAAAGGTCGGCGACGCTCGCAGTCTGAAACGCATCGAATGGATGATCGATTATAAAAAGAACGCCATCGCCAAACTCTACCAGAGAATAAGGCTTTCCACCGCACTGAATAGCGCCCTTGGGTGTCAGGGAATGGGCATCCACCAACAAGATGTCTGACGAGTATGGACGCGGCACCCACCATCCATCCATGATTTCCGACTTATGTGGAACGCCTATGAACGCTCGACCACTCAAGCCGTGTTCCGCAAAGAAAACATCGGGTTGAAGCTTGTTCGACGCTGTAACCTCAAAGCTTGCAGCATCCACACGACACAGAGAATCATAGTTGATTAGAATGATGCCTCCGTCGACAACAACGGGGTTCGAACTGCCATCGCCTGGCAACTCAACTCTACGTACTCTGTTTGTTGCAGCGTTCACAATCCTCAGCGCCCGATCGCGAGCCATTGTAACGACGATGTCGAGACTGCCCGGGATCAGCGCAAATCCCGACGGTCCTGAATACCCCGGATCATCTGGCTCCAGAGCGTCCATCTCAATTTCGAATTTCTTGCATCTGAGATTATCGGTATCTACGAAAAAGCCAGCGGTGTAGGATGTCCACGTCCCTTCAGACAGGTCCCCGTCGAAGTGGGAAAAATCTGTTTTGGCGAAATCGGCCTCGGCATCCACCCGCGCCAGGCTATCGGCTTTACGAAGCAATAGTGCGCCGCTCGGGTCTGCTATCAGTGCACTCTTTTCGTCACTGATCACAACCCTGCGCTCAGTTCCGTCCGCCGAAACCAAGCGAACGCCAGCAGTTGTGTCGCCGGCGATTTTTGGGACATAGACTTCGGATTCGCTCACTTTGATCAGCATTCCGCTATTCGGGTCCGCTGAGCGATCGAGTCAACTCGCAAAAATTATCGAGACGGATTTTCTGGCCTTGCGTATGAGGAGCCAACTTCCGCTTTCGGCGTCAAAGCGGACATTACCGAAATCGGCGCGCTCTAATTTTCTGCGGTATTGGTTGAACTTGCGAATTACAGCGTCCGGTGCCATCAACTGAGAATGAAGTACCACATTCTGGCAATCGCATGTTTTCCGTTTTTGGGAGTTGGCCTTTCTCACTCCTCGCCCAACTTGGACGATGACTCTATCTCGATAGAGTGTGCTGTAGCGATCAGAATAACGATGGAAGACCTTGAGGACCGACTGACGACACCGCTGGAGAGAAAGTTCAGAGGTGTAAAATGCGTCGAAACGGCGGAAGATAAATTATTCGTCTGGGTTCAGCCCGCTGATCGCCTGTCCACCGGCGGCGGATATTTTTATGAGATTGCACGAGATACATTGCGGATACTGGCCAGGAACCCTTCACGCTGATCGACTGCAGACTTAGCGGTCTATCGCGATTCATATGATCGCTTACACCCCGAACCAGATGCCCGCATTCGGCGTCCAAGCGGACTTTACCCGACGCACTGAACTTGTCATGAATCGGCCCCATCAAACGTCCGGCGGAATACTCAGATGACTGTACCTAGTACAAAAACTTATCCAGCCAGTCGCAGGTGCGTTTGGTATACGTGGAAGTACTTCGTGTATGCTGCCCCGCTTTTTCTTTATGCGGTACCGCATTCGATTCACAATATTTTTGGCGTGGACTTAACCGGTGGGTGGATGGGAGATCGCGGTCCGGTTGGAGCAGGATACGTAGTATTGGCGGGTCTACCTATTTACCTGTTCGGTTTCTTAGCCGGTCTGGAGTATTACTTTTTTAAACCGCACATCGCCCTCACAGTCACAGATGAGCACATCGAAAAGTACTTCAAGTGGATGCTTCCTAGAAGGAAGATACTCTGGGGTGACATTGAGTCGGTTCAAAGGTCGATCAACGAAAAAGGCGATGAAGAACTCATCATGATCTCTGCCGGAGACGCATATAGAATCAAGTCATCTTTTCTTCGCACCGGTTTATCAGATTTCATGCATGAGATAGAGAAACGTGGATTCTCGATTTCGAGCGAAGTCATCCGGTCGGTCTGACATGTAGCGAAACTCTCGGAGTCAGATCGCTCCCTGCTCCAAACCGCATGTCTGCTTTCGGCGTCAAAGCAGTCATTCAATCAGTCACTGAGTCCGAGAAGGTTTGCCGCCAAGCAAGTGACGTTCGCTGTGTGCGGTGGTAGCCGTTAACGTTCATGGATCGGCGAAAGTGGGGAAAGAGATGCGGTCTGGGTTAAGAACTGAAGCGCATTGGAAAAATTATGTCGCGTATTGCCATCGCCAAATCTGGGGCGGCGATTGGCTGAGCTGGCGGATTTGGATGATCACCCTTCTTCCCTACGCCGTCGGGGCTGCAGCCGGTTGGTTTATAGTCCCGGCACTAACTGCAGATGGAATGGATGGTGGCCGTAGCAGTCTCGCAACAGCCGGTGCATTCGGTGCGATGAGCGCCTTCGTGGTCAATTGTTGGATCGCACCTCGCCTTCAAAAACCGCAGGTTGCGAACGACGGTGTATTTTGTGGATCACTAACACTTACCTGGAACGAGAACGCTATGACGACGTCAGTGGGTGGCTCCACTCGCACAATCTTATGGTCTGCGGTAAGTGGCATAACTGAAACTGATCTGACGCTTTTTTTACAAGTTGATTTCTGCGAAGCGATTGTGATCCCCTTGAGCGTTTTCGAAGACAAAGACGACCTTGCCGCGTTTAAGGCTTATGCCGAAGCACAGATTGCGGCGACTTGAAATTCCAATATTCGCAATGCTCGGCCTGCGGTCGCTCCAGCCTCGACAAACAAGTCCGCTATCGGCGTCAAAGCGGACGTTGGTGCCTCCTCAGCGTACACCTAACAGTCTGACATTCTCAAAACCCATCCGTTGGAAGCTCAGCTATCAACCGCAGCGGAAAATAGACGGCCACTCTTGCGACGCGGCCTTCCCCCGCTTCACTAACAATTGTTCCACTAGCCCAACATGACCAATGAGGATCAATCGGAACGACTTGCAAATCTAGCCGCCCCTTCTCATCGCGTAAAACCTCGCCGTCTTCGTCGAGCAAGAACTCAGTTCTGTGATAGGTGCAGTGTCCCGAGAAGGAAACGCCGTCTGAGGTGAACCCAAATACCTCAAATTTTTCGTCGAACTTACACGGAGTATCTCGGCTGCTCGAACGCAGAAGTTTCACATGCTTTAGAGGCGTTTCGCATTCAACTGGGGGATTCACCCAATAAGACTCAGGCTCATGAAAACCACCTTGAAAGAACCGAGCGTCTTCCTCCTTCACCTGCCAGATCAGAGTGCCATTTTGCTCCGTCAAGCGAAGACTGGCGAACTTAGGAAGTTCTTTTGGCCAGCTAAGAGTTCCGTACTCCGCGTGCTGCGGAAACTTGTCCATCATTTGCGAACCGCGTGGAATCTGCGGTTCACACGCAGCGATTATCGGGAGGCTGATGATCAGAAGGGTTCGAGACATGGACTTCTGTGCAATTTTGTTCGGAGGACCTCAATGTTACAATTCGTCTGCTTTCGGCGTCAAAGCAGGCGTTGCGCATTGGTCATAGGCTACTAAACCTACATTATGAAACATGCTGCAACACTAATTACTATTCTATCTGGCATTTCTATTGTCGGCTGTTCCAACCCTCACTTGATCGATTGTTCCGATGTGTTGGAAGCTGCATTTCAACGTGGAACTTGTGAAGGTGAAGGTACAGTCGTTCGGCCAGTGGATGGCACTGCAGAACACCTCATCTTGTCTGATGGCACCTACGCCGTGGTTGAGCTGTCTTTATTTCCGGAACTGGAAGATGGCGACCGCGTGTTCATTCGTGCGAAGTACTATCGCGGCGAAGAACATGTCGATCTCGCAGAGCATGAGCTCATACGGCGCATCCCATAGTTGTTATGTCTCCTCATGACCCAAAGCGGCCGTAAGGTTTTCACTCACTATATCGCAAGACCAATATTCGGTTGTCGGCGATGCAGTTGCGTATCTGGTCAATGAGCTTGAGATTGGTGTCTTCGCCATAAATTCTCGAGATGTCACGAGCCAACTCGGTCGATAGGTTCTCTGGCAGCAGCGCATCTCTCATAAAGCTGATGTATGAAGCTCCGATCCCGAATAGTGAATAGCCATAACGTCGGTGGAACCGCTCAGATATTGCGTAGTTTTGACACGGTGAAAGGTCCGAAGTGAAGTAGCCATTGGGAAAGGCCGCTATTGCCTCGTGAGGTTGACTTGTCGGCACAATTTGAACGAATGACTTCTCCTCCAGCTGAATACCAAAATTAGTGTTCATCTGGAAAAAATCATGTCGATCATTCTCGGATTGCCAAGGGATTTTACCGCATGCTTCATCGAACGTCGTTGAGCCCGCCCGGCTGTTCAGATTGCTTAGTCGAATAGGAAATTCAGACTTCGTCGAAAGATAGCCGATATGCTCACCGTATTCGAATGCATCGGCGTCTATGTTCGATAAGTCATGCGCTTCGATGGAATCCAAGTCTCCGGCATTCGTTGCATGACCGGAGGTATACGCGGCTTGGTCCAACCAATCTAACGTGGCCAGCAGCGTACTATCAGGATGCTGCGCGATTTTGCTCCGAACGAAAGATTCCAATGTGGCTAAACTGATGGGTCCGGTCAGTGCGTATGCGTCGCACAGAAAAGTCGAGAACACGTCGATGTCGCGATTGTCCAAGAGATTGCATTCTAAGTCGGGGGACGCCGCATCTTTCTCAGTTTTGCGCCTTCCGTTAAAAATGTCTGATATCCAGTTTCTCATAACGGATGATTGGAGGTGGGACGTCGGTCTGGCAAGTGATATTCTAACGTCCCCTCCTGACCCGAAGCTGACATCGGCGCCGAAGAAAAAGAGGCTCCGATTGCTCGAAGCCTCTTTCCCTCAATCATTGCTGAGCTTGTGTGCTTTCAGCTCTTTCTTGTTCAGCTGATGCTTGGCGATGATGCGCCAGGCGACACTGTCGTCTGAGCTGCCTTTGGCCAGCGCCTCGACAAGATCGCGGCCATAGAGGGCGCGCGCGAACTTGTCGGTTGGCGCCTCGTCGGTGTCGATCTGGAACCAGCAGCCTTTCAGCTTCACCAGAACGCGCGTGTCGGTCAGGACCCGCAGATTGTGATCGAAGCGCCAGCCTTGTGCGCGGCGTTTGCGATCGTCGCGGAGCTTGCCGCGAAAATCCTTCACGCCGAGCTTTCGGCACAGCTTGTCGGTCCGCTTGATGATCCCATCATTCGGGTCGACATAGAGCTTTGCCCACCAGTGTTGCGGCGGTTGTGGTCCGCCCCAGTGACGGGTTGCCATGAAGCCGCCATCGCGATCGACCGAGACATTGATCAGAATGAAATCGGTCAGGTGATCGCGCACGTGCTGTTTCACCGTGCTGCCCGTATCAAGGTGCTCGCTGATCTCGCTATAGACTTTGTCCCAGGGACGGCCGACCTGCTTCATGAGATAACGCTTGAGCGGCGCCAGATTCTCATTCAGGCATTTGGTATAGCCGTGCTGTTCAAGCGCCTGGCGACGGCCAGTGGCGCGCTTGCGGCCTGGAACTTTGTCATTGCGCAGCTTGGCTTTCGGCGCATGCCGACTGCCCCAGCGTGGACGCTCGACAATGACTTTGAACATATCCTCACGCATGAGATTCTCCTGCCAGCCTTTCCGGCTGAATTGAAACAAATGGGACGCGCAGACGCGCGCGTGATGGACTGCTGGCGCAGCCCGCTTGTGATTGGCCCATTGGAAAAGGTCCTGATCCTAAGAGTTAGAACCGGGGTGGTTTGAGTTGACGTATCTGGTCTGCATGCACCCCTCCTCTTGTTGATCAGGTTGGCAGAGAGAGCGGCTATACGCAGCGAATTTGGCGAAGGCAAGGCGGTGGACAAATTTATTATGTCAATATGTCACGAATCATTGACATAATAGTTTTCATCCCTATCTCGGTGAGCATGAACAAAGCAAACGCTCTCTCCGCCTTCGCCGCCTTGTCCCAGGAAACCCGCCTGGACACGCTGGTTCTGCTGGTCAAAGCCGGTTCGGACGGTGTCGCAGCAGGCGAGCTCGCACGGCATCTCGGCATTCGCCACAATCTCATGTCCCAGCATTTGAATGTACTCAGCCAGGCCGGTCTGATCAGTTCAGAACGCCAGGGCCGATCGATCATTTACCGCGTCAGTTTCAGCGCCTTGCGCGGCCTGTCGACCTTTTTGCTGTCCGAGTGCTGCCAGGGCCTGCCGGAAATTGTCGGCGGCCTGGAAGACTCAACCCTGTCCTTGAAAGGAGCCCCCTGATGAAACGCCTGCATGTCCATATCAGTGTCGACGACCTCGACGCGACCAAGAGATTTTACTCCGCCCTGTTCGGTCAGTCGCCGAGTGTCGACAAAGACGATTATGCCAAATGGCAAGTCGACGATCCGCGTGTGAACCTGGCCGTCAGCCAACGCGGCGCGCGCGAGGCTGGCGTCAATCATCTCGGCATCCAGGCCGAAAACGCCGATGAGCTGGCCGAGCTGCACGATCGCCTGGCCGGCGCCGACCAGGCCATTCTGAACGAGCCGGATGCGCAGTGTTGCTACGCCCATGGCGACAAGCATTGGACCATCGATCCATCCGACGTGGTCTGGGAAATGTTCCACACCATGGGCACGATCCAGACCTATGGCGAGGACTTCGCCCCGGAGACTGTCGCTGAACCGGCACCCAAAACCCGGAGCGCACGCGGCTGTTGTTAGTGCAAACCACGTGATTGCCCTGACTTTCCTCCGGGCGCCGGTTCTGGCATAAGCCCGGGCCATGTCGAATATTCGTGTCACCGCCCTGTATAAGTTTGTCAGTTTTGACGATCCCGAAGCCCTGCGCGCGCCGCTGTTTGAGCGCCTCGAAGCGCTCGGGATCAAAGGTACCATCCTGCTCGCCACCGAAGGCGTGAACGGCACCATTGCCGGTAGCCCGGAGGCGATGGACGCGGCGCTCGAGGCTATCTGCGCCCTGCCCGGCTGTGCCAGCCTGGAATGGAAAGACAGCCATGCCGAGGCGATGCCTTTCCTGCGCCTGAAAGTGCGCCTGAAGAATGAGATCGTCACCATGGGTGTGCCCGGCACCGACCCGACCTGTCTCGTCGGCGCCTATGTGAAGCCCGAAGACTGGAACGATCTGATCTCCGATCCCGACACCGTCGTCATCGACACGCGCAATGATTATGAAGTCGCGCTCGGCACCTTCCAGGGCGCCATCGACCCGGAAACCGAGAGCTTCCGCGAATTTCCCGAATGGTTCGAGAATTTTCGCGCTGAGCTTGCTGCACAGGGCCGGACGCCGAAGATCGCGATGTTCTGCACCGGCGGCATTCGCTGCGAGAAGTCGACCTCTTACGTGAAGTCCCTCGGCATCGAGAATGTCTTCCACCTGCAAGGCGGCATCCTCAAATATCTTGAAACGGTGCCTGAGGAAGACAGCCTGTGGGAAGGCGAATGTTTCGTCTTTGATGAGCGCGTCAGTGTTGGTCACGGCCTCGAAGTCGGCGATTATCAGCTCTGCCATGCCTGCCGCCATCCGGTCAGTGCCGAGGACCGCGCCGACGAAAAGTACGAGGACGGCGTCTCCTGCCCGCGCTGCCATGGCACCTTTACCGAGGCCAAGATGGCCGCCTTGCGCGAACGCCAGAAACAGGTGCGCCTCGCCCGCCAGCGCGGCGAAAGCCATATTGGCGACAATGTAGTGATGACGCCGCGCAAGAAAGTGTCTGCGTGAGCGGCGTCCGGCCGATCCTCTATTCTTTCCGGCGCTGCCCTTATGCGATGCGCGCCCGCATGGCGATTGCGAACGCCGGCATAGAATGCCGCCTGCGCGAAGTCGTGCTGCGCGACAAACCGACCGAAATGCTCGAGGCCTCGCCAAAAGGCACAGTGCCGGTGATCGTCGAACCAGATGGCACGGTGATCGAGGAAAGCCTCGACGTTATGGCCTGGGCGCTCACCCGCAATGATGCTGGTGACTGGCTGAGCCCGGACACGGGAAGCCGCGCCGATATGGACGCCCTGGTCGCTGAATGTGACGGCCCGTTCAAACACGCGCTCGACCGCTACAAATATCCCAATCGCTATGAAGACGAGAGCGTGGTGCGCGAAGAACAACGCGCTCTGGGCCTCGCGTTTCTCGAGAAACTCAACGCGCAACTCGCAAACCGCCCGCACCTGTTCGGTGACCGCATCAGCTATGCCGATATCGCCATCTTCCCATTCATCCGCCAGTTCGCCAACACTGACCGCACCTGGTTCGATGGGCTGGATTTACCGCATCTCCAGCGCTGGCTCACCCACCATTTGGACAGCGCCCTGTTCAAGCAAATCATGCCGAAATACGCGCAATGGCAGGCGGGGGATGACGAGCCGGTGTTTCCGGGAGATGTGTGAGCGCGGTGGATGAGGCCGAGGTCCGTAATCCGCGTCGGAGGGGACATTCGGATCTGAAGAGCCTCATTGAGCCTCATCCTGAGCGAAGTCGAAGGACGAGGCGGGCTTTCAGGAAGCACGGCCCTTTATCCTTCGACTTCGCTCAGGATGAGGGCCTTAGGTCGCAATGTCCGCTCCTGACCCAGAGCTGACCCAAGCGGACCGCGCTCAGCGGCTCCCAGCGCCCCTTATTTCCGCGCTGCCGGTTTCTTGCTGCGCTTTTTCTCGCCATTTGGACCGCGAGGCTTTTTTGGGCCGGTGCGTTTTTTCGCGAACTTCTTTCCGCCCGTCTTGTCGCCGTCAGGGCGGCGGACCTTGTTTGGGCGTTTGCCTTTGAAGCCTTCTCTTTTCTTCGGGCGCGGTTCCGGCTCGCCGGGCGCGTCGGCCAGGCCGACCCAGATGCTCTTGTCGATGATCTGGCGCTCGCCAGCCGCTTCGATCAGGCGGTTGGCGGCATCCGGTTTCAGCTCGACATGGGTGGCGTCAGGCTCGATGCGGATCGCGCCAATGCTGCCGCGCGAGAAGCCGCCTGACTTGCACAGCATCGGGATCAGCCATTTCGGGTCGGCCTTGTTCTTGCGACCGACGCCGAGCTTGACCCATTGACCATCAGAGAAGTCCGAGCCGCGGCGCCCGCCATGTG
>SPJK01094056.1_pt1 | contig 14870 bp, 15 predicted proteins | sample 3741771 | NCBI WGS metagenome assembly SPJK01 (sample SAMN10925997, study PRJNA522277) | cold seep metagenome | isolation source: Elba SIP-enriched marine methane seep metagenome, extraction at timepoint T2 | place: Italy: coast of Elba, Mediterranean Sea | reverse complement strand
GCGAAGGCCATGCCGGCCGCCATGAGACCTGCCGCGATAGAGAGCGCGCCCCAGCGAGTTTTACGTCGAGCGTCGAGGCTCACCACATTGCTAGCTTGAGCAGCGGAAGCGGGTTCGCAGACGGGTGCTGCCATGGGTTGGTGGGCCCAATCGAGCTTTTCTGCGGGACGAGCCTCTGGCCGGCCGCGAGCGAGCATTCCTTGGAGGAGAGCAGGACTGACATCAGTGCCTGCCAAGAGCAAATCAGCCTGAGCAGCCTCGTCGTAGGCTTTGCGGGCCTCCACGTCAGTTTTGAGATAGTTTCGGAGCTCGGTATGCTCCTCTTGATTCAGGTCGTGAGCAGAAAAATGACGCTCGATCAAACCTAAGGCTTCTTCACGATTCATTGAGCCACCCCCTCTCTTTGAAATACCGGGTGGCGCCTGACTTTATCCTCACCAAAGCGCGATAAACTTGGTCTCTCGATAAAGAAAGTTGCCGAGCTACATCGTGTTGAGTGAGTTCGTCCCGGTAATAGAGCTGGTGTACGGCGCGGTCGGAGTCGGATAAAGTAGCTAAGAACTCTTCTAATTGGCTCTGCCGCTGATTTTCTTCTTCACGCGTTTGCGGCGCCACCGGTTCGAACTCCATTTGATCGCTGGGAACTTCACGAATGCTCTTACCTATATGGGTAAGGGAGCGGTTCACGGCAATCTGGAGCAGATAAGGTTTGGCGGGCCGACTGCGGTCGAAATTTCCTTTTCGACACTGATGATAGAATTCAGAGAAGGTTTCTTGCGCTAGCTCTTCAGCTTCGAAAGCGCTGTTAATCCGCAGGAAACGACGGTCACCTTGAGAGCGATACGAAAAGCCTCTAACTAACAATCGCATAACATCCTGCAGGTGGGCGCGGTAAATTTCCTCGAACCAGTCTTCATCGACGACGGCTTCGAGGGGCGCCTCTTTTATTACTTCCTGCTTCTGGGGCATTTGCGCGGGTCTCTAGCGAATCAAGTACTAGATCTCGACCAGCAGAGCCAGTTCCCGGCGCGATGAGTGTATTCTGTAGGGAAGAAGCTAGTCGGAGTTGCTAGAGCTATGACTGATCAGTCGGGAAACCATAGCCACCAAACCATAGCATAAAGGGAAGAATACGCAGAGGAAGAGAACTCCCGTGCTAACAATGCCGTATTCTTGAAATGGTGATAGGGTACTTTCTACCCAGATGGTCATGACTACCGATAAAAAAAAAGCCAAAGCGAGTGTTGGGGAGAAAAAAACTGTCGCTAGGCCGCGGGTCTCGTCCGGAGACTGGTCTCTTTGATCTTCAATCAGGTGCTGGCTTCCGCGCTCGAACAAGGTGATTCCTACTTTAGCTTAGAGCCCGCGGGGGAGAAGAGAGTTCTCTACGCATAGCTATGACGCGCACTCTATCGGCCACCTCGAACCGGCCTACGGGGACCCTGGGGGTCTGAGGACGGGAAGAGGGAGGAGCAAGCATGGTCGGCCATGCGCGCTTCAACCCCCAGAGCCTGGCCGGCGCCGGGCCGAGGTGACCGTAAGGTGCATAGATATGACGTCGCAGCGAAGCCGTTCATTCCGCCAAAGCCAAATTTGCTGGGAAAACTATGATGTGGGCGCCCTCACGTTCCAAAGTGGGGCGAAATAGGAGATGATAAGTATCTCAACCTTAAAGAAGATTGTTTTCTTGGTAGCACTTTAGACCCTCATCCAATAGTTTACCTAACTCGTCGAATAGTTCCTGGTCTACTTTGGTGAAATTGAAGCAAGACTTTCCTTGCATGCGCTTTTTTAGCTGCGGACTAATGTCTTTGAGTAGACCTGGTTCCATATAGACCGGGAAGATATGTACGCTGACATACTTCTTTTTAATGTTTAGGCCACCAAACCATAGATCTCGACCCTTAGCGTCGGGTTTTGGACTCACTAATAGATAGTTAGCCTCATCGTCGCTGCGAACCACCATGTGTTCTGCAAAGGGGATGAATTTGGGTTTGAGGGTTTGAAAAACGGAGTTAAGATCCGGCATGTCTTGCTATCTATCGCAACGGATAGCGCTGTCAATGTATCAAACTATTCTAAGGGCTCGATAGTTCGCGGCATCTGTCTTCTGAGATTCCACATGCCCCGAGTAAACAGACTGGCAGAGACTACTGCTAGGCCGATTCCTAAGCCCAAAGTGATACTGCTTTTGAGTTGGTGGGCCGCTGAGCTGAAGTCGTGGGACCAGGAGAGAGTGAGCATCCAATAACCCAGGACAACTCCGCTGATGGGCAAACAAACTGCCGCAACGAGGATTTGCACAACAGGGTCCCTGAGCAACGCCATCTTGCCTAGCATGCCGCTTTTCAGGGGTGGGTTGCAAGTTTCAACGGACCTAGTTGTGATTGCGGTGGCAGCTACAAGTCACAAAAGAGTCTTAAATACGTATTCTGAGGATGGTTTGGGCGACTATCTAATGGTTGGGCAAAATCATCGGTCCACGCAGCTTGGCTGCAAGTTCTGCGGAAGTGAGCTTCTCTACCAAGGTGAGCGCGAAATCAAAGGCGGTGCCGGGTCCTTGGCTGGTAATGAGCTTTCGGTCGGTGACTACCTTCTGGCTTGCTTCGACCTGGAAAGATTGCAGCTGAGAATGGACCGAGGGATGAGCGGTGAGTTGGTAGTTCAAAAAGCACTGGTGAGCTTGCAGAGCCAAAGGTGCGGCGCAAATAATCCCTACCCAGCGATCACTCTCTTGATAATGCCTCAATAGTTGCCCAACTTCTTCGGAGGCACAAAAACGCTCAGTTCCGCCTAGCCCGCCAGGAAGAACCAAAAGATCAAAGTCCTGCTTTAGATCTTTCAAAGCAACCTCTGGAACTATCTTAACGCCTCGAGAGCAGATAGTTTCCTGGGCACCCTCAAGGCCGGCAACAGTGACTTCTACCTGAGCGCGCCGCAGCACGTCGATAGTTATCACAACTTCCATTTCCTCGTTGCCTTCAGCTAGCAAAACTAATGCAGAACTCATCAGATCCTCAGATTAATCTCTAAACGACCACCCTCAAAGCCGGGAAAGAAGCGACAAACACCACCGGAGCACTTGAGACCGGCACGTTCACCACCGGCGAGGGCGCGAATCATTAGGTTCTTGTTGAGCTGATACTGTCCAGCGATGGAGGGGTAGTGGGTATTGAAGGCGGTGGAGCCTGTGTAGAACTCATAGGCGCCGGTGAGCGACCAGCCCGCTTGGTGCAGCAGGGAGACTGAGGCGCGACCTTCGACCCATTCGTTGGTGGTCTCTTCTACGTGGCGACCATCGAAGAAGACCTCGGTGCTGAACTTGCCCATCAGATGCTGATGCATGTCGACGAGCAAATGGGTGTCGGCGCGAACCAAAGAGCCGTCGCTAGTCTCAAAACGGCCGCGGTAACCTGCTTCAGCAGACATCTGCCCGGACGTCCAACGCAGCTGGACACCGCCGAAGGCGGGGGTGATGTGTTTTTCCGATTTAGCGAGACCGTTGGTGGCCTCGTTGCGCAGGCCAAAGAGACCTTCGCCCTCGACTCGGAAGTGGCCCACCGAAAGATAGGGAACCACCGAGCGATTAATGCGCCAATCGGCCCGGAAGCGGCCACCAGCGATGGTTATGTTACTAAGCACGATGGAGCGTAGTCGTTCAGCGGTGGGCGGGTCGATCAAGAGGTTGATCGCTTTGCGGGTAAGTAAAGTATCTCGAGCTTCGCTGGCGTTGAGGTTGGTTCCCGACACATCTGGGTCGGCGAGATCACCACCGGGGAAGATGTTTTCTAGATTATCGTAGGCCTTACCTTCCAAAAGGATAGTTGCCGGACCCAGAAAGAGGGTCATATTACTATATAGACCCAGGCCATTGGTGCGGTCACGACGGATAGGATCTATCTGCGTGGCATCAAAGGGCGTGAAAGTATCTTTTCGCTCAAACCCAGAGATTTCGGCGTAGGCGGAAAGCCATTTGACTGGGCGGGGTAGTTCTATAGTTGCTCCGTAGCGGTAGAACTCTCTGAGAGTGTTTTGTAGCCGGGGATGCTGGATATAGGCACCGTGGATACCTGCCTTAATATATTTCTTGTAGCGGTATTCGGCTCTGGCGCCAGTGATAATATCATCCAGATCTTTGTAGATGAAGCCGGTGCCGGGTTCGAAGTTTTTGATATTGAGAAGACCGCCAAAAGCATGCAGCTTCAGCGAACCTAGTTTCAGACGGGCTTCAGCACCGCGAATCTTATTATCTACGCCCACGTCGGCGACTTTACGAACCGCCAAAGTGAGTCCCTTGCCAAGGGTTACATAGAAATCACCGAGGGTGAGTTCGACGTTTCGGCCGGCGTATACTAAAGATAGATATTCAGCCTGGAATTGGCTCTCGTAGCGCTGGAAGAGGTTCTTTTGGATAGAGCGAGAAGCATTCGGGCTGGCCTCGGGGACGTTGAAGTACACATTGGTATCAAAGCGGGCCGTTGCGACGAAGCTCTTCCAGGTGATTGAGCCACCAAAAGTGGTCAGAAAGTCACCGACGTTTTCACCGGTGGGGTCGTATTCTGGGTTAGCTCTGCGGCACTGTCCTTGAAAGCAGATAGCACCAGGGTCGGCGCAGTCTGAATCCATAGTACAGCTGGGGTAACTATCGGACTCCTGAAGGAAGCCGGTGCGGTTACCGTTGTCGACCTGCCAGCGGGTGGTAGTGTTGAGAATAAACTCCCATTGCAGGTCGGAGAAGATAGATTTCTCCTCTGCTGGGGTTTGATTGATAGTTTGGGGGACGGTGGCGACGCTGGGTTCCTGGGCGAAACTAGGCGCACTCAAACTCAGACATGCCAAACCCACCAGAAGACGGTGAGGGGACAGGGGGGGCATGGGGCTTAGGATTCCTTGAGTAGTTTCTGAAGCTGTTCGGCTAATAGTTTCTCGTCGCCGGGATTATAGCCTGCCTGGGCTTTCACGATCTTTCCGGCGCGGTCGATAACTACCGTCATGGGGGCATCACGACCTCGGTTGTAGAGGCGGATGGCCTGCTGCTCGGTGTCGAGGACCACCGGCATGTCGAGGCCCAAACGCTGCACCGTGGAGGCGACCTCGGCTTGGGTTTTGGGCTCATCCATGGAGACGGCAACGATCAGCAGGCCTTTGTCTTTGTGAGCTTGGTATAGGTCGCTGAGGTGCGGAAGCTCGGCGAGGCAAGGGTTACACCAGGTGGCCCAGAAGCTGAGGACGATGACTTCTTTGCCGACATGCTCAGAAAGGATGAATTCCTCACCTTCGAGGGTCTCCAGGGTAAAATCAGGGAGGGTAGCGGCCGTTTTGGCGGCGGGCTTAGCGGTGTCTTGAGACTTCGCTGTGGCGGCCTGTGCTGAGGGGCTAGTTTCAGCAGAAGAGCCAGTTGAGGCGGCGCAACCAGTGAGGGCGCCAGCGAGAAGCAGAGCCGAGATTCGCTGCATGGACTTTGTTTACCTTCCTTCGAGTTGTTCTTCAAAGAATCGGAAGATGCTTGGATCTTCGCCGACTTTGGAGCGGAGTATCTTCATCGTTTTAAGATCAACCACCACGTTGAAGGGCACGGTGGGTGGGGCGAAAACAGAACTGATATAGTCGGTAGGGTCGTGAACCAAAGTATAGTTCGTATGATACTTCTCACCCCAGTCTTCGATAACTCCCTGATTCGCTGGGCCGAAGTTTCTATCCTGAGTAAGTATACCCAATAGATAGCCACCCTTGGAGGACCATTTATCTTTATAGAATCCAGGTAAAGCTTCTGCTTCTTCGCGACAAGGTTTGCACCATTCAGCGCCCACAACTATCAAAGCGTGGGTAAAGCCTTCGAGTTGGCGAATTTCCTGAAGGGTAATATCGTTCCTATAGGTCTTTTCGACAGCTAACCCATCGTCGGCACTAGTATTAAAGTATCCGCTGAAGGTTCCCGGCTGCATGATATCACCTTCGCCGGTTCCATAGGGGCCTTCGGGGTAGGCATTGACGACCATACCGCCATCGGTAGGCATGGGCGGTGTGACCATGCGGCTGTGCCAGCCCTCGGGTGGTTCGCCCACGATGTTGTCCCCACAGGCAGCCAAAGCGAAAGCAATGACCAAGCCTAAGCTGCGCGTTGATGGCATGGGCTCACCATAGACACTTCGTATTCGCAGTGGCGAGCCCCTAATTGAATTATCTCAAGTGCTCGCGGGCGTAACCTTGCTAACGCTGGGTCGTAGACTCCCACGCAAGGCGACAGCGCCATGGATGCCTACGATTTCATTAAGTCAGATCTTCTGCGCAGGAAATATCGTCGCTGGAAGATGTTCGGTATCTATAGCGGTATATTGCTGTCCCTACTATTGGTTCTTCAAACCTCTTTTGTGGCTTCACCGCTGCAAAAAGTAGGTTTTCTATTTCTCTTAATCGCCGGATTGGGCCTCAGTTTGGGGGTTCCAATGGTTTCTCGTAAAAGGCTCAATATGGCTTCTGCGTTGGCGATTGCTAGTTTGTTTACACTGGTTTTTATGGGGGTAGACATAGATGCGAAGATTCACCATCCCATACTACAACCAGGTATAAAGTGTTCCGTCGTAGGAAGTTTAGGAGCAGTTTTGGCTTTTGCGGCCATGCATGTTTTTGCAGGGGACTATTGGCGTAGATACCCCAGTTCGGCGGGGATTTTAGCGGTCTCGGTGATGTGTGTGGGGCTCTCTTATCTATTAGGGCGTTGTCTGATTGGGGATAGTTTGCACAATCTCGTCTTCCATTTTCTTCCGGTGGTGATTTTGTATTTCCTGATTCAACAAGTCATTCGTCTGCATTATCACGACTCTTCAAGCACCAGCCGATGAGCTTATAGAGCACACGAGCCCCCACATTTGCGTCCCATTCGCTGTCTTTAGAGGGCGCCACCTCACAGAGATCAAAACCGATGATGGTTTTGCCCGCGCTAACTATCTCACCCAATAGTATTGATAGTTCCCCAAAGCTAATCCCACCGGGAACCGGAGTGCCTGTCCCTGGACAGTAGCTGGGGTCTAGGCCATCTATGTCTACCGAGACATAAACCTTCTGGGGAAGCTGCTGGATAAGTTTTTTGAAGCCAGCAATTAGTTTGTTCTCCAGACGATCTCTTGAAATATGTGCATCAAAATAGGCATGGATGCGAGGATCTTCCTGGGTTCGTTGATATTCCTTGGGGCTTAGATCACGAATAGCTACCTGGCAGAGTTTCTTTAGTTGCGGGCTATCTTCTAGAACACGGTTCATAACTGAAGCGTGAGAGTTGATAAAACCCTCATAAGCCACCCGAAGATCTGCATGGGCATCTATCTGTAGTAGCCCGAAGTCACCGTAGTGTTCAGCGTGGGCGAGGATATTGGCGTAGGCAGTGGAGTGGTCCCCGCCGATCAATCCGACGATCTTGTTTTGATGGAGGAGCGCGGTGCAGGCGCCTTTGAGTTGCTCAAGGATTTGCTGGCTGACCTCGTTGACCTGCTTCTGCGCCCGGCGGGCGGCCGGGTCCTGGTCAGCGGCAGCGCCGGCTTCAATGACCTTTAGAGCCTCCATACGTGCCTTCTCGGAGTGTTCTTTGATGTCGTCTGGGACCGGGCACATGTGGATGCCTGCTTGATAGGGTTCCCCGGTTTCGACATCAAAGAGGTCGAGTTGCGCGCTGGCCTGGAGGATGACTTCAGGCCCTTGGGCGGTGCCGGCACCATAGGAAACGGTGGCCTCAAAGGGCGCGGGAACGAGAACGACTCGCGCGTCTTCTAAGGAGCAACCGGTGCCGTAGATACCGTCTTCGGCGGAAGAGGGGCCATCGGGATCCCACTGATTCATAGAGTTTGGATAAGTCGGGAGGCTCAAAAGATGAAAGAGTTTTTTGCACAAATTGTAGATAGTTTGTTGAGATAGTTTTTGGCGCATGATAAGATAAACTATCCACAAATATCAGAAACCGACGGAACGTTGACAGCGACGGAGTTTTGACAAGGGATCTGTATGAAATATGGAACCATGTTTGTTGGTATGCCTCTTGAACTCTCTCCCGTAGATGCAGTGGCGGGATGAATATTTAAGGCCCGGAATATCGGTTATATGTGTAGCTTCTAACCGTGCGGAAACTCAGGGCTTTGTGCAGAGAGTTCTTCCTTATGTGGAGCAGTTGATCTTAGTTGGGAGTGCAACGGTTCTCAAAAGTATTGCTCCTCAACCTCGTTTACGAATAATTAGCGACCAAGGCTCTGTTTGGGCTGGCGCCAAGTTACGTTCGGAACAGATTAGGCTAGCGGCTAAGAATGTAGATCATGGCTGGATACTTCTACTTAATCCAAAAGAGTATTTCCACGAATCCGTTTTTGAACATATCCGTGCTGAACTATTGCAAGCAGGGTCTAAATGTTTGGCGCTTCCAGTAGTGAGTCGGACTGATATTGAGCTTCAAATCAGAGGATGGCGAACAGGCTGGAATCTATATCATGCCGCTAATGGTGAGATTAGTTGTGCTGGGCTCTCTTTAGGGGCGCCATCGGGCATGACTATTTGTGAACCGGCGAAGATCTATAGCTCCTGTGAACTCTTAGAGAGGCAGGAGAACTATCAGCTCGTCGAACCTCCCCTTCCCCATCCAGGAGGCGATGGTCCCGTTTTTATGGCCGGCATGCATCGCTCGGGTAGTTCAGCGCTTGCTCGAGTCGTGAACCTTTTGGGGATAGATCTTGGAGACAATCTTTTGGGTGTTCATACCGAAGCGCTGCGTTCCAATCCGCGGGGTCACTGGGAGTCTCTGTTGGGTATCCGGGCCAACCAAACGATCTTGCGTGAAGCAATTGGCTATCAGACTTCCTTAGAGTGGTTGCACCCAACTATTGTTCCGGCGAACCAATTGGCAGAGCCCACTATAGTTGCTCTTTCGGAAGCGATGGCTGCGTTTCAGGCAGCGGGAACTCGCTGGGGCATGAAAGACCCGCGCTTGAGCCTTACTTTGCCTGTATGGTGGTCTTTGATAGATGACGGCTCGCTTTTAGTGAGCGTTCGCGACCCGATTTCGGTGGCAAAATCTATGGCGCGCCGAGATGGAACTCCACAAGTCGACGGAGTTAGGTTGTGGCGTCTCTATTACCAAGCTGTACTCCAAAACATCTCCCTCACCCAGGCTCCCACGCTCTTTGTGAACTATGCCGAGGTGATAGCGGACCCTATCGGGCAGGCGCGGCGTATTGCTAACTATCTGGGGATTGGTGAAGCGCAGCTTGAGTATGCCCGGGTGGAGATCGAAGGTTTCTTGAGTAGCAAGCTACAACACCATCGCGTACAAGACAGCCTGGGCGCAGCCCTGAAGAAGGTAATGGGCAGCCACGCGGTGAAAGGCGAGATAGAAGATATCTGCAGCCTTTATGAGCAACTACAGGCGGCCGCTCGGCAACGGGTGGTCCCTGCTCAGGCTCGGGAAGCTACCGGGCAAGAACTTCTGGCCTAAAATGGACCTCTCCCCCGCCTTGAGAGCGCATCTGGCTTATCCAAAGTTTCAGAAAGCCTCGCTAACTATCCTTCAGCTGAGAAAAACCTATCATCTGATGAATGAGTGCGCTCAAGCGCTCACCGCCGCGGGTCATAAAGTGGTGCCGCTGACTATCTCTGAAGAGCCTCAAGAGATGCTGCGTAGTATCTTGGTGGCCTTAGTTCAGCAAAAACCAGACTTCGTCTTGAGTATTAATCACTTCGGATTTGATAGCGACGGGCAGATAGGAGCCTTTCTAGATAGTTTACAGATCCCCATCGCCGTTTGGTATGTAGATAATCCCCTCTTTGTCCTTCGCGGAGGTCGTTTTCCTGCCCCTCAATATACAAAGCTGTTTAGTTGGGAGCGCTCATTTACCGCCGATTTCCAGGGAAAACTATCTAGAGAGCCAGAGTACCTTCCTCTGGCCGCTGGATTGAATAATTTTCGCAGCCTCTCTGATGACTATCGAAACGAAGTGGTCTTTGTGGGCGCGAGCTTAGCTGAAAACTGTGAAAAGTGGAAAGATCGAATCCGTTCCCCCAAACAAAAAGCCGCTGAAAAGAAATATCTTAAAGAGATTAGCTTCGGCGCAATGGCTCGGCTTTTTTCCGACAAATTTGATAGTTCGAGGGATGAACTAGATAGTCTGGCGGCAGCGGTTTGGCAAAAGACTCAAGAAAGGCGCGTGGGGGTCTTGAGGGAGAGCGGAGTGGAGCTGCAGCTTTATGGAGACCAGGCTTGGCCGACCCTATTGCAAGCGCCTCGTTTTCGGGGAGCGATCAACTATGGAGATGAACTCTTTTCCCTCTATAGAGATACTTTGGCTCAGATCAACGTGACCTCCTACCAGATGCCCACCGCGGTTAATCAGCGCGTTTTCGACGTTCCGGCAGCGGGTGGCTGCTTGATTAGCGACCAACAAGAAGATCTTGAACAGCTCTTTTCGGGTGTAGAGTATCTTAGCTATCGAACTCCGAGTGAGATCTCCGAGATAGTTCAGCGACTGCGAGAAAAACCGGAATGGCGCCAGGAACTCATCGAAGGGCAGCAGAAGTGCATCGCCGAAAAGCATACTTATCGGCATCGGCTCGAACAGTTGTTGAGTTCTATGCGGAGAGAGTTTCGCTAACTATTTATTTTTTATCATCTCAGGTGCGGCCAAAACCGGGGGCCTAAAGTATCTGGTATTACTTCGCTGGACCTCCAGCTCATCAACCAGCATAGATGGTGCGATAGTTGAGACCGGAATAGAGCCACTTTCGGCGTAGCAGTAACTATTGTCGACTTGATAATCCTCACCAAAAGCCTTGATACGCTGAATGGCTGCCAGCGGAGTGCCGATGAAGTTTACGTCGCGAACCCGGGTCTCTTTGTCGTTGTAGGGGTCGAAGATATAGACCTCGGTGGGCACGCCTTTGAAGGCTTGGAAGTCGTAGTGATTAGTGCGGGTCTCGCCGCTGGAGACGCGCTTGATGATCAGGCCATGAGGGAGTTGGCGGCGCTCGATTTCCTCGGCCAGCATGGCCTTGAGTTCCTGCCAACTGTGCCTTTCTTTGCTTTTAACCACCAGGTTGGCCATGCGGGCCATGGGGTCTTGGAAGCGCTCGTGGCGGCCGTGTCCGTTGGATTTTCTAAAGCCCTTAATGGGCGCGCGACTCATCAAGAAGTTCTTTAAAACACCCTTATCGACCAGTTTGACCGCCTGGGCGGGTACACCTTCATCGTCGATTTGGTAGTGCCCAAAGAGGGAGTTTTTCTCCCAATGGGTGAGGGTGGGGTCGTCGATGAGGTCGATGCTCTCGGGGAGGATGCGCTGGCCGACTTTGCCGCCAAAGGTCTGGCCCTCGGAGCGGGAGACCATGCGCTCGCCTTCTAGGCGGTGCCCGATGGCTTCGTGGAAGATGAGGCCGGTGGCTAAACCTGAGAGCAGAGCCGGGCCCGCGTAAGGGTCCATGGGTTGGGCTTGGGTTAAACTATCTAAGTCTTCGACCATCTCGTCGATGGCCTCGTGCACTGCAGATAGTTTGGGTAGCTCGCCGGAGTTGCGTCCATGAAAATGCCGGGAAGAATGAAGATAGACGCCCTCATCAGTCAGTTGCCAAGCGTGGACTGCTAACTCATAGAAGTCATCTTGGCAGATGAATTGACTGCCTTCGGAGTTTACGAAGACCCGCAGCTTGGTCATGCCGCGGATTTGCACATAGGGGTCTAATAATTGTTTATAGCCCTTAAATAGATCTGAACTCTCTCGGACAAAGTCTTCCCAGCGTTTAGCGGAGAATTTTCTGCTTACGACCTTCTCTTGGTGGTCGATAGTGGCCTCTTTGGAAAAAGATGCGGCTTCCTTTTTGAGCCGCTGCTCCACCATGATCTTCTTCTTTTCGTAATATTCCTGCAGTGACTCCCAGTATTTGAGTTGGGTGAGTTTCCACAAGGCGTAGCGAATGGCTTGAGGGTCGAGGTCTTTAGGTCCGGCGAGCCAGTTGATAGATTCGCGCTCGGTCATGTCCGAGGTAATCCCGCCGTCGACGGTTTGGTCGAGGCGGTAGGAACCTACCCTTAGTTCAGTGTGTAAATCGCAACTTTTGATAGGTTCGGAGCGAAACACCGAGCCATAACGCCCCCAGACGTCGAGCCCTTCGAGGTAGTGCATCAGGTAGGAGATGAAGAAGGGGCGAGGGTGGCCGCTGAGGTGCAGACCGCTCATGGAGCGCTCTAGCTCCTCTTTCATGGCTTTTTGGACGTTAAGGCAATGCGCGTGCTCGAGCATGAAGGTCAGAAGTTTCCTACAACTCCGGTATGAATAGCGATTTCGTCGTCGAAATCACTAAAATCCCAGTGTTCCGCTGAGAGTTTTATGCGCAATCCGCGGGTAACCACAAGATTTGAACCCAAAGTATGCCGCAAAATACCGCTATTACTGCTCAAAGCTGAGGTTATTGCCACATTTCCGACCCGACGCATCCCGTCAAAGCGATAGAATAGCTCCAGCCAATCGGCCATGGGATACTCTGCCTCTACATAGAAGCCATCCTTGATAAAGAAGTTACGCTCGGGGTCGAACTCATAGCGAAAGCGCTTTTCAGGCTCGGAACCCACTGCAAATTCCGTTCTTCGAAGTAAGTATTCACCACGAAGAACTAAGGCATCCAGTCGCAAATATAGGTCTATGCCACCAATGAAGTAACTCAGTTCTCCCGAGGGATCATAGTTTCCGTACATTCCTGAAAGACCTAAGGTGAGATTGGAGTAATCGGTGAAATTATAAGTAAACGCCGCACGACCGCCAAAAGCAGGCTCGGAGTTATTATCGACATAGTACAACGAGCCAGAGCGGGACTGGATATAGTCGAGGTCGAAGGCGTCGTTGCTGCCTTTGAGGCCACTGACTACATAGGCGGCGTAGTCCATTTGTAGGTCGTCGCCAAACCAATGGGTTCCGTTCACCTCTAGGCCGTTGTCTACATAGGGTGCGGGCAGGATGCTCATATTCCACTCTTGGCGGCGTAGCATGCGGCCCATGTCATAAGGTAAGGGCTTGGAGTTAGCGCGATGGTTGGCGGGGTCGTGGCGCAGCGGGAAGTCGCCGAAAGCGGGGTTCATGCGGCCTACGCGGAAGTTGAGTTCGTCAGCCACACGCAGATCGACGTAGGCCATGGCGGTTTCGAAGCCGTGGCAGCCATAACAGACTTTGATATTGGCTGAGAAGTGCTCGGTGAAGTCTACCGCAAGCTTGAGAGCCAGCTCGGTGGTGAAGCCGTCGAAGGTTAGTCCTCGGGCGCGGATGGTACTCGGCACCGCCAGATAGTCGAGTTGAGCTGAGCCGGCGAAGTTGCGTTCTACTTCTTCGGCTGCCGCAGAGGCACCTAGGCCTACAGCGGCGATCAAAGCGGTCCAAACTAAGATAAACCTTTTAGTTATATTCACAGCTTACCTCCGGCCTCTTCGCTTTTTTTCTGTTCAGTATAGTATTTGAGGAAGACCAAGATAGTTTCCGCGTCGCTGGGGGATATTCCTGAGCCTGGATGCCGACGCATTCGTCCAACATAGGCTTTCCAGTGCTGAAAGTTAGTTATCTGAGCCGCGAGGGGTCGAGAAAGGGTGTGGCAGCGTGAGCAGCGACTAGCGAATACTTGATATGCTTTCTGCTCGGTTTCGGGCAGTTTAGAGACTTGTTCAGAGTCCAAACCCCCGCGGCGGGATGAAGCGCTTTGGCCCGTCACGCAACCTATAGCTGCGGCCAAAGGTATAGCAAAGAGTAGGGCTTTGTTAGTTATCACGGGCACCCTCAGCAATCCAATCAGAGATAGTTTGTATAGCCTCGCTACTCAAAAAGGGAGGTCCATTAAAAGGCATGCGCGCGCCAAAGGGGGGGCCAGCGCTAATCTTCTTCCAAAGAACACTTTCACAAGGTTGACCCGCCACAACTAAGTTCGCCGAAGTGTTGATTCCGCCACGAATGAGCCCGCTATAGTTAGATAGATCGAGACCTGTAGCTTCTAGACCAATAGGATTAGGGTCGCTGGGCATATGACAGTTGCAACCGGGTTCTTGGTCTCTCTTGGCCTGCAAAATAGGTTGGATGTCCCGAGAAAAGGAAACCTCGGTGTTCGGGTCGGAATCTACGTTACTGCAGCGCTCAACCAAAGGGGGACCAACCATGGGGTCTAGAGGGTCAAAAGACTCCAGACAAGCGGTACTGAGGAGTAGGAAGGGAGCAAGGAGGAGGGCTTTCATAGTTTGCCTTCCTCTTCCTGTATGGGGCAGTTGATGAGGAAGTTTTTCATGCTGGTGATATTGAGGGCCTGAGAATGAGTAAGGGTCTCAGGCGGCTGCAGGAAGTCATCTTCGGCGCTGAAACCCACCGATGTGCTCGAAGTATCTATCGATACATAGTCTGCGCTGGTCCGCACTAAGGCGAGGTACCAAAGAGGGGAGTATCTATCTTGGTTAGGCGCGTCGGCGAAGACATTGTTAGATCTGTTGAGCAAACTATCCCCATCTAAGTCTACACCGGCGAGGAACTCATAGATGGGATAAGCTTGATTGATCCGCTGAAAGACATAGACTGGGAAGGCAGGCATGATCCGCTCGGTGGTGGGGACTTGGTGTTCCTGGCTAAATTGGATCCAAGCGGTCTTCATGCCGCGAAACCAAACCCATTGATGTAATACTTGCTGACTATCTGATACCGGGATCTTGGTGCCTTGGGCGACCACCGGTCCGTTGATAATGCGAGTGGTGGCCTTGGGGGTCTTCACCAAACCATCTCGCAACGCGGCATCGATAGCCTCGCGGGACCAAATCACCTCGCCTTGATACTTTTCGGTGACTTCCACCTGATGGAGACGCCACCAAGGCGTATATCCCTGCT
>SPJK01006147.1_pt1 | contig 14878 bp, 9 predicted proteins | sample 3741771 | NCBI WGS metagenome assembly SPJK01 (sample SAMN10925997, study PRJNA522277) | cold seep metagenome | isolation source: Elba SIP-enriched marine methane seep metagenome, extraction at timepoint T2 | place: Italy: coast of Elba, Mediterranean Sea | reverse complement strand
AGTTCAACCATGTACTCAATTCTCAAATATGGAGGATTGAAGACAGGTGGCGTTAACTTTGACGCAAAGGTTCGTCGCGAAAGTTTCGAACCAATCGACTTGTTCTATGCCCACATCGGCGGGATGGATGCCTTTGCACGAGGCTTGAAAATCGCTGCAGCGATGCGAGCTGATGGCGTTCTAGAAAAAATGATGAACGACCGTTACACAAGCTGGGACTCCAGCTTAGGAGCGGAAATCGAGTCAGGCGCTCACAGCTTGGCATCGCTAGAAAAAATCATGCTCGAAAAAGGCGAAGCTGCACCAAACAGTAGCGGTCGCCAAGAACTCTTTGAGAATGTTATTAATCAATATCTCTAGAGTGGTAAGACGAAAGAAGTTTGACAGAGGTAGGTTTGAGTCGATAGCAATGCCCATGGGATGCCATAGGCATTGTTGCCGACTAAATGGCTCAAGGTATTCCAAATTATCAAGCACGCATCAGAGATCGTGACGCTTAGCTACAAAAGCTAAGATTACAAATAGAAGATGAGCAAGTGCCATTGGTTCAGGAACGGATATTGCCAAGCTTGGAGTCGCACTTGATCCGTAGTTTGAAGTCCATATTTGATAATCAGCTTCATCTACGGTTCCATTTCCATTTGCATCAGCTGCATGATTAGGTCCCGTCTGACCAAGGCTGTCACGCCATAATGTGTAGTCAGCCGTATCGACCGTGCCGTCTTTGTTGAAGTCACCTAAGATTGGTAACGATGAACCTTCTATAAAAATGACGTCATCAAAGTAGGCAGCTCCGCTGTTAACACTTGTTGGACCAACATTATTGACCCAGAGCGTCGCCCGTACTTCGGTAATGTTTGCATTGTTGGGTATCAACACATCTTCGAGGCTAACAAATGTCCATTCATCGGTTGGAGAAGAGGCGTCGAGAGCCACGGTTCGTTCGTCTCCCAAAAGAGTGCCACTTGAGTTGAACCATTGTATGCGTAGCGTTGCCTCTCTTGTGCCCGTTAGAGGATCATCCGATGGATGAAAAACCCAGGCACCTAAAGAATAGCTTTCGTTTATGCTGACATCAGCACCAACGGCATATGATTGTCTTGCAATACCGGGGCGCGCTTGTCCACTGTCTAAGCCTGGGGCTAAGCTTAAAGACTGACGTCCGGTGTGTGCGTAGGTAGCCCGCGTATCAGCATCGTTGATTGTGGTCCAATCATCGGTCCCTGAGACTGAAAAAACAGGGGCGATAATCTCTGGCGACTCAAAGCCACCATTAAGAAGTTTGCCAGAATCGTAATTGATTTCTTCTTCACCGATGTAAAGACGTCCGAGTTTAGTTAATTCACCATTGTCTTCAAAAAGGGACGATGAAGTTACAAAGGGATTATCACGTCCTGAAGGAAACCATGCGTACCTTTCAACATGGCTACGGCTTTCAAGTTCTGGGAGTACATCGGCCATAAAGTTGTAAACTTGTTGATCAGTAAATTGATTTTCCTCAGGGATGGTGGCGTTTCCATCCCGAACAGCGAATTCTGTGATCCAGATTGGCAGACCATATTGATTATAAATGTTATCAATGTGGTTCAGAAAAGCTTGTGGATCTGCTCCGCCATATCGATGCACGGCGATGAAATCAACACGCAAGCCACGATCGGCAACGCCGGTCATGAAATCGTTCATCCAGCCATTATTAAAATTGGCAGCCGCAGGACTTCCCAATCGGAGTCCAGTAGCTTCAAGAGTTGGCCAGAGGTCAAGTGCTTCGTTGACTGACATATTGGATTGAGTTGCCAGGTCCGGTTCATTAAATCCAAGCAGCGTGTCATACAACCCAGTCTGTTCGCCTGCCGTCCATATTGCTTGGTAAGATGCGGGTGCATTTCGTCCCCAAGACATCGGAACGAAAGAAGTACCCTGGGGTAATGAGTTGTATCCAGAAAGTGGTTCAGCTCCCCAACTGTAGAACCAAGGGACATCAAGTGAATCCAGCTTCAACAAGTTGGCTGCTTGGTCGGGTTGGGCCAACGGCATGCCAACGCCGCGTTTAAGTGAGTTTGCCCAAGGATGTAGCGCATAACCGTTGATTGTCAGACATAGCAACCCAATCATAGAGCAAATCGTTTTGCTCTTTGATTGAAAGTTACAAGACTGAAAGGAATAATTGTTCACTGAAATAGGGATTTATGGAAGAAGGTGAAACTGTCTTGTATTATAAAGTCTGTTTTTTGAGTTCGAATGATTTCGGGATACTTTTCCGAGCTTGTTTGTTTTTAGCTTCTGTATAAGTAACACTTTGCTCCGGTTCCTCTGACTTAACACTCTTAAGGTAGTTGCTGAGCTTACTTTTCATTTGCTTCTCAAGACTAGGCATTGATCTTGAAAGGTCGACTAACTCGCTAGGGTCGGTTTGAACGTTGAATAACCTTGTTCGACCAGTCCCCAAAAAAAGTATAAGCTTATAATCACCGTCGCGAATTGCCGAGTGCGGTTGATCTAAACCGTAACCGTTGTAATGGGGGAAATGAAAAACGATAGCATCTTCAAGTTTTCGTATGACTTTTGCTTGAATATCACCATTCAAATTCTTAGCAAAGCTACCACCATCAATCTCTTCAGGCAACTGTTTATTACTACCAACAAGATCCAAGAGAGTTGGTAGCATATCGTAAGTCACAACGGGAACATCACACTGACTGTTGGCCTTGATATTCGGACCTACAGCAATAAAGGGAACTCGAATGCCTCCTTCAGTAAGATCCCATTTGCCACGCTGAAGCGGTAAATTCATTGTCGGTTTTTTGTAACCATTTCCTTTGCTTGAGTACGGTGGGACAATAGGTACCGCTCCATTGTCTGAAGTGAAAAATAGATAGGTATTTTTATTGAGATCAAGATCATCAAAAACTTTTAATAGCTTCGCGATACTTTCATCAAGATCAGCGATCATGGCTGCGTAGCCAGAGTGATTATGGATTTGTCCTGGTGTCCAGTTATTAACTTTGTTCAAGGTGCTTTCACGGAAGACAATATCATTATGCACGGCATAATGCGAAAGCTGGAGGTAAAACGGACGACCAGCCTCGGCTTGTCGTCTCATGAAATCGATTCCACGATTTGTTATATGATCGATCAGTTTTGGATCTATCGCAGACTTGCCTTGCCAACTATTACCGTCCTGATGAAAAGAGCCTTCCTTGTTGGTTGTTTTACCATCGCTTTCGTCGTAACCAGCCTGACTTGGATCGAGTCCAAGATGCCACTTGCCAAAATGAGCACATCGATAGTTCTCATCTATCTTTTTAAGCAACATGGGTAGAGAACTTAGCGTGTGGTCAACAAGATTAGGACCTCTCACAAGTGTTTTATGCAATCGTGCGGGTGTCTTGCCATAAAGAAGACTGTAACGAGTCGGAGAACAAACGGGGGATGCTGCATAAGCATTTGAGAAACGCATTCCTAAAGAAGCTAAGCGATCCATATTGGGCGTTCGATGATAATCACTGCATGCATAAGGACGGTTTTTGTCCATCGAGCATGACATACTTGTCCAGCCTTGGTCATCTGCAAGAATCAAGATGATGTTTGGACGGCGAGAACTATCCAAGTTAGTTGGATTAGAAATATCTAGCTCTGCACTGAATGATTTGTGGCTAAGGCAGTTAATTCCTAGACAGAATGCTAGACAGTAACCAAGCAATTTGGCCAAAGACTTAATCAAAGTCCTGGTCATGGCAACGGTTTCCGGGTGCGTTTCGGCGGATGGCGAATGACCGAGGTAGGTGGGTCAACTTCAGGAACTTTTAATTCAGAACGTAATCGCACAAGCTCAGATTCGAGATGCTCCTGTACTTTGCCATAGGCTGCGTTGCCATAGATGTTGCTGACCTCATCGCGATCGTTGTAGAGGTCGTAAAGTTCCCAGTGGTCGACTCCCTTTTCGTAGAAGTAAATCAACTTATGCCGGCCATCTGTAACTCCATAGTGGCGTCGGACATAGTGATAACCTGGGTACTCGTAATAGTGGTAGTAAAAAGTTTCCCGCCAGTCGTCTGGGGTTGACCCTTTAAGCAAAGAGACCAATGAATCACCGTCAAGATCTCTAGGATTTTCAACCCCAGCGACATCAAGAAAGGTTGATGCAAAATCAAGCGGGGAAGTAATTTCATCGCAGCTAATTCCTGGTTCAACAACTCCTGGCCAACGTACGATACATGGAGTTCGTAAAGATTCTTCATACATCCATCGTTTGTCGAACCAACCATGCTCACCTAAATAGAATCCTTGATCCGAGCAATAAATCACCAAGGTGTTTTCGGTAAGCTTGTTTTCATCGAGGTAATCAAGGACACGCCCAAGTTGGTCATCTACTGCCGCAACGCATCGTAGGTAGTCTTTGATATATCGCTGATAGCGCCAGCGAGTTAGGTCGTCGCCTTCAAGTTTCGCCTGGTAGAAAGCTTCATTCTTTGGCCCATAAGCAGCGTCCCAAGCAGCCTGTTGTTCCTCCGTTAGGTTCTTTGGCGATTGGAGTTTTAGATCCTCTTTACTCATCGTCTCGGCAATCGTCATATCTTGTTGACGGACAGCAGGACCACGATTGGAGTAGTCTTCAAAGAGAGACGGAGGCTCCGGAATTTCAATGTCGTCATAAAGATTCAGATATTCTGGCCCAGGTGCCCACGGTCGATGAGGAGCTTTATGCTGATACATCAGCATAAATGGCTTCTCAGAATCGCGTTTTTCACTGAGCCATTCCAAAGTTAAGTCGGTGATGATCTCCGTTGTGTAACCAACTCGGCTAACTTCTTCCCCGTTGCGAATCATCTTTGGGTTATAGTAGGGCCCTTGTCCAATAAGAACGTCCCAGTAATCAAACCCGGTTGGGTCTGAGCCTAAATGCCACTTGCCAATCAAGGCGGTTTGGTAGCCTGCCTGTTGCAGAAGTTTTGGGTAAGTCTGCTGAGTCCCATCAAACTTAGCCCTGCCGTTCACGTAGAAACCATTCTTGTGGCTGTATTTACCTGTAAGAATACTCGCACGGCACGGGCCGCAGATGGAGTTAGGCACGTAACAGCGGTCAAATCGCATCCCTTCAGCTGCAAGTCGATCGATGCTAGGCGTCCGATTGATGCGAGAGCCATAAGCGCTAATTGCTTGATAGGCATGATCATCTGTGAATACCAACAAAATATTGGGCCGAGTGATTTCCTCGGCCTGAATCTGAGTAACCAGATTAACCAACAAAGCAAAATACAAAATCGTTATGCGGACAATCATAGCAGCCAATAATCAAAGGTTCCAAAAACGGATGACTGAATTATTCACTAAGCTCTAGTGAAAAATTAATGGTATTTCTTCCCGACTCAACGATAGCCGTAAGTTCCGACTTTCGGTTGTAACGTGCCGGAATACGAATCGTATTCCCTTTGCCTTCCGTTGCAACCGACTCGATTCTGACTCGATTTTCACCGATGACTCCCCCCATGACATCTTTTAAGTACTTTAATTCGTACTCACCCATGTCATTGGTCATGCCAAACGCTGAACGATATCCTGTCTGAGAAAAGACAACTCCAACTCCTGAAGCAGGCTTTCCGTCGATAGTTACAGTGCCTTTTACTCTCGCCAGCGGCGGTCGGTCACCTTTACTACATCCTAAACATGCAGCAACTAGTAATGTGATAATCAGGGTCGACGATAGATGGGCTGCCTTGTTCAATAAACTAACCTTATGAATCGAATCAAATACAGAGAGCATAAGTTAGTTCTCAGCTCCAGGAGCAATATCTTCGCCTGCCCCGGTTCCCATAGAGAAGTAAACGACAGGATCTAGGTTCTCGCTTAGGAACCTTGCGGAACCATCGACATACCCAAAATGCGCCCCACCCGGATGGTCACTACCGGCTGATTCTGGTGAATCGGAATTGATTCCGTTAACCGAAAAATTTTCGCCAAGTCCAACGTTGTATTGTGCTTCAATAAAGTAAGCATCCCCGTCAAAAGCGTAGGTTGTGAAGCTTGTTGAAATACCGCCACGAAACCAACCATCCCAGCTGCGCTGAGCAATACCACCGGTTAAGCCACCTGCGTTATCGGTGCCCCAATTCCTTTGCATCTCACCCAGCATGATTGTTGAGCTAGTACCATCGATAACCTGGCTTAATCGCGCTCCATTTTTTGGAGACAATGGTCCGATGGTTGAATTTTCAGGGCCGACGCAACCCCAACCGGTATGCAATCCTTTGAATTGGTTGTTAAAGCAATTGCCAGAGCCAAGATTTGCTCCATAGTCCGTTCCGCCACGACTGACGCCCAGTCCGCCTCCGTCGATCCATTCCGTTGGGGCTGCCTTGCTTACATCCTGTTGTAGCATGAGCCTCTGTTCTTCCGATTCAATGCTTGATCTGCGCGAAGGACAGTAGAGCCCATTGATGTCCGCAACTTGATAGTTAAGCACTTGGAGGTTGTGTGCAACGCTGTAATTCAGATTCCATGCATCAAGTCTTGCTTGTTCTTCCATCTGTGGGAGTATTTCAATGATCCAGCTATGACCTCGATAACCCTCTTGGTTAAGCTCGTTAATTTCTTCAATCAAACTTGGATTTGCATCAGCTCGCCATTTAGTAAAATCGGTAAGGGCAGGAACTTTGCCCGGAAATCTACCTGCCATGGCAGCAGCCGGTGGTAACTCTCCTCGAACGCTTTCGTAGTTCAGACAAGCCAATCCTAATTGGCGAATTTGATTCAAGCATTGGGCCCGTCTTGCGGCCTCTCTAGCTGACTGGACAGCAGGCAATAACAAGCTGACCAAAATGCCAATAATGGCAATTACCACCAACAGCTCCACTAAGGTGAATGCCTTATGTTGATTGCTTCTCATCCTCTGCATCCAATTGTCTTGAATAGAAAACCTGGGACAAAGTAAGTTAGCGTGCTTGACGATTCTTGCAATTAACTAATGTAAAAATCCCAAGCAGCAAAAGCGAGCTTGGTTCGGGCACTGCTGTCGCCGTTGAGCTACTGTTACCAAAATTTGACACCCAGAAGCTATAGTCGCCATTTCCAATCACCTGCCCCGATAGTGATGGGTCACGCGATCCTGTGGCCAAAGCAGACTCGGCACCACCTAGATTGTCACGCCAGACAGTGTAGTCAGCTGCATCGACCGTGCCATCGCCATTATAATCCCCTGCCGCGGCTGAGGCACCAACAGCATTTGGATCGATAGAAGCAAAGCTATTGTTTTGGTCTTGGAAAGTTCCTGAAAAAGCTAGGTTGTCGATCTGTGCTTCGCCATTCCCGGTATTTCCGGACCATAAGAAACGGAAGGAAGCCTTCTCACCTGGGGCAATCCGAACCGCGGAGTCGATCACAGCGGCAAGACTTTGCGAGACATTTTCGGTACCCGTTTCTGACCAAGTATTATTATAGAAGACTCTCTGGTCTTGAACTTCAGTCCCGGTTGAAACATTGATTAACTGACCGGGCGAAGCAAGATATCTCAATTCAAGAGTATCAGGCGAAGTTGCTGCGCCGAGTGCCCGCGCATCAAAATGTATTCTTTCAAGGCGGAAGTAGAAGTCGCTTTCATTAGTAACGGAAAAATCACCTAGCAATTGGTTCGGACTATTTATGGAAGAAAACTTCCAAGAGCTGCCAACGTTTCCATTGGGAGGTGATGCAAAAGGATTGATACGCGTCCCTGGTGATCCATCTGCCAGGGTGACATCAACGATATTTAGTCCCCCTGAACCTGTACCAGCTCCAAAGGTTGGCCCATTCAGGAATTGACTATTGGTTGACTGGCCATATCCGTCCCAGCCTGAATTGGAGGCATTCGGGCCAATTGAACCGGTCAAATACAACCCACCATTGTTAGATCCCGTCGGAGTCGCGTCATAGGTTGAGTTACTATCAGGAGTATCGTCAGTAATACCTGTATTGTTGGGGAAAGTTGCACTTGGGTTAGCATTCTCAAACGTTTGCCAACCGATTGCATGGAGAAATGGATTACCTCCATCACTTGGTGGTTGTACTACCGCTAAGGCTGATTCTGTAGCGAATAGAGTTACCATCGCCACAGTAAATAGCGTTGTGCAATGCGTCCGTAACAACATGAGTGTGTCTCACAATTAAGAAGAGTTAAACCGCCGGTGCCTACGCACCGACGGTTCGAGATAGCATGGTGCCAATTTAATCGGATTTAGTTTCTTCGTCGACAGACAGCAGCAAGACCTGCCATTGACAGCAACATCAAAGCCGATGGCTCGGGGATTGGTGTCACTGCAACAGGGTCAATCGGAGCGAATCCATTGCTCGGATCCAGGAAGGTTCCTGCGAACGCAATGTTATCAAGCTGTGCCTCGCCATTGCCGGTGGCACCTGACCAACGGAATCGGAATGAGGCAGATTCACCTGGATTAATGCGAGATGCTGAACCAAGGACTCCGGAAACACTAACCGAGACGTTCTCAATACCAACCGATGCCCAGGTGTTGCTGTAAAAGTTTTTCAGGTTAGCAACTTCGGTACCCGTTGAGACATTGCGCAAGTTGCTGTTTGCAGGACTTGCTAAGTAGAGAAGGTCAAGCGTATCAGGTGATGTAGCAGCTGGTTTACCACGTGCATCGAAATGGATTCTTTCAAGGCGGAAAGCGTAATCGCTTTCATTAGTGATAGATATATCACCTAGCAGTTGATTAGGTGAATCAAGCTGACTAAATTTCCACGAGCTACCCGTGTTTGTTGGACCACCGTTAGGCCCAATCCTTACACCAGGAGAGCCGTCGGCTAGAGTCACATCCAAAATTTCAATTCCTGGAGGCGAACTGCTATTACCGAAGTCAGGACCATTGAGAAAATTAGTGCTTCTATTTTGACCACGACCATCCCAGCCTGAGCCTGAAGCATTGGGGCCAATCGAAGTTGTTAGATAAAGGCCGCCATTGTTTGACCCGACTGGCGTTGGATCAAAAGTAGAATTGCTATCAGCAGTATCATCAGCGATACCACTGTTGTTATTGCCAGAAATTGAATTTTCAAATGTTTGGTAGCCAACCGCATGCAAGAGTGGATTGCCACCATTACTGGCCCCCATCACAGCGGCTGATGCGATCGCCGGCAGACAAGCCGACATGATCATCGCAAGAGTCAAGGTAAAGATGTTTTTACTCATTAGGTCACTCCGAGTTGTAAAGAAGAAAAGACGCGTTTTCTGCGTATAGCAAAAGCTATAGTAATAGTTTAGTCACTAGCTAAATTTATGTCATACTTTTCCATCAAAGTCTTTGATACGGTCATAGCCTCGTCATCCGATAGTCCAACGTCATAAAGCATCAATTCTGCCAAATCCCCCACAAACTGGGTATTACCTAGCAGTCTATGAGTGCCAATATATCTTGGGGTGTTGGTAGATTTCATTTCACGTGCCCCAGCCGTGTCGACAAGCGAACCGTTCACATAAAGTCGTGAAGATTTTGTTCCTGGATCGTATACCGTCATCACGACGATCGGCTCACTTCCGATAGGATCTTCGCTAATCATCTTGCCCGCAATCAGGTAATCACGCTGTTCCATTGGTGTCAGGACGTCACCTACGTACATGCGGCTCACAAGTCGCTTGGAATCATTAATGCTTAGTACCAAATGAGGAGGGCCGTTTAGGTTAGCAATTTGTCGGCCAACTTCTTTGTTGGTTCCGAGCTGATCCATGGAGGATAGGTTAGCTTGAAAAACAGCAACAAGCGTCTGAGCTGTCCCAATTGGTAGCGGCTCAGTTATCAGAAACTGCCTGCCCTTGAAGCGCAAAGCTGGTTGGCCAGCAATTGTATCTTTCACAAGGAGAGGTCGTTTTGGTTCATCAATTTGCCAGGCATTATGTTCGGTGCTGTTTGATTCGGTTAGCAAGTCACCCCAGGAAGAGACGCGCCCATATTCATCAAGCTGCACGCGTTGATCAGCTGAATACCAAATTGCCAGGTGCCGATCGACTGGTGGCTTGGAGTTTACAACAGGCTTTTCAAAGTTGATTTGAGTAAATCGATTGGGAACCGCTGAAATGTGATTCGATGCTTGTTGATTAGAGGCAAGCCTCAGTGCCATGTCATCCAGCAGACGTACTTCTTCGTTGTCGGGCTTTGTCACATCAGGTCGGACAATGACTTCACCTCCAAAGACGTGCGTTTCAGTGGCTCCATCCTCTGCGACTAAAATGCCAAACTCAGTACCTAAGTCAATTGTATCGCCTTGAGGAGTACTAACTGTAAAACCGTGAGCTGATTTAGGAATTTGAGCCGTCAGTTTTCCGTATGACAGGGACCCTTTCATGGGAGATTCAATTTGAAAGGAAACAGGTGCTTCAAGGGTAACACGTGCACCACTTGTAAACTCAAGTTCCATTAAACCGCCTGTGAGCGTGAGTGATTTGCCAGCTCGAAGCTCAGGGGTTGAAACCATACCCCAGCGATCACTTTCCCAATCGCAGTCAATTTTACGAACGATCCTGGCCACTACTTGGTCAGGCTTGGATGCAGTAGCATCATTCCCAGGTACAAGATCAGATTCTGTAAAACTTGAGTTAGAAGCGGTGTTGGTTGGAGTGTCAGACGAATGCAGGATTGACCAAGAGTAGGCTGCGAACGATGTCAACAGCGATGCCGCAATCGCAACAGCACCATAACGAAGCACAGCAGTAAGCGTATTTGCAGAAGAAGGATTGATCCTAGCCAGGTCATGGAATGAATCAGAAGTTTTACTTAAGGGAGCTTCCGATAAGAGTAGTTGTAATTCTGAATTCGTAATTGCCAGTCGCAGAAAATCTTCTTGGGCAGATCTCTCTTTTAAAATGTTGGATAACCGATTGAGTTCTTCAGAACTAAGACCATCATCGATATATCTTGATGCCAAATCATGCAGTAGTTCTTTATCGTAGTCGTTCATGACAAGCCCTCATTGGCTGCAAACTTGCGTGCGACGCACTCTCCGAGCTGGATCCGAGCTCGTCGCAATGTCGTGTAGACACTTGCCATTGGCTTGCCTGTTTTCTCGGTGATCTGCTGAACGGATTGTTCCAGAACGTAACGTGCTTCTACTACGCTTCGATCGTATTCGCGAAGCTTGCTGATGCACTCTTTTAGCATGTCAAGGCGTGATTCTATTGAGGCTTGATTGCGTGCGTGCTTTTCAGCCAGAGTTGCAATCTCAGCCAGGATTGCTTCGTCTAAGTATTCGCGCTTAGAACGATTCTCACGAATGTACTTGAGAACCTGGAACCTTGCGATTCCAAAAGCCCAACTTATAAAATCTCTTTCGCGATCAAATTCTCCCCACTTCCGCCATAAGACAAGGCTAGTCTCTTGAAGAACATCATCTGCCTCACTGGATGAGGGCAGAAGCGTATTGATGAATCGCCAAATCACGCGCTGGTGACGAACCATCAGTACCACGAATTCTTCATGGGGAGGAACTTGCAAGAGATCTCTCGAATGAAAAGAGTGAATGTTTATACGGGAGAACCGACAACAACCAGAAACATGTTACCCGTTCGCCCGCAACCGGCCAATATACAGGCCTGCATAAGTAGTTGCGCGCTGAGAGTGATATTTATTCATTAAACTGAAATAATACGCAAAACAGTCACTATTCAAAGCCAATAGAGAATTAATCGTTCATCTAGCTGTATTGATTATTCAGAGAGAAAGAAACTTGAAACCTAAGACAATAAACCACTGTCTTCTTTCCCAGGGATACGAGTGCAAAGAACCTTTCAGCTAGCAAATCAAAGTTAAGCACTCATTGGTTGTCTGCCTAAACGCATGAAGAAGTCGTGGTCATAGAAAAAGATCAATTGACTTTGACAGGTTCTAAGAACCGGTTTTCATTACCTCAGAATCGGTTTCCGTAAGAGTCGTTTTTCTATTTATTAGTAACTATTCTTCGAGTATTAGCAAGGTTCAAGTTAGAATGAAGGTCTCAGAATCCTGCTAACATTAAGAGCCCAATATCGCGGGAATCTGAGCAAGTCTTTTCAGCTTTTACTTATCCATTCTTTTCTTTCGAAGGCTCGTTTGCGATTATGAGCCTTGGAGTTATTCGATGACCCGATTGAGTAATTATCTGCTCGTTCTTGTCTCTCTACATATGACCATGGCTTCATCGGTTGCTATGCAAATAGAATCTTGGCAATTCAACGAATCAGCGGGTACTTCGATGACAGGATTAGTGAATGATGTCGGGACGGCATCATTTCCTTTTAACAAGGATCAGGCGACGACGAATGGTTCAGGTGCTTTAGAGTTTACCCAAGGCGTTGATTCCAATGACAAAATCTTCAGTAGCATTATTCTTTCGGACCCCAATCAATCTTCTGGTGTGTTTGAGTTGGAATGGTCTTATACATCGGGAACCTTGAACGGAGGTGATCTTGAAGGAGCAAACGTTGGCTTTGGAATGCGTGATACGGCTGCCAATGAAGATCTTTTCTTGCTAAGACTTCACCGACAAGGTGGTACCCTACGAGTACAAACTCGTATCAATAATACAAACACAAACTGGTTCGATTTTGGTTCTTCGTCGCTCTCAGGCGCAGATACTCCTCTTAACTTTCGAGCGGTTGCTGATCTTGATAATGACTTGCTCGATATCTTTTATTCAGCAGGTGCCAATCCTGAGACATCGGTTCAAGATATTGCCATACCTGATCTTGAATTTGATGCCATACGTTTGGTTGCGAATACCGATACCGTCAACTGGGGGGCCACAGACAGTGTTGCCGTTGATTACTTGAATCTTTCTAAAATTGAAGAGGCAGGGGCAGCGATTGTTCTGGAAGTTAATACCTCGACAGGTTTGATGACTATCAAAAATGAGCTTGGCTCAAATGTCGAGATGGATTTCTACGAGATTAACAGTGCAGGATCGTTGAATCCCGATGGATGGAACCCCCTACAAGAACAGAGTTACGCCGGATTTCCCGCGGGCAATGGAACTGGTAATGGCTGGGAAGTTATTGGGCTAGATAATCCTCAAGGAGACTTTAATCTTGACGGAGAAGTCAATTCGGCTGATTACACCGTCTGGCGAGATAATCTTGGAGCAAGCGAATCAATAATCGCTGATCTTGGCAATGACAATGGCGTTGTTGACAACGCTGACTACGACGTCTGGAACCAGGCTTTTGGAGATACCCTAGGCCCTTCCAGCAGCCTCTTTGCCGAGGCTTTCTTGCTTGGAAGCTCATCTCTTGTTGATGATGCCTCCATTCCACTGGGCAATGGTTTTAGTATTGGTGGATCAGAGGACCTAACATTCCAAATTCGTTTGGCTGATGGAACGATCGTCCCGGGGGAAGTTCGCTACGTCTCTGACGCTATGGCTGTTGCCGTTCCCGAACCAAGCAGCAGTCTTTTAGCATCTTTATTCTTGGGTTTATTTTCAATGAGAAGATCTCGGAATCTTGCCATCAGCAAGCGAGAAATTGGTTTTCCATGTGGGTTTAGTTTCAGTCATTACGTGTCAGTAATATTGATCTTACTAATAGCAAGCCACTCTATGGCACAACCTGATAGGACTCGTCCTAACATCGTACTGGTCTATGCCGATGACATGGGTATTGGTGACACGTCTGCCTACCAAGATTTAGGCAATAACCCGGATGATTACCAAATTGATACACCCAACATCGAGCGGCTTGCAAACATGGGAACAAGATTTACCGATGTACATTCGGCATCTGCTCTTTGTTCTCCGAGTCGAGTCTCGCTGATGACAGGTCGTTACTCATTTAGGTCCGACCTTAAGTACAGCGTTACGTTTGATGGACAAGACATTAACAGTACTCTGATGACTCAAGGTGGAAAAACGACCAAAACCGTTGGCAATTTGCTCCAAGATGTTGGCTACAAGACCTATGGCGTGGGTAAATGGCACTTGGGAGTGGAGACTGACAGCTCTTCAATTAACACGAGTAGAAACTTGTTGGAAGGACCCACCCATGTCGGTTTCGACCACTTTACGGGTACCCTCGGCAATCCGGACAGCACGGGGCGATTGATTGAAGATACCCAATTCGTCAAGTTTGCCAGCACTTCACCTGTAGACCTCACCACCACTCCGTTAAGTGGTAGTGATACTCCACAAACCAATTGGATTATCAACAATGATGATGGTGAACTTCAGCACTCGAAACTAACCCAGCGTCATCTTGATGCTGCGAAATCATTCATGGACGGTCATGCAAACGGTGGCAACTACGATGACCAGCCATTCTTTATGTATTACTCGTCTCACGCAAATCACCATCCCTACTACAACGCAGCATCGATTCAGACGGATGCAAATGGTACTCCTGCAAGCGTGCCTCTCACCGGAAATACGGTAGCTGGTGGTCCAATCCGAGTGACGACGATTCCCGATAATGATGGTGATGGCATCCCTGAGCCATCCGATTCACAATATCCTGGCTCACTCCTTACCGCAGCAGATAACCTTGGCGAAGGCTGGGATCGTTATTACGAAGAGGATAACCAAGGCAACCAAATTGATAATTCAGCTTCGCGCCGTGCTGATACCGTTCAGGAGAATGACATCGTCTTGGGCGAACTAATTCATTACCTGGAAGCTACGGATGATCCAAGAAATGCTGGTGGTAAACTTATTGATAACACCTTGATAATTTTCACTTCTGACAACGGTGCCAATATTGGTGGTCCGGGCGTCGGCGGTCTTGAACAAGAATCCAATAACCAATCGGTCAACTTACGTGGCAGAAAGTCGACTCAGTGGGAGGGTGGAACCAGGGTTCCTTTCGTTGCTGCCTGGGCAGGCGAAATTCAAACTGGCATGACTTCAGACGCCCTCTTTGGTCAACAAGATCTCT
>SPJK01028259.1_pt1 | contig 14884 bp, 10 predicted proteins | sample 3741771 | NCBI WGS metagenome assembly SPJK01 (sample SAMN10925997, study PRJNA522277) | cold seep metagenome | isolation source: Elba SIP-enriched marine methane seep metagenome, extraction at timepoint T2 | place: Italy: coast of Elba, Mediterranean Sea | reverse complement strand
GTCGCGATATTCCGCTTGGCGATCTCACCGACCTGATGCGCATCGCCTTGGGCATCGAGCAGGGCGACTTGGGCGTCTGCACCGAGCTCGATTCTGATCGCCTCGGGGACTTTGTTGACCGCTCCATAGATCGAGAGGACTGCCATCATCAGGATAATGACGAGGACAAGCCCGGACTCTTGGTGGGAGAAGAGTCTGGAGAAAAAGGAACCCCGAGTTGTTCCCGGGGCGTGGTGTTGTGCTTGCTGAGGCTCAGCCGAATCGGTTTTGCTCACCGTGCATCCTCGTCGATGGATTCAAGAAGCGTGTGCGATCTATTGTATCGCGTTTGCCTGTGTGTTGCCGGTGAACAAGTCAGTCGATGACTTGGACCTTGTTGCTGCGATCAGATCTGATGAGGTTGATGCTCAGGCTACTTGAGCGAAGATTTTCATCCGCAATGTCTTCTGCATCCATGAAGAAGGTGGCTTGCGGGTTGGTGGTGACGAAGTCCGCACTACCGTCGGCGCGAACGAAGTTCCCGCCCTCGTCACCGTGGTTATCATCGAGTGCGTAGCCGGTTTGTGGGTTAAAGCCGTACTCCTCTACGGGGTTTGGTTCATTCCCGCTACCAGGCATGTTGTTCCGCCAATCCCATCCGTACCAAGCATTCACACTGACATCACCGGTGTTTGTTTCATCACCCCAGAGTGGTGGGGAGAACTGGATCGAGGGGTCGATCGATTTCAGGCCCGCGATGTATAGGTAACTGATGTTGTAATGGATGATGTCTCGCTCTGTTGAAGGCGCCTCTGGTGCTTTGCCTTCCTCAGCATCTGCGATAATCTTGTTTGTTGGCGTTGGGAATCGGCTCCAGTAGTAGTCAACTCGATCGCTCGGGCAGGTCAGAACCTCGAAAGCATCCATGTAGCCGCTCATGAGCGGGGTTTTATTCCCGTTCACGTATGCTGCGGGTCCTCCTGCAGGAGTACCGACGAAGCCTACATGTCCTGAAACTGAAGGTGAACCGCCGTTGTTACCGAGCGAGCCTTCGCCGTCACCGATCTGAAAGAGAGAGAACAAGCCTGCAACACCACCTGCGGTGTACTGATTGTCAAGGTATCGTGAGTCTGGCTGAGTCGCGGGGATCACGGGGTACCAGTCTTTATTGTCATCCGCGTAGTAGGTGAAGGCCTGCCCCATCGAACGCACGTTTGTGAGGCACTTGAGTTTCTTTGCGGACTCGCGTGCGGCACCGAGTGCTGGGAGCAGAATCCCGATCAGCAATGCAATGATCGCGATGACGACAAGGAGCTCAATGAGTGTGAACCCCTTGGGGGTGGTACGGTTGTCGTGAAGTTTCATGCGTATTCCTCAGTACTTGACGCGGAATCAGATTCCTGCTCGATTCCCCAAACAGAGCAGTTCCGCGTCGTACGATCGTACTGGAGACCCATGATGCATGTCAACCGAATCTACTTTCGTATGAGAAAAACATTTCGTGCTCTCTGGAGTGTTGTCGCCATCGCTATGACCGGGTCATTGGTGTCCGCAAATGCACCTTATCCATCTCAAGAGAATGATTTAGAGGTTCCAGACCGCTCAGATTTAAAGACCCCAGATTGGGCGAAAGGACTTGTGTGGTTTCAGGTCTTTCCTGAGCGTTTTCGCAATGGGAACACGGGAAACGACCCATCCGGGATCGATCAGGTTCTCCGAGGCTGGGAGGAGCCTTGGGATTTGAACTCGATCGAGGAGATCGAGCGTGCGTGGAATCGCGGGCGGATTGCGCCCGAGTTGTTCGCTCGGACACAGGTCTCCGGGAACGGTGGATCACGTCAAACGATTTACTCGCGGCGATATGGCGGTGATCTTCAAGGGGTATACGAGCAACTCGAAACGATCCGCGACATGGGGTTTACTGGGGTCTATATCTGCCCTGTCTTCCAATCGCGATCGCTGCATAAATATGACGCGAGCGATCATCGGCACATCGATCCGACGCTTGCGCATCCGGGGTCGTATCAGGATCCCGGGATTGGGCACACGCTCTTGGAAGATCATGAAGATCCGTATGACGAGACAACTTGGGAATGGACCCCTGGTGATCGTTGGTTTGTAGATGAGTTCTTGCCCAAAGCTAAGTCTCTCGGGCTGCGGGTCATGCTCGACGGCGTATGGAACCATGTCGGGCTCGATCATTTCGCGTTTCAGGACGTCCGAATCAACGGCGCCGACTCCGAGTACGCGGATTGGTTCAATGTGGTCTTCGATGACCATGGCGAGCTGATCGGTTGGCAAGGATGGAGCAGGATCAATGGGAGTCTCCCCGAGTTTCAGCACATCGGTGCGGATATCGCGCCAGGGCCTAAAGCGCATGTGATGGCGGTGACTCGTCGGTGGATGGATCCAAACGGAGATGGTGACCCGAGCGACGGTATCGATGGGTGGCGATTGGACGTCGCGGGTGAGATCGGCGCTGATTTCTGGCGTGATTGGCGATCACTCGTGAAATCAGTTAACCCTGACGCATTGATCGTCGCGGAAATCTGGCACGATGCGGAGGAGATGTTGAGTGATCAGGCGTTTGATTCGCAGATGAACTATCCGTTTGCGTACGTGATCTCGGATTGGCTCGCGATCGGAAGCGATGAAGTGCGTAGCAATGCGAGGGTGGCTGCGAATCGGTTGCGCGACGTGTTTCATCATGGGAGAGAGATTGATCTAGTTCAGTTGAATCTGATGGGGTCGCACGATACTGAGCGTCTGAGTTCAATGATGCACAACGCGTGGGCTCGGGGATATGACAATGAATCGTCGAGGTGGTTCCCGCGTTACGATCCGGATCTAGTCAGTGCGGATGCGCGTGCTCGTGCATTGGCAGCGATCGCAACCATGGTTGCGAGCCCCGGCTCGGTTATGATCTACAACGGTGATGAGTTCGGATTGGCGGGGGGGGATGATCCGGATAATCGACGCCCAATTCCTTGGGGAAGATTCTCGGATGCGGAACGCGCGTTTAATACACGCGTTTCGGCGTTGCTTTCATGGCGGAGCGACCCGCGGGTTGGACCAGTGCTTCGGTTTGGCGCATACGAGTTTGACGCAATCGACGATCGCTTTCTTCGGATTATTCGCGCGTATAGAGACTGTCGAGTTGAGATCGTCATTGCATCTCGTGCCGAGGTTGAAGTTGGTGTTGAATCTGCAGGGAATGGGTGGTTTCGGGATCACGAAACTGAACGAAAACTGATGCGCGGGCTTGAATCTGAGCGAGTTCGATTACGCGTTTTATGGCGTGATTCTGGAGAAGCAGATGCTCGAGAACGCCCATAACACGGGCGGTTTGGGTTAAGCGGGCAAGGAAAGTTCTTTCGTGATATTTCTTTATCGCACCCGGAAAACAGTTTCGCTATTCTGTTCGATGCACCCCATTGAGCTCGGTCATCGTGCGGGGTTCAATCGTGCACCAACATGAGTACCGATCGTGTTCTTTTCACGATCAGAAGGAACAAGCTTTAGGGAGATCAGCATGAACAAGCAGTTTGCACAAGGCGCGAGTCTTCTCGCGATGATCGCGGGGACCGCGATTGCCCAGCCGACCCTTGATGGGTCGTACGACGCCGGGACCGAGGGGGCGTTCTACGGGGACACCATTTGGGTACAGAACAACCCGACACTCTTCGGCGATAACACTGCGGGGTTATTTACTGGCGGCGAGTTTGGTGATCCGGAGACCGTCGATACCGGTATTGAAATCGCAATCCCACTCGCATCGCTCGGGTTGAGCGGGTCTGAAACCATCCGTCTCGCGGGTTGGGTGAACTCAGGCGATCGTACCTTTAAGGCAAACCAGATCATTGGTGATCTTCCCCTCGACACCACCAACCTTGGTGGGGCACAGGACTTCAACGCAGCGCCTTTCGATACAACAACTCAGCACATCAGCATCGATCTATCGGGTGTTGCTTCGAGCACGCCTTTGGTCGACGGCTCCCTTGATGGCGGAGTCATGGGCAGCAGCTACACGAACGCGTTTATTCAGGGCAACTACACCGGGTTCGGGAATGAAACCGACGGCACAGTCGACGGTGACGGTCCAAACGGTGGGGGGTCCGAGATCGACGGGATCTACATCGCAAAGGACGCGACCAACCTGTACATCTTCGTTGCGGGTAACCTGGAGTTCAACGGTAACGCGATCGATATGTACATCGATACCGGTGCTGGCGGCGACAGTGCTCTCGGTGGCACCTCGGGTGACGGCGCATTTATCGTCAGTGGACAGAATGGGCTCGTCTTCGATTCTGGTTTCGATGCCGATTATGTCCTCTCGATCGATTCGTTTGATGACGACGAGATGGGCGAAACTCCGAACGTGCCACGCGCGTTCTTCGGTGACATCACAAGCTCGGTCGATGATATGGGTTCGCTCGCGGGGTGGGGTGCGGCAAATGCAGGTGCACTCGCTGGTGGCCTTTCGATGGGCGTAGATAACTCGAACGTTGATGGTGTGATCGGTGATCCCTCACAGGCATCGCCCGTCTCGCCGGACGCAGACTGGGCATATGGATCCGAGCTCAACAACATGCGCGTCTACCTTGACGAGAGCAACAACAAGCTCTGGGTATTCCTTGCGGGGAACATGGAAGGCAACTACAACAAGCTTGTCATGTTCTTCGATACGCAGCCCGGCGGGCAGAACGTCATTCTCGACAACAACGTCGATATCTCGTTCAACGCACTCAACAACATGTCCGGCATCACATTCGATGCAGGGTTTGAGCCTGATTACTGGATGGACTTCAACCAGGGTGTCGACGGCGGTTCGGGTGAGCTTCAGCGCTTCGCGGACGCAGCAACGATGCGTACTGAGGGTGCTCTCATCGATCCGTTCTTCGGCGTGATCGTGGATTACGGTTCATTCGATGGCGGTCTGATCTCGGGGTTCCCACAGATACCATTCTCTGGTCCTCGCATTGATATTCAGGACGGCTCGCTCGGTTCGTTGTTCGCGAACTATGGTCCACGTCTGTCTCAGCTCGACCCGAACAATCCGATCGATGGGCTTGTTCAGGTTGCCATCAATAACTCGAACGTCGCAGGTGTATCTGATTCTTCCGCAGCAGGCGCGGCTAGCGTCAATACCGGTATCGAAATGTGCATCGATCTCGACGAACTCGGTTGGGACGGCGCGCAAGACATCCTGATGGCAGGTTGGGTTGCTAACTCCGGTTTCGATTTCATCTCCAATCAGGTTCTGGGCGGATTGCCTTCTGCTGAGTACGACACCAACAACGTTGGTTCACGCGATGCGGACGGCGACGGCGAGAATGACCTCGACTTCAACGCGATCGCTGGAGATCAGTTCGTCAACCTCACGAACCCAACAGTCCCGTCTTGCCCCGCGGATCTCAACGACGACGGCATGCTCAACTTCTTCGATGTCTCCGCGTTCCTCACCGCGTACAACGCGATGGATCCGGTTGCGGACTTCAACGACGACGGCATGTTCAACTTCTTCGATGTGTCGGCATTCCTCCAGGCGTACAACGCGGGTTGCCCGTAATCGAATCTGAAATCACCCCTTCGTGGGTTTGAATACCATTCGGGCGTCCGTGCCCAACCGCACGGACGCCTTTTTTTCACCCGGATCGGATGCGTCCGATAGAATCCGAAGCGAAGTGATTCACTATTTAGGAGCCAGTCGTGCAAGCAAGGCCGCGTATCTGCACCGTTTTCGTTTTACTCCAGATGTGTCTGATGTCCACCCTGAGTTGGGCACAGGACATGGTGAAACCTGAGACGCTTGAGCAAGGGTTTGTGCTGGTTGTGAAGGACCAGTCTGGAAAAGCGAACAAGGACAACCCGATTTACTTTGCATCGAGCATCAATGGATGGAACCCTGCTGATCCTGAATACCTGCTCTCAGGGCGTTCAGACACGCGCTGGCAGATCGTCATCGATGAGAATCTTCAGGGCGTGAGCGTTCAGTTTAAGTTCACTCAAGGTGGTTGGGATCGCGAGGAACTCGACGGTGATGGAAACTCGATTCCAAATCGTTCGTTGCCCATGGTGGATGCCTCGAAACTTGGGCCGGGTGAGCGCCCAATTATTGAGCTGGAGATTGTTGATTTTCGCGTACCAATGTCGCTCGCAGAGCAGGTTCGTAAGTCCGGGTTTTACCGTGAACTCGAAGTTACGGGTGATGTGCATCGCATGCAGGTGCAGAGCGGTAGTGGTGCAGCGGAAGCTGTCACGCGCGATCTGTTAATTTGGACTCCTCCAGGGTACGGTGATCCGGAGAACGCAACGAAGACCTACCCGGTCCTCTACATGTTCGATGGGCAGAACATCTTCGAGCAGCTCCCCGGTGTCCCTGGTGAATGGCACGCGGACGAAACGGCGATGAAGCTCGTGCAGTCCGGGGATATAGAGCCTGTGATTATCGTAGGGATCCCGCACGGTGGGGTGAACCGACTCGAAGAGTACCTCCCGTTCGGTACCTACCAAGGTGTCGAGGGGCGCGGCGCAGAAACGATGGACTGGGTTATGCGTGAGGTGAAGCCGAAGATCGAACGTGCGTTCCGGGTTCGTGGAGATCGTGAATCGACCGCGATCGGTGGTGCATCGCTCGGCGGTGCGATGGCGCTCTATGGTGCCACGACGTACCCTGATCACTTTGGTATGGCGATCGTGGAGAGCCTACCGATGATGGGGGATGAGGGGAAATCCGCGGAGCGGTTCATCCGCTCGATCGAGCGTTGGCCAGACAAGGTCTTCATCGGGATGGGCGGGCGTGAGGTTGGGAACGGCACCGAGAACGAGGAACGTAATGAACAGTACCGCAAGTGGGCACAGAAGGTTGATCGTCTCGCTGGGCAGGCGGGCGTCCCGAGTGGGAATCGACGTCTCATGATCGTCCCGACCGCGACGCATAACGAGGATGCGTGGGCCGAGCGGTTCGACAATGCGCTCCGGTTCCTGTTTGGAAAGTAATCCGAATCTTCGGTTCTGACGAATCAGCAGCCTCCGTGCCGATGAGATACCATGCTTTCATCGACACGGAGGTTGTTTATGTCTCAGACACTCGTACTTCGATTGCTTGTTCTGGTATCCCTGTTTACTGGGGCTAGCTGCGCGATTGACCTCGGCAACGCTCGCGCGGATCGGATGAGCACCACGACGCTCAATCAGGACCTCTTTGGTCTCTGGGTCACGCGATGGGATTTTCAGACGCCTGATGATGTTCGAGCGATTATTGCGGATGCGCGGCAATCGGGTGTGACGGATATCTTCTGGCAGGTCCGGGGGCAGGGCGACGCGTATTACAGCTCGCCGTATGAGCCCTGGGGCGAGGACCTCACGCTCAAGCGTGATTCAAACAATAAGCCGATCAATGATCGCTCGCGGACACTCGATCCGGGATTTGATCCCTTGCGTCTTGCGATTTCTGAGTCTCATGCCCATGGGATCAAGATTCATGCGTGGGTGAACGCGATGCCCTTGTGGAAGGGGAGTGAGGAGCCGATAGATGTTCGGCATCCATTGCTTACGCATCCAGAGTGGCGTCTTCGCGATGAGACAGGGACGCCGCAGCCATTGAGCGATGGGTATGTTGTCGTCAACCCGGTTCTGGATGAGGTGCAGGATCACATCGTTCGCGTTGTGGAAGATATTGCGGATCGGTATGACATTGATGGGGTGCATCTGGATTACATCCGATTCCTGAGTGATGAACTCGGGACGGAGAAGCTGTACCCGGGAGACGCGCGTTCCTTATCGTTGTACAACCGGCAGGTGGGGGATCGTGCAACCATCGGGCAGCTCAACCGGACGCGGTACCGAGAGTGGATCCGTGATCGGATCACTACGCTTGTCGAACGGATTGGGGATGAATCGCTTGAAGGGCACGACGATGTGGTCTATTCCGCAGCGGTCTGGCGTCGCCCGGACCTTGCGAGGAATCGGTACCTGCAGGACGCGGAGCGATGGGTCAATGAGGGCACGGTGGATTTGATCATGCCGATGATTTATACCGAGGATGACAGCCAGTTCACGAATGATCTCCAGTCGTGGTACAGTGTCGTCGATCGACGTCGAGTCGTGCCGGGGATTGGGGCTTACAAGCACCAAGGCGCAAATCAGACATTGACACAAGCGTCACTTGGGCACCCGCGACGGTTTGTCTTGTTTGCGTACTCGACGATCTTTGAGTCATCGAACCCGGGGCAGGATCGGACCGAAGCAGAAGCGCGAAATCGTGAGCTCAAGCGATCAGCGCTCGCCCAGTTCATCGAGCGCATCGGAAACTAACTGGTGCGTTCGATCGGTATCGACATCGGTGGTTCGAGCGTCAAAGCGGCGTTGATTGAAGACGGGTGTCTGACTACAGCCCGGAGCAGTGGGTACGCGAAGCCTTCGAGAGAAGAACTCATCCGTGCGGTGCAGGATGCTGTGTACTTGCTTGGCTCGAGAGTTGATGATTCTACACCTGTGGGGCTTTGTCTACCCGGAAAACAGAGTGAGCAAGGCGATCGAGTGATCCGTTCGATCAACCTGCCGTGTCTGAACGATTGGGTATTTGATGAGATGCTCGACTCAATGCTCGACTGGACTCCGATGGGTATCAGCGTCGTAAGTGACATCAAGGCTACAGCGATTGATCTGGTCACTCAGTACGAGCTCGTTGGGCGGGTTGGCGTGATCGCGATCGGGACTGGCGTTGGGTTCGCGATGATCGAGGACGGCGCACTGATCGACCTGGGGTCAGGGAGTGCAGGGCACCTCGGGCAACTCGATGTGGGTCGATGTGCTCAGGATGATCGGTTCGACGCGGAAGGTTCACGGAACACACTCGAGTCATTCGTAGGTGTGCGTGCCCTCCGGAATGAGCTGGGCGCGCACGATGAATCGGTGATCACAGCTTATCTCCGATCTGCGCATGTGGACACTCCCTGCCTGCTTGCGCTTGCTCGTGCGCTGCGTGTTGTCCATGAGATGCATGTCCCGGACACGATCATGCTCGCGGGTGGGATCGGGATCGCGTTGCAATCTCGGCACGATCTCATCCACACGCTCGTTAACGAGGGATCAACACCGATAGTGTATACGGAGTGGAATCTTATGTTTGGTGATTCGCTCTATCACGCCGCTGCGGGGGCGGCTCGGGTTGCATCCCCTTGACGGGATCCGATCGCACAGACTGAGAACGCGATGAGGGCACCGATCGTGAGCTTCCAACTGAAGTGGATCGCAAAGAATGATTCAACTGATTCAGCATGAATTGCGGGGACCTTTTCGTACATGAAAGGCTGGGTGAAGAACATCCACAAGAACCCGATAAAGAGTGCGACAAGGACACTCCGTGCGTTTCCTCGTTTCGTGAGGATCGCGCACATAAACACCCCAACAAGCCCTGCGTATGCGAATCCCATCACTCCTAACGCGAAGTTGATCAGGGTATCGTTGTTCGCAGAACGCCAGTAGATGCAGGCGCAGGCGAAGATTCCGAGCAGGAGTCCGCAAATTACGACGCCAAGTCGTCCAACTCTGACGAGATGCTTCTCAGATCCGGGACTCGATTCATCATGAAACCAGGGCTTGTACAGATCCGAGATGAATGCCGCGCTCATCGCGTTGATTGCGCTATTGAGACTCGAGAGTCCTGCGGCGAAGAGTCCCGCCATCATCAGGCCGCGGACTCCGGACGGGATCTCTGTAAGGATGTAATGCAGGAACACCCGGGTCGAGTCATCAGGCGCTGTCGCATTCGGGGTCGAGGTGAGCTCGGGGCGTTGATAGAGCACCCAGAGAAGCAACCCGAGCATAAGGAAGATCGCGACGCTCGGTATGCCCAAGAGAATCCCCGCAACAACGGAACGTGCACCCTGCTTTGCGTCCTTGCAAGTGAGCATACGCTGAGCGAGGTCTTGGTCTGTGCCGTATGACCCGATGCCGAGTATGGTGAATCCGATGACGCACGCGGTGATCGTGAATGGGGATGCAAAGTCGAGTCTCGTATCGAACAGCGTGAGCTTTGAAGATCCATCCTCCATCCCGGTCTGTACTTGAGCGAGAACGTCTCCGAATGGTGCATCGATCATGTTGATCAGGATCATGATGGCGCAGAGTGCCGCGCCGATCAGGATCGCAAACTGAATGACGTCTGCCCAGATCACGGAACGGATTCCACCTGCGAGGGTGTAGACGATGCCGACGATCGTAAGGACGGCGATCGCGATGATCAGGTATCCGGGTTTGCTCCCGTCTTCGATCCCGAACAGGACCATCGATGCGGGTATCGCGCCCGCGTACACACGAGCGCCTGATGCCAGCACGCGTCCGATGAGGAACGTGATGCTTGCGCCCTTGCGTGCGGGTGATCCGAATCGGGATTCGAGATACTCGTAGATCGACGCGGAACGGGTCTGGTAGAAGCGGGGGATGAAGAGGATCGCGATCACGAAGGCCGCGATGATCATCCCGATGTTCGTCGCGAGGTATGTGAGGTTACCCTGATACGCAAGTTCAGGAACGCCGACGAATGTCACGGCGGAGAGTGATGTCGCGACGATAGAAATCGCAACGGCCCAGCTCGGCATGGATCTTGAGCCGAGGAAGTAATCTTCGCTGTTCTCGCTCTTCTTTCGAGCGAACACGAACCCAGTGATCGCGAGCACGGCGAAGTACGCCCCAAGCACGAGCCAGTCGATGGATTGAAAGCCGTGTCCGGCGGGCGCATTGGACGCGAGCGTCGTCATGCATCATCCATCGGGCGGATCGTCGATTGGTCGGCAGAAACAGTGTTATCCGTTCGTGAGGATCTCGCTCATGACCCGGTAGACGAGTTTGGCCGCGATGAAGTCCGATGCATGGTGGTGTGGGGTCGGGCAGAGCTCGACGACATCGAACCCAACGATTTTCCGAGCCCTCGCGACACGCCGGACGAGTTCATTGATAGTGAACCAATCCATGCCACCAGGTTCGGGCGTGCCGGTGGAAGGGAGGATCGAAGGATCGAGCGCGTCGAGATCAATTGTGAGGTAGACATGATCTTCGAGCTGATCGATCACACGATCCATCCATGTCAGATCGTGCGTGCGAGTCCAAAGATCGACCTGGTGTCCGAAGTAGACTCGATCGCGATCCATGTGCTCGAGTTCTTCTGCATCAATGGCCCGGATCCCGACTTGGACGATGGATGCGTGCTCACGGGCGCGGGCCATGACGCAGGCGTGGTTGTGCGTTGAGCCGAGGTATGACACGCGGGTATCACCGTGCGCGTCGATCTGGAGGACGGAGAACGAATCGGTATGGTCTGAGACCGCCTGGATAGCCCCGATGGATACGGAGTGTTCGCCGCCGAGGACGACGGGGAGTTGGAACTTGGTGAGCGCTTTGTTTACCCGTTCACGCACAAGTGGCGCGAGCTCGATCGGGTCGGGTGCGTCGCATTGCACTGGGGTCTGCGTATGGATGCCTTGCTCGAGGTACTCTGCGTCGGTTTCGATGTCATACCACTCGATCTGGGCTGATGCGTCGATGATGGCCTGTGGCCCTCGATCGGCACCCTTGCGATAGGTCGAGGTCGCGTCATAGGGCACAGGGATGATCTGCACCTTCGCGTCCGGAGTGGTGTACTCTTCGGGTATGTCAAGGAAACCTGGCATGTGTGTTCCTGCGTGCGGCGGGTTAGGTGAGCTGGTCATCGATGTTGAGGTATGTATACCCGGCGAGCCCTGACTCATAGAACTGGGTCAGCGTACGCGATTCTCGAACGCTCATGTCCATGCGTTTGACAGCCCGCTCGCATTCTCGTTCGAGTTGTTTCGCGAGTTGCTTGGGCTCGAACTGCACATACGAGAGCACCTCCGCGATGGAGTCACCCTTGACGATCTCGGTGATCGACCAATCATCTTCTTCGATCGAGATGTGGACCGCGTGTGGGTCGCCGAACAGGTTGTGGAGATCACCGAGTGTTTCCTGATATGCCCCGACGAGGAAGACTCCAAAGTAGTAAGGCTCGTCGCCGCGTAAGTCGTGCACAGGGAGCGCGTTCTCCGCTTCCCCTGATTCTGAGATGAACATATCAATTTTGCCATCGGAATCGCAGGTGATATCCGCAAAGACGGCTCTATGTTCTGGCTCCTCGTCGAGACGATGGATGGGCATGATTGGGAAGAGCTGATTGATTGCCCAAGTGTCTGGGAGTGATTGGAAGAGCGAGAAGTTCGCGAAGTATGTCTCGCTCATCAGGTCGTCGAGTCCTTGCAGCGGTTCAGGCACTTCATTCAGCTCCCAAGCTGCTTGTTGCAACAACGAGCAGTTTGTCCAGAACAAGCGTTCAATTTCCGCGCGATGCTCGAGAGAGAGATACCCGAGCGAGAACAACGACATCGCGTCCTCGCGGGCGCGGGTTGTGTCGTGGAGAATTTCGACCAATCTCGGGTTCTGGTCTCGCAATGAGTTGAGTGCGTGCCTCAGATCGCGAAGAGGTTGCGGAGCACTGGGGTCATCGGCGGGTACGATGAAGTCACGGTCAACGAGATCGCTGGGCCCGGTTGAGCCGAGCACATTGAACACGAGCATGGACGAGTATGCGACCATTGCTCGGCCGCATTCGGTAACAACAGTTGGGTGATCGATTCCATTCGCGTCGCAAACCGATGCGATCCGGTAGATCACGTCGGACGCGTATTCCTCAAGTGAGTAGTTCATCGAGGAAGGACGATCCGAGACCGATCCTTGGTAATCCACCCCAAGCCCACCTCCGATATCGATGTATTTGAGTTGGGCACCTTGGTCATGCAGTTGCGTGAACACGTGCGCGAGTTCGGTGATCGCCATTTTGATCGTTGTGATGTCCTGGTGCTGACTTCCGGAATGGCAGTGGAGGAGCTGGAGGCAATCGAGCATTCCGTGGCGTTTGAGCGTCCCGATTGCGCGCAGGAGTTCCGCAATCGTGAGCCCAAACTTGCTCTTGATCCCGACAGAGGTCGCCCAGCGGCCAGACCCCGTTGCCGCGAGCTTCACACGGACACCGATACGTGGGCGCACGTTGTACTTCTCAGCGAAGTTGATAATGAGCATCAGCTCCTTGAGGTTCTCGACAACAGGGATAATCGTTCGACCGAGCTTGTGTGCCAGAATGACCGCTTCGATGTATTGTGCATCCTTGAACCCATTACAGATGATGATCTGATCTGGGGTGTCAACCGTCATCGCCATGACGGCGAGGAGTTCGGGCTTTGATCCAACCTCGAGCCCGTACCCGAGCTTGTGCCCGTATCGCGCGATCTCTTCAACAACATGATGTTGTTGGTTGACCTTGATTGGGTACGCAGCGAGGTATTCGCCCTTGTAGTTGTTCTCCTCGATCGCACGGTCGAACGCTTCGCGAATTGTGCGGAGTCGGTGGTCGACGATGTCCGTGAATCGGAGGAGTACGGGTGTGTCGACGCCGCGTTCGCTCAGACCTTGAACGATGTCGTGGAGACTGAACCCTGCTTTGTCCGATCCGAGCGGGTGGGTGTATAGATGTCCGTCTTCGTTGATTTTAAAGTAGCCCTGTCCCCATCTACTCGTGCGATAGAGGGTATCCGATTGTTCGTGATTCCAGCGGACGTCCGTTGCTTTCTGAGGATTGGAGGTGCTGGGAGGGGGGGGTGGGGGCGAGGTTGTTGGCATCCTGAATTATATGGCCGAGCAGGAATCCCACATTTGTGTATGGGTATGATTTTCTCTATCCCCGCCGGAGATCCGGAGGGGTAATGATAACGCTGAACGGAGTCTGGTATGAACATCCGCGCATTCATGGAAGAGCACTTCCGTCACTTCAATGCTGCTGCAGCTCTTGATGCTGCCAAAGGGTATGAGCACCACCTCGGAGAGGGTGGAAAGATGCTCGTCACCCTCGCAGGTGCGATGAGTACGGCGGAGCTCGGACGCTCGCTCGCGGAGATGATTCGACAGGGGAAGATCCACGCGATTTCCTGTACCGGCGCAAATCTGGAGGAAGATGTCTACAACATGATCGCGCACGACCATTACGAGCGTATCCCGAACTATCGAGATCTCACCCCGGAAGATGAGCAGGCGCTGCTCGAACGACACCTGAACAGGGTCATAGACACGTGTATCCCCGAAGAAGAAGCATTCCGGAAGCTCGGGCATATTCTGATCGGGAAATGGAAAGCGGCCGCGGAATCGGGAGAGCGAAAGTTTCCGCATGAATACCTCTATGAGATCCTGAATGAAGGTCTGCTCAAGGATGAGTATCAGGCCGATCCGAAGAACTCTTGGCTGCTTGCTGCGGCGGAGAAGAATCTTCCGATGGTTGTCCCGGGGTGGGAGGACTCGACGAGCGGGAACATCTTCGCAGCCGAGATCCTCAGCGGGAACGTCAAGTCTGCGTCCGCGGTGAAATCCGGGATCGAATACATGATGGACTTCACGGGTTGGTACAAGGAGGCTTCGGCGGACTCGAGTGTTGGTTTCTTCCAGATCGGCGGCGGGATCGCGGGTGATTTTCCGATCTGTGCGGTTCCCTTGATGCGCCAAGATATGGAACTAGATGTCCCGCTGTGGGGGTACTTTTGCCAGATCAGTGATTCCACGACGAGTTATGGGTCGTATTCAGGTGCGGTCCCGAACGAGAAGATCACGTGGGAGAAACTCGCGGTTGATACGCCGAGCTTTATCGTTGAATCAGATGCGACCATCGTGGTGCCCCTGATCTTCGGGTATGTGCTTGGTTGGTGATTGAGTGGGGGTGACTTGGCGGATATTTTGCCTATACTGATTTCCCCCGCTTGGAGAGGTGGCAGAGCGGTTGAATGCGCTGGATTCGAAATCCAGTATGGCCTTCGGGTCATCGGGGGTTCGAATCCCCCCCTCTCCGTTG
>SPJK01033527.1_pt1 | contig 14900 bp, 7 predicted proteins | sample 3741771 | NCBI WGS metagenome assembly SPJK01 (sample SAMN10925997, study PRJNA522277) | cold seep metagenome | isolation source: Elba SIP-enriched marine methane seep metagenome, extraction at timepoint T2 | place: Italy: coast of Elba, Mediterranean Sea | reverse complement strand
CCAAAGAGGACGGGAAGAAGCTCGTCATCGATCGATTACTCCTAAAAGACATCAACATCCACGTCGCGAACATGCCGGGGCTTTCGCTCGCGGTTGGGGATGTGGCAGTCAACATCCCCGAGATCGAGTTGCGTGACGTCGGTAAAGAAGAATCGATGACGACAGCCGAGGTCATCAACCTGGTCGTCAAGACGGTCCTCGCAGCTGCGGTCGAAGCGGGCGGCGGGATCATCCCCAGCGATGTCCTCAGCGAACTCGGAAATGGGCTCGCGGGGCTCGAGTCCTTGTCGGATCTCGGGATCGAAGCGATCAGTGATCTCAACCTTGATGAAGCACTCGGCGGGGTTCAGGAAGAGATCAACAAAGCCGCGGACGAAGTAAACAAGGCTGCGGAAGATGTTCAGAAGAAGATCGACGATACGGCGAAGGACATCGAAGACTCGATCGATGACGCAACAAAGGAAATCAAGAACATCTTTGGCGGCGGGAAGAAGGACGATCCCTAATCCCGAATCACAACGAATCAAAGCTCACCCCCGGCAAACGGGGGTTTTTCATGGATCCGCCCCCCATTTGGTGTTGGTGAATTCGCGATTCCGTGCAACAATCGAATGATCTCTGCCGTATCGGTTCCCGGCGGGGTTTCTCCCGACGCGTGTTGGGTTCTTCAGCACGTGTATAACGCACATGGAATCGGGTGTTGCTGGTCAATGAAGCCGTTGATCAGGCAAGTTATCGGACGCATATCGGTGCATCTGCATCGTATCGCGTGTTGAGACGAACAGACGCGTAGTGCGTGTGTACGAACCCTTGGGTTTGAGCGCATCGGCTGCGGGTTCTGTCCGATGCGGTCGTGGAGTGCTGCCTTTCCTGGCAGCCAGTAGAAGTGAATATGACATCCCCGGACGAATCCGTCCGGTTGATGATTGAGGAGCAGGGCATGTCGAACCGACGCCGGGTGGGTAGAGCAAGTGCGTTGATGCTGGTGCTGACCAGCGGGAGCGCGCTGGCGCAGGTAGGTATCGAGAATCTCCGCCCGTTTGGTGACGGCGGGGTCTCGGTCCCGGCGGGAACACAGGTGTCACTCAGCGCCGACGAGCAGCGAATCCTCCAAGACGCGTTCGCTTGGTCTTCGCGTGACGTGTCGATCCTGGGTTCTGCTCTGACGCCTCGCGTTGCGTTCGAGGGGATCCCTTCGCTCAAGGAGCGGACGGATTACCTCAACGTCAAGGTGAAGTCGCGATCCCAGATGATCGGGCAGATTTCACGCGAGGGGCTCGAACTTCAGGTAGCGCCCGCGGAGTCCCGTTCCATCGCGAACGCGAACACCCAGTTCGAGAACCTCATCGAGCAGGTCGAGCAGCGTATGCAGGTCGCACGCGATCGTCTGACCCCTTCGTTACGCGAGGGGTACACGGACATCGATTCGTACTCCGTCAAGATCCCAGAGGGCATGAGCGCAGAAGTCGTAGCGGAAGCGCTCATGCGGACGGGTGATTACGAATACGTCTCGATGGATTGGTTGTGCCATCCGACGGAGACGCCGAATGACCCATTGCTTGGGCAGCAGTGGTACCACACGGAAGATCGGATCAACACCCCCAGCGCCTGGGACCTGACAACAGGTGAATCAACGACGATCATCGCGGTCTGTGACTCGGGTGTGGACGTGGATCACCCGGATCTCGCAGCGGCGCTCGTCCCAGGATATAACTCGACAGAGAACCTCGCGCAGGTCGATGGCGGGAGCGTCAACGATGCGCTCAATGGGCACGGATCACTCGTCGCAGGGTCCGCCGCGGCGATCGGGAACAACGGAATCGGCGTCGCGGGTGTCGGTTGGAACTTCGGGATCATGCCCATCCGCGTGTCAAACCGAGCGGATGGCACCGCGCTGCTCTCGGATATCCTCGAGGGTGCCCGTTGGGCGTCAGACAACGGCGCGTACGCGGTGAACTGCTCCTTCGGCGGCGCGGAAGACCCGGAGACCCGATCCAGCGGCGGGCACATCCGACTTGAGAATCACCTGCTCGTTTTCGCTGCGGGTAACGATGGGCTCGCGAACCAAACGAACGATTGGGAGAAAGTCACGATCGTCGGCGGGAGCAACTCCGCGGATAACTGGGTGAACTGGTCCCATACCGGGATCGGGATCGACTGCATCGCACCCGCGGTCAGCATTCGATCCACAAACCGTACGGGCGGGTACTCGTACACCACGGGGACGAGCTTTGCAGCACCGATCACCGCGGGCGCTCTCGCGCTCGTACACGATGCAAACCCCTCGCTCAGCGCGGACGAAGTCGAGTTCCTGCTCCTCAATGCGTGTGATGACAAGGAAGACATCGGCGAGGACGACAAGACGGGTTGGGGACGCATCAACGTCGGGCGCGCAGTGAACGATGCGATCTTTGGGCCTTCGATTACTGAGATCCCATTCGAGGACGAGTTCGATGGGCTTGGACTGTCCAACCAATGGCGGAACCCGATCGGCGATGTCGAGCACTCCGACAATGGGGTGAATGAACCGAGCTCGCCGTACGCGTTGAATCTAGATGCGACGGACTCGATCGAGTCCATCGCGATGCGCGCTGCGGTGCTCGGCGGGCAAACCGGCGAGGTCCGGTTCTGGACCCAGCATCGCGGACCTGACGCGGGCGAATCGTTGATTGTTGAGTACAACGATCTCCTGTTTGGATGGACAACTCTCGACACAATCGAGTCGGACGGGTCAAACCAGGAGGAGTTTGTGCTGCGTCGGTACGTTCTTCCTACGTTTGGGGCGCATGACGATCTCAAACTCCGGTTCAGCGCGTCCGGTTCAGACACGAGTGACGACTGGTACATCGATGACGTCGCGGTCCGTGCGTTCACGAGCAACGCGCTCCCGTGGGAAGATGGATTCGAGGACGGCATCACGGACGTGCTCGATTGGGCGAGTTCCGACGCGGAAGCAACTGATACCGCGAGCAACACCCCGGAGGGCACGATGAGCGCCAAGCTCTCGGGGTCCGGATCCATGGCAAGCGCTGACGTTGACGTGTCCGTCCCCTCGGGTACGGTGTGGCTTCGTTACCGTGTTGAGCATCAGGGTGTGGAATCCGGGGAATCGCTGCTCGTCGAGTACAAGGACTTCTCGGGCGCATGGAACACCCTTGAGACGATCGTCTCGGACGGGATCGATCAGAACGAGTTTGAACTCCACCAGATCGCACTCCCGATCTTCGGGTTTGGTGCGAACACGGGGCTGCGATTCACGGCACAGGGTGACGAAAGCGACGATGTGTGGTTTATCGATGATGTCGCGATATCCACCACGTTCGTTGAAGACTTTGTGTGCACCGTTGACATGAACGGCGACGGCGACGTGAACTTCTTCGATGTGTCCGCGTTCATTCAGGCGTACAACGACATGGACCCAGTGAGCGATTTCAATATGGACGGCGTGTACAACTTCTTTGATATCTCCCTGTTTATTCAGGCGTACAACGCTGGGTGCCCGTAAACATCAATCTCTCTGTTCTCATAGTTCAACTTCCTGCGATTTGAGGAGCTCATCGCATGCAACGACAGACACGAACCATTGCACTCTCACTCATCCTGCTCGCGGGGACCGGCGGCGGGATGACCTACGCGTCGACGCAAGGACCGACCCCGGCGCAGGCTGCGGCTCAATCACTCGATCTTCAGCCGGGCGATGCGGAACTGGTTGCCCATGCGATCGCGAACCCCATCGAGTTCTCCGAGATCAAGGGTGTCCGTGAGTTCCGCGGCGAGCTCATCGTGAGCGCCAAACACAACAAGCAGACGATCGCGAACGCACGCGTTGCGAACCTCACAACGCGCCAGAGCAAGTTTGTTGCGGACCGTGTCGTCAAGGTCCCGCAGGGCATGAGCGAGGGCGAGCTCGCGGCGGTGCTCATGGCGACGGGAGATTACGAGTTTGTTGAACCCAACTGGACGCTCTACCCCGCGATCGTTCCTAACGATTCGCAGTATGGGAGCAGCTGGCAACACAACAGGTTGCAGTCCGCAAGCGCGTGGGATATCGAGACAGGCACGAGCGACATCATCGTTGCGATCTGTGACTCTGGTGTCGATCTGGATCATCCCGATCTCGAGGACGCGCTGATCTCGGGGTACAACGCCGCGTCTGATCAAACGCAGGCATCGGGCGGTAATGTCGATGATGTCAACGGGCACGGCACGTTCGTTGCAGGATGTGCAGCGGCACAGGGCAACAACAACCGAGGCGTCGTGGGTGTCGGGTGGGACTTCTCCATCATGCCGATCCGTGTGAGCAACAACTCCGACGGGACCGCGAGCGCGTTCGCGATTCAGGAAGGCGCACGTTGGGCTGCGGAGAACGGCGCGCAGATCGTCAACGCGAGTTTCTCCGGGGGCACGTCCGCTGCGAACCAGGGTGTAGGACGATACCTCAAGGAGCAGGGCGCCCTGCTCTTCTGGTCCTCAGGGAATGATGGGTCGTTCATCGAGCCGAACCGACCCGACTATGTGCTTGTCGGATCAACCACGAGCTCTGATACCCGTTCCGGGTTCAGCAACTTCGGCCCCGCGGTTGACGTGACCGCGCCGGGATCGAGCGTGCGTTCAACGCGACGTTTCGGGTCCTACGGCAACGGCTCGGGCACGAGTTACGCGAGCCCAATCGCTGCGGGCGTCGGCGCGATGATCTTCTCCGCGAACCCGGAACTGATCCCCGATGACGTGCAGGACATCCTGTACAAGTCCGTCGATGATCTGGGCGCGACGGGTCGCGACGATTTCTATGGAAGAGGCCGCGTGAACACGCTCAACGCCGTGCTTTTGGCGCAGACGTATGTCCGCCCGACCGTGCTGCCTGTTTCGTCCGAGTTTGAGGACGCGACTTGGCTCGACCTGTTCGCAGCTACCGCCGGATCACCGACGCTCGAGTCCTTGCCCGAAGCGCCACAGGGCAGCTCGGTCATGCGTCTGGACAACGACGACGCGATCACAACGGGGATCCTCGCGGGACGCACGTTGTACGATGATTCGATGATGAGCTTTGACATGCGTGCGGATGGGCTCGAGTCGGGTGACTCGCTACTTATCCAGTATCTTGAGAACCCGGATTTCGCGCCCGCGAACTCTTGGGCGACGCTCATGGAGATCGACGATCGCGGAATCGTGAATGATGGGTTCCTCCGCTACGAGATCGAACTCCCACAGGATCTGCAATGGCACGGCGTTCAAGTCCGTTTCGTCGCGCAAGGCAACGACTCGAACGACGCGTGGATGCTCGATGATTTCGCGCTCGAACTCGTTTCGGACCCAATCGCACCGCTGAGTGACAGCTTTGACACCGGCACCATGAGCCCAATGAAGTGGGACCTCACGACCAATACCGAGGTGATGTACGAGAACGACACGTTCGCAGCGTCATTGAGCAACAACGCGTTTCTGCGTTCGCATAAGCTCCCGCTGAGCCAGTTCGGCATCACCCCCGTTTACCTGCGCTTCGATGCGTGGAAGAACGGCGACGTTGCGAGCTCCGACACCCTCGAAGTCGAGGTCAAAACAATCGGAGGCACATGGGAAACCATCGCAACCATCACCGGTTCGGATCTCGCGACCACCCCGGAGTTCATCCAGTACGATCTGCCGATCTACACCTGGGCATTCGACGACGCACAGGTCCGATTCAAGGTTGACTCTGATGGGCTGTTCTTCCTCGACGACGTCTACATGGGCACGGAAGAACTAAACGCGGGGTGTTCAGACGCAGATCTTGCGGAACCGTTTGGCGAGCTCAACTTCTTCGATGTTTCCGCGTTCCTGAGTGCGTACAACGCACAGGAACCTGGCGCCGACATCAATGGCGACGGCATGTTTGATTTCTTCGACGTGAGCTCATTCCTGACCGAGTTCAATGTAGGTTGCCCGTAACCATTGACACCAACAACAACAAAGGCCGACCCGGTTGGGTCGGCCTTTTTACTTTGGCTTCAAACCCGATTGTTCTCACGGGCACCCATCGGAGTAAGCGCTGAGAAACGCGGACACGTCGAAGAAGTTGAAGGCACCATCGCCGGTGAAATCAGCTTCCGGGTCCATCGCTGCGTAGGCTGCGAGGAACGCGGACACGTCGAAGAAATCGAGCGATCCATCACCGGTAAGGTCTGCTTGACAGCTCAGCGCGACCGTAAGGACCGCGCCTGCGCGGATCCGATCCTCGCCGAAGACGAGTCCATCGTTAAGATCGAGCCCGATCAGCGAATCATCAAGCATGACGCAGCTGAGGAACTCGCCCCCACGCGCGGTGATTGTGGTCGGGGTCGTGGAGAGCATCAGGTCGACACCATCGAGCGTCGCGGATTTGACGACCAGGTTGAGCGTGACGCCCGAGCCGTCGCCCGTGGGGCGTCCGAGCCGGAACCCATCGCCGATCAGTCCGCCCTCGATGTTGAGTGTGCCGTCGTAGGCGCGGAAATCTGTACCGAGCGCACCGGATGTCATGTTCATCACGGGGTCGATCCCGTCGAAGTTGAGCAACGCGGAGTTATCGCCGAGTGCGCCGCCGCTGATGTTGATGGTGCCTTTCTCCACCACGAACGCGTCTCCCGTGGTCCCTCCTGAGAAGTTGAACACGCAAGCCGTATCCGACATGAGACCACCGGCACCGATTGAGCCACCTGTCATCGTCGCGACCGCGTTGTCGTTGAGTTGAATCCCACCCGAGATCGTGCCGCTATTCATCATGAACGTGGAATCATCGTTGAAGAGGATGAACGTATCGATCGTGCCGCCGTTCATGGTGAACGACGCGTCATCCTCAGCGATCAACGCGGCCTGCCCGCCCGCGACGAGCCCGATCGATCCGCCGTTCTGGGTGGCACTCGTGTTGCCCATCAACCAGAACCCACGCTCGCATGAACCCGTGTTGAGCGTCAATGTTGTGGTACCGACTGAACCGACGAGCTTGGTGCGGATCACGTCGCCGCCGTCTACCACGACATGCACATCCTCGATGAACTGATCGAGCGTGAAGAACCCGGCTTCCGAGCCGCTCAAGACATTGAGCGTCGCACCATTAAAACCGAATGGATTCTCGAAATCGCCCGCGAGGATGCCCCCGCCGGAGTTGAGGTTTACGGTTGCGCCGGGGTTGGCGTCAAAGAACGCTTCGCTCGGCAGCGTTGATGGCGGGATCTCGATCACCGGCCCGCCCGCGATCGCGATCCCCGCACAGCATGCGAGACCCAAAGCAGTACATTTCATGTGTTGCATGTGTTCACCCTCTCAAGCTGAAGTACCCATAGTGCGCCGGAAGTGCCCAGCGCTGTACCTCACCATTGCAACAGATTCTGCCCGCTCGAACAAGGGTCGCGTGATAATGACGCGCGAAAGCCGCGTTTCAGGCCATGAGACGCATGAAAAAAGACCGAAGGTCACGCACGAATTTGGTGGAGTTCAGCGCAGATTCATGGGCAACCCGCGTTGTACGCGTTGAGGAAGGCGCTCACATCGAAGAAGTTGAACACCCCGTCGTTCGTGAAATCTGCGATAGGATCCATCGCGTTGTACGCGTTGAGGAATGCGGAGACATCGAAGAAGTCGAGGTTCCCGTCGCCCGTCAGATCTGCAGCACACGACGCGGCGCCCTCGTCGATGACGAGCGTGACCGCGTCCCATGTGCCGTCGGCTTGGACGACGCCTAGATCATTCGCGGCGCCGTTGAGCGGATTGATCGTGTACAGGTGACTCGAGATCTCGACAAACACATCTGGCGAGACCTCGTCGAATCCCTGAATCAGCGCGTAGAGGGTGCCGTCGGACGCGAAGTCGAGCCCGGTCTCAAACTGTGCGTTGAAACCGATTCCGGACACGAACTGCGTCGATGCGATGGTGTTCGCGTCGAGATCGACGCGGACCAATCGGACCCCACCGCCTGCTGTAAGCGCGAGCCCGTAAAGATCGCCGGGCGTGAGGGACTTGTGCCCCTCGGGCACGACAGCCAACGAGGAGATCGGGTCGGTGATAATGTTGTTCATCGCGATCATGGCGCCAGTATCCGCATCAACCGTGAGGATGCGCATGAACGCGCCCACGGTGGTAGTGATGTACGCGACGGAACCGTCGTTGGAGTAGGCCATGCCTGCAACGCCTGATTCCATGAACCCGATGGAATCGATGAGGGTGTTGCCGCCGTTGATCGTGTCGATAATCCGCAGCGCATTGGTCGTATTCTCGAACGCGACGAGTTCACTCGAACCGGGTCGGAGATCCGCGCCACCAAAGCGAAGATTGATCCCCGACGCAGGGAGGATTTCAACACTCGAAGGATCACCCAGATCGACGCGCCCAAGCTGGGTGAGCTCGATCCCGGGTGCGCCGAAGAAACCAGATCCTTCGATGATGTATGCGTTCAGGGGCTCGCCCGCTGCTGCGATCATCGAAGTACACGCGATCGTCATGGTCAGTGCGATTCGGATCATGAGTCGCCTCCTTCCTGTGTACGCAGTTCGCCCCGCTCGTCGGCGAGGATCGTGTCACGATCTCGCACATCGGGCGCCGGCATTGGCAGCGATTCCGTATCTGGAATGAACGACTCCGCACGTGCCATCACAGGCGTGCGGGTGATGTATCGGAAATCGCCATCGGTTGCTTCGACGTCGACGACAACACCCGCGCGGGTCACCTCGAACACACCGGTCGTGGTGGTGACAAGCAGGTTCCCGTTATCGAGTTCCGCGATCCCGCGATAGAGCTCGAGTGTTCCTGGGTCGTACTGACCGACGAGGTTTGCGCCTGAGTCAAACTCGAGGATCACCCCAGTGCTGAACGCACAGACGAGCAGGTTCCCATTAGACGCGATGGCCATCTGCTGGGGGAAGTCGAGCTGAGGCACATCAAAGGCGCTTGTGAAGCGCTCGTTGAACTTGCCTTCCATCGTGTACCGGACGATCTTGTCTTGTCCCTCGTCCGCGACGAGGACCTCGCCGTTGTATTCGATGACATCGAACGGTCCTCGGATCCCGCCGTATCGGTTGAACGCGAAGTCGCCCTGTTCCGAGCCGTCATCGGCGTTGAAGCTCTTGACATTCTTCTGCGAGATCACCAAATCATTCAGACGCCCCGAGTTGGCAATGAGAACATCGCCCGCGTTCGGTCCCTGAGTGAGGACGTGCCCGCCCCGGATGTTGTCCATGACGTTCGTGTCGCGCACACCGGCGTTCGAGAACACACGGATGAACGATCCATCGGGGGCGAACTCGGAAACCACATCCGCGAACTGATCGGAGATGAGCAGGTTCCCATCGCTCCCGAGCAGCACCTCGAGCGGGCGATTGAAGACATCAATCCCCCCCACGCTCCCGGGATCGGTGATGAACGAGTCATCGAGCAGTTGACCATCGGCAGCGCTGAACGCCCAGACGCGATCGGCGTCTGAATCCGGGATCAGTAGGACATCCTGCGCCATGGTGTGCGTCGTGCACCCCGCGAGCAGCATGAACGGAACATATCGGACTTTCATGGATCTCTCTCCGTGGGTCTTGGAAAGACATCGTATCAGGGTGTGCATCGCTTACAAGTAAAATCCTGTTCGACCGGGCCGCAATGGAGTTCAACGGATCGTTATGGACAACCCGCCTGGAACGCGACGAGGAATGCGCTGACATCAAAGAAGTTCAGCTCTCCATCGTTCGAGAGGTCGGCGGCCGGGTCATCGTCGCCGTACGCGACGATGAAGGCTGACACATCGAAGAAGTTCAGCATGCCGTCGCCGTTGAAATCCGCCAAACATGCTGTCGCGGTCACTTTCAGCACGACCTGCGCCGGCTCGCTGTACACATTGGGATCGCCCACCGGGTTGTCCGGGTCGCCGACCTCGGCCACGAGGCGGTAGCTGAACGTGTCGGTGCCCTCGAAGCCCGGATCGGGCGTGTAGGTGAATGAACCGTCGGCATTGACGGAGACGGAGCCGTGCGCCGGCGGGGTGTGCTCGGGCGAGCCGAAGAAATCGAGATCGACCATCAGATCGTCGTTGTCGATGCGCCCGGGCTGCCCGACGTCGTTGGCCATCACGCCCTGGGCTTCGTCCACGCTGAGCGAACCGGCGGCGGCGTAGGTGTCGTCGATCGCGAGATCGAACGCGCCGTCGACCAGCGCGTTGAGGTCCGCGAGCATGTACTCAACGTAGGGGAAGGAGGGCGCGGGGGTGTCGAGGGCAATGGCGATCTCGGAGCTGAGAGCACCGAGTCGCTGGTTGAAATAGTCCTCGATGGCTGGCAGGCCCAGACCGGGTGCGCCGCCGATGGAGCCGTCGTCTGCGTCGGCTTCGTCCGCGAGCACAGAGATGACGTCGCCGGAGCGGAAGCCGATGCCGTCGCTGCTGGGTACGCCTCGGAACGCGGAGCGCAGCGCTTCGCCGCGGTTCAGCGCGTCTGCGGTGCCGAGCGTGAGGTAGCCGTCGAGCAGGGCGCTGGTGTTGTCGAGCTGCGCAAATGCGTCGTCGATGAGCGAGGGCGGGGCGTTGATGTCGTCGAAGATCGACTGGCGGATGTCATCGCGTATGGACGCGAGCTCATCAGCGATAAACGTGGTCTGGATGGGCAGGTAGTCGGTGCCCTCGTGGGTGTAAGTCGAGGTATCAGAGATCACGCGGAATCGGGCATCGACGAAAAATCGTTGAGGCACTGGCCAGCCGAACGGCTCTTCAAGAGTGATCTCGCCTGCGGGGAGGATTTCACCCACGAGGTTGCCGTCCTGCAGCGGTGGGAAAAGGAGCGTGAGCCCGTTGCCACTGACAAAGCCCAGCCAGTAGTCGAGCACCATCTCGCAGATATCCCCGTCGATGACGTTGTACTCGGGATTTGGCGGGCCCCAGTCTCCACCATTGAAGATCTGCTGTACTTCGACAACGACGCGGATGGTTCTCACGCTCCGAAGCGAGCCCTGCATGATCGAGCTGACTTTGACATCGAACTCGTTGTCATTGGACCAGCTGAGGTAATCGATTTCCTCAACCTCGACGAGCGGGCGGTGGGTCGAGCTGGTTCGGAGGCGCCAGTCGAGCGCGTTTCGCTCGGCGAGTTCTGCACGCGTGTACGCCGCGGACGATCCGGTGCGGTTGTCGCTGATACTGGCCTCGAAACCATTGTGCGGGAATGAGCTGGCGCTGCCATTCCCGCTGGTGGTGATGTGAGCGGGCTGGAACGGAATCGGGCTGTCGAAGCACCCATCACCAGCGAGAGTCACGAAGACCACCGGGTTGACGAGCGGGGTTGCGGTCTGCTCGATCGGTCCCCACGGGTCGATGCGGGTGGTGCCGTTGTCGAGGTTGTTCGCGGCCAGCTCCGCATAGATCGCGTCGTCGATCACGGTCTGGACCTGGATGATCCCGTCGCCGGCGCGGGTGAGCAGCGCGTCGAACAGGTCGTCGCGGTCGCGCGTCGCGCTGGCGAGCGAGCGGATGCGATCGCCCTGCGCGATGATCTGATCGATCTGCGGGGAGTCGCCGCCCATCGAGTCCTGCTGGCTCCGCAGCATGTAGGCGAAGTACCACGGGTTCTCGCGTGCGAGCTGGGCGTACGCTGCCGCGGCCTGCGACCACGGTGCGGGGGCCGCAGCGCGACCGGTGATGATTGGGCCGGAAACCGGCGTGCCATCGATCGTGACGAGCCCGGGAGGGACGCGTCGGAAATCGTTGAGCAAGCGGGACACGACATCATCGGGTCCGGAGAGCACATCGGCGGCGTTGTCGAGCGTGAGGATCATGCTCTGGTTGTTCTCCGGACCGGCGAACGAGGAAGTCTGGGCTGTAAAAGTCGCGAAAGTCGTGAAGCTGCTCGCGCCGGCAACGAAGCTGGGCGACTGGTCGGCGTACGCCAGGTCGAACCCAGTCTTGGTGCGGTAGTCGAGGATGGAATCGGTCTGGGTGGTCAGGTCGACCAGCAGCAGGTTCTGGGCGAAGCCGTAGAGCGCGGCCTCGATGCGGTCGAGCGAGCTGCGGACCGAGGTGATGTCGGCGATCAGCGTGTCGATGCCGTCCTGAAGGCGATCGAACGCGGCGACCATGGTATCGAAGATGGTGTCGAGCTTGGCATCAACGATATCGAAGCGGGCGTTCATCTGCACGCGCAGATCCTCGACCTGCTGGCGCAGCCCGGCGATCTGGTCGAAGATCTGCTGATCGGCGCTGGGCGGGCCGTCGCCGAGCAGGTCCGCAAGCCCCAGCACGCCAGAGATCAGGCTTGCGGTGGATGCAACACCGCCGTAGACGTTGCCGGTCGCAATCGAACCGCCGAGCCCCGCGAGCGAGCCGACGATGCCGAGCGACTCCTGAGCGATCGCGAGGTCGTTGTTCACCTGGAGCTGGAGCCCGGCGAACGAGCGCGTGTTCTCAGCGACGTACTGCACGTCGGGGTAGCTGGACTGCTGGAGCAGCATGGTGCGGGCGAAGACCGCGGCACGGTCGTCCGTGGTTTCGCGGATCGAATCGACGACGGCCTGGCGGCGCGCCTCGAGCTGCGCGACGGCGTCCGCATGGTCGGGGTGGTCGGGGTCGGCGGCGGCGGCGAAAAGGTCGATGGAGTTGAGACTCATGTCCTCCGGGATCTCGGCGTTGCCGATCGCGTCGAGGCGGGCCTCGGCGTCGAGCTGGATGTCTTCGATGCGACTGAAGACCTCGGTCTCGAGCCCGATGTGTGCGCCCGCGACGTCGCGGATGGCGATAAAGCCGGCGAAGTCCGGCAGCCCGCTCAGGCCTGCGTTGACCTCGGGCTGGTCGGGGTCGACCATCCCGAGCATGGGCGTGTAGCCCATCGATTCGAGGTAATCAACGGTCGTGGTTTCGAGACCGACGACACGCTCGCCCGACGGCGAAACGCCCGCGAGCGTCGCGGTCAGGATGTCCGCGGTCTGGCTGCGGTTGATCCAGCGCTGGATGGACCCGACATCGAATCGGGCCATGCGGTTCTGAGACTGCTCGAAGCTCTCGAGCCCGGGCAGCGAGAGCCCAAGCAGGTGCAGCGCGTCTTTGCCTACGCGGGTATCGCATCCAGCAAGCAGCCCCTCAGACGCGATCCAAACCGCGTTCACCGCCGTAAGTAGCGAGCCCGCGCTCATCAGGTACTCGTCACCGGGAACCATCTGGGCGAGTTCGGCGTCGTACGTGGACACGAACGCGCCCAGCTGCTCGGGCGTGGCGAGCGGGTTGCGATCGCTAAACGCCCAGAGCCCGGCGACCGATGCGACCATACGCGGGTTGGCGTTCTCCTCGAGGTAGCCCTGCCGGGTGTACTCGGTCGCCCGGATCGCATCAAGCAGGCGCTGGTAGTCCGCCTCGGTCTCGACAGGGATGTCGGCGGCCCGCGCAGGCGAACCGAGCAGGCCCAGCGAGAAAACGAGCAGCAACAGCATCTGAGACGCGAGGCGGGGGAGATTGCGGGCGAGGGTCAACATGATCTGGCTCCGGTGACAGGGACAGCCGAACGCGTATGCGAACAGCGCGACGGGATTGCGGCCCATCTTTCTCACTCCACGCGACAACCGCTCAAGGTGCGCCCGCCGAATCATCAAAAATCTGTTACATATGAATGGACAGGATCTTATCGGGCCCAAAGGGACACATCGAGGGCTGATTGGGCACCCTGTGAGCCCAACAGCAGATCAGGGGCAGCCGCCATTGAACATGCTGAGGAATGTACTGACATCGAAGAAATCGAAGGCCCCGTCGCCGGTGTAGTCCGCGGTCTGATCTTGGGCGGTGAACGCGCCAAGGAACGCGGAGACATCAAAGAAGTCCAGATATCCGTTCTGGTCGAGATCCGCGAAGTTGCAGAACGGCGTATTCAGGCGAGCGGATGTCTCGATCATCAGGTCGGTCAGCGACGCATTGAGCAGATCGCTGTTCCAGACCTCCATATACCGCACGCCCGACTCGATCGCGAGATCGATCTCGCCCTGATACCCCTCGTTGCTGAACCTGTCGGGGGTGTTGGTATAGCTGTTGGCGACCTGCACCTGCGAATGGCTCGCCAGCGAGGCGTCCTTGAGGATCTCGAACATGCCCGGGTAGACATCGAGCGCGTTGTGCACCATCCACCACGCGGCCAGCACCCCCACTGTTTCGGCGTGCGTGTCGCGGGCGTGCTGATACACATCATTGGCGACATCGTCGCTGCCCAGCACGGGGTGGACCTCGTGCGAGACCGGGTGGTTTGGGAAGGCGGCCACGAACGCGTCGATCGCGGTCTTCCACGAATCGGCGTAGAGCGCATCAGAATACCCCGCGGCCTGCCAGTTGATCTGATCGACTGGCGAGAACGGAAGCTGCATCTCGAAGCCGTTCCGGCTTGAGTTGGTCGCGTACACCAAGGAGATCGTGTCCTCGTTCGCGTAGCGCGTACCCATTGCCGCGATGAACTGCGACCAGCGGGCGAGGTAGGTGCTGTCCCATGGGACGGGCATCTCTCGTGTTTCCGTTCCGAACTGGAAGCTGAACATCTCGACGCCCAACGCGCTGAGCCAGGAGGGCGCGGCGCTGCCGTTGACCACCGCCAGCGAGACCTTGATCCCGTACTGGTCCGCGCGGCTGATCTGCTCGTCGAGCAGCGACCAGTCGTAGACGCCGGGCGATGGTTCAAGGGTGCCCCATTCCATCCGTACGAGCACGCCGTCGACGTGGTCGAGCTGGGCGACCTCGGGGATCACTGAACCGTTACCGTTTCCCGTGGTGGGTGGGCAGCTGCAGTAGAGGCCAGCGGGCGGTGTGATCTCGCCGGCGAACGCCAGCCCTGTACTGATCCCGGTACCAAGACCGGCCCCCATGCAGATCGCGATTGTGGATTTGTGTGTGTGCATACCTATGAAACGCCTTTCGCGTCATCGGATTGCATAGGGATACATATGAAATG
>SPJK01078611.1_pt1 | contig 14902 bp, 10 predicted proteins | sample 3741771 | NCBI WGS metagenome assembly SPJK01 (sample SAMN10925997, study PRJNA522277) | cold seep metagenome | isolation source: Elba SIP-enriched marine methane seep metagenome, extraction at timepoint T2 | place: Italy: coast of Elba, Mediterranean Sea | reverse complement strand
CTGTACTAATAGAAATTAGAGCTCCGGTATAATGATCATCCTCGGCGTATATACATCGCTATTGCTTTTGAACCTTCTATTTGCTGCCATTGCCTTGGCACTAGGTTTTGCAGCAGGTGCATGGGTTTGTCAAAACAGCCAAACGCATAATTTGATAGATCCTTCCCAAGGACAGCAGGCGCTTGATAAAGAGAAAGAAGCACAAGGTCTTATCCAGAATGAACGATTGGTGCTTGCGGGCGATCGTTTACGTGATTTAACAATGGGTGTCGTTACCGATGTTGGTACCCATACCGAAAAGATGAATCGCATTGAGGCTGAGTTTCTTACTCAACAAGAGAACGGTCAAACAATCGATGTTATGAGGACGTTTGAGCAAATCTCCTCAGCAAATGCTGCTCTCCAAGATCGCTTGGAAAAAGCAGAAAAACAGATTATCGCTCAGTCGAAAGAAATCGAAGCTCACGAAACCGAAGCAAGAACCGATTCGCTAACCAATATTGCTAACCGTCGTGCTTTCGACGACGAAGTAAATCGTCGCATGGCTGAATGGAACCGTCACGGTACGCCATTCACCTTATTGATACTCGATGTTGATCATTTCAAAAAATTCAACGACACGCATGGCCACCAAGCAGGTGACGAAGTCCTACGACATGTTGGGAGTTGCTTGAAAGAGTGTTGCCGCGAAACCGATCTACCATGTCGTTATGGTGGAGAAGAATTTGCCATCGTAATGTCTTCAACACTCGGTCAGGATGGCGGTGTGCTAGCCGAAAGAGTTCGTACCTCAATCGAAGAAATGACAGTCGATTTCGAAGGTAAGCAACTTAAGGTTACCACTAGCGTTGGAATGGCTCAGTTCAATACGGGCGAGAACGCAGGTGATCTAATAGGTCGAGCCGACGACGCACTTTACGAGTCCAAGGATGCTGGACGAAATAATGGTCACCTTCACACCGGTGAATCGATTGTCCCTATTAAAGACGTAATGCAATCACCGGGTGAGGCATCTTTAGAGGATCAGACATCCGAAGGGCTCGCTTATGCTCAACTGCCAAACCGAACAAAATTTATCGAAGAGCTTCGAAGAGTAGTTCGTAAGGATGATGATCAGTCTGTTTCTCTGGTTGCTTTCCAGCTTGTTGGGCATGAACGAATTCGAGAAGAATTCGGAGATGCCGTCAGCCGCATGATGTTAGACTCCGTGGCTCAATTCATGGACAGCGCCGTTGGACCAAATAATGTTCTTGGTCGTCTTGCAGATGGGCAATATATCGTCCTGCTACCTGGCGAAAATGTTGCCCAAGCTGAGAAGAAAGGTGAGAGAATCTCTCATGCTTTATCTCAGTGCAGCGTTCCACTTGGAGAATCGAGCCTTCAACTTGAAGTTCAGAATTCAGTGAAGGCTATGAAGCCTGGAGAGAACCCTGTGGACCTAATGCAGGGTATCGAGCACGAGCTAATCATGAAGGTTTCTCTGGGCAGTGTTCCGGCTGAAACCGTCTAGTCTTGGCCAGAAATGGCATCTTTCTGCTTACATGATCATAACTATCGGTGATAAATCCACCTTTTTTGGTGGCCGCCCCTTGTGGATTGTTAATGTCCCGTTAGTATTTGGCCGAAGAAGTTAGTCCTCAAAGGATTTAGAGCTAACTAGCACTATCTCCCAAGGCTCTTAGGCTTCCAGCAACATGCTTGCAGGATGTTTTCGGCCTATCTGAAAAATCTCCTACAAAGGGGTTTGACAGATTAGAGCATTAAGGATAATTTACTGAGCTCCCCTGACGGGAAGGGCGTAAGGAGTGGCCCCATAAGCCAGACCTCAAAGCTTTCAGCGGAAAGCTGTCTTGGTTGGCTGAGACCTCTCCTTATCTCCTTTGTAGTGAAGGAAGATAGATCCCAGCAGATTGTGGCTGGTGTTTTCAAATGCCTTGTGTATTTGAAGGCAGATCTTTGACAACTTGGTAAAGCAAGAGTGGCATCTAATAAGTGTCGTTTTCGTGCAGAGCACTAGCTGGCTCCGCATGTTGACACTTCATTAAATAAGTTGAGGTCCATTTATATGGATCTCAGCCGAGCATTACCGCTACGCAAACCACACCATGGGTTTGTGTAGCAAAAAGCGTTACTCGCCATCAGTCTTCGCCGGCTGGTGGCAGATAGTTTAGCATTTGCCAATCGAACTGCTTGTTGTTGCCTCGGCAACACCTTGGAGAGCGTTTGATAAATGTGGCCAAACTATTAAGGGCGTATGGGGGATGTCTTGGCATCAGATGGCAGTGATGGGCGTGGAAGTCTGCGAAAAGCTCGGGGGAGTTGACAAACAAACACTAATCCCGAGATTCCCTAGCGAACGTGGTGAACTGAAACATCTAAGTAACCACAGGAAGAGAAAGAAAAATCGATTCCCTAAGTAGCGGCGAGCGAACGGGGAACAGCCCAAACCGTCGAGGTTTCCTTGACGGGGTTGTAGGGTCTTTCACATGAGAGTCACAAAATTGTCGGGAAGCAGAATCTTCTGGAAAGTTGAACCACAGAGGGTGACAGTCCCGTAAGCGAATCTTGGCAATCTCTCGAAAGATACCTGAGTAGGTCGGGTCACGTGAAACCCCGACTGAATCCACGGGGACCATCCCGTAAGGCTAAAGACAATCTGATGACCGATAGTGAACTCAGTATGGCGACTGAAAGATGAAAAGAACCCCGTCGAGGGGAGTTAACGAACCTGAAACCATACGCTTACAAGCGGTCGGAGCACTATTTTATATGTGTGACGGCGTGCCTTTTGCATAATGATCCGGCGAGTTACCGTTCGCAGCTTGGTTAAGGCCTTTCGGGCCGAAGCCTCAGGGAAACCGAGTCTTAATAGGGCGCATTGTTGCGGGTGGTAGACGCGAAACCAGGTGATCTACCCATGAGCAGGTTGAAGCGCGGGTTGTACTGCGTGGAGGACCGAACCCACTTAGGTTGAAAACTGAGGGGATGACTTGTGGGGAGGAGTGAAAGTCTAATCAAACCTGGAGATAGCTCGTTCTCTCCGAAATAGCTTTAGGGCTAGCGTCGAGCAACTATTTGTTGGGGGTAGAGATACTGATTTGGAGGTGGGCCCTTCGCGGGGTACCCCTCTGAGCCAAACTCCGAATACCAACAAAACTATCTCGGCAGTCAGTCCGCGAGGGATAAGCTTCGCGGTCGAGAGGGAAACAACCCAGACTATCTGCTAAGGTCCCCAAGATGTACTCAGTCACTAAGGAAGTTGATTTGCTATGACAACCAGGATGTTGGCTTAGAAGCAGCCATCATTTAAAAAGTGCGTAACAGCTTACTGGTCGAGCAGATCTGCGCCAATAATGAACGGGAGTAAGTACATCACCGAAGCAATAGAATTGAAAAATTGGTAGGAGAGCGCCGTAGGTCAGATACAAGCCGTACCGTAAGGAGCGGTGTCGGGGCCTACGGGTGATTATGCCGGAATGAGTAACGATAAGGCAGGTGAGAATCCTGCCCGCCGAAAGCCTAAGGTTTCCTGGGGAAGGCAATTCCGCCCAGGGTGAGCCGGTTCCTAAGTCGAGGTCGAAAGGCGTAGACGATGGATAGCAGGTTAATATTCCTGCGCTAGCTGTGTGGACTAAAGGAGGGACGGCGTTTGAATGGTGAGGGGACGACTAGAAATGTCCCTGGCCGCAAGGCTAAACCTTCGGGTTATGTCATCTGAAGAACGTCCAAGAAAAGCTCCGTAGGGTTGAAGCACACTAACCGTACTAAAACTGACACAGGTAGGCGAGACGAGTAGTCTAAGGCGCTCGGGAGAACACTGGTTAAGGAACTCTGCAAAATGGCCCCGTAAGTTCGCAATAAGGGGTGCCTACGCAAGTAGGCCACAGTAAATCGGTTCCTCCGACTGTTTATCAAAAACACAGGTCTCTGCTAACACGCAAGTGGATGTATAGAGACTGACGCCTGCCCGGTGCTGGTAGGTTAAGGTAGAGGGTTAGTTCATTAGAACGAAGCTCCCGACCGAAGCCCCAGTAAACGGCGGCCGTAACTATGACGGTCCTAAGGTAGCGAAGTTCCTTGTCGGGTAAGTTCCGACCTGCATGAAAGGCGTAACGAGAGGAACACTGTCTCAACCAGTGACCCGGTGAAATTGTAGTCGTGGTGAAGATGCCACGTTCCCGCAGCTAGACGGAAAGACCCCGTGAACCTTTACTGTAGGCTGATATTGGGCTGTGGTATGTACTGTGTAGGATAGGTGGGAGGCTTTGATCTCTGGGCGCTAGTTCAGAAGTAGCCGTTGTTGAAATACCACCCTTTGCATGCTTTAGTTCTAACGCTGATTCCTGTGAAACCAGGCAGCGGACAGTGTCAGTTGGGCAGTTTGACTGGGGCGGTCTCCTCCAAAAGAGTAACGGAGGAGCCCAATAGGTACTCTCAGCGTGGTTGGCAATCACGCATCGAGCGTAAAGGTAGAAGAGTGCTAAACTGCGAGACTTATCAGTCGAGCAGGTACGAAAGTAGGGCTTAGTGATCCGGTGGTCCCGAATGGAAGGGCCATCGCTCAACAGATAAAAGGTACTCCGGGGATAACAGGCTTATCGCTCCCGAGCGTCCATAGCGGCGGAGCGGTTTGGCACCTCGATGTCGGCTCATCACATCCTGGGGGTGGAGAAGCTCCCAAGGGTTTGGCTGTTCGCCAATGAAAGTGGTACGTGAGCTGGGTTCAGACCGTCGTGAGACAGGTCGGTCCCTATCTACTGTGGGCGCACGAAACTTGCGGAGGTTCATCTTTAGTACGAGAGGATTTAGATGGACGACCCTCTGGTGTTCCAGTTGTCGCGCTAGCGGCACGGCTGGATAGCTAAGGTCGGAAAGGATAAACGCTGAAGGCATATAAGCGTGAAGCCCGCTCCAAGATTAGGTTTCGTTGTTCAATGAACGAAAGTCCCCTGAAAGACTATCAGGTTGATAGGTCGGATGTGTAAGCTCAGTAATGAGTTCAGCTAACCGATACTAACGGACGAATGTTTGGCCATATTTATTAAACGCTTTTAACAAGCACGGCAATCACTCTTGCTAAACCAAGTTATATATGACCCGTCAAAGGTCACACGATCCAGAGCAACCTTTTTAGGTTGCAGGTCAGTTGGGTTTAATCGCCCATCTGTCCTTTCTGGCGACCATATCTGAAAGGAAATACCTGTTCCCATTCCGAACACAGTAGTCAAGCTTTCAGAGCCGATGATAGTGCCTACCAGTGCGAAAGTAGGTATCGCCAGTTTTTTTTAACCCTTCTCAGATTCGTCTGAGGAGGGTTTTTTTGTGCCTTGGGTCGACTCTTCTCGGTATCTATTCATGCTATTTCTAAGTATTCTTGACATTGTCATCCATAACCAGCATGAATGCAGCTATGCAATTCACCATTACCTGTCCAAGTTGTAATAAAGTCACAAAAACCGAATCCGATTCGATTCCTGATAAGATTCGTTGTCAGGACTGCAACCATGAGTTTTCTGTTCCTAAGAAGCTTCATCTTGATGATAGCGCGTTAACAGAAAACCCAAAGCTTTCACTAGCTGAAGCTTCGATAAGCGAGATGGTCAAGGAGCTTTCACGTCGCGGCCACATGGCGGTTCTGACGCAGCTAAACAATCAAAGCCAACCAGAGCGCTCTAGTGAGCTTTCAATGCTTGGTCTTCTTGAGTCGAGCGTAATGGCAAAAGAACCGCTCGGAATACGTCATTACTTGACCGAGTCGATTAAGCAAGAGAATTTGGAAGAGATCTATCGGCTTATGCTTCGTTTGCTAGAGCAAAGGAATGCTAATGTTGTGCACTCTTTAGAGTTAGCCCCTGGTACCAAACCAACAAAGACACCATCTCAAAATAAAAGCACAAAGAGTGGTCTATTAAAAGATCCGATTGTCTCATCGAACCAAGAGATGCGAGAAGAAATTGTTACTGATCAAGGTCTCCAACCGGCGCAGGTACTCAAAGAGTTTTCTCTCAAAGGTGACACCCTCGGTGTCATGACATTACAAGACTTCAAGGAAAAGTACCGTCGCAGTTCCACTGTGTGTAATCGGGTATTACCTCTTTGTTCCGACGAAAGACCAGGCTTTGCCTTCCATGAACTACTTGGTGAAGAATGGCATCACATGGCTGGGATCATTCATGGTCGTGTGGAGCTACCCAGTGAAAACCTATCGCCCACAATTGCGGGTGTGAAAACCGATTATTTGATTTATCAATTTCTAGATGAGAAGCTTTTTCAAATAACTGGCGTCTTCAATACGGATTCTTTTCATGAAGTAGCACACGCCCTAAGAAAGAAATTCGGTCCAGCCATCTCTGAAGGTGAAGAGAATAGAAAGCTGCTTTGGTGGACTTTAGACTGTAGTATCGAGCTGCAATTTGGCCGTTTGCGACCGCGTGAACCAGCAATTGTTCGTTATTACCATGATGATCTACTTGAAGAAGCATCAGGTCGTAAAAAGAGGCTGGTTAAAGATATCTAGCCGATTACATCGACAGCTTTCCTTGATATCCAGACTCTTCAAAAACCGATTGTTTTAATGGGTCAGTCAACTTAACAATACCTACTTCACAGTAGGGTACCACTAAGAAACGAGCTCCCAAGGTGTCTGGGTTGGTCCGTTCTAGTAGAACAACCTCTGCTTGCGTCATGAATGCCTTAAAGGGAATTTGCTCACCAAGGCGGTTTACTAAGATTCCCCTTCTCGGGATCGCTTCTGGCCAATCCTGAAAATATCTCTTCCAGACGCCTGTGGTCTCACTTAATGAGACAGTACTAGCGACAGCTTGTTTAGCTGACTTAGCAATTCCTTGGCCAACAGCAGGGCTTTTTGTATTTGCAAGACTTGTCGGCAGGACAGGTTTGCTTGGCAAAGCAGAATTAGCAGCGGTCTGCCCGCTAGTGATGTTTGGTGCAGTAGACATTGTCTAAGTTACTTCAATATAGAGAGCTATGTTGCAAACGAGTCGATATTCCGTTTAACAACTCTAGCTCATAAATTAGAGGTATTTGGTAGCAATCTGAGTGATTAAATCCCATCTGGCTGCACCTTGCTTAAGCTCCTTATTCGCCCTTTTAACAGCATCCAGGCGAGGGAGTAGGCCCGTCCTGTGGGCTAATTGAATCGCAAGCCCAGGGCGAGCATTGGCTTCTAGAACGACGGGGCCCACTTTGGCATCAAAAACAAAGTCGACTCCAATGTAGCCAAGACCGAGCACATCGCTGAGTCGCATGGCTGATTCCATTAGTTTTTTCCATTCAGGCAATTCGATGCCTGAGATTGCCCGCCCCGTATCAGGGTGCGAATCAACCGTTCGATTCTTGCAAACTCCTCCAAAAGAGATTCCCGTGATCAGATCAACAGCCGCAGCAATTGCACCCTGATGCAAATTTGCTTTCCCACCAGACTCATAGGTAGGAAGTCGAAGCATTGCCATGATTGGCACCCCCTCGAAGAGGATAACTCTCAAATCAGGGGTACCTCCGACAGCAACGGAATCAAGAAGTGGATGGGTAACAATTCGTTGCTCGACAATGACTCGGTCAGCACGACCTCCAAGAGAATAAAGACCAGAGATAACTGCTGAGAGGTGATAACGTAAATCGCTCGCCGAGTATCTTGTTCCGCCTGGCGTGATGTATTCACCGTCAACATGTTGCGAGATAACCACGATCCCACGTCCTGCAGCTCCTCCTGCGGGTTTAATAACAAAATCCTGTTGCTCACGGACAACATCGGTGAAATGCCGAACATCACCCTGGGAGCTAAGGGTCGCGTAGGTTCTAGGAACGGGAATTTCGTGCTGTTCACAAAGTTGCTTAGTAAGTAGCTTATCGTCTACCCGTGGATAAAATTTGCGCGGATTCTCTTCAAGAATGAACTTTAGATTCCGTTGGTTGATACCAAGAATACCATGCTCTTTAAGTTCGTACGGTGATGCAAACCAGCGGGGCATAAATAGATCTAAGATCGAGTAAATAATTTAGGGACTAACTACGTCACGAAAACGGAACATTTCCACGACTCGGTAACCGGTATAACGACCAATTGCAATAAATGCAGCAATTGTTAACAGATGCATTTCAGGATAAATCAAGATCGCCTGGCCAACTTCGTCCCAGCGCAAAAGCAAGTAGCACAAGGTGGAAACCAAGAAGGTTCCAATCACAAGCTGCATAGCGAATATCGGACCATCTTCTTCAATCGTTACGTAACATCGTTCGATAAGGATTGTCAAGATAACCATGGGAAGAAGCACAGCATTGCTGCTTGAGTTTGGGCTTAAATACTCCATGGTAGAAACCCCAGCAACCACAAATAGAACGATGGTTGTAAGCAAAATGCTCAGTCTTGGCACAAGCAAAAGACGAAGGCGATCAACGAGTAACCGACTGAAAAAACCTGCGATAAAAACCATTGTTAGAACTAGAATTCCGGTCCACACATTGGCATAAATAAAGCTCACCGCCATCAGTGCTGGTGCAAAAGTACCAAAGGTTCGGATGCCGATAACATTACGACAGAATGCCGTAATTAGGGCTCCGAAAGGTAGTAGTAACAGGAGTGAGAGCACTTCATGCATGTGCACCGGAAGGCGTGTTAAATCAAGAATTTGCGAAACATTTGGTTTATCGGCTTCAAGGGTTTCATCGGCAGGGCTTCGATGCGCAAGAGAGTAGCTAATCTCTAGATTTGTTGCCTTTTGAGACCGGATAATCGAACTAGCTCCATAGCGAATAGGAAGAAAATTCTTTGGCACTTGTCTCGCGTATCCATACTCGGGATCGAAAGGTATCCAACGATTACCCTTAAAGATTTCGACCCACATATGGGGTAAAGCTTTTGCCTGATGGCGCAATTCAAAGCCGATAACTCTTCGGGAAGGAAATCCCGCAGCTCGGCTCAGAGTTACCATGGAGAGCGCGCGTCCAGCTGGCGTTGCAGCACCGTTGACTAAAGATCCAAAAACACTGTCACTCGAAGTGCCCGGCGGTACTCGTTCTAGCTCTCTTAAGCAGTAATTAAAAATCCATTCAATCTTCTGCTCATCCGTCTTATACTCGGAGGGAATCGTATCTAAGACTTGCTTAACTACCGTTAAGTTGACCGGTAATTCTTTTTCTTCTCTGAGATAGCGATTGCGATGCTTCGGTATTAAAAGAATACTAGCTCGTGAGGGTTCGGCTGAGATGTGTAGCCGAAGATCAAACTCAAGTGAGATATTGTATTCACCAAGTTCATTGGTGCTAGCTAACATCTCCCTGGTTCCACTTGGCACAAGTCGTCGAATTTCTTTTGCCATATCAGGAACGATACGACTTGGTTGAGCTTCGATGCTCACGAGTAGCGATTCGTTAGGAATTGCAACTTGGACTTTAGTTGGTGACTCGACCGACTGGAACCGTATGTCGTAACTCAGTCGCCAGCGGCTGTCTTCGAGCTCGTTAAGGTTATCCTGAAGCGCGCTATGGCGTGTCCAGATGGCAAGCGTGCCTACCACCAGGAGAAGACAGATCGTCAGATGGCTTAGAAAACGGGCGTTCAAGGAAGCTTATTCGTTAGAAGGTCACGCGATATGAAAATAGGCGTGGATTACTTGTTTTGGATGGCTGGGCAAGTTGGCTTAGGCTGCTGTAAATGCGTGGACTGGGCAACATATACTAGTATAATTCTGGCTTGGGGTCGATCTGTTAAGCAATCTGTCGATTTCATATTTTGCAATATCTGGCGAATTACCTTAATTTTAGCGTTTAGCTAGATCGGATCAGATTAATTCTGATTGGGCGTATTTGCCTGCCATATTTTACGGACCTAGGAGAAGTGCAGGTTTGGCAACATTTATAAGAATAATTTCGCTATGCTGTCTGATTTTCTGCTTCGCTGAGATTGGCTCCACGGAACAAGCCAACGGTCCCTTGGAAGCAAAAAACGAGAATTGCGCATGCCAAAACAAGCAGGTTATTGGTCAGACAGCCATCATCCAAGAGGAGTCTTCTGGAGCTCAATTCTTAGCACGAGTAGATACCGGTGCGGCGTCTTGCTCGCTTCATACCTTGAAAGTTGTTGTTGAGGATGTTGATTCCGATATGCGTAACAACATCGGTAAGACAGTCAAGTTTTCGGTACTAGCTCAAGACGATAAGGAAATTTGGATAGAGTCAAAAATCCATAGCACGGTCATCGTGAAAACGTCGGAAGAACAGGAACGCCGGTACAAAGTTTGGCTTACTTTTATTTACCAAGGTACTCAGAAGCGAGTTTTGGTCACTCTCAATGATCGATCCGAAATGGATTATCGTTTTTTGATCGGACGCAATTTTCTTAATGGATCTTTTCTGGTTGATGTTTCACTAGAAAGTGATAAGTAGTTTTCTTAGTCTGAAAAATGGCGTTGTACAAGATCTGCTACTTGCATTGTGGATAAGGTTTCCTCAAGTTGCGACTTTTGATTTGATATCAAAACGCATCCTTGATTTGATTCGGCATGCACCGCTCCATGGGAACCCTTTACAAGTTCAGCGTTCAAGGGGATCCCACCGCCATGCTCTTTCATTAGGGCAGGGTCAAAAAATAGTTCGACCGGATCATAGCCTGGCTTGTTGTGGATATCGACCTGTCTGGCGAATTCCGGGGCATGTGAATCATCTAGCCACCAGTAGTAAGCTTGCCAACTGTTTGGACTTGAAGCAAGGACGACGTCACCCGACCGATCATGCGCTAACCCTGCCTCTGCCAAGGAATCGCCATGAAGGATCTGATCGATCCCTTCATGGCCCTCAAAGAGTTTGATGACATTCTCAATATCGGTAGTAGTATGATCATTGACGAAAATATGACTGTGCTGATGATCGACAAGTGCCCACGCCTTAGTATTTTTGAAGTCGATTCGCTCTTTGCCTTGTTCATCTACGCGGATTTTAAGTAATCCCGCCTCACGTAGTACTCGATTTGGATAAGTAACGTGATCGACTTGATTGATTGTGTATTCCGAAGCAATAAGCCATGTCGCTGAATCATTATCTAATTGATCAAACAATCTACCGAGCTGTTTATCAAGCTCCATGCACGCCTGTTTTGCTTCATCGGAATTAGGGCCATACTTTTGACCAGCATAGTCCAGGTGGGGCAGATAAATGTAGCTGAAGTCTGGAGACTTTTTTTCTGCCACATGCAGGAATGATGAAACAATCCACTCGGTTCCCTGGATATTTGCCAACGGCCCCCAAAAGTGCTTAAGCGGAAAGTGGCCAAGTTCATCTCGTAATTCGCCATACATAGCTTCAGGTACGGTGTAGCACCAGAGAGATTCGCTTCCATCAGGATTATGAATAGGAGCTGGCGTACAGACAAAGTCAGCCCCGCAACCTTTGACAAGGAGCGGAAACCAAACAGCGGTTTTCAGTTTAGGATTGGAAGCCTTAAGGGTTTCCCATAGTCGAGGTTTTTCAACAACGGAACTCCAGGCTGTCCACATCTCAACCCCCTCGTAAGGTTTATCGTCAGGATTACCCCGCCAATAAAAACCGTTAGCTATAACCCCATGCTCAGAAGGGTTTGTTCCCGTTGTCATGCTGGCCTGGACGGGGCAAGTCACGGCAGGAAAAGGAGGCTTTAGCGGAGCAATTGATCCTTTATCAGCCATGGCTTTAAGTCGCGGCATTGATTGGAGATCGTTCTCACCTAGCCCAGGAATAGATAACAAATAAAACGGGGCACTCATTACGTTGTTCCAAAATATCTAATTTGCCAATGCTTTGGCAATTAATGGTTCGAGAAAATCAAATGCTCGACGAGCCGTATTCACGGCATCATGACTATGGCGTGATAATTCAACACACAGAGGTCCATTGTATTGGATCTGAGCAAGTTTGTTGATGATGGGGAGGAAGTTGATCTCACCTTCGCCGAACATTAAGTGTTCATGGACGCCCTGGCTCATATCTTCAATGTGTATATTTAGCAGCTGACCCCGATGCTCTTCAAGCTTATCAGTAATCGGCAATTCATCCTGGCAATGTAGATGGCCGATATCAAGAGTCAATCCTAGGTTCTCGATTGGAAAACAAAGCTGACTTACCATATTCTTGAAATCTTCAAGTGTGGCAATCGCCATCCCGGGTTCAGGCTCAAAAGCAACTTTTTTATTCTGATTGCTTGCGTAGGAAACTAGTTCTTCAAGGCCTTTGATAAGGAGACCAGGTATTTGTTCTTTGCTGACGTTAGATTCTGGTATACCCGACCAAATTGAAACGACAGATGCATTTACCTCAACGGCAACATCTACAGAGTGTTTCAAAAAATTAATTCTATTTTTTCGATCTTCAGGAGCACCGGAAACGAGCGTAGGTTTGTGTTTTACCCATGGGTCCAAGAGGAATCTTGCCCCGGTTTCGATAACTGGCGTAATTGAGAGCTCATCGCAGAGATTGCCAAGACGGTTCGCTTGCTTCTGCCAATGGGAATCATTTGGCGAACATAAATTGTGATCGATGGTCAATCCAACCGCGCGATACCCGATGTCATGCAGAACTCGGATTGCCTCTGCTGGGTCGTGATGGGCTAAACCGTTGGTGTTGTATCCAAGAATCACTCTAGCGCTCGTTAAGTAGCAGGAATCCAAAGAGACAAAAGCTTAGCCAGTGGAAGCATTGCGAGAATCGTGACAGCACTAAAATAATCAACATAACCAAGTGCGATTGCCGCGTTAAGCATAACCAAACCTTGAATTGCATTAACTACGGCAGTTTGTACTCTTTTTGGGGTAGGCTTTAGGATTGCCTTTGCATGATGACGGCAGATCATTAACAGAATAATCGTAAAGAGAGTTATCCAAATTAATGGTTGTTTAGCGCCCAAATGACATTCGGGAAGATTCAGTATTAATGGTGATAAGCAGATCCAGATGATGCCAAAGACAGAATAGAATGTGGCCGAGGTAATCTCTTTCCTATTGGTCTTAGTGGCTTCGTTGCGTGCTAATAACGTTACCCCAGCAATATAGAGCATCACACCTGGGCTGATTGCAATCACTATGGTCAAATTCGTCGCCAAGCCAAGCCCCATCATGCCATTCAAAGCGCGGCAGCCGCCCATTAGCCATGGGCCAAGAGCGGTAGATTTGAGCTTGCTATTATAAGCAACCACAAATACTGGCAGCATAACCGCGCTGAGGATTGTCAGTTTGGCTTCATTAGCTATGCCAACATAGATACCTAGAAGAGAGCCAGTCAGAATTAGTATAGCGGCAAAGGCTTTTGCTTGACGAAGTGGAACAGCTCCCGAAGGTATTGGCCTCTCTGGCCGTTCTTCTTGGTCCTTTTCTTGATCAATAACATCATTTAGAACCATTCCGCCATGATAGATCCCAAGCGAGGCAAGGACTAACAAGGTGGTGCCTAGAACGGGTTCAAATGAGCCGGTCGCAACAGCCACTCCCATTAAGATATCAGCGACGGCAGTTGGCCCATTCGAGATGCGTAGCAAACGGAGGTAACTCATCAATTACCTCTAAGCCAACGTGGCTAGTTTGTTCTCTAAATAGTCGAATGAATCTTTTGCCGCCGAATCGGGATCCGAAGCATAAGGATAGAGTTCAACCGTCAACCAGCCTTGGTAGTTGGTTTTACTGATGGCGTTGAGTGTTGAATCGAAATCGATAGCGCCTTGCCCCGGAATCAGGTGTTCATGCTTGCGCGTTGCAGCAATGTCTTCCAAGTGATAGTGAAGGGTGTGATCCTGCATTTTAGGTATCCATTCAGCAGGTTCTTCACTAACACAGTAAGCGTGGCCAACATCGAAATTAAGACCAATGATCTGGGAATCGATACGATCTAAAAATTCAAGGTACTCATCGAATCGTTCGAGAAGTAGTTCTGGTTCTGGTTCGATTAGTAGGCCTACGTTGAGTGATTCAGCTATCTCAATACAAGGCATAAGTTCTTCGTAGAAGCAATCGTATGCCTCTTGACGGGTTTGGCCTTCAAATAATGGTCCACCCGGTTCTGTTGTAATGTGTGGAGCTTGCAGTTCGCTCGCTAATCTTAAACTGCGTTTTGTATGTTCACGACGGATTGTTCGGTAATGGGGATCGGGGTCGATCCAGCTAGGATGCCAATACGGTTGGCGCGGGTCGGCAACGGCATTCATCATGAAGGCATTGATATTAGAAATAGACAAGCCTGTCGAATCGAGCGCATTGCGTATCGAATCGATTTGCGATGGCAAAATTCCCGCTGGCCAAGCATGAGGGACATCGGCCATCAGCTCGATCCCTTCGTAGCCAATTTCCGCTACACGTTTGATCGCATCTTCAATCGTATAGTTCAGGTAGGCGTTTGTGCTAAAAGCAAGTTTCATAGCTTAGTATCAATTTGTAGGCAAGCTTCTTCAAAAAGATATTGTTTCAGCAAACCATCAATCTATTCAAGCGCCTAATGAGAGATTCGGTCGCAAAGTATTGCGATCGGTTTCTTCGGATTGTTTGCGTCTGGAGTCAATATAAGGGTTGCTGAGTTGCTTCCCTTCAGCTTCAACTTTTTTCTTAAGGCCATCAGGTTAATATCTAACCCACGTGACTTTAATTCGAGACGTCCAATCTGACGAAGATGACACTCGGACGCTAAGACTTTTCTTTGGAAGGGAAAAATGCCTTCTACTTTGAATGTCTTTAATAACGGGTGACTAACCAGCGAATCCGATGTGAGATAAGCTTTCGAAGCTGAGAACTGTCTTAGGCTAAATTGATTCGATAAGCTTCCTATAAGGTGGCCGGCAATAGCGGCGGGATCCGGTTCGTAGATATAATCTTCAATGGTATCTACCCAGCCTATTGGTTCATCAGCATTACCCACAAAGCTTGTTGATTTG
>SPJK01000422.1_pt1 | contig 14908 bp, 3 predicted proteins | sample 3741771 | NCBI WGS metagenome assembly SPJK01 (sample SAMN10925997, study PRJNA522277) | cold seep metagenome | isolation source: Elba SIP-enriched marine methane seep metagenome, extraction at timepoint T2 | place: Italy: coast of Elba, Mediterranean Sea | reverse complement strand
TACTTAGCACTTTCTCATACTTTTTTGTTCAGCGCGCTGCCCATTATGGAAGTTGAAAATGGATTTACGCAGCGTACGAGCTACGCTCATCCTGACCGGGTATTTTCCTTGCTGCTCAATCGCTTCTCGCCATTGATTTACAGCAGTAGATGCACGAGGAATTCATTGAGATTGACAGCCCGCCGATGAACTGTTCGCCAGCCAAGTATACGCATATTGCTGGTTGTACCCTCCACCAAAGGCATTGGGTCCGCCACCAACAAATCGATCGGGGTCTTCCGGAGGGCCTATTGGTACAACAGATACGTAACCGCTACTTACAAATTGAGTGCCATCAAAGGGATTACTTCCATAAATCGGTGCTAGTCCGGCAAAGGACGTTGGATCGGCGGTGCCTGAAGAACCTGAGCCAATCATGTTTTGAATACCTGAACCGGCAATTGCAATGCCGGCATCACCGCCTTTGGAAACCGCCGTGCTTGCATAGCCGTTCATTCCACCACTGCCGCCGCCGCCGGCGATCACCAGAGCATTGAGATCTTCTGCGCTGCCGCCACATCCATCGCTTACAAAGGTATCGGGAATTGCTGAGCTGGTTACGACCGAAGCGGCACCTGCCGATGAAGAGAAAGCGCAACCATCGGGTATGCCTAAGCAGGCAGAATTATATGCGTCCGTACCATTTTTACCCACATAAATATACAACGATTCTCCGGCTAATGATTCCGATGGTATAACAGCTTGCGCCCGGCCGCCTTGGCCGCCTACATTGTAACTCTCAAAACCGTTACCTCCGGAGCCTCCCAAGGCCTGGACGGTAATCCAACCGCCTGGTTGTGTATAGAGCGCAGGCAGTTCCCACACGCCGTTTTCAGTCCAGGTACAAATCACCGTATTACCGGCGCTGGTACACGAAGACTCACCGCTCGTGCCTTCCTCGCCAGTAAGCAGACTGGAGGTTTGTATTCCCGGCCGGCGCCGCCACCTTTGATAGGAAGGTTTGCCAAAATTTCCTGGAAATCCGGCATGTCTGCGGTATAAGGATGCCAGGCGTTGTTTCTGCATGCGAGGTGATTTTTGATTTTGTTGTGTCACATCGTATTGATAGCTTAACAGCATATTCCAAAATTTACCCAGGGACCCATACCGCCAAGGATAGCTAGGATAGTTTAAATAAGCCGGAATACCTAAAAAACTATCCAGCGCTTGTTCACAATTGCCGGTGGAACTATCTAATGTACAACTGCTGATCCAATTGGCCGGAATCGGCGCACTGGATTCCATATCGGCAAGTTTAAACCCAAGCCGCATGGGTCCGGGTACATACGGCACCATCGCGTCAAAGCGAACCCGGTAAGGCGTTTCCGGCGTCAGGCAAAAGGTCTGTGTGCTGATGTTTTCTTTAATCGGGGTTTGGCATTCCAAGTAGAGCTGGTCAACTAAGTAAGCGTTGGTGAATAAATCAGTATTTTCAGCTTTATCAGGGGTATCTTTTTCAATAGAAAAGCTACATTTGGCTTTCGTGTTGACCCAATTTTTATTCGCTGTACTCGGGCTGCTTTGGGGTTCACCGGTCATGGGATCAGCCCAGATACTAAACTCAACACCACCATTGGTTACAGAAGAAAAGGTGATTTCTATCTGGTTGGGATCATCGCAATCTCCTGAGAACCCTTGAATTGCCGGTAAAGCGAGTGAAGGAACGGCAGAACCATCGGTAGGCGATGGTGGTTCGGATGTAAGGTTAATCAAACGCGAAGGCACCAGCAGATTCAATGAATTGTTCGGCGAAGACCAGTCGATATCGATGGTGCCAACATTGATTTTGGCGTTTGCATAACATTCTCCGGAGCTGGAAATACAACTGCTCCCAGTCTCTAAACTCCAATCCCAGAAATCCTCGTAGGCCGGATTGTCACCATTACCTTTCCAGGTGCAAGTGCAGCCTTCGGGGTCTTTCTTGACGAAACCACTGCAGCTTGGGAATTCACTGTCTTGCAATACCGGACTTACAGTTTGGCTGAGAGATTCCGTGCATGTGCATGAGCAACTGGTGCTGGTATTAGGTGTTGCTTGACCGCCTAAGGGTAGAAGGTCAACCGGTAAACCGGTGTCGATGTTATCCATCGAACGTACATACAGAGACCAGCCCAAGGTAAACCCACTGGATGTATTGCCCGTATCCAATGTGAACGATTCAGTATCCTGAAGTGTATTGCCTAAACGATCACTGACAAACCATTCATAGGTTTGACCATTCTCTAACAAGCCTGTTGGAACGGTCCAAAGAAAATTACCGGTAGCGCTACGGGATACGAAGCCGCTAAAATTTACCTGTTGTTCCTGAATGTTTTTCACCAGATATTGAATGCCATCACTGGCATCCTCGTCCTTATAGACCAGACTGGGTTGTGCGGTGTTGATGGTTTCACCGTCAGAAGGTATCAGCGGATTCGCGCCTTGATTCTGCCAAAAAGTAATGACCACCGCAGGCTCATCAACACCGGCGGGCGAAAGCCAATTTTGGGCGCAGAACCCTTCAGCTTCACAAGGCACGATGAAGGTATCGTTGGTATTGAGTCCATAGCCGCTGCCAATAGCAAAACTGGCGCCGCCACCGCCGCCGCCATTGCCCGAGCCGCCGCCGCCGGCCACACCCCCGCCACCGGCGCCACCCGTGTTTTTACCTTGGCCGCCAAGCACGACGACGTCGCCTAGACTTAACGCCGGCGTTTCGCGCACCCAGGTTCCGGCCGAGGCGGAATGGTCTGCGGGTGAACCGGCGAAACTGAACGCGCTGGAGCCGTCAGTACCACCGAGATTGGCGCTGCCGCCATGCCAGGTTCCCGCATCAAAATAAGGCGGCAAACCATTGGTGGCATTTAGTTTAAGGCCATCTTCTAACCAAACCTCGTTGAACCATAGTGTCGGTAGTTGCGCGCTGAGCCGGGTGCCGATCCGGTTTTGGACATCAAAGGCAATGGCTACACCGCCCTGGCCGCCGTCACAAATTTCCAGGCTTTGCTCGTTAACGTCGCTCGGAATTGGGGTTGCGATACAGGTCGACGGGGTTGGGGCGGAAGCGTTAAAACCCTGGCCGCCGCCGCCGCCGGCGGCAACCAGCAAAATATCGTCAAGGTTTTGTGGTTCAGGACTTAAAGCCCGAGTCGCTACCACGGTAGCCGCGCCGCCGTTACCACCTTTGCCTGACGCACCAAAATTGCCATTGTGGGCTACATAAAGATAAAGTGATTTTCCAGCCAATGCATCGCCGCGCAGGGTGGTCTGCGCTAATCCCGGCGCACCTCCCGTTCCTTCTCCTAAGGTACCCACGGTACTGCCACCGTCGCCGCCGCGGCCGCCCACTGCCTGAATAGTAACCCCGAATTGTGCTGTAGCAAATGGCGCCAAGCTAGTTTGATCAAAAACATAGTTAACCGGAAATTCACAGACAAATGCGTTTACGCCTTGCACCTGTAACGGCCCTGAACAAAACGGTGGCGGAATGAAAGCACCAAGACTGAGCTGCCGACTGCTTGAATAGTTGTGGTTTGAATGAGACCAAGATGCACTGGCGGGTGTAGCCCAAAATGCACAAACCGTTATAAACACAGCGAGCCTTGATAAACAAGGCAGCTTGAACATCAATAGACGGCTGAAGCAAAGGAAAAGGTTGTTATTCATGTCTCTCGATTTGAATAATTCAGGTTGAACGATCATCTTCATTACCTCAGGTTATACGTCCTTGTAAGAAATGTACGGCAAAACACTTGAGCAGCAGTGACTAAATTTTATAACTAAGGTATCCAAATAAACCACAATTCGAGGCTTCGAATAACTGAATATCAGTGTACCTTATAAAAATTCAGCTTCTGAAAATGCTTCTTCATCCTCTTCAAGTACTGAATCTAATTTATTCTTAAAATTATTTGTCGGTTTATCAACAAAACGCGATCTGTCTACCATTTTTTGGATATCCGAACTTGAAAATGGATTGACATCAACTTTGAGATCTATATCGTCCAATGATCCTATGAGCCCGTTATTATTGCTATCAGGAACAATCTCAAAGGAATCAGAACCGCTACTCTCAACAGATGGTGTACTATCCGTTGTACTATCATCCAGAGCAGCGGGTGTTGTCACCTTTGCCAATTTATAAATGCCAAAAATCGCGGTGCTTGTTGCCACATAACCGCCTGCGGCAATACCGCTAATAATTAAAATTTTCTTGGTTTCATTACTCAGTTCGATATGAGGAATGTTCAAGTCAATATTCAGGCTCAATGTCCCATTCGGATCATTATTATTGATAGGATCATTGTCAGCGTAATTATATCCGTTGATACCGCCGCCATATACCGGGTCAAGGCTGGTAAACCGGCCCAGATCAGGCAGATAGGTCCGTTTCCCCATCAGTACCAGGCCGGCAACGCTTTCTAGTTGATTACCGGCTTGCCAGCCAAAATTGGGCCGGGCCGGATCTACAGCCGGCGGGTTAATGACATCACCCCAAGGGCCGTACAAACTGGGTGCATCCAAGTTTTGCGGTATTCCCACAGCATCCAGGCCAATCAAGGCATTACCGCCCTGCAGGGAGGTTACTGTATAGCCACTCTGATTTGGGTCACTAAGATTAAGGTTCACCAACAAGTTGCCGATCGATGCAGTTTGGTTGGTGGGCGTGCCGCTATCATCCAGAATAAGGTTACCGCTAGCATAGCGGATTTCTGTAGCGCTACTGCCATCATCGCTGACCTTGCGGATCAAATCACCGTCCGGAGTCCGCTCGAACTGAACATTCAAACTGCCGTCGTCCGCTTCGATGAGCTGATTGGCTTGATTATAAACTAGTAAGGTATCACCGTAGCCGGTCAGGTTGCCGAGCTGATCGTGACTAATGGTACTACCGGTGTCGTCAACTTCAATACGGTCAAGGTAGTCGTAACCGAATTCCCGGGTATCGTTATCGACACTGTAATGCGTCACGTTGCCGTTGAGATAGGCATCTGGGTTGGTTCCCAGGCCGGCAGCTTGATAGCCGTAGCTCCAACTGGTATTGACCAGGCCGCTGCTGGTCAGTTCGGCATCGGTGAGCCAGCCGGCAGTGTTAAACTGGTAGGCATAGTTATAATCGGTACCGCCGAGTGTAAATGATTCACCCAGGGTGCGGCTGCTGTTGGGTGAAAGTGTGAGGAGGTTGCCTGCCACCGGGTTACCGTCCCGAGTCCAGTTTAGTGTATCTATCCGGCTTTGTTGGTCGTAGCTGTAAGCTGCAGTGATGATTTCTGCGCCGCCGGATTGGGTGACGATCTGAGCGGTGCGGCCAAAGTTGTCATACTGCCAGATGGCGCTCAGCACCGGAGAACCGGCATTGTCGTTGCGGCTCAATGCAGCCGGGGTGCCGTCACGATTGCTGGTAAGCACGGTGCTGCTGGTGAAAGCTCCGATAGTGAGCTCTGTAGTGTTAGTTTGTAAGCCGGTCGCGGGATCGATCTGGTAGTCAACAGTTGCTGTGGTACCCCAGACGTCGGTGCTGGCGACCGTACGCCCAAGCAAGTCGGCAGTACGGCTTTCGATACAGGTGTAAGGAGCGCTGGCTTGTTGAGCACAAGCGGGAGCTTGGGCCGGATTGTCATAGGTGTGGGTGATGATGGTGGTGAGGTTGTCGGCACTATAAGCCCACGATTTACCCATAGCGCCATAGCCATCGAATGAACCAATCTGACCATTGAGTTTACGCCCGCGCGCGTCATAGCTAAGACAGCCGGCAACGCCAGAAGTTTCTCCAGGCGGAATGATTTCCAGTCCGACTTTGCGGCCGGCGGTATCGTAAACCAATTGACGGCTCTGCCCGGACGCGGTGCCCGTATCTGCATCCGGATAGATAAAGGCGCTGACTTTCCCTGCCTGATTGACGCCAGCGGTATTGCTACAAACGGGGTTGACGGGTATAGCTGTGTTGTCCCAGTAATTGATGCCGTAGGTGCTGCCGCTGGCACTGGTTTGCGAGATCAAACGCTGCCAGAGGTTGTTTTCGGGATCGTAACTCGCTTCATAACCGGGTACGTTGACCAGGTTGCCATTGAACCCTGGGTAGGTAACTCCGGCCTGGGTGCCGAATAAAGCGTTGTCCCAGGCAATGTGCCGGGTGAGTGTGACTACGGCACCGCCGGGACTGAGGGTGTCGCTGCTGGTGATGTTGGTTTTCAGGTCGTAGCCGGGATCCAGATCAGCAAGCACTAGCGGTGTCCAGTTGCCGCCGTTGATTTGTTGTTCAATTTGAATGGTGACTGGATTGGCTGTGCTGACGGTGGTCCCATTGCGTACATATTGTACCACTAAATTCAATGCGTCACCGGTAGCGTTGGCGGCGCTGGTGGTCGCGGTGTTGTCGCTACCGCAGCTCGTGCTGTCTTCAGGGCCGGAGGGGTCGCCTGGTTTGCCCAGCCAACCCCGATGTTGTAAGAAGTCCCAATGCCGCAGGTAGGACCAGAAAAAACCGCCGCGGTGCCGATAGGATATACCGCCATGATCTGGCGACGCGTGAGTCTGGGTGTCTTCGGGGTCACATTGCCCGTTGACCCAAAGCGTAGCACTGGCATCGCTGTCGCTACTAAGCCGGTAGATTACACTGTCACCGTCAGCCGGTGAAGCAAGATAGGTCGAGAGTTGCAGCGACCAGGTATCGCTAGTGACGCCGTTAGGCAAGCTGGTCCAGTTGACATCGGCACTGTTAATCGATTCACTGGTGACGCCGGGCGCTGCCAGGGTAGTGTTGTCATAAACAGTAGCGATCCAGCCGGCTAAGTTGTCCTGATCATAATGGGTGGTGCTGACCATATTGCCCGGCCCGGTTAAGGTTGCGGGGCGGCCGAGAAAGTCGTAGCTTATGTTTTGGCTGGCGTTTGCATAAGTGGTGCTGATTTGTTGGTCGATGTTAGGATCCCAATTGCTGGTGACAGTGTAGCTGGTGACGCCATCGAGTACGGTTTCGAGACTGGTACGCCGCCAGGCGGTGTCAAAGCCGACCTGCTGCAATAGTGCGCCGGCACTGAGGCTGAAGTTAGGGGCGGTGCCGCTGATGTTACCCCAGGCGATCTGGGCGCTGCCCGGATTGCTACCGCTGGCGAGTGTGTAGTGCCGTCCGATCCGCTCATTAGCGGCGGCACCAACCCCTGGAAGCGGGCTGACAAATCCCTGTAAGTCGCCGAAGAAGGGATCATAGACCACCCACCAGCGGCTGTCCGCATCGGCAACGGTACCCGCCTTGGCAGCGTCATGCCCGTTCGGAGTTTGAACGTTGAGCAGTTGCGGGGCAGTGATTTGAGTGTTGTCGCTAAGCGTGTATTCAGCTGTTTGCCATTCAAAGTTCCAAATAGCGTCACCGGGTAGCACGACCTGACCAAGCTGCACTGCGCCAAACGAACTGACCAGCGGCTGATAGTATACCTCGGCACGGCTGCCGTCGAGGTTCTCGAACGCGCACAGGTAGCCGCTTGGTGCAGTAACCAAACCGCTATCGCTTGGTGTACTGCATTGACTGTCGCCGCCGTAGTAAAAATGCGCTTGTCGGGTGGCCTGGCCGCTGCTGTCGAGGGAAGCTTGGTCGGCAATGGCGGCCAGGCGCCCGGCATTGTCCCAACTGACCTGGAGGCCCCGCGATGGCTTGTCGCCAGCGCCGGGTAGAATTTGTTGCGCGTTTTGCGCCAACCATACGCTGGCGTCGCTTGGTGATTGCACAAAGGTAACGATAGTGCTGCCGGAAGTCCAGGTGAAGCTGTTGCCATCCACCGATTGCGTCAGTGTGCCATAGTCGTTAGCCGGTTTGCCGACCCCGACCGGCGGCGCCCAACCGCCGCTGCCACCGTTGGCATTTGTGTATTCCAGTTGTGAGCCGTCAAAAGCTTGCAGGGCCACCGCACTGGTGCCGCTGCCGCCAACGGCATCGACCATGCTAATACGAACCCAAGGCACATTGGCGTCAACACCGGTAAATACCCAACCGACCGGCAGGGCGCCGGCGGGATCACGGATAAACCAGGGTTTACCGGTAGGAGTGCCGGAATAGCCGCTACGATGGCTCAGTCCGATTTGGACTTTACCCGAGGCGGTCTGCACGGCCTGTGTTTGCAGCGTGGTTTGTACTGTTGCCGAAGCTAGACCAACGGTTAGCGGGCCTAATGTATCGGTAGGTTCGCGTCCGGCGCGCAGATAGTCGATAGTGAAGCCTTGCCAGCTAAGGTTATTGCCGCCACCATTACCGGGTATGAAGGCCCATTGGTAACTATGTTGCGGTAGTAAGCCAGCAGACGATGGCACCGTATAACAGGTATTTCCGCCACAGGCGCCGCTGGGGTTGAGGACTATGGCGGAGGAAACCCAAGCATTATTTTGATCCGGCGACGAACCGTCGACGATGTAGACATTGCCAACACCGGTACCGGGTATTTGCAAGACCGGCTGTTGACTGGTAACTACACAGCCACTAGCAACCGATGAACCGCCGACCAGGCATTCGCTACCAGCCTGGGTAAGCGGTGGCAGAGGTTGTGGAGGCTCAACCGGCGGCTGATGCCCCGGCTTTTGTTCCAGAAAATATCGCAGCGGAGCTAGCAGATAGGCATAATGTCCTTGATACTGGGATATACCAGTATAAGCGGTATGGCCACCTTTGTAATCATTGCTTTGATGCCGGGCGGGGTACAAACCGTGGCGTATTGTTTGATAATCTGGGCTGGCAGCATGAACGCCAGGACTTGCAGTGAATATCGTGCTGGCCAGCCCGGCAAGCAAGTATCGGGTAAGCAATGTGGCTGTGTTTTTGTTCTTATTCATGTCAAACCTCATTGTCACGAGTCGAAACCTGTGAACAGTTATTTTCCACTATAGCATCAATCCAGATTTACTATGTGACTTTTAATTCAGCCAATTAGTTAAGTTTAAACCACTAAAGTTCAGATCAATTTTGCTTATTTATTATATCCTGGGAAAAAAATTTTTTAAGTCTTATCACCATGGGCAAGCCGGATCAATCAAAAGCTATCGAAATCATCTATGAATGCTTCATCATCGGCTTCTTCACTTTCAAGGAATGAATTTTTTGGAATGGGTGAGGAAGAGCTTTCATTCACAGACTCAAGCAACGAATCTTCGTCCATAAAAAATGAGTTAGAAACGGACGTTTTATTACTGAGTGTATCAGCGTTGCTTATTCTAGGTTGGAATAAATCTTCATTGGAATTGGAAAGATCATTACCTGGATTAGTATCGGGTGTCGGGCCGGAACTATTATAAGCTTTATAAGATAAGTAAATAATTCCCCCGGCCGTGTTTGTGAGGCCCAACAGGCCGCCAATTCCGATACCCCCATAGGATACATATTTTATAATGCTTTCTTGATTTTTTATCGCATAGCGTTTGGCGTTTTCAAAAATATCCTTCACTGACTGACTCTGCCGGCCATTAGGGTCGTTGTTGTTGACCGGATCATTGGCAGCATAGAGGTAGGTATTGGCACCGCCGCTGAAGATCGGATCGACACTGGTGAAACGCCCCAAACCCGTGTGATAAACGCGCTCGCCCATGAGCACCAGGTCGAGAGTGGTTTCCAGCAGGTTGCTGGCTTGCCAGCCGTGCCAAGGACGGGCGGGGTCGGTATCCGGGGCGTTGATGGCCTGACCCCATGGGCTGTACAGTATGGGTGCGGCGAGGTTCTGGGTTTCCCCGGATGAATCTAGCATTAACAGGGCATTGCCGTATTGTAAGGTGGTGACGGTGTAATCGGTGTCACCCGGATCGGTTAGGTCCAGCGTAGCGACCAGGTTGCCGATGGTCAGGGTTTGGTGCGTGGGGTTGCCGCTGTCGTCCAGCACCAGGCCCCCGGTGCTATAGCGAATCGTGCTGTTGCTGCCGTTTTCGGTGGTGGTTTTGCGGTATAAGCCGCCGTCCGGGGTGCGGTCGAAGCTGATGGTGTGGCTTGCATCGCTGGCACGGATCAGCTGATTGGTTTGATCGTAGCTTAATTGCAGGTCGCCGTATTGGGTGAGGTTGCCGAGCGCGTCATGGTTTATGCCGGCGGCCGGTGCGGTGGCTTCGACCCGGTCCTGATAATCATAACCCAACTCCAGGCTGTGGCTGGTACCGTCCAGAGTGGCCGTGTGGGTGGTGACGTTGCCATTTAAGTGGGCATCGCTGTTGCTGCCGAGACTGGCGGTGGCGAAGTCGAGTGCCCAGCTGGCGTTGAGGCTGTTGTCGCTGGCTCCGAGCGTGGTGTGTTGCAGCCAACCGGCGGTGTTGAAGGTATGGGCATAGCTGTAGCTGATACCCCCAAGCGTTAGGTCCTCGCCCAGGGTGCGGGAGCTGTTGGGCGAGAGCGCCAGGGTGTTGTTCACGACCGGATTGCCGCTCCGGCTCCAGCTCAGGGTGTCGGCCCGGTTGAGGGAGTCATAGCTGTAGGTGGCGGTGATCACTTCGCTGCCGCCGGATTGGGTGGCTAAGCTGTGTAAGCGGCCGAAGGCGTCGTAGTGCCAGCTGGCGGTGATTTCCGGCGAGCCGTTACTATCGCTGCGGCTCAGACTGGCCGGACTGCCGTTGCGGTTGGTGATTAAGGTACTGGTGGTGGTGAACGCCCCGGCTGTGGTGGTGACTGTGGTGGTCTGGATGCCGGTGCCGGGTGCCGCTTGATAGCCGGTTTCGACCCGGGTGCCCCAGACGTCGGTGGTGGCGACGGTACGGCCAAGTAAGTCTACCGTTTGGGTTTCGGTGCAGGTGTAAGGGGGGCTGTTTTCCCCGGCGCAGGCGGGTGCTTGGGGCGGGTTGTCGAACCGGTGGGTGATGGTTGCGCTTAAACCGTCGGGGCTATAGGTCCAGGTTTTACCCATGGCCTGGCCTTGGGTAACGGCTCCGTTGTAGGCTTCCACTTGGCCGGTGAGCAAACGCCCGCGGGCATCGTAGCTGAGACAACCGCTTACGCCGGCGGCTGCGCCTTCAGGCAGGACCTCCAAACCGACTTTGCGGCCGGCGCTGTCATAACTCAGCCAGCGGCTCAGGCCTGTGGCGCTGCCGCTGTTCGGCGCCGGGTAGGTCAACGTTTGAATCCGCCCGGCTTGGTTGACGCCCTGGGCATGAGGACAGGCGGATGCCGCGGCTGTTTCGGTATTGTTCCAATAACCGGTGCCGTACCGGCTTTGTCCGGGACTGGCCTGGGTGATCAGCCGTTTCCACTGGCTGTTTGCGGGGTCGTAGTCGCTTTCATAGGTGGGCGTGGTGACCCGGTTGCCGTCAAAGCCGGGCAAGGTGACCCCGGCCTGGGTTTGGAACAGGGCATTTGACCATGCTGTGCTTTGGGTCAGGGTCGTCGCTGCACCGCCTTTGCTTAAGGTGTCGCTTACGCTGGTACTTGATTTTAGATTAAGACCGGGGTCCAGGTCAGTTAGGTTCAACACGCTCCAGTCGCCGCCATCGATTTGCTGCTCGACCTGGATGGTGACCGGGTTGGAGCCGCTGACGGTTGTGCCGTTGCGGATATATTGCACAGTCAGGTTGAGCGCATCGCCTTGGGCAGTGGCTATGCTGGTGCTGACCGTGTTGCCGCTGTTGCAAGCGCTATTATCGGGGGTCGTGCTGCAGCGTCCGTTGACCCATAGGGTGGCGCTGCCGTTAACGTCTGCGCTGACCCGGTAGTGCGTGCTGTCACCGGTCGCTGGTGCGGGCAGGTAGGCGGCGAGTTGCATGGCCCAGTCGCCGCTGCTGACGCCTGTGGGGGCGCTGCTCCAGTTGACGACGGCGCTGTTGACCGCTTCGGCGGTGACCCCGGGAGCGGCAAAGTCGGTATTGTCGTATACGGTGGCAATCCAACCGGCCAGGTTACCCCGGTCATAGGTGGTGGTACTGCTCATTACCCCTGGCCCGGTGAGGGTTTGTGGTCGGCCCAGAAAGTCGTAGCTTTGGGTTTGCGTGGCACCGGCATAGCTTATGCCGGTTTGAACATCCAGGCTGGCATTCCAATCGGATTGCATGGTGTAGCTGTTGTTTGCGTCCAGAAAGATTTGTACACCGGTTTGCCGCCAGGCGCTATCATAGCTGACGCTCTGTAAGGAGGCGCCGGGACTGAGGCTGAAGTTGCCGGCACTGCCGGTGATTATACCCCAGGCGATTTCAGCCTGGCCGGCGACACCGGCTGAGCCAATGGTGTAGTAGCGCCCGATGCGTTCATCGGCTGCCGGCCCGACCCCGGGGAGCGGGCTGACAAAGCCTTGGAAAGCGCCGAAGAAAGGGTCGTATACCACCCACCATTTACTGTCGTCGGCGGCAACGACCGGAGTCGTTGCATTCGCGGCGTCAAAACCGCTTGGAGTTTGGATGCTGAGCAGTTGCGGCGCGGTTATTTGGGTGTTGTCCTTGAGCGTGGTGGTGCGGGTTTGCCAGTCGAAGTTCCAGGTGGCGCCGCCCGGGAGCACCACTTGGCCGATCTGGTATTGGCCGAACTCGGGGCTGAGTCCGTTGATCCGGGTGTAGTACACCTGGGTACGGGTGCCGTCAAGGTTGTCAAATGCGCACAGCATGCCGTCCGGCGCGGTGACCAGACCCGTCCCGCTCGGGCTGCCACAGGCGGTATTGCCGCCATAGTAGAAAAATGCTTGACGGGTCGGATGGCCGCTGGCATCCACCGAGTTCTGATCGGCGAGGGTGGCCAGTTTGCCTTGGTTATCCCAGGTGGCTTGCAGACCCGGTGAGATGGCACCGGAACCGGGTAAAACCACTTGCGCCTGGTTGGCCAGCCATACGGTGTCGTCGCTATTGGATTGTTCAAAGGTCACCACGCTGGTGCCTTGGGTCCAGGTGAATGTTCGCCCGTCGCTGGATTGGCTTAGTGAGCCGTAGCTGTTGGCCGGTCGCCCGACGCCTACCGGCGGTGCCCAGCCGCCGCTGCCGCCATTGGTATTGGTGAATTCCAGCAGCGAACCATCGAAGGCCTGCAAAGTGACGGTCGAAGCCGTGGAGCCATCAGTGCCGTCGACGGCGGTGATGCGCACCCAGGGCACGTTGGCGTCAACTCCGGTGAACACCCAACCGACCGGCAAGGCGCCGGCCGGGTCTTCGATAAACCAGGGTTTACCGGTGGGCGTGCCGGTATAAAAGCCGCGGTGCGATAGGCCAATTTGCACGGTACCGGAGGCGGTCTGCACGGCCTGGCTTTGCACGGTGGTCTGCACGGTCCCGGAGGCCAGTCCGATGGTCAGCGGTCCGAAGCTGTCGGTGGGTTCTTTACCGGCACGGACGTAATCAATGGTGAAGCCTTGCCAGCTTGGGTTTGTACTGCCGCCCGCCGGGATGAAAGCCCATTGGTAGGATTGGCGGGGTAATAGCCCGGCATCCGCAGGCACCGTGAAGCAGGTGTTGCCGCCGCAATTGGCGTCGGGGCTTAAGTTGATCCGGGTTGAGACCCAGGCGTTATTTTGGTTCGCCGAGGTGCCGCTGGCGATGTAGACGTTGCCGGTGCCGGTGCCGGGAATTTGCAACACCGGTTGTTGGGTGGTGACCACGCAGCCTGAGGCTGTCGAGGAACCGCCGATCAAACATTCGCTGCCGCTTGTGTCCGCTACGGTGCCGGAAAGCGTGTCGAATGCGGTAAACCGGATTTGCCATTTGCCGCTTACCGGGCGGTCTTCAAATGCGCCTTTCAGTCTCAAGTTCATTTTTAAGACGGTGCCGATGCTCGGCTGGCCCTTTTTCATCCAGGGTAAGATCAGCAAACCCAGTTGCTTGAGCTTGACTGTACCGGTGTATTGCTGACCTAACGCCTGTTCCATTAAGGCCACTGCGAAATCATCTGCGCTTGCACGTTCGGGGGTGAATCGCTTAAACCCGCCCCAGCTAGTGGTATATGTACCGGGCAGCAAGGCGTCTTTGCCCGGCCGGGGCAAGACCAGCAGAAATTGATCATCGGCCAGGGTGATATGCCCGGAATCGGTTTTTACGGTTTGTGGACCCAAAAAGATAGGGAGAGACAGGGCAGTCCTGGTTTTCGTATGTTTACCGTTGAGCCGCAGCAAACCGGATGACTGCCATGATGTGCCGGAAAGGTTCAGGTTGCGTTTATAGTCTTCAATATGGGCTGTCCCTGTGACTGGCAGTACAAGTAAAAGTAAATAAGCCAAAAGAAAAACAAGAGAAGGAAAAAGCTTTCGCTGTGTTATTGTTGTTTTATATGAAGATAAAAGCATAAGTGGATCCTGCTATCAAGTCCGGAACGAGTTCATCTTACGATACAAAATATTACGGGTTTGTTCAAAAAATTATTTATTTGGTTTGAATCAGAATTTTGGTGCGATGCCATCTGTTTAGTAAATCTGCCAGTTATAAGGTTGAACAAACAATTTCCTACAATGATTTAGACTTATCGAGCTCGAAAAGTTGGGCTGCCTATCGGCTTGTGTAAGTTCACGGGTAGAATTTAATTTGGATTTGACCCTAAACAATCTTGTAAACTATTTCCTAATTATAAAGTCGCTACAGCTTCGTTACTTTGTAACTACGTCATGCATAATGCCGATTGTTAGACTAATTAATAATAACCGGGATCAAAAACCTGACAGGCTTTACTAATATAGACCCAGCCTAAACGTACCAATTGACCCAATGCACGGCTTTGTTCTAAATCTATTTTTTGATATTGTTGGATGTAATGATCGAATTCATAGTTATTCCGATAACTGACAATATTGGTTTTTATAAATAATTATTCATCACATGTTTTTTTAGCATTCAGGTTCGTCATTTTTTATAAAGGTCAAGGCGAAATTATTAGCGAAGAAGTAATTTTTATTTGAGTGGACTTGATTTTCTGTAATTCTCAGAGGAAAAAACCACCTGAGGGCAAAAGCTTTTTCATAAAGGTTGATAT
>SPJK01065114.1_pt1 | contig 14910 bp, 9 predicted proteins | sample 3741771 | NCBI WGS metagenome assembly SPJK01 (sample SAMN10925997, study PRJNA522277) | cold seep metagenome | isolation source: Elba SIP-enriched marine methane seep metagenome, extraction at timepoint T2 | place: Italy: coast of Elba, Mediterranean Sea | reverse complement strand
TTCAAGAAACACGTTTATACGATGCAGATAAGAATGAAACACGCTCAATGCGTAGTAAAGAAGAAGCGAATGACTACCGTTACTTTCCTGATCCAGACTTATTACCATTAGTCTTAGATCCTGTAACGATTGAAGAAGTGCGCGCGACCTTACCGGAATTACCAAATGCCAAACGCGATCGCTTTGCCGCAGACTTAGGTCTCTCGCAATACGATGCATCAGTATTAACCAGCAGTCGTGAATTAGCAGATTATTTCGAGCAGCTTTTAGCTAAAACAGATAATAAAGATCCAAAACTATGTGCCAACTGGATCATTACAACTCTGCTTGGTGCACTGAATAAAGCGGGTCTAGAAATTGATCAATCGCCAATTTCTGCTGAACAGCTTGCTGGGGTTCTTGTCCGTATCAGTGATAACACGATTTCAGGCAAAATCGCGAAACAAGTGTTTGAAGCCTTATGGAACGAAGAAGGTACAGATGCCGATGGCATTATTGAAGCCAAAGGCTTAAAACAAGTTACTGACTCTAGTGCGATTGAAGCACTGGTTGATGAGGTGATTGCTAATAATCCAGCTCAAGTCGAACAATATAAAGGCGGTAAAGAACAGCTTATTGGGTTCTTTGTCGGTCAAATAATGAAGGCATCAAAAGGGAAAGCAAACCCTGCTCAAGTAAATGAGATGCTGAAGAAGAAATTAGCAGATTAAGTTAGGTTTTCTTTGAAATCAAAAGGCGACATATTTTTTACGTCGCCTTTTTTGTATCAAAGACTATATCGCCCTGATAAACCGCAAGATATAACCTTTGAATTTTTCATCTAGATAATCTTCGGAATGTTCCGGTTTCTGTTGTGATGACGTAAAACCGAACGCTTCCATTCGTGTCGTTAGTTTATTTTTTCGACCACGGCCGGGATCGACAATAATGACTTCACAATTAGGGTTAGCATGATTTTCTAGGAAGTTAGCCAATAACTCTGAATGTCTATCTTCGTATAAGATGTCGCTACCTATAATAAGATCAAACAAGCCTAAGTCATCACTTTTGGCAGCCCAATCAACGCGTTCGAAATCAATGGGTTCATCACCATTGAGCAATACATTACGCTTTAAAAACGTACTGACTTCTGGGTGATAGTCGGTAGCAGTTACATCTGCAGACTGTTTATTGAGCAAAATACTCGATAATGCCATGCCACAACCGACTTCTAATATGCGTTTTGACCCTGTATCAAAATCAGCCATGAAATGAGCTAGCACCATACTTGATGGCCAAACCACGCCAAACAGAGGCCAAAGCGTCGAGTTGATGCCTAGTTCTTCGGCAATACCATCAGGATCATGAAACTCTTGTCTATTACGTAAAGTACAAAGATGAATATCTGTCTTACCAAACTCAATAGTTTGGTAGGCAAGGCGTAGTTCTGTCATTTGGCTTCCTTCATTGCAAGGCGCTGAGCCAAGTATCCAAGACAAGTGACAAAACGATTTTCAAAATCAGAGTATAGTACTGACACTGAAACTTCAAACTGACCACAACAGCAACACTTAAGTAAACCAGTTCTGAATTTGTACTTAGTTACGTTTGTGTGATCTATTACTAATTAATCTAAACTCGATAATTCCAGCCGTTTTTAAAGTCATGTAGTATCAATAGCCAAAATAATGTTGGGTAGGGCTTTCTAAACTAGGAGGTAATACATATGGAAAAAAATGCAGGCATCACTATATGAAGTTTGAGCACGAACATGTTCCAGCAAATAAGGGACTGAACAAATTACCAAGCGAATCACCATTACCCGATGCAAACTGGGTATTAGTATTTGGCTCGGTATCACGTTTTAATGAAAAGAACTTCACCAGAACCCTGCAAAACCGTTACCCAAACGCTCAAATTATAGGCTGCACGACCTCTGGTGAAATCACCGCTTCTGGTGTGTTTGATGACAGTGTTCATATCACAGCAATGGAATGGGAGCACAGCATGCTGCGCTTTATCACCAAACCAGTCGAGAATATGGCTCAATCTCATGCTATCGGTAGTCAAATTGCCGCCGAGCTTAAGATGGATGACTTAAAAGGCGTTTTTGTTTTAAGTGATGGCCTCAATGTAAATGGCTCTGACTTAGTCGAAGGCTTACAAAGTGTGTTGCCTAATATTCCTATCACTGGGGGCTTGGCAAGTGATGCCGCTCAGTTTAAAAAGACCTTAATTCTTAACAACGATAAAGTTGAAGATCGCGTGGTCATTGCTGTTGGCATCTATGGCGATCAAGCTGTCGTAACCAGCGGTGCTTTAGGTGGCTGGAAACCATATGGACCACCTCGAAAAATAACGAAATCGAGTAAAAATATCGTTTTTGAACTCGACAACAAACCAGCATTGCAGTTATATAAGATGTATATAGGTTATTACGCTGAGCAGTTACCAGCATCAGGCCTTAACTTTCCTTTCGCAATCATGGATGAAAAAAACGTTAATGTAATTCGTACTTTACTGGCCATTAATGAAAAAGATAATAGCTTAACCTTCGCAGGTAATATTGCTGAAGGCTCAACGGTTCGCTTCTTAAAATCAGATCATGATCAGCTTGTTTTGGGCGCTACCGATGCAGCCAAGCAAATTATAGATAAAGGCATTGATATCAGTGCAAACGGACTCGCTATTTGCGTCAGCTGTGTAGGGCGTAAACTGGTTATGGAATCACAAGTCTCTGATGAGATTTTTGCTGTACAACGAATTCTCGGACTTCAGTCTGGTATTACAGGTTTTTACTCCAATGGCGAGATCTGCTCAGGTGATAACGATAGTAATAGTCAGCTACATAATCAAACTATGACTATCGCCTACCTGAGTGAAAAGTCAGCATAAACCTAAAATGCTGCTAACTCTCTAGCTGCCGCTAAAAGTGCCAAGCGAGCAATAACACCATATGCATAAAAGCGATTAGGTTCCGCATCTGGTGTATCAGTTTTATCGGGCGTAACGCACGATTGAGCGAACTGTAACGGCTCGAAATGCATACCTGGTGCGTTTAAATTTTCATCAACACCTCGTCCCGTGTGAACGCGGTAGAAACCACCAATAACAAAACGATCCATCATATAGATAACCGGTTCAGCGACAGCGTCATCGTCACCCCATGTTTCAAAGGTATAAACACCCTCTTGAATCAATACATTTTCTACCAGCATTCCTTCTTTAGCTGATGACATTTTATTACGCTGCTTACGGTTTAAAGTAAGTACATCATCAGCATTTTTAACCGTCATGATACCCATACCATAAGTACCAGAATCAGCCTTAACCACAACAAAAGGTTCTTTATCAATGCCATATTGGTCGTATTTTGCTTGAATAGTGCTCAACATTGATTCAACATTTTTGGATAAACACTCAAGGCCTGTTCGCTCTTTAAAGTTAACTTCACCACACTGCAATGAAAGTGGCTCAACCAGCCATGGATCAATATCGATTTGTTCTGAAAATTCTTTAGCTACAGAGTGATATTGACTGAAATGTTCCGATTTCTTACGCGTTGACCAGCCCGCTTCTAGCGGTGGAATGACTTGTTGTTCAAGGTTTTCTAAAATGGCTGGCCGTCCAGCGGAAAGATCATTGTTCAATAACACTAGGCAAGGCGAAAACTCATCAATACCGACACGATCACCGTCGCGAGTCAGTGGAGATAAAACACATGTTTTGCCTGATGGCAGCTCAACCTCTAGAGGTTGCTCAATATCATCTCTTAATGTAGCAATACGTGCTTCTATCCCAGATTTTTCAAAAATATCTCTTAATGCTTCCAAGCTTTCTAAATAAAATAAATTCCGCGTATGCTGCTCAGCAATAATTAACACTCTTTTCGCAGTCGGACAGGCACGCTCAACGGCATCTTGGGCAGCATGAACACTAAGCGGTAAAAACGCTTTATTTAAGTTGTTAAAACCAGCAGGAAATAGGTTTGTGTCCACCGGTGCCAATTTAAAGCCGGCATTTCGTAAATCGACGGAAGCATAAAAAGGAGCTGGCGTTATTAACCATTGTTCACGCAACCAACTCTCGACCTTCGCTTGGTTATCTAATAAATGTTGCTCAAGGGTAAGTAAAGGCCCCTTTAAGGCCGTTGTTAAGTGTGGAACACCAGAAACCATATATGTACTCTCAAAAAATAAATAAATTTTGTATTACTGTGACTGATTCAACAGTTTACTCTGTTATGGGTTAGACAGATTTGTATTGTATAAATTACAGTGGATTTTGTAATAGCGAATGTGTCAAAAAACATTCCTCAATTGATGTTATATTTGACCGAAAACAAAAGTAAGGTAGCCAAGGCACAATACGGTGAGTGAAGTAGAAACAGAATTTTCAGGCCTAAAGGTCATGATAATTGACGATAGTAAAACTATCCGACGTACTGCTGAGACTTTATTAAGTAAAGCAGGATGTGAAGTAATTGCTGCTGAAAATGGTTTTGAGGCTTTGCCCCTGATCAGTACTCATAAACCTGACATTATGTTTATCGATATAATGATGCCTCGTCTAGATGGCTATCAAACATGTGCTTTAGTAAAAAGTAACCCAGATTTCAAAACAACACCTATTATCATGCTTTCCAGTAAAGATGGTTTATTTGATCGCGCCAAGGGTCGTGTTGCTGGTGCTGAACAATATTTAACAACACCATTTACACGAGAAGACCTTCTAGGTGCAATTCGAACCTATATTCACGAAGCAAAAGGTAAGTAGCTATGGCCTTGATATTAATTGCTGATGATTCCCCGACTGAAATTTACGTCTTAAAAAAATTTTTAGAAAACCATGATCATCAAGTGATTGTGGCAGAAGATGGTGAAGAAGCTATTGACCTCGCTCAAGCTAAACGACCGGGCCTAATATTAATGGATGTCGTGATGCCAAAATTAAATGGCTTTCAAGCGACCCGTAAGTTAAGTAAATCTGCCGAAACAGAGCATATTCCGGTAGTCATTGTTTCGACAAAAAACCAAGAAACAGATCGACTTTGGGGACTTCGTCAGGGCGCTCAAGGCTATTTAAGTAAGCCTGTTTCTGAACAAGATTTAATTAATGAAATTAATACTGTATTAGGGATTTGAACATGGCAGATACTCAATCACCTGCTGAAGTTATCTCCGTACTAAAAGATATAGAGCGTCGAAGTAAGCAACGCGCCGCAGGTTTAAGCAACGCTGAAGGTTTACATACATGGACTGCGATTGGGTTTCGTATCAATGAACATCGATTTCTAACACCATTAGAGCAGTCAAAAGAAGTATTCCCAGTTCCAGAACAAATAACACCTATTCCCAAAGCGGCACCATGGGTGTTCGGCATTGCCAATTTACGCGGAGAACTATTGCCTTTATTTGATTTGAAACTTTTTTTAACTGGTGACGCCACAAAGCTGACAAAACATAGTCGCATTATGATTATCAATGATACGGACATTTATTGTGGAGTCTTAGTAGATGAAGTGTATGGTCTTAAACACTTTGAGCGTGAAGCATCACCATCAGTCGAAGGCTTTGATGACAATTTTCAACCATTCCTAAGCGGATCTGTATTTCAGAATGATACTCTATGGAATGTCTTTGGCTTAAAAGACCTTGCTAGAGACCCTCGTTTTTTAAATGCAGCGGCCTAATCGCTTGATATCAGGACAAACAAAATGAACTCAACAAGCAATCTGTTTTTTTCATCACTATTCAATAAGAAAAATACCTTAAGTATTTTGTTATTAATTATTTTCATTGCCGCAGGGGCAGCAGGCACGTTTTTTATCGCCACTGACAGCTATCAACAATTCTATCCAGATTTAATGGTGTTTAGCATTGCAACCTCCGCTGCCTTTGTTCTAGCTGTGGTCATCGCATTACTAATGGCCTATTCACCTATTACCGAAATGGTTGAAGCCATGAATAAAATGGAGCTTCAAAAACAACAAAACCAAGATGCTATTTTACGCTTACTTGATGAGATGGGTGACTTAGCCGATGGTGACTTAACGGTGACCGCAACGGTGACTGAAGATATCACTGGCGCGATTGCAGATTCGGTCAACTATAGTATCGATGCGCTTCGTAGCCTAGTTGAACAAATCAACTCAACAACCTTGCAAGTTGCATCAGCAGCACAAGAAACACAGGCCAATTCATCTCACTTAATTGACGCAAGTGAGCACCAATCGCAACAAATCTCTGAAGTCACATCAGCAATGAGCCAAATGGCGGCATCGGTAGAACAGGTTTCAGAAAATGCCAGCCAATCATCAGAGGTTGCGCAACAGTCAGTAGAACTAGCCATTCAAGGTAATACTGCTGTGAAGAAATCAATTGATGGTATGTCTACCATTCGTGAACAAATCCAAGAAACGTCAAAACGAATCAAACGCCTAGGTGAAAGTAGCCAACAAATCGGTGAAATCGTTGAGTTGATTGATGATATTGCTGAACAAACTAATATCCTATCGTTGAATGCGGCGATTCAAGCAACAATGGCCGGTGAAGCAGGCCGAGGTTTTGCTGTCGTTGCGGATGAGGTACAGCGTCTTGCTGAACGTTCTAGTAATGCAACCAAGCAAATTGAAACATTGGTTAGAACTATCCAAACAGATACTCGAGAAGCGGTTAATTCAATGGAACAAAGTACCACTGAAGTAGTATCTGGAGCCGAACTATCCCAAGATGCAGGTACCGCATTGGAACAAATTGAAAACGTATCACATCAACTTGCTGAATTAATCGATAACATTTCTGACAATGCAAAACAACAAGCAACAGCAGCGGTAAGTACATCCGATAATATGAATATCATCCAAGAAATTATGATTCAAACATCAACAGGCACCAACGAAAGTGCTGAGTCAGTGGGGCGATTATTAGAATTGACCAATGAGCTCCGTAAGTCAGTATCAGGCTTTAAGTTACCGCAATAACATAGCGTGGAGATCCGTTGAGCATGGCACAGCATACAACCAGCAACTACAATGCTTTAATGGTTGTGCAGCAAGAGCTGCAACAATCACTCGCAGATGCGTTGAGCACACTTAATCTGTATGTTGAATCATCTAATGATATTGATGCACTCATAAACTGCATTAGTCACTTACGCCAAGTCAAAGGCACCATTTCATTACTGAACCTTGAAGGCGCCTCATTACTCGCCGAAGAAATATTTAATACGGCAAATGCAATCCGAGATAAACAGTGTAGTGATATAGAAAAAGCTGAAGAACAATTACTTCATGCACTAATGGTCTTGCCTCATTATCTTGAAATTTTACCTTCAGGTATTAACGACCACCCATTATGTTTAATCGAAACAATTAATGAGTTAAAACAAGTTCAAGATAAGCAGGTCCTAGAGGTTTTAGATTTTTTCAAACCCACCTTATCTGTTCGCTTGCCTGAGCATATTAGCCCTGATCCAATGCGCTCACTTCCAGACTTGGGCATACCGAAAGATAAAATTGCTCACGCTTATCAAGTGTCTTTATTGAAATGGTTGCGAGAGTTAGATTCTGCAAGCCTAAAAAACATGCGGGCACTTATTCACTATTTGCGTGTTAGCTGCAATGAAGATCGTACAACGTTATATTGGTGGTTAGCGGAAGCACTAATTGAAGCGCTCATAGACAATGGTTTGAGTGACCCTCAAGCTGCAAAAAAACAGCTTGGTAAGTTCACCGCCCCAATCAAAGCAATGACAGAACATGGCGAACAAGAACTGCTTGCCATATTCCAAAACGAACAGTTTATTAAATTATTATTGTTAATTGCTCAAACTCAGTCTTCTTGTAAGCATGTTTCTCAGATTAAAGATCTGTTTGATATTCATTATTTTGATCACTATGCGCAGATATACAGCGTCAGCAATCAAGCTAAGCAAGAAGTTAGCCAAGGCCTAATTGAACAAATTGCAGAAATCAAAGAGCAATTTAATCAGTATGAATACAGTGATGAATTCAGCAACGAAGATGTAAGCAATCTAGCATCTCGTTTAACACCTATTTCAGCAACATTGGGCATGCTGTCTGAATTTGAAGCAAAAACAAAACTAGACGATCACATTTCACTCTTTAATAACCTCGATCAGTCTCAAGAGTTACCAACGGCCGAGCAACTTGAAGCATTAGCTGACGATTTATTAACGATTGAGACTGAATTAGCGGCTCCGGTTGATGAATCTACTAATTCAACCGTCACTGAGCTACAAAAAACAGTTATTGAAGAATGCCTCTCTGAGCTTGAAAATATTAAGGAATTTTTATCACTGCAAGCGGATAACTTAACGAGTGATAACCTTCCCGATATTGCCCAACAACTCCAATCATTAGCCGGAAGCATTAATATTGTTAACCTTCCATCAGTGTCAGAGTTGCTAAGTGAAACAGCCCAAACATTAAATCAACCTCACGAGCAACCATTATCAACTCAACAAGTAGATGTCCTCGCTGAAGTGATATCAGCCTGTGAACTCTATTTGGATGGATTAGTTAAGCATGGTCATGCTATTGAGTCATTGATAACTAAGGCCATTCAGCAAATAGATATACTGGATGAACTTAATGCAACTGATTCATCCTCTGCTCTAATCTCCCATGAAGACACTGATGATGAAGTCATCAATGCAACTTCACACTATACATTTGCTGAAGGCATTGACACTGAGGTCGCTGAAACATTTATTGAAGAAGCAGAAGAAGTACTCTCAGCGCTCAACGAACAACAGCCTTCATGGCAGTTATGCAATGATGAGCCGGTTCTGCAAGACATTCGCCGCAATTACCACACATTAAAAGGCAGTGGCAGAATGGCCGGCGCCGAATCGATAGCTGAGTTAGCGTGGGCCATAGAAAACCTTCTAAACAACGTCATTGAAGGAATAATTCCAGGCTCGCAAGATATAAAGCAAGTTACAGATGACAGCCTTGTTGAACTTCCTCTTCTGATTAATTCATTTAAACAAGGCAATAATAACTCAAACATTGCAACACAAGAGCTTATTGCCAAAGCAGAAAACTTAAGCATACCTAGTCAGCAATTAGAAGATGAACTGATCGAGTTAGACCAACCCGTCATTTCTGAAGGTGAGCATGATACAGATTTAACTATAGAATTAGATGCCGCTGATAATGACGTTGATGATGACCTAACTCTACCTGATATTGATGAAGCTGAAATCACCATTGAGCAACCCGCTGTTGATTTTGCTGTAGAGGAAACTGACGATCTTACAAACTTCAGCCATAGTCTTGATATAGAGCCAACAATCTATCAAGAGCTTGATAGTAATACCCTTGATTTACAAGATGATGCACTGGAAGAAGAGTTACTCGAATTAGCGCCAGTAGATGAAACTGAAGAAATTTCAGAGGCTGAACTGCTGGAAAATGAAAGCTTAAAAACTCAAACAGAATCAACTTCTGTTGATAACTACATTGCAGCTAAAGAGCAACGAGAAGAGGCAATATCTGAAGCGGTTGAACTTCAACCTACCTCTGTTGATAACTATATCGCCGCTCAAGCTGAACGTAAGGCCACTCAAACCCAAACAACTGAAACCATTGAGCTTCAACCTACTTCCGTTGATAACTATATCGGCGCTCAAGCTGAACGTAAGGCCACTGAAACTCAATTACCTGAAACCGCTGAACTTCAGCCTACTTCGGTTGATAATTATATCGCCGCTCAAGCTGAACGTAAGGCCACTGAAACTCAATTACCTGAAACCGTTGAGCTTCAACCTACCTCAGTTGATAACTATATCGCCGTTCAAGCTGAACGTAAGGCCACTCAAACTCAAGCATCTGAAACCGCTGAACGTCAACCTACTTCTGTTGATAATTATATAGCCGCTCAAGCTGAACGTAAGGCGAAGGCGACTCAAGAAGCCGATAGTATTAAGAAGCCAAAATTAAGTATTGATTCACCTGAAAATATTGTTATTCGCCCTAGCCGCATACACGACAATGATGATGAAGATAAGCAGCTTCAAACTATCTTCTTAAGTGAAACAAAACAACATATTGAGACCTTGTATAAAGCCATTACAGAACTCAGCCCTAACGACAGGGTGAATAGCACTTTACTCAGAGCTGTTCACTCCTTAAAAGGCTGTGCCAATATTGCACAAGTGACCTCTATTGCCCTAATCTCGAATGCCTTCGATAAGTCACTACAAGATTTACATAAATATGATGTAGCACTATCCGACAACCATTTATCGTTAATTAAAGATACTGTTGCCGGCATAGAATCATTACTAAATAGCATTGAAAATAACACCCCAGAGCCTGATTTAAGACCTTTAAATGACAATTGTTATTTCTTAATTGCAGACTTACCAAGTACTCCATCCGCACCACAATTAGTTGATCCAGATGTATTACTGGTCTTCCTCGAAGAAACCGATGAATTATTAGGTGAATACACCCAAAAATTACGAAAATTACAACGTCAACCAGATAGCGTTGATCATCGTGAAGCCATACATGACATTCTGCTCAAATTAAGTGATAACGCTCAGCATGCCGAGCAAGACTCGATTGCTGAACTATATCGCCAACTTGATCGTATTATTCAGTCTCAACCTGTACTTGATCAGGCTTGCTTTGACATTTTAGATACCGGTTACGAGTACCTGAATACCGATATAGAATCACTGTTGCAAAATAAAGTCGTATCTAATGAATATGCCTATACAGAACAAGTTGATGCATTCTTAGCAGAAAAAGACAAACAAGATGACATAGAGACTTTTGCTCCTGTCACCTTTGATGCACCTGAAGTCGACTTCGAATTGCTCGAAGCATTTATTGAAGAAAATGCTGAAATTCTTGAATCAAGTGGTGAAGCAATTAAACAATGGGAAGCAGCCCCAAGTAGTACCGAAGGCTCGATGCAACTTCAACGAGACTTACATACACTGAAAGGTGCTGCCCGAGCAATTGGTCAAGAACCAATCGGTGAACTAACTCACCAAACCGAATCACTGGTCATTGCTGTTAGTAATAAAAAGTTGAATGCTGATGCAGAGTTTTTCAGCTTGCTGCACCGCTGCCAAGATCGGCTTGCTGAAATGCAAGAGCAACTTGCACAGCAAAACTCGATGAGCTATGCACATGATTTAGCTCATGAGATTGCCGCTTTATCAGGTGAAGAAGTGGCTATTAGCAAACCTGCTTCAATCATCTCTACGCCAAAACAAGTTGAACCTGAAATAAAAGCAGAGCCTGCGACACCAGCTCCAGTAGAACAAATACGAGTGCGTGCAGATCTACTAGATTACCTGACAAATTTTGCAGGCGAAGTGAGTATTTCCAGAGATAGGGTCAATCAACAAAATACTGCGATTCACCAACAATTGAAAGAAATGGAAGACACCGTTTCAAGACTTCAAGAACAACTGCGAAACCTTGAAATTGAAACAGAGAATCAAATTCTATTCCGCTTTGACGGAGAAGAATCTAGCGAAAAGGCCAATTTTGATCCGCTAGAACTAGACCGTTTTTCTCTAATTCAACAATTATCTCGTGGTCTGACTGAAAGTGTCAGTGACCTAAATGATATTAGTCACTCAATGGACAGCCTCGTCAGAGAAACAGAAACCATTTTATTGCAGCAATCACGTGTAAGCGCAGACCTACAACAAGGTTTAATGAACACTCGCTTATTACCATTTAATGGGATTACACCTCGTTTAGAGCGGGTTGTTAGACAAACGAATGCTGAATTAGGTAAAGAATCGACATTGCATATCGAAGGAGCCAGTCATGAGATAGATCGAACTGTCCTCGATAAAATCACCGCACCTATTGAACATATTGTCCGTAATGCAATTGCTCCCGGAATTGAAGCCCAAGAACAACGCCAAGCTTCAGGAAAATCAGAGTCAGGTTCAATTACGATTTCTGTAGAACGACAAGGTTCCGAGTTTTTAATTACGATTGCCGATGATGGGCAAGGAATTGATGTTGAAAAGGTCAAACAAAAAGCATTAAGTCTAGGCTTAATCAGTGCAGATAAAATTCCTGCTGATGATGTACTTATGTCTTTGATATTAACGTCAGGATTTAGTACTGCAGACAACGTATCGCAGATTGCTGGCCGTGGTGTCGGTATGGATGTTGTCAGTAATGAAATCAGAGCACTGAAAGGTAGATTGAGTATTCAATCAACCGCTGGCAAGGGCACTACATTCCGTATTCGCTTGCCATTGACCTTATCTGTAATCCAAGCGCTACTTGTATCTGCTTCCAATGAACAATACGCGTTACCACTTACTAACTTGCATTCAGGTGAACGCATCAGTGTTGCCCAAATAAAATCGTTAATGAGCCATGAGACTCCTACTTATCAGTTTAATGGCGAACAATATGACTTTATTCCACTGTGCCATTTATTGGATACACCATTAAGCCTGCCGGACAATAGCAATCAAAAGTTACCTTTATTACTATTAAATACAGGAACTGTACGTGTCGCACTTCTGGTTGACCACGTCAACAATGCACGTGAAATTGTAATTAAATCTATCGGTAAGCAATTAAATACCATTAGTGCTTTAAATGGTGCAACCATTTTAGGTGACGGCCAAGTTGTATTCATCATTGACATTCCACATTTGGTAGAGCGTTACTTAGCCGCCGATGAACATTACGAACTTCTACAGTCAGTAGATGTAAAAAGTGCTATGCCGGTTGCGATGGTTGTGGATGACTCAATTACAATCCGAAAAGCCTCAGGTAACTTCCTAAAACGACAAGGTTTTAAAGTCATGACAGCAAAAGATGGTGTTGATGCGTTATCTCAGCTGAACGAGAAAAAACCAGATATCATTCTTTTAGATATTGAAATGCCTCGTATGGATGGCTTTGAGTTTGCCGCAGCAATTCGCAGCGATGAGCAGCTAAAGGCAATACCAATCATTATGATAACCTCTAGAACAGGTGATAAACACAGACAACGAGCAGCAGATATAGGCGTTGATGTCTATTTAGGTAAACCATATCAAGATGATGAATTAATTTCAGTAATACAATCGCAGCTGGGTACTCATTATCCAGATAGCAAAGTGTAAACAAGTGATATAGAATTTACTGATGGCTGATTACACGAACGCTATACATTGCATGTTAATACCTCTAAAAGAGTATTTCATGCTATTACCCAATTCCAGCATTGCTGAAGTAACGCCAATGCCTAAGATTAACCTAGATGACTCTGGCCCAGACAATTCGCTTGGCCAACATCAATGGCAAAACCAAGATGTAACTATTATTGATATAGAAGCTCTTGCAACTCATAAGCCGAGTGATATTTCACGAGCCACTAAATTGTGCATATTAAATGCGATCAACATTGAATCAGAAGTGAATTATTACGCTGTTCCTTGTTTTGGCAGCCCACAGTTAATTACTATTGATGAATCTGCTATTAAATTTTCTGACGACTTAACAGATTCCGACTACATTCATGGCCAGATAAAAATCGGTAACAAAGTCGCTTTTATCCCTCATTTAGACAATATAGAAACCACCTTGTCCTAATAATTACCTTAAGTAATTACCCCTACCGTTAAAAAATTGGTTTAACATATCGGCATGAAATGCATAATGCTGTGTGTTATTTACCTACTTATGAGCTTACAGGCTCCGAGCTTGATGGCCGGTACTTCACAGCAAATTCAAAAAAAACGGTCTACGTTTTCACAAGCTAAAATTGCGCTAGAAACCAATAAAAAGCAGCAGTATCAAAAATTAAGAAAAAAACTTGATGACCACCCTCTTGCTGCCTACCTTGATTATTTAGATTTACGACAACGAATTGGCATCATCTCAGAAAGCGATGTAAGCAACTATTTTGCAGCTCATCCAAATACGTTTTTTGCTGATCAATTACGTAGCCGTTGGCTAAATAAGCTTGCCACACAGAAAAAATGGTCATCCTTTCTAGATTTCTACCAAGCACCACAATCAACTAAAATACAATGTCTACGCCTGCAGGCACTAATGAACACGCAGCAAACAGAAGCGGCATTTGCTGAAGCTCCATCACTATGGCTAACGCCAAAATCACAGCATAAGGCGTGCGATCCTGTATTTAAAAAATGGCGACAAAAAGGCTTATTAACGCCTGAATTAATCAGACAACGTATGCGTTTAGCACTCGAAGCGAACCAATTTAGTCTCGCCAGCTATTTAGCGAAGTCATTACCTGACAGCGAAAAACAACGCCAATGGATTTCACGTTGGAAAAAAATTCACCAGCAGCCTACCTCATTATTAAAACAACTCCCAGTCCTGAATAAGCCAGCTAAAGACAGCGTGAGTCTCGCTCATGATGTTAAATTAACAAGGGATATCCTCAAGCACGGCCTACAACGACTAGCTCGTAAATCACCGACAAAAGCACAACAACATTGGCAGCGTATTGAACCTCATTATCAATTCACTCGCCAAGATAAAATCGATATTCAACGTTATATAGGGCAACGTGCCGCATTAAATAGAGATCCCGATGCACTCGCGTTATTTAAAGGTGTGATTAACGAGCCATGGAAAATTAGAGCCGCATTATGGCAGCGAAATTGGCCGGTAGTTAAACAAGAAATTCTCCAGTTATCCGGGGAAGAACAAGAAAAAACACGCTGGCAATATTGGTTGGCTCGAAGTTTAGAAGCCGAAGGCAAAAATGAATTAGCCAAAGAAACCTACCAAGCGATTATTAATCAACGAGATTACTACTCTTTCCTATCAGCTGACCGCCTTAAAGTGCCTTATCAGATGAATCACCATCCGATTCAATTTGAACAGGCTGAATTTAATTCATTTAAAGAACGAATTGAGATTCAACGCTTAAAAGAGTTTTATCACTTGGATAT